>Ga0335075_10000768_pt1 | contig 54443 bp, 42 predicted proteins | sample Lox_Sample_24_FD_206723 | JGI IMG/M metagenome (GOLD analysis project Ga0335075, IMG submission 206723) | Soil microbial communities from Loxahatchee National Wildlife Refuge, Florida, United States - Lox_Sample_2.4 | ecosystem: Environmental > Terrestrial > Soil > Wetlands | place: USA... | reverse complement strand
TTGCCCGGGTCCTCGGCGCACATCGTGCCGACCGCCGACACGATCGGCCCAGTCGGGAGCTGGAAGTGGTCGGACAGGCCGTCCGACGGGGCGGAGGCGCAATCGTAGATCTCGGCTTGCACCGCGGCCGTCGCGCCTGGGTTCGGGTCGGTGAGGCACAGGCCGGAGGCGGAGCTTGTCAGGCTGCCTTCGCCCCCTTCCAGGGACCACGCCTCGCGGGCCGAGCCGTCGCAGGTCGCGAGCTGGAGTGCGCTTCCACCGCCGGTACCGGTTGTCTCCAGGCACTTGCCGTTGATTTGCAGGGTCTGGCTGCCGTCAGGCGCCGCGTCGGGGACGAGCGCCCACTGCTGCTCGGCGGTCGTCGCGCAGGGCGCGAACGCGGCCTTGGTTCCGTTCGCGGTGGCGTTGCCGGTGTCGTCGAGGCACATGGAGGTGAAAATGGCGGCCAGCTGGCCGGTGGCCTGGTGGTATCCAGCGGTCAGGTCGGGCACGACGACGATCTTGAAGGACACCGATCCCTTCGCGCCGCTCGCGTCGGCCGCCGTGACCGTCACGCTGGATGTCAGCGCGGTCGCGGCCTTGGGCGGGGTGCCCGAGATGACGCCGGACCGGCTGATCGACAGGCCCTTCGGCAGGTTCCTGGCGGTGTAGGTCAGGGTCTTCCCAGCTGAGTCCGTCGCCTGGAGCGCCAGCCTCAGCTTCGCGGCCGCGGTCACGTCCTGCGTGCCCGGGTCGGTAACAGAGATCGTGTTGCCGGTCGTGGTGCTCGCGAAGGCGGCGGTGCCGTCGGGGGTTCCCAGGCCCGTCGGGGCGTCGTACCCGGGCTCGCCGTGGCACAGGTAGGCGCGGAAGGTCTCGCACCACCCGTTGGTGCCGGAGGTGACCGGGTACAGGTGCGCGGAATGGCCCTTCTGGTAGAGGTAGGACGCCGGGTAGGTGGCCCGCTTCGGCGTTCCTGCCAGGGCGTAGACCGCGGCGATGATCGGCGATGCCGCGCTCGTGCCGCCGATCGGCTGCCAGTCCAGCGCCTGGCCCAGGTAGGGGTAGGTGTCGTAGATCCAGACGCCGGTGTTGGGGTCGGCGACCGCTGACACGTCGTTGTCGGTCCTGGTCAGGCAGCCGTCGGGTGACCTGTTGTCGGGGGCCTGCCAGGCGGGCTTGGCCCCGATCGCGGAGCAGCCGGATCCGGTGCCGCTCCAGGCGCTCTCGGTCCAGCCCCGGGACGTGCCCGGTGCCGGGGTCAGGCTGGTGCCGCCGACGGACGTCACGAACTGGGTGCTCGCCGGGTAGGACACGCCGTAGCCCGCGTCGCCAGCGGCGACGGTGATGGTGACGCCAGGGTGCCGGAAGGCTGAGTTATAGGCCTGGTCGGCAACCGATTCCGGGCCGCCCCAGCTATTGGAGATAAACGTCGCGCCGAGCGCCACCGCGGAGTTCTCCGCCGCCGCGAACTGGGCGATGCTCGGGTCGTACGCATTGGGGATGCTGGCGTGATCGAAGCTGGCCTCGACCAGCATGATCCGGCAGTTCGGGCAGATCGCCGAGACCATGTCCAGGTCGAGGGACTCCTCGAGCTCCCAGCTTCCTGTCGGGTCCGCGATCGGCAGCGGGCTGGCCTTCCCGTTCTGGTTGACCCTCACCACGCAGCCCGCTCCGGTGGCAGCGTGGCAGGCGGGCAGACCCCACTCCTTGCGGTAAGCGGCCAGGTTCTGGGCCGCGTCCGGGTCGTCGCCGCCGTCCACGATCGCGACCGTCATGCCCTTGCCGTGGCCCGCAGCCGCCGCGACCAGGTTGTATGCCTTCTGCAGGTCGACGGGCCGGTAAGCGAACGGGTTGGCCAGGTCAGGCCGCAGCGCGTCGTGGCTGATGCTGCTTGGCTTGATGACCGACAGGCAGGCCATCAGGCCGGGACTGGTCGGCGTCGGGCACACCTGATGCTCCTGCGCCGGAAGGGTCTTGCCCGCGGTCTCTGCCGCCCTCGCGACGGCAGCCAATGGCGATGAGGCGGACGCCGGCGGCGATATCGCCAGGCCTAGCAGCCCCATCATGGCCGCCGCAAGAGCGCCCGCGAGCTGCCTTCTTCGTCGTACGCGCATGCGCAACTCCGATCTCGTGATATGGCCGTGCTTCCTGAGCCTTCAGGGGGGGCTCAGGAAGCTGCCATCAGAGACGCTTGAGTGACTTGCGTGGTTGCGTCCGAGTTGCGGTAAAGATGAGCAAGCGGAAACTGGCGCACTTTGCGAGAGAGTGGCGCCGACCAGTCCGGCAAGGTATCAGCGGCCGGCGCCCGGTGCTATCGGCGCTACCTGGGATCGCGCGGCACGCTACGGCGTTCTATCCGGCGGGCGCTGCTGCGCGTAGACGGCGAGGCCGCTAGCCATCTTCTGCATGAAGCGCTGCAGGTACCAGCGCATCAGCAATCCCGTCCCCGGCCGGGCCCGGTAGCGGCCCCGCCAGTGGATCGCCGTACCGCCCGCTGCGGTCCGGGCGAGCTCGATCGATGCCTGGTAGTCCCGTAGCTGCGAGTTCTCGACTCCCTCGTAGTCCATCCGGCGCAGCGGCTCGAGGCTTGTCACCCGCTCGGTCGTCACCACCGAGCCGGTGCGGAAGGTCCGGAGCCTCCCCACCTGAGCGAGCCCGCTCGTTGACTTGCCCGTGACGAGCTCATCCATCGGCGCCCAGTTCGTCCAGGACGCCGAGTCGAGCAACGCTGACCAGACGGCGGACGGCGGCGCGCTGGAAATGGCCTGGACATCATAGGACTGCATCGGATGAGCCGCCTTCCGTCGCGCGGGGCCGGTTGCCCGCCGCGATCTGCGCGAGCAGCGAGAGTGAGTGCTCGTCGCCGCTGCCGGGTTCGGCGCGGAAGACGAACATGGTCTGGGCGGGGTCGGCGTTGAGCGTGAACGTCTCGTAGTCCAGGCTGATGAGGCCGATGAAGGGGTTGTTGTAGCGCTTGCGCCCCCTGGTGCGGGCGTGGACGTCGTGCCGGGCCCACATCTGCCTGAAGTCTTCGCTCTTGACCGACAGCTCGCCGACGAGCTGGGTCAGGCGCGGGTCGTCCGGCTGGGTGCCGGCCGAGGCGCGCAGGCCCGCGACGGCTCCTTCCGCGACCTGTTCCCAGTCCAGGTAGTACTCGCGGCCTTCAGGGTCGAGGAACACGTGGCGGAGCAGGTTGCGGCCGGGGACAAACCCCGGGTTGAGTACCTGGGCCAGGCGGTTGGCCGCCAGGACGTCGCGGTAGCGGCCGACGATGACGGCGGGGTGGGCTGTCCAGCCGTCGAGCAGGAGCCGGACGCCTTCCGCGACTTCCTCGGCGGCCGACGGGGCGTTGTGTGGCGCGGCGGCGGCCTGCGCGAGCCGGTGCAGGTGGGCCGTGGCCTGCTCGTCCAGGCCGAGCGCGCGCCCGATCGCGTCCAGGATCTGCGGCGAGGGGTTCCGGTCGCGGCCCTGCTCCAGGCGCGTGTAGTACGGGCTGCTCACGCCCGCGAGCAGTGCGAGCTCCTCCCGTCGCAGGCCAGGAACACGCCGCCGGCCGAAGTCGGGAACGCCGAGCTCCGCGGGGCTGAGGAGTTCCCGTCGGGCCCGCAGGAAGTCGCCGAGGGCGTTGTCGCTCATCACGGTAACGCTACCTCCGCCGCGGCCGCGCTCATGGCCTGGCGTCGATGTCGATGCCGGTGAGCTGGGCCGAGACCCGCCACAGCCGCTCGGCCTGGTCCGGGTCGATCGCGTAGGGGTTCACGCCCTCCTGCTTGCCCTTGTCGGTACCAGGGTCGGCGATCTCGGCGATGTCGCAGCGCTCGATGTAGACGCCGCCCATCGTCTTGAGCCGCGGCGATGCGGCGGCCCACGCCTCGCCGGCCGCCCCCTGCTCGGGAGTCTTGAACAGCGGAGCCAGGTTGCCGTCATCGTCGTACCAGCCCATGTCCCGCATCTCCTGGTGGGACAGGTGCCGCTGCAGCGGCGTGCGGACGCCGGCCGGGTAGACCGCGAAGGCGCGCACTGCGCGGTCCGCGCCGCGCGCGTCGAGCGCCACAGCGAACAATACGTTCGCGGTCTTGGCCTGCCCATAGGCCTGCCATTTGTCGTACCCCCGCTCCCACTGCAGGTCGTCCCACCGGATACCTGAGAACTTATGGCCCCGCGAGGTCACCGACACGACGCGGGCGCCGCCGGCCCGCGTCAGCGCCGGCCACAGGCGTCCGGTCAGCGCGAAGTGGCCAAGATGGTCGATCGCGAACTGCGACTCCCAGCCGCCGGGACCGACGCGGGTCAGCTGGTTGGCCATCACCGCCGCGTTGTTGACCAGCATGTCGATGCTCCGGCCCGACGCGAGGAACTCGCCGGCGAAGCACTCGACGCTGCCGAGGTCGGCCAGGTCAAGCTGGGCGACCTCCACATTAGGCAGGTGGCCTATCTCCCCGCGGGCCACATCAGGCCGACGGGCAGCCACGATCACGGTCGCCCCGGCGCTGCTGAGCCCACGGGTCACCGCCGTGCCGATGCCGGAGTAGCCGCCAGTCACGATGGCGAGCTGGCCGCTGAGATCAATGCCCTCCAGGACCTCAGCGATGGTGCTATCGGCGGTGAAGCCGCTGTTGATCGGTTGCTGCGGTGTCGCTGTCATGCCTGTGACCATAGGCCGGGTGCCGCCACGTAGCGACACCCGCTCAAGGCTCACCCCGCAAGGGTTACCCTGCCGACGGGACCCTGACCCGGTGACTGCTCGACAACCCGGTCGCGTACTAATCCTGCTGCCTCAGGATTTCGCGAGCGATGGTGAGCTTCATCATTTCGGTTGAGCCCTCGGCTATCTGTGTGATTCGGGCATTGAAATACAGTTGCGGGAGGCGGGCTTCCTTGACCAGGCCGAGGCCGCCGTGTATCTGCATGGCGCGGTCGATCACCCTGGCCGATACGACGGGCGCCAGGCATTTGACCATCGCGACTTCCTTGCGGGCATCCCGGCCTTGATCCAGTGTCCACGCGGTCTTGTAGACCAGCAGCCGCAGCTGCTCGATGTCCATTTCGGACTCGGCCAGCATCCACTGGACGGCCTGGCGGTCGGCGAGGGGCCTGCCGAACGTGGAGCGTTCCTTCGCGTAGGCGACGGCCTTGCCCTGCGCCCAGGCGGCCATCCCGACGAGGCGGGCGCCGATGACGCACCGATTCCGGTTGAGCTGGTTCATCATGTGCCCGAAGCCCTCCCCTTCGCCGCCCAGCATGTTCTGCGCGGGCACGGCGCAGTCGGAATACACGTAGTCACAGGACCGGCCGAGATATCCGGTGCCGATCGTGTCGAGCTCCCGGCCGACCGAAACACCAGGATTCGGGTAGTCCACCAGGAACGTGCTGATCCCGCGGTGCCCCTTGGCGGGGTCCGTGACCGCGAAGCACAGCAGGTATTCCGGGTTCACCGCCGGGTGGTGCGGTGGAGGTGCCCAGCGCTTGGTTCCGTTGATCACGTACCCGCCCTCTCGCCGGACGGCGGTGGTCGTGATCCCGGCTGCGTCGGAACCAGCCCCGGGCTCCGAGATGTGCAGGTGGAAGAACTTGTCCTCGTCGAGCAGCGGGCGAAGGTACTTCTGCTGCTGCCACTGCGGAGCGCTGTAGAGTGCCGGGTGTGGCTCCATGAGGCCCGCCCAGGTCGCCAGCGCGCCGTGCACGACATGCGAGGATTCGATCTCTTCGTAGACAAGGCATTTCGCGACCGTTCCGGCTCCCAGCCCGCCGGCCTCCTCAGGTACCGACAGTCCGCGCAGTCCGTACTCGCGGAACTGCCTGGCGAGGCCTACGACGACGTCCGGATCCGCCTCGTAGTCGTCAGCCGGCCACTCATCCTCCAGCGGCCGGCATACCTCCTCCACGAACGCGGTCGCCCGTGCCTTGGCCGCCTTCTGCCCGTCGGTCAGCTCGAAATGCATCTCAGTCTCCCGGTAGGTACTCTGGCGCGGTCACCCGTCGTCCCGCGCGGAGTCGGTGAGGCGCGCGCTGATCAGCTCCCGTCGCCGGACCTTGCCGGCCGCGTCGCGCAGCGGGGTGGAGACGAACTCATAGGAGCGCGGCCGCTTGTACCCCGTGAGGCGGCGCTCGGCGTATGCCGCCAATCCGGCCCGGTCGACCTCCCTGTCGGTGTGGACGATCGCGTGCGGTCGCTGCCCAAGATCGTCGTCGGGCAGGCCGATGACGCAGCAGTCGAGCACGGCCGGGTGCTCGAGTATCGCGGCCTCGACCTCAGCCGGATAGACGTTGAACGCACCGACGAGGATCATGTCGGCTTCCCGGTCCTCGAGGTAGAGGTAGCCGCCGGAATCGACCCGGCCGATATCACCGGCGGACTCCCAGCCTGCGGCGTCGGCTGTGGCGCTCGCCCCCAGGTAGCGGTAGCTGGACCCGAGCGCGGGATCACGCCGCACCCAGATCAGCCCGGTCGCTCCCGGCGGCAGCGGCACGCCATCACCCGAGCGGATCTGGACTTGGCCTCCGCTCGGCCGCCCGACCGTTCCCGGGCGCTCCAGCCATTCGCGGCCGGTCGCGGTGAACACGACCACTCCCTCGGTGGTGCTGTAGAGCTCGGCCACCCGATCCGGCCCCAGCCAGTCGATCCACGCCCGCTTCAGCCAGGCCGGGCACGGCGCGCCCATGTGGATGACAGTGCGCAGGCTCGACAGGTCGTAGGCGGAGCGCGCCGCCTCCGGCAGCTTCCAGATGCGGCTCATCATGGTCGGGACGAGGTACACCCGCGTGGCTTGCTCACGTTCGATGGCCGCCAGCAGCCGTTGCGGGTCGAAACGACCGGTGAGCACGGCCCGGCCGCCCAGCATCAGCGTGCGCACGAGGTTGTAGAACGGCCCGTTGTGCGCCAGCGGCGCAGTGATCAGCGAGGTCTCGTCCTCGCCGCTGCTCGTGCCGTCGGCGGTCAGGTCCGCCGTGGCGACGGCCGGGGCCGTCGCCACGATCACCTTCGGCCGCCCCGTACTTCCGCCGGACGCCATCGCCTTCCACGACGGGGAGACCACGGCCCGGTCGAGAGCCGTCCCCGGATGCGGGCCGGGCCGGTAACCGCGCGCGAGGTGAGGCCGGCCGCCAGACACGGCGGCGTCACCGCCGACCACGGCCGCCGGGTCGATCAGGTCCAGGAGCGCGGCCAGCTCCGCGACAGCGAGCCGGTCGCTGAGCGGTACCGGGACCGCTCCCGCCTTCCAGACTCCCACCAGCACCGACACGAACTCCAGGCTGTCTGGGAGCATCAGGCAGACGAAGTCTCCCGTTCGCACGCCGCCGTAGGCAAGCTCGCGCGCCCACAAGTCGGATTCCGCGTCGAGCTCGCCCCGCGTGATGCTCCCGGCCTCGGTCGTGACCGCAATCCGGTCCGGTGCCGCGGCGGCCAGGTCGCGCAGGACCGCGACGAACGGTCTTCCGCTGAAATCTCTCATGACTATCCCTGGTCCCGTGCCGGGCTCGAGCTCCAGCTCACCACCGGTGAGCAGCCTCCCGCCGCCGATCGCGTCGATCGGGTTCAGGGTGTGGACAAGCGGGAGGGCCAGCACGCTGCCGACCGCCTCCAGCGGCTTGCGCATCTCGTCGACGACTTCGCTGAACCGCCGTCCGGGCCGCAGCACCCGCAGGCCGGCATCGTAGGACGCGCGAGCGGCGACCGCGGCACGCTCGAACTCCTCGTGCACCTCTCCGATCGCGATGGTGACCTGGTGCTGCGTGGAGCGCATGCCGAAGCCGGAGAACATCTCCGCCTTGATGAGGTCGCCGTCCTGGAGAACCCGGGGGGCCTGCGGACGGTAGGCCACGGCGGCAGACCCATGCCGAGTGGCTCCGGCCCCGACCACAGGTGCATCGCGGGCACCACCGTCCCGCGCGTGTACGCGGCCGCCATGCCAGCCGCGTACACCTCGCTCTCCAAGGCACCAGGACCCGCGGCCTCGACCATCGCCCGCGCCATCTCGTCCCCGATGCCTGCCGAGTGACGCACGGCCGCGATCTCCTCTTCACCCAGTGGCATAACCAGCCGGGCCAGCGCCGACCCGACCGGCTTGAACTCGGCGTCAGGCAATCGCGCGAGGACGGCGCTCCAAAGCTGGTAAGGCACGATGCCCTCAGGCAGGAACGGAAGGTACGGCTCCAGGCCGACCACGCCCACTGCTGCATCCGCGAGCCCGAACTCGGTGAGCAGGTCCGCCACTCCGCCGGAGTCGTGATGACCCACGCGCCGGTTCTCTGGCGCGATCCACAGCGTGTCGCCGCGCTGAGCGTACTCGGCCCGATCGGCCGCGTGCCACACCAGCGCTGCTGGTTCGCCGGAGCGCGGGAAGACGACGATCGCTCCGGGGCGGTCGTTGGTGAACCAGGTGTCGAAGCAGAACGCGGCCGGCCCCGCGTCCTCGTGCTCGCTGAACACCAGCAGCGCATCGAGGTCCTCGCGGTCCATGAACGAGCGCGCCAGGCCCCCATCGGCGGTCGCGTTCATCCAGGGAATACACAGGCACCGCGCCGGAGGCATGTCCAAGCTGTCGATCGCCCATGGGGACTCCTTCGTCGCATGCGCGGCCCGCGGGCCGGCTGGGCAGGCTGATGAGGCGGGCCATTGGCCCGTCCAGTTGAATTACCTGCGGCGGCTGGCGGCGCGGAGCGCTTGCGTGCCGACCGCCCACATGTTGTCGACGACGCTGACCGTGCCGCCCGGGGGTACGATCTCGTCGATCCGGTCGAGCACGTCGACCGGCAGCTCGATGCCGTCCGCGGCGAGATAGCCCTCCAGGTGGGCCAGGGTGCGCGGGCCGATGATCGCGGAAGTGACGGCGGGGTGGCGCGTGACGAACGCGACGGCCAGCTGGATGAGCGTGATCCCGGCCTCGTCGGCCAGCCTGCCGAGGGCGTCGGCGGCGTCGAGCTTCGCCGCGTTCGCGGGGCTGGTCACGTCATAGAGCGCGGCGAAGCGCCGCTGCCGAGCGGGCGAGCCAGGTCCGCTGATCTCCTGCCCCTTGCGGTAGTTGCCGGAGAGCCAGCCCCCGGCGAGCGGACTGTAGGCCATGACGCCGATTCCGTGCCGCTGGCACGTCGGCAGCAGGTCGTACTCGATGGCGCGGGTGAGGATGTTGTACGGGGGCTGTTCGCTGCGGAACCGCCCGTGCCCGCGGCGCTCGGCCACCCACTGCGCCTCCACGATCTCGGAGGCGGGGAGCTTCGAGGTGCCGAACGAGCGGATCTTGCCCGCGGTCACCAGGTCGGTCAGGGCGCCGAGGGTCTCGTCGATGTCGGTGCCGCGATCGGGAACACCGACCTGGTACAGGTCGATCCAGTCGGTCTGCAGCCGGCGCAGCGAGCCTTCGACCGCGTCCGTGATCCAGCGTCGCGACGCGCCCCGGTGGTTGGGGTCGTCGTCGCCGAACGGAACGCCAAACTTGACCGCCAGCACAACCTTGTCGCGCCGGCCGCCGGCCAGCGCCTTGCCGAGGATCTCCTCCGACTCTCCGGCAGAGTAGCCGTCGGCGGTATCAATGAAGTTGATGCCCGCGTCGAGCGCCTTGTGGATGATCTGGACCGAGTCGTCGTGGTCGGGGTTGCCGAAGGCGCCGAACATCATCGCGCCCAGACACAGCTGACTGACCCAGACGCCCGTGCGCCCCAGCGGCCGGTATTCCATGGAGGTGTCCTTTCATCCGGATAGCCTGTCCACTTCACCTTACCCCGCAACCGGATAGGTTGTCCACTTCAATCGGGACTCGGATCAGCCGATGACGGTGAGATAGGCTGCCAGGCAACGGATAAGCTGCCCACTTCAAGCTGATCATCGTCGGACACCCTGTCCACTTGGGATTGCTCATGACTTCGAACCAGGCACCAGCGCCCGCGCGCCGCCCCGATGCCGCGCGGAACCGGGACAAGATCCTGGCCGCCGCCCGGACCGCGTTCGCCGACCCGCAGGCCGAGGTGTCGATGGCGGAGATCGCGCGCCGGTCGGGTGTCGGCATGGCGACCCTGTACCGCAACTTCCCTGGCCGCCGGGAACTACTCATGGCCCTGTTCGCGGACGAGGTCGACGCGATCTGCGCCGCCGCCGAGGCCATGGCAGGCGCGGACCCCGGGGTGGCGTTCACCGCCTGGCTGCACCGGTTCTTCGCCTTCATCACCAGCAAGCGCCCGATCGCCGCCGAGTTGCTTGAGCACACGGAGCGGGGCGACCCCATCTTCGGCACCAACCGCGACCGGGTCGTCGCGGCCGCCGGGCCCCTCTTCGCCGCCGCGCAGCGGGCCCGCAAGGTCCGCGACGACCTCGCGCTCGAGCAAGTACTCGACATGGTCATCGCCATCGCGACGATCCACCGGGACAGCCGCTACGTCGAACGGATCCTCCAGGCCGCGCTCGACGGGCTACGCCCAAGAAAGCCATGAGCGAGGCGCGGGCGCCAGGTTCCCACGGCACCGCGGCGGCGAGAACCTCCCTATGCCGGTGAGGTATTAAAGCGCTGGCATATCCTGCGCCCCGCCCCTGGTCCTGCGCTGCCTTTATATTTCACGGGACGCATACCGGCACATGCATGCACATTGGCATCTTGACGCCCATTTGATGACATGTTAACATTTTTCCATATAATTGCTCCTTCATCGGCAGCACCCAGCGTGATGCTCGCGCAATGATGGCATGACTCGCCCAACGGAATGATCGCCACTTTAACATCGCCGATGCCATCGGGAACTGCCCTGGGACGCTGCTGAACGCGACGGGTTCAGGCAATGGCAGCTGAGCAGAGCACAGACGGGACGGCGGACGGGCCCGTTTTGCCGGCACAGGAGGCCGGCAGGATGGCAACAGCGAAGTCGGGCGCGTTCGCGAATCGCGACTTCGTCAGGCTGTGGGCCGGTGAATCGGTCTCGCTTATCGGCACCCAGGTCACCCGGTTCACGATGCCACTGGTGGCGGTGCTCACCTTGAAGGCATCGGTGACTGAGGTCGGCGTGCTTAACGCGCTGCAGTTCGTGCCCGTGCTCACCCTGTCGCTGCTGGCCGGGGTATGGCTAGACCGCCGCAGGCGCCGCCCGGTACTGATCGTCTGCGCCCTGGGCAACGCGCTGCTGATCGGCGTGATCCCGATGGCCACGGCGACCGGCCTGCTGTCCATTGGCCTGCTGTACGTGGTCGTCACGCTGGCCGGACTGCTGTCCATGACATTCGACGTCGGCGCGCTGTCTTACCTGCCCGACCTGGTCGGCCGGGACCTGCTCGCGGACGCGAACGGCAAGATGCAGGCCAGCGCGGCGTTCGCCGGCGTGGCCGGCCCCAGTCTCGCCGGGGTCCTGATCGGGCTGATCACCGCGCCGGTCACGCTGACAGCGGACTCGGTGTCCTACCTGTTCTCCGCGCTGGGCCTGATCTCCATCTCCCGGCCCGAGCCGACGCCGGAGGGGCCGGCGGTCGGGCCCTCGGTGCGGGAGTCGGTCATCGAGGGCCTGCGCGCGGTCTGGGGCAGCAGGATGCTCAGCGCGCTGCTGGTCCAGAGCGCTGCGCTCAACCTCTTCTTCGGGGCGTACATCACCGTGTTCGTGGTGTACGCGGTGCGGGTGCTGCACCTGAGCCCGCTTGAGCTGGGCGTCGTGCTCGCCGCCTCGGCGGCCGGCAGCTTCATCGGCGCCATCACCGCTGGCCGGACCCGGCGCCGGCTGGGCCTGGGCCGGGTGATGGCGATCAATACGGTGGTGATCTCGCTCGTGCTGCTCCTGCTGCTGGTGCCGCGGCACGCCGGGACAGCCACCATGATCATCTTCGTCTCGGCGCAGCTCGCCTACGGCTGGGGCGTCGGGATGTTCAACGTCAACTCCATCACGCTGCGCCAGATCGCGACGGAGCGGCCGTTGCTCGCACGGATGAACGCGGCGTACCGCATGGTGCTGTTCGGCACCGCGCCCATCGGGATGAGCCTCGGCGGCGTGCTTGGCGGCACCGCCGGGCTGCGGCCCGCGCTGGAGATCTCGCTCGCGGCGATGGCGACGCCGTTGCTCTGCCTGTTCTTCTCCCCCGTGCTCCGGCTCACCGAGATGCCGGCCGTCCCGCGGGAATCCACGCCCGCGCCATCGGTCCAGGACGCGCGAGACCAGGACACCCCAGGCCGGGCGTAGCCCTCAGGACAAACAGCCTTGCTCAATAGTCGGCTCCTAAGCGAAGGGCCCCCCTGCGAAAGGACAGGAAATGGACAGTGGCCAGCGCGCGTCGGTCCTCATCATCGGCTTCGACAGGTACGTCATGGAAGCATGCGTCCGCCTGGGCATCGACGCCGTAGTGGCGTGCGGCCCGCGCGGGTGGGACAGCGGCCTCATACCCGTGCCCCGCGAGCTCACCGCCGTCAGGGTGGACGACGACTGCAGCCCGGAGTCAATCCTCGCGGCGCTGTACCGGGCGGGCCTGGGAGACCGAAGGTTCGACGGGGTCCAGACGTCGGTTGAGTTCGCCATGACGACCGCCGCGCTGCTCGCCCGCCACTTCGGCTGCCCCGGCCCGTCGCCAGCCACCATGCTGCTGTTCCGGGACAAGAGCCTGCAGAAGCAGCGGCTACGGGAGGCAGGCGTCCCGACGTCCCGCTACACCGTCATCGATGACATCTACGACGTGTCCGCGGTCGAGGCGCCGGACTGGCCCGCCGTCCTCAAGCCGATCGCGGGCGCGGCCACCGAGCGGACCTCAGTGGTCAGGAACGCGGGTGAGCTGGCGGCGAGGAGCAGCCAATACCGTCGCCAGGGGCTCACCTACCGCACCTTCCTGCTCGAGGAGTACGTCACCGGCGAGGAATGGTTCATCGACGGAGTCCGCTTCGACGACGAAACGCTCTTCTGCGCGGTCGGCACCTACTGCGATTCCTGCCTGACCACGCTGGAACAGGGACGTGCGCTATGGCTGCGCCACTTCGACCCGGACCGCGAGAGCGTTGCCTACGACGAGGCGCTCCCCGTGGCCAATGCGGCCCTCGCGGCACTCGGCCTGCGTGACGGGGTGTTCCACATGGAGGTATTCCGCAACCCGGAGAGCGGGACGGTGACGTTCAGCGAGTGCGCTGCCCGTCGCGGCGGCGGACTCATCCAGGAGCAGCTGCAGGCGAAGTTCAACTTCAACATCGGCGAGTGCGCGCTGCTGTGCGCGCTCGGCCGCCGTCCCGAGCTGCAGCTCAAGCACAGGCCGGACGCGATCGGCAGCGGCTTCCTCATCGGCCCGACCGGCATCATGATCGATTTCCCCTCGGCGACCGAGCTGCTCGGCCAGCCCGGAGTGGAGCTCGCCCGCATCGAGCGACCTCGCGGAGAACGCTTCTCTGGCGAGCTGGAGCACACCGTGCAGCGGGTCGGCCAGGTGCTGGTCGCCGCGGACACGGCCGCCCATCTCGCCGAGCGCGTCGAGGCGGCTCAGTCCTGGTTCGCCGGGCGCGTCGTGGTTGTGCCAGAACGGCCACTCGGGCGCGAGCTCCGGAGCTGGCAGCGGCAGCACTGGCCGGATGCGGAAAATGAGGCGCGAGCCGATAACCGGACGTTATGAGACGGAGAGGGCAGATGGACAACCGGATCAAGCAGGTCGTCATCCTCGGCGGTGGAACCGCCGGCTGGATGACGGCCGCGTACCTCGGCAAGGCACTGCAGGGGACGGTCGGCATCACCCTGCTTGAGGCGCCCTCGATCCCGCGGATCGGCGTCGGGGAAGCGACTGTGCCGAACCTGCAGCGCGTCGTGTTCGACTTCCTCGGCATCCCGGAAGACGAGTGGATGCGGGAGTGCAACGCCAGCTTCAAGGTGGCGGTCAAGTTCATCAACTGGCGAACCCCAGGTCCGGGCACCCATGAGGCGCGCGACTTGGAAGGGCGGCCCGATCACTTCTTCCATCCCTTCGGGCTGCTGCCGTCTCAGGAGCAGATCCCGCTGTCCCACTTCTGGTCCTACAAGCGGCTGAAGGGCGAGACCGACGAGCCGTTCGACTACTCATGCTTCAAGGAGCCGGCGATCATGGACGGGAACCTGGCCCCGCGTTACGCGGACGGTACCCCGGCCACCCGGTACGCCTGGCACTTCGACGCCCATCTCCTCGCCGACTACCTGCGCCGGCTCGCGACCACGAGGCAGGGCGTGGCCCACGTGGAGGGCAGGCTCGGCGAGGTCAGGAAGGACGAGCGCGGCTTCATAACCGCCCTGGTCACCGAGGACGGCCAGGTCCTTGACGGGGACCTGTTCATCGACTGCTCCGGGTTCCGCGGGCTGCTGATCAACCAGGCCATGGAAGAGCCCTTCATCGACATGAGCGACCGCCTGCTGTGCGACAGCGCGGTCGCCGCGCCGGTACCGCACGATGACGTCGCCTGCGGGGTGGAGCCCTACACGTCGGCCATCGCCATGCCGTCCGGGTGGGTGTGGCGCATCCCGCTGCTGGGCCGGTTCGGCTCTGGATACGTCTACTCCAGCCGGTTCGTCACCCGCGATGAGGCGTCGCTGGACTTCTGCCGCCTGTGGAACCTGGATCCGGACAAGGCCGGTTTGAACCAGATCCGCTTCCGGGTCGGCCGCAACCGCCGGGCCTGGGTCAAGAACTGCGTCGGCATCGGCCTCGCCTCCTGCTTTCTCGAGCCACTGGAGTCGACCGGGATCTACTTCATCTACGCGGCCATCTACCAGCTTGTGAAGCACTTCCCTGACCTTAGTTTCGACCCGCTCCTCACCGCCCGCTTCAATCACCACATTGAGACGACGTTCGACGATACCCGCGACTTCATCCAGGCGCACTTCTTCTACTCGCCCAGGACCGACACACCATTCTGGAAGGCCAACAAGGACCTCCGGATTTCCGATAGCTTCCTCGAGAAGGTGGCCATGTACAAGTCCGGCCTGCCGGTTAATCCCCCGGTCACCGAAGAGAACTCCTACTACGGTAATTTCGACGCCGAGTTCAGCAACTTCTGGACCAACGGCAGTTACTATTGCATCTTCACCGGGCTGGGAATGCTGCCGGAGCGGTCGCTGCCCGCACTGGCCCACAAGCCCGTCGCCATCGCGGCCGCGGCACGCGACCTGGCGGCCGTGAAGCAGCGCCAGGCTGAGCTGGCGTCGGCACTGCCGTCGAACTACGATTTCCTGCGCAGGCTTCACGAGAGAAAGTACTCGGAGCCCCCGTGAGGCGGTTGACGCCAACTAAGCCACGCAATAGGTTGTTGCCCGTGGCGAACACGGATGTCAGTGGTCCCGTGAATCCCCCGGACCTCTCCGCGACGGCGACGCTGTCGTCGACCCTCGTCGACAATGAGGACGGGGCGCCTTCCATCGCAGTAGTGCCGGCTTACCGAGGGCTGGGAGATCCTGTCAAGCAGATTATCGTGCGCCAGATGGACCGGAGTGGCAACACATTGGCGCTCGCCCTTGAGCCATTGAGCGACGATGAGTTCTACGCGGAGAACGCGAACGGATTCTCCGCCGCCTGGGCCGTCGGTCACCTGGCATGCGTATACGACCTGTTCAGCTCATGGTTCAACGACCGGCGCCTGCTGTTTGACCCGTCATTCCACAAGGTCTTCAACGAGACAGAGGTCGTAGGCCCCGACTCCGTGAGCAAGGCGGCGAGCGTCGACCGGGACTCCCACCCGAAGGCGATCCTCCTGCTGCGCCTGCGCCAGGCGCACGTCCGGGCCCTGCAGGTGCTGAGCGCGTTCGACGCCGCGCAGTGGGACGCCCCGGCGCCGCGCACCGCGCCGGCCGTACTGCCCACCTGCGGCTCGGTCTGGGAGCATCTAGCCGTCCACACCTACTGGCACCTCGGGGAGCTCGCTGGCAGCATGCCCCGGTTCTTCGGGACATACACGCTGAACATCGTGCCGCATCATTTTTACCCGCCGCCCGAGTCATGGTGATGTCAACCGCGCGGCCGTGATCGCAGCGTCGTGGCGGGACTGACGCCGAACCGCTCGATGTAGCCCGCCGCGAACCGGCCGGCATGCCAGAAACCCCAGCGGCACGCGACCTCAGTAACGGTGGTCCCGTCTCCAGGGATGGCACGCTGAAGCTCGTCGTGGGCGCGCGTCAGCCGCAGGCCCCGGACAAACTCGCGCGGCGTCTTGCCCAGGTCCTTGCGAAAGCCTAGCTCAAGCGCCCGGACCGTGACGCCTACCGCATGGGCCAGCCCAGGGATCGTCCAGGTGGCTTGTTCCTCAGCCGAGACCAGGTCGATCGCCTCACGGACGGTGCGCCGGCCCGGCCGCTCCCCTTGTCCCAGCAGCCTGGCCCGGTAGTTGTGGTTCAGGCCTACCAGCACCGTGAAGAGGATCTGCTCCTCGAGGCGGCTCATGACCACCGCCGGGAGCGGTGCCCGTGGATCCTTCTCGTCATAGCTGGCCGCAAGCAGTTCCGCCGCCCCGGCCAGCGACCGGCGAGCCGGACCAGCGACCGGGCCTGTCTCGATCCGCAGGTCGGGGGGCGGCGCTTCCAGGAGCAGCTTCCCGAGCGCGAGCTCGACCGCGTTCCAGTCAACGCGCAACGTGAGTATCGACGCCTGATCGCTCCACTGCGCGTGCAAGGCGTCGCGCGAATGAGTGACACCCGCCGTTTCCCCGGCCATGATGTCGAACTCGCGGCCCTGGTGGCGCAGGCGCACCTGGCCGGAGAGCGGGAGAAGGATCGCCAGGTAGCCACGGCGCGAGGTGAGGAGCCTATCCACGGCGACATCGGTACCGTAGGTCATGTACATCAGCGAGGCAGAACGGACCCGGACGGCGCGGCAGGCAGCCTCGAACCGGTCATCGTGGTCGCGCACGACCAGGTGATTCCTGGACAGGACGGTAGCCGTGAGGACCGAAGCCTCAGCGGGGTCCTTGGTGCGGTAGCGCTCGTAAGCCCGCAATGGGCCGTCATGGCGGCTGCCTTGCGGTGCGACGGCGCTGTCGTAGTCGAGCATTTCCTTGTGTTGCCAGCCTCCCGGTGTCCAGATCCCAGCTCCCGATGCGGACGCTTGGGGTCAGGATATGCCAATCTCCACCATACGACGCGGACCGTCACCTTTGAATCCCACGCGGTTGCGCAGGACGCCGATGCCCTCGGCTTGCAGTTCAACGACGCAGCCCGGCGTGATCCAGCGGCCGAGCTCGACCCCGCAGCCCTTGCCCGCGGTACCGCTGCCCAGCAGGTCCCCTGGCCGCAGTGTCTGCTCCTGGCTGGTCCATTCGATAAGCTCTTCGAACGAGAACTGCATTGTGCCGAGCGTGCCCGCTGACCACACCTCGCCGTCCACACGAGCCTCGAGGTGCGCGTGGTCCAGATCGAACTCGTCGGGAGTCGCGATGCACGGCCCCAGAGAGCTGGCGAAGTCCTTGCTGATCCCCGGGCCGGTGCCGATGCTCATCTCCCGCGCCTGCAGGTCCCGCGCGCTCCAGTCGTTGTAGAGCGTGTAGCCAACGATGTGGCGGCCGGCGTCGCCGGCGCTGATCCGCCGTCCCTGCGTGCCGATCACGGCGCAGACCTCCAGCTCATAGTCGAGCTTGTCGGTGTAGGCGGGCCACGGGACGGTATCGTCGGGCCCGTAGATCTCGTCCACGTTGCCCTTGTAGTGGGCCGGCGTCCGATACCACTCGTCCGGCACGGCCTTCATCAGGCCGGCGGAGACCACTCCCCGGAAGTGCTCCTCGACAACCAGGTAGTCACGCAGGCTGTTGGGGCGGGGCAGCGGCGACACGATCTGGACGTCGCCCAGGGGGTGCAGGATCTCCGCGTCTGCGATCCGCTCGTCTCCTGCCTGCACCGCCCGGGCGGTGGCCTCACGGGTCGCTTCGATCGCTCGCTTTCCCCCGCGGATCAGGCTGAGCAGGTCGGAGCGCGAGCCAGCATCCCGATGGCCGCCCGCGACCGCTTCGCGCCCCTGGCTGGCGAGCGCTCGATCGACGTCAACGACGACGTCGCCGAGCTGAACTCCCGCTCGCAGTATGTGGCCCCCCGGGCGGCGGACCGCGAATGTGATCAGCTTCATGCCACGCCTCCTAGAGCAGGTGCGCTCCTGCGTCCACGACGAGGTTCTCGCCATTGACGCCGGGACAGGTCAGCAGGAACAGCACGGCCGCGATGATGTCATCGGGAGTGGGCAGTCGCTTGGCCGGCGTGCGCTGGCGCTGCGCCTCGAAGAACTCGGCGAGGACCGGGTCGGCGTTGTCGATCGCCTCGGTTCCCGCGACCGAGCCGGGCGTGATGGCGTTCACCCGCACCGGAGCGATCTCCACCGCGAGCGAGTTGACCAGGCCGAGGATCGCGGAGTTGGCCATTGACATGGTCGTTGACCCTGGTGAGGGCCGCCACATGGACAGGCCGCTGAACATCACGACCGAGCCGTCCGGGTCGAGCCTGGGCAGTGCGTGCGCGACCGCGTCCGCGTAGCCGACCGTCTTGATGAGCATCATCCGCGCGGCGGCGTCCGCGCGGAAGTCGGCGGCGGTGTTGCGGTCGCGCTCGATGGCGGTGAGCACCAGGTAGTCGACCACGTCGATCTGGGTGAACAGCCGGCTAAGGGAGGCGGTGTCCAGCAGGTCGCAGCCCAGCCCGCGAGCCGACGGGCCGAGCTCGGTGGCCCGCGCGCGGGCGACATGCGCGTCCCGCCCGGTGATAGTTACTCGGGCGCCCTGCTCTGACGCCGTTGTGGCCAGTTCGAACCCCAGGCCGCGCGCCCCGCCGATGACGAGGAGGTGGGCGTCTTTCCTGAGCATCGCGTTCAGCCTCATGCCAGTCCTTTCCTGCTACGATGCCGGCACAGCGGACGGCAGCAACATGGTCTCGAGCGCGGCGACCAGCGCGTCCAGCTCGGCGGGGTTGCCCGCGGCGCCGAAAAGGTACCGGTCGGGCCGGATGATCACGGCCGCCACTCCCAGGCCCGTCACCCAGTCCCGCACCTCCCCGGAGAACTCCTCAAGGACATGGGCGCCGAGCGACTCAAGCCGCGCCCTCGTCCGGCCGGTCGTCCCGGACAGGACCGCGGGATCTCCCACCACGGCGAAGCGGTAGCCCACGACGTCGTCGAGGAGCTGGCCACTGACGGTCCTCGGCTGGGCGCTCAGCGTCCCGGCGACCTCGCTCGCATTGTCCCCGACGCCCGGGCCCAGGCGCGGGCGCAACGCCTCGGGCCGGGACACGGGCGCCTCTTCCCCCGTCGCCCCCATAGCCTCGATCTTGTTCGCCATCTGCGCGGACAGCGCCGTGTACGCGTCCACGTGCGGCCGGCGCTCGGCCTCGTAGCTGTCTAGCAGGTCGATCGGCGATTCGCCCCGCACCACCCGGCCGAGCTTCCATGCGAGGTTCGTGGCGTCCCTGATGCCGGAGCACATGCCCTGGCCCAGGTGGGGCGGCATGGTGTGGGCGGCGTCCCCGGCGAGGAGGACCCGGCGGGCGCGCCACGGGCTGGCCGTGAGCGACCGCCACTCGTAGACGTCGCAGCGGAGCATTCGGTACTCCTGCGGGCTGAACCAGGGCGACAGCACCTCATAGGCCTTCTCGGTCCGCTCGAAGGCCGCCGCGTCGTCATCCGGGCGGAGCATCAGCTCGAGCCGATAGCGAAGCCCGGCGATCGGCGCGAACGTCAGCGGGTTGCGGGTGCCTCCCTGGATGAAGACATCGCGGCCGGTGAGGTTGTCCTTGGTGACGAGGGGCAGGATGTCGAGGACCAGCGAGCGGTGGGTCGCCTGGTGATCGATCTGCGTGCTGCCCATGAACTCGCGCACGCTTGAGTTGGCGCCGTCGCACCCCACCACGAACGACGCCCTGATCGAGCGGTCCTGGGCGGTGGCGATCTCGCGGGCGCTCACCAGCACGCTCGAGCCTGCGTCCTCCAGCGCCGTGACCTGCCAGCCGAAATACGTGCTGGCCTTGGCGTAGTTGTAGGCGTAGCCGCGCAGCACGGCCTCGAAGTCGGGCTGGTGGAACATGTAGTCCGACTGCCACCCCTGCTCGGTGCGGCCCCGGTTCCAGTCCATCTGCATCAGGATGCGCCACTCGGGATCGTAGTGGCGATAGGTGCCTATCAGCGAGAAGTCCTTCTCGAGGTGCTGCAGCCCCAGTGATTGGAACGCTCTCATCGTCTCGTCGTCGACATGCGTCGCACGCGGGCGGGCCATCGGCATCCGGCTGCGGTCGATGATGGCGACCCGCAGGCCCTCCAGCTCCAGAAGGCGCCCGAGCGCCAGCCCGGTTGTCCCGCAACCGATCACGGCGACATCGACATCAACGTCGACATCGCCGTCGACCCTACCGTTCATCTCATCCTCCAGTCCTCAGCTGAGGCTGAACTTGTTGCTGAGCAAGTTGAGGCTGATCTGGACGTTTCCTTCGTTCAGTTGCCAGCCGTGCACGGTGTTCACGCGGAGGCCCTCGCGGTGGAATGGCTCTGTGTCGGAGATGGCCACCGCCGCTTCCAGGGATGGCGCCCTGATGATGGCGACGCCGCTGCCGTCCCAGTCCTCGCCGTCGACGTTGGCGCCGGACAGGAACAGGACACCGTTCTTCTCCTGGTCCTGGAGCCAGACGATGTGCTCCTGGATATGCGGCCCCAGGTAGTCCATCACCGAGTCAACGTGCTTCTGCATTTCCATCCGCACCATGTAAAGCTGCACCCGGCGCAGGCCTTCCACGTGCTCGTCAACGTCGGGAAGCTTTTCTTTTCCGCGGCTTGGCATCTCTGATCCTCCTGGTTGCGTCTGCGACTTGTTCGCGAACATCGACATGGGCTACATCGTCTTGCTGGCAGCTGTTCTCGGTTACGCGAGCTGCTTCGCGAAGTACACGGCTGCCTTCTTCAGGAAAGCGTTCTCTTCCTCAAGCTCGCGATTCCGCTGCTCGAGCTCCCCTATTCGATCGTGGCCGGCCAGGAGAGCCTGAATTGGCGGGCCCGCCAGCTGACCTCCTGTCCTGGTTCCGCCGGGCGCCTCAAGCATTGCGGCTGGCTCGTAAACATCGACGTGAGTTTTGACCGCCTTGTTGGCGATTGCCTCAAGGATGGGGGCGCCGCCGGTTTCTGCGACGGTCACGAAGAGCCGTCCGGCTGGGCCGAGGCAGCAGGCGACCGGGGAGCCGCCACCGGTATCGATCGTCTGCACCAGCTGCCCGGATCGGTCAACGAAGGCAACCGAGTGGGCGGTGAGGGTGCAGACCCAGACGCCGTGCTCGGTGGCGCACATCCCGTCGGGTCGCGCTTCTGGGTCCACAACGGCGGCGAGGTCGGCGAACAGCCTCCGGTCGGTGAGCTGTCCGGCCGGGCCGATGGTGAACGCGGTCAGCCGCTGGGCCCAGGTTTCCGCGACGACGAGGGTGCGGCCTTCGTCGATGATCGCCAGCCCGTTCGGGAAGTCCACGTCCCGTGCCGCCACCCTCGCCCGCCCGCGCGGATTGACGTAGATCAAGCGGCCTGGCCGTGGCTGCTGCCCGCGGAGGGCAGCGTAGCCGACATCGTCAACGTAAAGACCACCCTGGCGGTCGCCGACCATGTCTCCCAGGGGCCCCGTGGCGACCGCGGACAGGTCGGCGTAGGGGCCGAAGCCGGCTCCGTCCCAGAGCCCGACTCTCTTCTCGTCGATGACCGCGCCGACTAGGCGGCCGTCGGGAAGGACGCACAGCCCGTTCGTCGGCGTGGCCAGCGGCGTGAAGGCCCAGGTGCCGCCGCTGTCGGTCCAGATCCCGCCCTTTTGCGGGTCAGAGACCCACAGCGCCCCGTCATGCCACTGGGGACCTTCACCCAATGTCAGTCCGTTGTTGTACAGGCTCATGCCGGCTCCTTCCCTTCCCCTCGTCCGCACGCCGGATCACTGTGGCGCTCAGCCGCTGGCACGGTGGGCCCCGGTCATGTGGGCGGCGAGGTCCTCCGGGTTGACGAAGGACGGCGGAGGAGGAGGCCCCCAGCTGTAGAGGGCCTTGTCGCCTTCCCAGACGCGCGGGGACCACAGTGCGTCGTCGACGATGCAGTCGAGGTCGGAGTAGTACTCGGAAAACGCCCCGGCCGGGTCCCTGAGGTACCAGAAGAAGTTGGAGCCGATGTAGTGGCGTCCCAGCCCCCACGCGTGCCGTTCTGGATGGCCAACGAGCATCGACATCGCCCCTCGGCCGATGTCATCGACGTCCTCGACCTGCCAGGCGGTGTGGTGGAGGAAGTTGACCGGCGCCCGCTGGACCAGCACGTTGTGGTGGTCGGTCGAGCAGCGCATGAAGGCAGCCGCGTCACGGACCTGGTCGGACACCCGCAACCCGAACCCATCAGTGAAGAACCGCTGGGAGGCGGCCTGGTCGGTGGACCCGATCACGACGTGGCCGAGCTTGCGCGGCCGCACCGCGGCTTCGCGCAGGATCCCGGGCGCGCGGGCGTCCGGCCGCTCGATTAGTCCCGGCTGGTTGTACCTGGCTTCGGGGGGCGGCTGCTGTACCATCCGCCGGGTCACCGCAGCCGTGACCTGCACGCCGGTGACCGGTTCGATAGCCGTCACCGAGTCGCCTGACTGGCGGGAAACAGCGACGTCGATGCGCCGGAGCTGGCCGGTGATGCGGCCGATGTCGTCGGGGTCGTCGACGCCGATTTCCATCTGCAGCAGCTGCCGGCGCGGCGCAGGCACCAGGCGCAGCTGGTTGCCGCCGTCGGCCGTCGACAGCCAGCCGTCGTCCTCGCCGGTGAGCCCGAAGTCCTCGTAGTAGCCGCGGACGGCCTTCACTTCTGGTACTCCGACGGTCAGCGAGTTCAGGTTGTGAAGCGGCATGAACTCCCCTTTCAAGAGCTTTCAGGCGGTTCGCGAGACGTGTCGCGGGCCGTTGGCGAAGGTGTTGCGCAGGCGGCCGACGCCGCAGATCCAGGTCTCAAGGACGTCGCCAGGCGCGAGGTAACGCTGCGGTGACCGGGCATGGCCGACCCCGGACGGCGTGCCGGTGAAGATGATGTCGCCTGGATTCAGCGGAAGGATGGCCGACAGCCGCTCGATGAGGGAGGAGACGGAGAAGATGAGGTCGCTGGTCCGGCCGCGCTGGACCACCTCGCCGTTGACGCTGCAGCCGATCTCAAGGTCATCGCGGTCGGCCAGCTCATCGGGCGTGACGATCTCCGGCCCGATGGGAGCGAAGCCAGGGAAGGACTTGCCGATGCTGAACTGCGGCGGGGTGCCGACCAGCTGACGGGTGCGCTCGGACAGGTCCTGACCGACCGTGATGCCCGCGACGTGATCCCATGCCCGGGCGGCGCTAGCATTGACGGCGCGCCGCCCGATGACGACGACCAGTTCCGCTTCCCAGTCCACGGTCGCCGTCGGCAGCTTGACCTCGTCGTTCGGGCCGGCGATGGAGGTCTGGAACTTGGTGAACACGGCCGGCTCAGGCGGTAGCGGCATGCTGCTCTCGCCGGCGTGGCCGGCGTAGTTAAGCCCGATCGCGAACACCTGCGCAGGGCAGGGGACGGGCGCCTTGAGGCGGCTCGGGTCGAAGGGCTCGACGAGCGGGGCCCGCAGGCGGCCGGCCCAGTCGACGAGCTCGTCCCAGCGGGCGAACACGGCCTGCGGGTCGGCGGCGAACCGCCCGTCGCTGGCCTTCGCCACGTCGGTGGCGCCTTCGGGGTACTTGAGCACGAGCCGGCCGTCAAGATTGGCGATACGCATCAGCAGGCACACCTGATGGCGAACTCACGCTCATTCCCGCCGCCGAGGACCTGGGCGTGGGCCGCCGCATTCGTCCGGGCGGAGCCGCGGATCGTGTTGTCGACGCGGTAAATGTCCGCCACGAGGGTTTCCCAGTCCCGGTTGCCGTCGGCGGCCCACTGAAACGGCAGCCGCTTCAGTTCCCAGTCCGGCCCGGCCTGCTCGGCATGCCGCAGCGCGGCCTTGACGATCTCACGCTGCTGTGCTGTCTGGCGTGGGCGGCCGGCCGGGCACCCCAGCGGGAAGTCCAGGAAGGAGGCACGAGGCGGCTTCAGGTAGCTGGCCTGCTTGTAAAGCGTGGTGATGCTGGTGGTCGGGACTCCGCGCCGCTCGATCGCGCGGGCCAGGACCCCGAAGGCCACGTGGCACTGCGGGCAGAATGGCACGACCAGGACCAGGTCGGCTCCCATGGCGGTGAACTCCTCGGCGATCCGGGGAGCCACCTGCGTCGCCAGTTCGTCGAACTGGCTGATCGAGCCGACCATCGACACCGCGTTGTCCGCGTACCGGCCGATGACCCCGTCCCGCTCCAGGTCGAGCAGGGTGTCCCTCGGGTAGGCCACGTTGGGGTCGGCGAGCGCGAAGGCGCGGATCGGCGTCATGTGCCCGAACAGCACGTCGTCCAGGTCGCGCTCCCTGGGCAGCAGGCGGTAGGACAGGTCGCTGTGCTGCCTGAGCCGCGGCTGGTCAGGGAAGTAGGCGCCGCAGGACACCAGCAGGCCGACCGTAGCCTCACGCAGCGGGACCCTCATGGGCGTCAGCGCGGGGGAATCGAAATCGGGCAGCGGTTCGGGCTCTATGCCCAGCACGTTCCTGAGCAGGCTGTCCTGGTCGAACACCGGGAAACCCGGATCCACCAGGCCGGAAGTCGTCTGATCAACGTCGGTCACGGTCATCACCTCAGAACCAAGCGGCTGAACCTTCGGTGAGGGCAGGAAGTGCCAGGCCAGCGCCTGCGCCTCACAAAGGGACGCTATAGGCCGTGCCCGCTGAGGCCGAGTCGCTGGGCGAAGTCGGAGGGCCAGTTAGCGAACCGCCGTGACCTTCGGCAACTCGGGCCGCTGCAGCCCTGCGGTTGTACCGTGGCTGATTCAGTGCCATGATCTGGACCAGCGTCACGGGGTCCGCGCCGCCGGTGAGGCGCGATGGTGCGACCCCCGATGCTCGCTAGCCGGGGGTGGTGAAGCTGGACCACGAGCCATCGGCCGAGTCCCGCTCCGCGGCCGAGGAGGATGAGTCGCCCGGTACCTGGGCCTTGGTCGTCCTCCTGGCGGTGGCGGCTTTCGGGGTATGGCTCGGGCGGACGGTCATCATCACCGCGCCCGACGCGGCACCCTTCATGGCGCGCGATCAGGCCACGCTTGAGCTGTGGGCGGGCCTTGAGGGACTGCTGTGCGGGTATGGCCTGGCCGCCCTGGTCACCATGGCCTACTGGCTGAGGCAGGTGCTGAAGGCCTTCAGGCCCGTGATCCCCCGGTGGGGCCTGGCCCGCTGGCTGCTGGTCACATTCCTGACCCTGACTGCGACCTGGCTGGCCACCGCCGACATACCGGCGGGCAGCGTGAACGGCACGCCGGTCCACCCGTTCTCGGGCGAGATCGCGGGCCTTACCATCGCCGGTGGTGTCGTCGCCATCCCGGGCCTGGTCGGCTTCCTGGCACTGCGCTCGCTGGCCCGCGAGGACGCTCACTGGGAGCAGGACCCGCGGCGCCAGGCCCTGATGGTGGTGCGACTGCGCGGGCAGCTGCGACGACTGCTCGGAACGTTCGGCTTGTTCCTGACCCTGTACGTGGTCGCCACCGCAGCCCGGCGCCAGCTCATCTTGAGCTTCTACCAGGGAGTGAGCTACCCGCAGGACTACCCGGTCCTCGTTGGCCTGGTGGCCGCGGCGACGCTCGGGCTCTTGCATGTCACGGCGACCATGGCGATCAACTGGCGCTGCGACCGGCTGCTTGATCAGTACGCGCCCGTTCCCGATCTACGCGCCGAGGACATCTCCGCTCCGCTGCAGCGCCGCCGGGACCTGGCGGCACTCCTCGGGGCCGGCCCATCCTGGCAGGAGACCTTCCAGAGCGGTCTCGTCGTACTGGCGCCGCTGCTCACCGCGCTTATCGGCACGGCCCTGCCGAAATAGTCGCTGACCCGAGGCCACGGCCACCGCTGCGGTGGCGCTGCCATGGAGCCGGACATGCCGACGGCCACGGCGGCGGGCAGCGCGACGTGGGCGGTACGCGCTGTTGGCTAGCACGCGCCGGCAAGAGGTAGGGTGGGGCGCCGTGACCGACAGTAGTCGTGCGGCGATATCCGCCGCAAGCCAGGCCAGCTCGGTGCCCGGGACCGGCGGGCCGCGGTCCGAGGGCACGCGCCGGGCCATCCTGCAGGCCGCCCGGGCGATGTTCGCGGCGCGTGGGTACGAGCACACGACCATCCGCGCCGTCGCCGCGCAGGCCCGCGTTGACGCGTCGATGGTCATGCGCTACTTCCAGTCCAAGGAGGGACTGTTCACGGCGGCGGTCACCACGGACCTTCAGGTCCCCGACATGCGCTCGGTACCGGCTGGCCACCGGGGCGAGTTGCTCGTCCGCTACTTCGTGGACCGGTGGGAGGGGCCCAAGGCCGACGACAAGCTGATCGCGCTGCTGCGGACCGCCGTCACCAGCGACGCCGTCGCCGGGCAAGTCCAGGCCATCCTCGGCCAGCGGCTCACCGAGCGAGTTGCCGAAATGGACGAGGAGCAGGCACCCGGGCGGGCCGCGCTGATCGCGGCGCAGTTGCTCGGCCTCGCCCTGTGCCGGTACATCCTGCGGTTCGAGCCACTGGCCTCGCTGCCGGCCGATGAGGTAGTGGCCGCCGTCGCCCCGTCGGTTGACCGCTACCTGACCTGGCAAGGCAGCGGGCCCGCCTAGCGCGACCAGCAGCCGGCTCGGCCGAGAAGGCCCGGCACCAGGGCGGCATAGCCCGGCGACCTCGCGTGTTATCGTAGTTAGGCTAACTAACAACGATGAAGGGCGCCTTGCCATGGGACTACACAGAGGCGATGTCCAGCTAGACGAAGGCCGCGGGTCACGGGACCACCAGCTGCCAGCAGGCGGCGAGCGCCGTGGGCCTGGCCCGGTGGCGGTACTGACCGTAGTGTGCCTGGGGCTGTTGCTTTCGATGTACAACGCGACCGTGGTCAACGTGATGCTGCCGGACATCCGCGGATCCCTGCACGCCTCCGAGACCGGGTTGCAGTGGGTCGCCGCGCTGTACTCGCTGTGCTACGCGGCGCTCCTGCTGGCAGGCGGCGCGCTGGGCGAGCGGCTGGGCAAGCGGATGACCTTCCTCGGCGGGGTGGCGGTGTTCACCATCGGCTCGGCCGCCTGCGCCGTCGCGCCGTCACTCGGCTTCATGCTTGCCGCCCGCGCCGTCCAGGCCGTCGGCGTGGCCGCGCTCATACCGCAAACCCTGTCGATCCTGGTGACGGAGTACAAGGACCCGGCCCAGCGAGCGCGCGCGGTCGGGATCTGGGCCGGCGCCGCCAGCCTGGGGCTGGCCGCGGGCCCCGTGGTAGGCGGCGCCATCACCAGCGTGGCCAACTGGCGGGCCGGCTTCCTGCTCAGCGTCGTCCTCGGCCTGATCACCGTCGTGCTTGGCCTGCGCGTCATCTCGGGCGCGCGCTACGGCAGGCCGGCCCATCCCGCAACACCCGACTTCCTGGGCGCCGGACTGTCCATGCTGACGCTGGCCGCGCTCACCTACGGGCTCATCCAGTCCGCGACGCTGGGCTGGGGCTCGCCGCTCATCATCGGCGCCTTCGCCCTCACCGCGGCGTCGGCGGCCGGGTTCATCGCCACGCAGCACGTCGCGGCCCGGCGGGCCAGGCAGCCGCTCATGCCGCTGGAACTGTGGCGCAGCGGCCGCTTCATCGGGGCCAACCTGTCGGCAGTCGCCTACTTCATCATGCTGTACGGCATCTTGTACTTCTACAGCATCGAACTGCAGCAATATAAGCACTACTCGACACTCGCGGCCGGCCTGACGTACCTGCCGATGACGATCCTGATGGCGCTGCTCGGCCCGATCGCCGGGCGGTTGTCCGCCCGGTTCGGCACGACACCCGTCATGGTGGCCGGGCTTCTCGTGGCCGCGGCGGGATCCCTGGCGCTGGCCGGGCTGCCCGCGAGCGGGTCGGTGCTCGACATGGGATGGCGCTTCGCCCTCATCGGAATCGGAGCCGGCCTGATGAACTCGCCGATGAGCAACACCGCGGTCTCCAGTGCAGCCGCCCGCCACAGCGGGGCCGCCTCCGCGACCCACAACACGTTCCGGCAGATTGGCGGAACCCTGGGCGTCGCCGCGCTGGGAGTCATCGTAACCGCCGGGCACCACGCGACTCCAGCAGGTGCCAGCGCGGCGTTCCCCGCCGGCCTCAGCCACGCCATGCTGGCGGTCGCCGCCGTCCTCGCCCTGTGCGCGGTCTTCGTCGCCACGTTCAGCAGGACCAAGAAGCAATCCCGCGGCAGGCATTCGGCCCAGTGATGGGTGGCAGCACGGGACGCGCGCCCCGGCCATGGTCGGGAAAAGCTGATGGAGAGGGCGATCTTGCTGGCCGTCCTGGCGAGCCTCTGCCCGGCGGCCGGCCTGGCCATCATCGTCGCTGGCGTCGCGGCCCTCAGCCACAGCCACCTCATCGCCGACTCCGGCGGGCCGCTACCTTTGCGCAACCGTATGCACAATAATCACATCATTGTACCTTGACGATCGCCATATTGAAGTGCAAAACTGTGCAAACGGATGCACAGCGCTGCAGAGAATCCCCTGAGTACTGGAGGAAGACACATGGCCTACTACATCTCGAGGGCCTCAGAGCGGGTCTGGACCGACTCGAAGGAGGTCAAGGGACTGAGCAGGGCGCTGCTCGTCGGGGCCGAGCACGGCGCCCAGCACATGGAGGTGTCCCTCTACCGGCTCGCGCCGGGTGCGGCCATTGACTGGCACCGCAGCCCGTATGAGGACTCCTGGTTCGTGGAGGAGGGCACGGGCAAGGTCTCTTTGTCCGGCCTTGAATACGACCTCGGCGAGGGAGACTACGGGGTGGCCCCGGTCGGCGTCGCGCACTCGATCGTCGCGGGCGACGAGGGACTGCGCTGGTTCTCCGTGCACACGCCCAAGCCGCCGACGTACGAGGGAGCGCGGCGCAGGATCCCCGCCCAGCCGGTCCAGGGGGAGAACCTCGGGCGGCCGTCCGAGACCGACCCGCGTCACCGCCACGTGGGACACTTCGAGCTGTCGGACATGCATCCGGTGGGCAACATTGACATGCCCGGCTACCACGGCCCGAAGATCAAGAACATCTCGATCCGCATGATGGTGGACACCCTGATTGGGGCTCAGCATCACACCGTGTTCGCCGCCACCATCGCGCCCAAGTCCGGCCCCGGGCGTGCGGCCACGGTGCACTACCATCCGTTCGAGGAGATCTACTACTACAAGAACGGCGGCATGAGCGGGCTGCTTGATGGCGTCCCAGAGACGACCCATACGGGCGACCTGGTCTGGATCGGAGTCGGCGGCACCCATGGATTCGTCAACTCCGGCGACGAGCCCGCCCGCTGGATCGAGGTCCAGTCGCCCATCCCGCCGTCGTCGGGGGGGTTCTACTTCCCCGAGGACTGGCTCTGCCTTTAGCCAGGGCCCGAGCCGCACCAATCAGTAGGGATGCCGACCATGGACGCTCAGCGCGAGCCGACGCTCCGGGATGTCGCGCGCCTCGCTGGCGTCCATCCGTCGACCGCGTCCCGGTGCATGGACGCGGCGCAGTCGGCGCGAATCGGAGCCCCGACCCGCGAGCGCGTGCTGGCCGCGGCACGGGAGCTGGGCTACCAGATGAATCCCGCGGCCAGCAGCCTGCGCAGCCGTCGGACCATGACCGTCGGCGTGCTTATCCCTGACTTCAGCAACCCGGTCTTCGGTTCCCTCCTCACGGGCATTAACGACCGGCTGGAGGACAGCGGATACACCGCGGTCATCTTCGAGACGAAGGACCACGAGCGGCGGATGGCCCGCGCCCTGGAGGTGATGAAGGAACGGCGGGTCGACGCGCTGATCAACACCGCGGCGCGCGAGCAGGATCAGCGCACGCTCAGCCGTTTCCTGCGCCAGGGCATCCCCATGGTGCTCGCGTCGCGCGACCTGCCCGCCCTGGACGTCCCGAAGGTCCTGAGCGACGACTTCACCGGGGCCACGCTGGCCGCGCAGCACCTGGTTCAGCTTGGCCACCACAGGATCGTCCAGATCAGCGGTCCCCGGGTGATCGCCGCCTTCGCCCAGCGCGCCCGCGGATTCCAGTTCGCGCTTGGTCAGTCGGATTCCGGCGCCAGCCCGGTGGAAAAGCACGCCGGGACCGCCTCGGTCGACGAGGGCCGCCAGCTCATGCTGGAGGCGCTGCGCGAAGACCGGGCGCTGACTGCGGTATTCGCCCACAACGACATGCTGGCGATCGGCGCGATCGCCGCGATCAGGCAGGCCGGGCTGTCCTGCCCCGGGGACGTCTCCGTGGTCGGATACGGCGCGACCCCGCTGACCGAGTACCTGGATCCGTCGCTCACGACCGTGTTCTACCCCGCCATCCAGATGGGGCGCTCCGCGGCGGAAACCGCACTTTCGGTCTTGCGCGGCGATGAGCCACCCTCCGCCGTGGCACTTCGACCGCGTCTGATCACCCGGGCCTCCACCGCCCCCCGCGTGCTCGGCGGCCCCGCCCACGCAGGAAAGCAACCTCCCCGAGGAACACGACAATAATGAGGACCTACGAAGCTACTACCGGGCGGGCCGAGGCGGTCAGCTGGTTCGGCTACGGCCGGATGGGCGAGCCGATGGTCGAGCGCCTCCTCGCGGCCGGCCTGCCGGTCCAGGTGTGGAACCGGTCCCCCGCGCGGCTCGAGTCGCTGACGGCTCCCGGAGCAACGATCTTGCGCCGGGGCGCCGAGGCCACGGCCCCGGTGATGTTCAGCATGCTGGCTGACGACGACGCCCTGGACGCGCTGGTCGAGTCGGCGGACGGGCCGCTGGCAGCGGGTACCCCGGCGAGCGTGTGGGTCGAGTGCTCCACGGTCTCTGTCGCGGCCTCGCTGCGGGCCGCGACCGCGGCCCGCAGCGCCGGAACCGCCTTCGTGTGCGCCCCAGTCAGCGGCAACCCGAGCGTCGTGCGCGCCGGGAAGCTGACCCTCGTGGTCTCGGGCGAGCGGGAGGCGGTCGGGCGCGTGCAGCCCCTGCTCGACCTGATCGGCCCGCGCACTCACCACGTGGGCACCCGGCACGAGGCGCGGGTCGTCAAGCTGTGCACGAACGCCGTGCTCGCCTCGCTGACCAACGTTCTGGCCGAGGTCCTCGTCGTCGGGGAGAAAGCCGGGGTCAGCCGGGGCGACCTGATGCGGTTCATCAACGACAGCGTCATGGCCTCGCCGTTCAGCCGCATGAAGACCGCCGCCTTCGTGGAGCTCGACCTGACCCCGACGTTCCCGCCTGAAGGCCTGCACAAGGACGTGCGGCTCATGCTGGGGGTGGCAGCGGACCATCAGGTGACGATGCCGACCGTGTCCGCGGCAGAGCAGGCGCTGACCAGGCTCATCGATTCGGGCCTGGGCCGGGACATGGACTTCGCCGCGCTGCTCCTGCTAGCGGCGCACGAGGCCGGCCTCGACGTCAGGCCAGAAACGACAGCGTAACCGCTAGGCAAACGACCGGTGATGAGCAATCAGAGGAGTATGAAGTGGCGCTCGTGCCGTTGCCAGAGAAACAGAACATGGACCCGGCGGACCTGCCGGCGATCGAGACCGGGCTCGCCGCCTTCGGCCACATGCTGCACACCTGGCAGGCAGTGGCCAACGTTCCCGGGCTGTTCTCTCAGTACTTTCCCTACCTCCGCACGCTGACGGGACCTGGGCCCCTCGATCAGCGGATCAAGGAGCTCACCGCGGTCCAGGTCGCCATCCTCAACCACTGCCGCTACACGGTTAGCCACCGCTGCTTTTCCGCCCAGGGCAAGGGCGTGACCGAAGCAGAACTGGTCAAGATCGCCGCCAATGACCTCCAGTCGTTTTCCGAGGCCGAGCGGCTCGCACTCGAATTCACCCGCGCGGTCACCCTCGATGTGCCCGCCACGACCGCGGCCGAGTCCGCCACGGGGATCGACGAGGCGCTGCGGGAGCGGGTCAGGGAGGCGTTCGAGCCGGAGCAGCTGGTCGAGCTGCTGATGTCGGTCAGCCTGTGGAACGCGATTGCCCGCTTCCACCGGATCCTGGACCTCGACCCCGACCTGCCCGCGGCCCCGGCCGGGGTTGATGCCCTGCTGTGAGGGCGACAGGACGGAGGTGAGCGATGCTGCGATCCGTGCGGCAGGGAACCGCAGGCGCGGAGGGCCGGCTCCGCCGGCCGATAATCAGGCGCAAGCTCGAGATCCCCGCGCCGGCCAGCGACGTCGTGGCCCGCGCGAGGCTCAGCGAGCGCCTGCGTGACCTGCTTGACCGGCACCGGGTCGTGACGGTCTTCGCGACAGCGGGCGCGGGCAAGACGACAGCGGTGGCGCTGGCGGCTCGTGAGCTGGCCCGGCCCGTTGCCTGGCTCACGCTCGACGGCACCGAGCAGGCGGCGGGACGGCTGCTGGTCTACCTGGAGGCGGCGGTCGAGGGCGCCGTCGCGGCCGCGGCCGGCGTCGCCGCGGATGCGCTGGGCAGCAGCCTCACGGTCGGCGAGGCGGCCGGGTTGCTGGCTGAGAGCCTGCAGGGCAGTCAGCTGATCGTGGTGTGCGACAACGTCGAGCGCATCGCCGCCGACGAGGATTGCCATGCCGTGCTGTCCTCCTTCGCCAGGTACCTGCCCCCCGACGTGAACCTCGTCCTGATCTCGCGCGTTGACATCACGCTTGACCTGGCCTCGACCGGCGAGCGCGGCCGGGTGGGAGAGCTGCTCGAGACGGACCTGGCCTTCGACGTGGAAGAGGCGGGCGAGGCCCTGCTGGCCGTCGGCCATGGTGACGTGGACCCGGCCCGCGCCATGTCGGCCACGGCGGGCTGGGTCACCGGTGTCCTGTATGAGGGCTGGCGGCACGGGCCTGACCGCAAGCCGGACCCAGACTCGCTGCTTTCCTATGTCGCCGCCAACATCTTCAGCTCGCTCTCGGCGGCCGAGCGCACCTTCCTGCTGCACACCAGCCTGCTCGATGAGGTCTCTGTCGATAGCGCTCGCGCCCTGGGCGAGGAAAACGCCGCCCACATCATGGCCGGGCTGCGCGCCCGCCATCTTCCTGTGACGTGGTCGGCTGACGGCTCGGGGATGACCCCGCAGCCGGTGTTCCGTGACTTTCTCCGGGTCGCGCTTGAGCGGGAGGACGCCGGGGCGATCGCTGAGGTTCGCCGCCGGCACGCGGGCGTCCTGATCGCGGGCGGCCATCGGGAGGAGGCCGTCGACGAGCTGCTCAAGGTCCACGACATCGAGGCGGCCGCCCGGCTGGCCGCCACCGTGCTGCCCAGCCTCGTGGCGCGGATGGACTTCGCCCCCGCGGCACGCTGGCTCGACGCGATCGAAGGGTCGATCCGCACCCCGACACCGGAGATCGGGTCAGTCATCTTGCGAGTGGCTTTCGCACTTCAGCAATGCGGTCGCGGAGTTGAGCTGATCGACCGGCACGGCTATGCGTGGCTACCGGACCTGAGCAATCCCGATGCGGAAGAGACCTACGTCCTGGCTTGCTGGTGCCTGTGGCAATCGGGCCGGATCGCCGAGGCGCGGTACGTCGCGGACCGGCTGCCTCCGGGCCGGGGCCGGCACATCGCGGACACGCTCATAGCACTCGCGACCGGAGAGGAGCCGCCACCGTTCCCTGAGCACTCAGCCATGCCGTCCGGCCCGCTCGATGGCATGCTGGTGGGGCTGGCGTACCTGCGCGGCCGGCTTGCGGGACTCGACCCTGGGTCCTTCGACCCGTGGTGCACGATCCTCGGGGGCTCGTGGCTGGTCGCCACATTGCGCGCGACGGGCCGGCTCGATGCGGCGATGGCGATGTACGAGCCCTGCCGCGACTCGCCGCAGCCCGTCCGGCTGCACGCCGTCGTGGCCGTCGACCTGATGCTGGACCTCGGCCGGAGGGAGGAAGCCTGGTCGTCGCTTCACCGCGGGCGGAACCTCATAGCGTCGACCGGCTCGAAGGTCCTTGAGAACCTCAGCCTCCTGGTCGAGGCCAGGCTCTGGCTTCGCCTCGACCGGGACACGCGCCGGGCCGATCGCGTGCTGGCCGAGGCGGTCAAGAACGGCGCCTGTGACTACGCGGTGACGCGCGAGGCTTGGCAGCTGTGGTCGGGCCTGTCCCTGCTCTTGCAGAACAGGGACACCGAGGCCCACGAGTACCTGTCTGCCTGCCTGGCCAGTATGAGAAAGGGAGACAGGTACCTTGATCTTTCCGCTGCTGCCGTCTACCTGGCCGAGGCCCAGTGGAGGCTCGGCCTCGAGGATGAGTCCGACGCCTCGGCCGACCTGGCGATGACCTTTGCCGCGTCTCACGGGTCCAAGCACCTGCTGCTCACGGCCCTGGCCGACACCCCGTCCGTGGCAGCCAGGGCGGCCGACGCCACGTCGAGCCGCATGTCGCCCTGGCATGAGATCCTCGCCGTCCTCTCGGGCCAGCATCCCGTGCGGGTGAGCACGGGCGCACCGCGCCTCGTCCTTGAGGAGTTCGGCGAGCCGTCCCTGACCGTGGACGGCCACCTGGTCCGGCCGCGCCTGACCAAGAGCCTTGAGTTGCTCAGCTACCTGCTTGGCACCCCCGAGCGGAGGGCGACGCGGGAGAAGCTCATCGAGGCGCTCTTCGACGACCGCGACGACGCCGCGGGCCGGAGCTACCTGCGGCAGGCCCTCTTCCGGCTCCGCGAGGTCTTGCCGCCAGAGCTGCGGCCCTGGCAGCAGGGGAACGTCTTCCTCGTCGCTGGACCTGAGCTGGCGGTGGGCTCGGCCCAGCGGGTAGTCGACCTCGTCGTCCAGGCCGGAAGACAGGACGGGGAAGTACGGTTCCAGACGCTGTCGCAGGCCCTCGCCAGCGTCGAGCGGGGCCCGTACCTGGCTCCCTTTTCCGGTGAGTGGGTCGACGAGCGCCGGGCCGCACTGGAGGAGACCTTCGTCTCTGCGCGGGTTGACGCGGCCCGGCTGGCGTATCGCATGAACCGCTACCGGGAGGCGAAGGACCTGGTTGACTTCGTGCTCGCCGAGGATCCCTATCGCGAGCAGGCCTGGCAGCTCGCGATTCAGCTGGCCCATGCCAGCGGCTGCGATGACACCGTACTGGCCCTTTACCAGCGCTACGTCGCGCGCATGCGAGACCTTGGCGTCGCCCCGTCGGATGAGATCCGCCGGTTCGTCGCTGATCTGCGCAAGTAGCAAGGCGGCCCATTCACCCTGGCTCAGCACGCCCGCCCGCGGCCGCCCGGAGGCCGGTCAGGCGATCACCATCCTCGCGGTGACGTCTCCGGGCAGGGCCGCGGCTACGGTTCCCGGCTTGCTACAGGGCCGGGTAGTCGGTGTAGCCGTGGGCGTCGCCGCCGTAGAAGGTTGCCGGGTCGGGCGAGTTGAGCTCGGCGCCCGACCGCAGGCGAGTAGCCAGGTCCGGGTTGGCCAGGTGCAGCGCACCGACGGTGATCGCGTCGGCCAGCCCGCTGTCCAGGTCGGCCAGCCGGGACTGAAGGTCAGTGCGGGGCCGGTTGACCAGCATCGGGTGGGGCCAGGCGGCCCGCATCGCCGAGACCGTCTCCTCATTGCCAACGTGCACGACATGCAGGTAGGCAAGGCCGAGCCCGGCGAGCCGGCCCACCAGGTGCTCGTAAAGCGGCTTGGGCTCAGGCTCGCTGATGTCGTTGAACGGGTTGCCCGGGGCCAGCCGGATGCCTGTCCTTCCTGCGCCGATCTCACCGGCTACCGCCTCGGCCACGTCGAAGGCGAAGCGCGCGCGATTCTCGATGGAGCCGCCGTACTCGTCGGTGCGTAGGTTGGAGTTGGGCGCGAGGAACTGGTGGATCAGGTAGCTGTTCGCCCCGTGGATCTCCACGCCATCCGCTCCCGCGGCCATGGCCAGGGCGGCGGCCCGCCGGAACTCGTCGACGACCTCGCCCACTTCAGCGGTCGTCAGCGCCCGGGGGGTGGGGAGCTCCGCCGGGCCGGACGGGGTCACGATCGTCGCCGCGGCGCGCACCGCCGACGGGGCTACCGGCGTGCGCCCGTGCGGCGTGTTCGCCGGGTGCCCCACCCGGCCGACGTGCATGAGCTGGATGAAGATCCGGCCGCCCGCGTCGTGAACAGCGTCGGTGATGTCACGCCACCCGTCGACCTGGGCCAGCGTGTGAATGCCGGGGGTCTTCAGGTAGCCCTGCCCATCGGCGGAGGGCTGCGTGCCCTCAGTGATGATCAGGGCCGCATTCGCGGCCCGCTGCGCGTAGTACGTGGCGTTGAGGGCGCTGGGTACTCCCTCGGGAGTCGACCTGTTGCGGGTCATTGGCGCCATGACCAGCCGATGCTCGAGTTTGACGTCGCCCAGAGTGACGGGCTGCCAGAGCTTGTCGTACAACGGTTCCTCCGTGTTGTGTGCAGTCCAACGCACCATAGCCAGCGGCTGTGAACAGCCTGTTAGCAGAAAGGCGTCGCATCACGGCCCGCTGTTAATCGCGGCCCCCTTAACGGCCGATTAACAAGATCCGCGCCATACTGCCTCAAGATTTCGGCGCCTGGGCAGCATTCCCAGAAGTTGCCTTGAGCACATCAGGAGCAAAGGAGCCTCGACATGGCTAATGGCGGCACGTCGTCACGCGGCTTGCGTGTGGCGATCGTTGGTGGCGGACTCGGCGGACTGTGCGCCGCGGCCTTCCTGCACAGGGCAGGCGTCCAGGTAACCGTGTTCGAGCAGGCGCCTGAGCTGAGCTATGTCGGCGCGGGCATCAACATGGGCCCGAACGCGGGCCGGGTCTTGCATCATCTCGGGCTGACCGGGGCAATGGATAAGTCCGGGGAAATCATCGAGACAGGCTGGGAGTTTCGGCGATGGCAGGACGCGTCGGTGTTGTTCTCACAAGAGCGGGGCGAGCGGGGCGAGCGCGGCTTGCGGCGCTACGGTGCACACAGGTACTTCATTCACCGCGCCGACCTGCTTGATATCCTGCTCAGCGTCGTCCCGGGCGAGGTCATCGAGCTTGGTCGCAAGTACACGGGGCTTGAGCAGGACGAGAGCGCCTGCCAGCTGTCGTTCGCCGACGGCTCGACGGCCGAGGCCGACGTTGTCATAGGCGCGGACGGCATCCACTCGACGGTGCGGGACGCCGTGGCCGAAGGCAGCCCGACAACGTTCTCTGGGCTGTGCGCGTGGCGCTGCCTCATACCCGCGCTGCAGGTGTCCCAGTTCGCTCTCCGGCCGGCTCAGACACTCTGGGTGGGACCGGGGCGGGGCGGCACGTGGTGCATTACCCGATCAGGAACCGCACATGGGTCAACGCGGTCGCGATCACCCCGGTGCGGGAATGGAACCCGGAAACGTGGGCGACAACCGGAGAGGCTTGCGAGCTCGTCGCCGAGTTCGCGGGCTGGGATGGCAGGCTGACCGACCTGCTAGCGGCATCGTCGACGATCCTCCGCTCGCCCCTGCTCGAGCGTGACCCGCTGCCGCGGTGGGCCGCCGGGAGGATCGCGCTGCTTGGCGACTCGGCCCACCCCATGTTCCCCTTCCTGGCCCAGGGCGCGGGCCAGGCCTTTGAGGACGCGGCCTGCCTTGGCGCCTGCCTGGCCGGCGTGCGGGCGGCCGATGCCGCCCGGGCGCTGCAGCGCTATCAGGCCCTGCGCATGACTAGGGCGACGGAGGTGCAGCGGCGCAGCCGCGAGGCCAGCGACAGGGAGCACCTGCCCGACGGTCCGCAGCAGCAACTGCGAGACGCGCAGCTCGCTCTGCACGACCCGCTCGAGTACAACAACTGGCTTTACGACCACGATGCCCTGGCCCACGCGACGAGGGGCGGGGCCTGCCCTGATGACTAACATCCGGTTAACAGGGCACGCGCCATACTGTGCCATGAAGCCGGCGGACTGTGCCATTACCTCGCAGTCCATCCCGTCGCACCGAGAGGACCCACCATGCCCATTCCCACCTTCGGCCCCAACGCAGTGGATTGGGAGACCCGAGTTGACATGGACCGGCTGCGTGGCGAGCGGCTGGCACGACTGCGGGCGGAGCTGGAGCGGTCAGAGCTTGGCGCCGTGCTCGCCTTCGACTTCACCAACATTCGCTACATGACCTCCACCCACATTGGCACCTGGGCGGTCGACAAGATGATCCGGTTCTCTCTCCTGGTCCGGGGCGGGGAACCGATCGTGTGGGACTTCGGCTCGGCCGCCCGGCACCACCAGCTGTACAACCCGTGGCTGGACTACTCCCGTGCTCATCCGGATGGGGACCCGCACGCGGCTCACCATGGCGCCGACCCGCGCAATCCCAGCGGGGCACGCGCTGGGATCTCCACCTTGCGCGGCGCCATCCACCCCGATGCTCAGATGGGCGAGACGGTGGCGGCCAAGATCAAGCGCGAGCTCGAGCGCTACGGGCTGATGGACGAGCCGCTCGGCGTGGACGTGATCGAGTTGCCGGTGCTGTTCGCCCTGCAGCGGGCAGGGATCCAGGTCGTCGATGGCCAGCAGGTCTTCCTTGAGGCGCGCCGCATCAAGACGCAGAACGAGATCAGGCTGCTGACCCACGCCTGCTCGATGGTCGACGCTGCCTATGACAAGCTCTATGAGTTCCTGCGCCCCGGGGTGCGGGAGAATGAGTGCGTCGGCCTGGTCGCCAAGACCCTCTACGACCTGGGCTCGGAGTTCGTCGAGGGGGTCAACGCGATCTCCGGCGAGCGGTGCGCTCCCCATCCCCATGTCTACTCTGACCGGATCGTGCGCCCGGGAGACCCAGCGTTCTTCGACATCCTGCACAGCTACAACGGCTACCGGACCTGCTACTACCGGACCTTCGCGGTCGGCAGCGCCTCCACCGCCCAGCGGGATGCCTACACGCGCTGCCGCGAGTACATGGACCAGGCGATCAGCCTGGTACGGCCGGGTGCGACGACGGCTGACATCGTCTCGGTGTGGCCAACAGCCCAGGAGTTCGGCTTCGCCGACGAGGAGGCCGCGTTCGCGCTCCAGTACGGCCACGGCGTCGGGCTGTCGATCTGGGAGAAGCCGGTGTTCTCGCGCCTAGTGTCACTGGACCACCCCGAGATCCTCCGGGAGGGCATGGTCTTCGCGCTGGAGACCTACTGGCCAAGCGCGGATGGATGGGGCGCGGCGCGGATCGAGGAGGAGCTCGTCGTGACCGCCGACGGGTGCGAGGTCATCACGAAGTTCCCGGCCGAGGACCTCCTGGTCGCGGGCCAGCGTTACTACACGGTCTCGGGCCCGCTCAGTACCCAGCGCGACTCTCAGTCCCACCTCAACACCGAGATCGGCCGGTCGCGAGCCCAGTCCTGACGGAGTCTTGACCGTCGGGCCGCCATGGCCCCATACGACGGTCAACGCCAGGCCTCAGTCCGGTGCCTGGTCACGGGCGGCCGGGTCGAGTGCTGCCCGCAGTTCGGCGCGGGAGGTCACGCCAAGCTTGGGGAAGAGCTGGTACAGGTGGGTGCCGACCGTTCGGTGCGAGATGTAGAGCCGCTCGCCGATCTCGCGGTTGGTCAGCCCGTCTGCCGCGAGCTGGGCGATCTGGAGCTCTTGCGCGGTCAGCTGGTCCCACGCCTGCGGCCGGCTCCGGCGCACCGTCTCACCCGAGGCGCGAAGCTCCCGCCGGGCACGGTCGCCGGATCGCGTGGCCCCAAGCACCGCGAACGCGTCCGCCGCGCCCCGCAGCGGCGCCCGCGACTCGGCATTGCACCGTCGTCGTCGCAGCCACATGCCGTAGGCCAGCTGGGTCCGTGCCCGGTAAGACGGCCAGCGGTGCGTGGCGGCGAGGGCGGCGGCGAACTGCTCAGCGGCGGTGGCCTCGTCGGCCAGCATCGCCCGCGCGTAGCTGAGCTGGGCGAGCAGGTGCCCGGCCCGGGTACGGGCGGCGATCGCCTCCCATTCGGCAATGAGCCCGCGGACCTCGGTGAGGTCGCGTTCGGCGTAGGTGGCCGCATCGACCATGTCCGCTAGGGCCCAGCCGCGCACGAACGGCAGATGCGCGATGTCGGCCGGGTCGAAGACGCGGGCGAAATGACCGTAGGCCTCGGCGAACCGCTCACTGGACAGGGCGATCCGGCCGCGGGCCAGCTCGACGACGGCGAGCAGCGGGTTAGCTCCCATCGGCAGCAGGACCGCCTCGGCCTCGCCGGCCAGCTCGCCGGCGGCGGGGTCGCCCCGCTCGCCGGCCGCGACGGCCAGCGCGGCCTTGGCGATCGCCACGAACCGCGGCTGCCTGGTCTCCGCCGCCATCCGGGCTGCCTCGGCGGCAGCCGGGAGGGCGGCCAGGATCTCACCGCGGCGCAGGTGCGCCCAGGCCTCGAACACGCGGACCGTGGTGAGCTGCTGGAGTTGCCCCGTCACCCGGTATCCCTCACCGGCCGCGCGCAACAAGGGCAGGGCCAGGTCGTCCGCCCAGACCGCCGAGGCCGCACCGCCTGCGGCCAGCAGCTGGTGGGGGTCAGTGATGCTGCCGGGACGCAGGGTGGAGAGGCGGTCAATGACCTCGCGCCCCTGGTGCACCGGGTCGGCGTACCCGAGGATGGCCAGGAAAAGCGGATCGTCGCGGGAGGCGGTGACACGGCTCGCCACGGCGACGACCCGCTGCCGCGTCTCGTCGTCGGGGTTGCCGAAGTGCAGCCGCAGGGACACCACCTCGATCGCCTGCAGGGCCTGCGTGTAGTCCCCGGCGACGGCGAGGTCTTCCGCGACCTGGAGGAAGCCCCGGATGCTGTCGGGCCCGGACCAGCTGCCACTGAGCAACTCCAGCAGGTAGGCCGCCAGCGTCCGGTCGTAGGCGCCGAGCGCGAGCGGCTGCGCCTGGCGGGCCAGCCGCAGGCTGACGTCCCAGCGGCCGGCCATGTAGGCCAGGAAGGCGGCCCGCACCAGCCGCCGCCCTCGCTGTGGCTGGTCGCTGAGGCCGGCGGCCAGCTCCAGGGCCGCGACCGCCACGTCACTTCCGCCCCGCAGCTCAGCCCGCTTGGCCAGCTCGTCCAGGTCGGCCGCGATGGTTTCTGCTGGCTGGTCCGCGGCGGCGGCGCGGTGCCAGATGCTCCAGTCGGGCTGGTCGGCCTGCACTTGGGCCAGCGCGGCATGACCCCGCCTGCGCTCAGCCGGGGCCGCGGCCTGCTGCACGGCCGACCGCATCAGCGGGTGCCTGAAGCGGAACCGGCCCGACTCGACCACCCCCAGGCCCCCGGCCACCGCCGGGCCGAAGGCCTCGGTGCGCACGAGCCGTGCCAGCATCAGCCCGGCCGCCGCGAGCAGGTCCGCAGTCTCACCGCTGTCGTCCAGGGATGCCAGCAGCAGCAGCGCCCGGGTATCGGCCGCCAGATAGGGCAGCCTGGCCGCGAAGGCCTCCTCCAGCCGGGCCGTCAGCGGCAGCGGGCTTCGCGCGACCGCCCGTGAGCTGTCGTGACTGGCGAGCGCCTTGGGCAACTCGATGAGGGCCAGCGGGTTGCCCTCGGCCTCGCGCAAGAGCCGGGCGTGCAGATCCGGCGGCAGGCCGGCCGCCTGGAAGCTGAGCAGTGCGTCCGCCGCCGCTTGGGCCAGCGGCGGGACGCGCAGCCCGGGCAGGCCGATCTCGTCAGCGGGGCTTTCCACTCCGTCCCTGATGCTCAGCAGCAGGATCGCCGGCTCCATGGCAAGCCTGCGCCCGACGAACCCGAGCACCTCTCGCGACGGCCCGTCGAGCCACTGCGCGTCCTCCACCACGAGCAGCAGCGGAGACTGGCCGGCGGCGTCGGTGACGACTCCGAGTGCGCCCAGCCCGATCAGGAAGACATCAGGTGCCTTGCCTTCCAGGGCGTCCGCGATGCCGAAGGCCATCTCCAGGCCCCGCCGCTGCGGGCCGGGGAGCTTGTTCAGGGAACCGAGGAGCGGGCGCAGCAGCTGGTGCAGCCCGGCGAACGCGAACCGTGTCTCTGACTGCACCCCGGTTGCGGTCAGGAGCGAAAGCCCGCGCTCCTGAGCCCGGGCAACCGCCCTGGAGATCAGGGCCGACTTCCCTATGCCCGCTCCCCCGCGAAGGACCAGAGCGCCGCCGTGGTCGGATACCTGGTCGATCAGGTCGTGCAGCTGCCGCAGCTCCTGATCCCGGCCGTAGAGCGGCGAAGTAGCCCCGTTCACTGCCGTCAGGATAACGAAGCCCGGGCTAAATGTCGCCGCTCGGCCGGTAAGGGGCGATGAGCAGCGAAGCGCGGGGAAGCTAAGTCACCTGACGTATGCCCAGCCGCAGACCGCTCCCTAGCGTGGCGAATTACCACATCGGCTTCGTCGGAGGCCGCCAACGAGAGGGAAGCCATCCATGACCGAGGTTCACAACGTCGTCCTAGTTCACGGCGGGTTCGTCGACGGCTCCGGCTGGCAGGGCGTCTACGACGCGCTCAGGGCCGATGGCTACACCGTGGCCGTCGCGCAGAACCCGACCCTGTCGCTGGCCGGCGACGCGGCCACGACCCGGCGGGTCATCGACGGCCTTGACGGCCCGGTCGTCCTGGTCGGCCATTCCTACGGCGGTGCGGTGATCACCGAGGCTGGCCTGCACGAGCAGGTCGCCGCGCTCGCCTACATCACCGCGTTCGCGCCGGACAAGGGCGAGTCGGTCAACTCGCTTGTCGCCGGGTTCCCGGCCGACGGGCCGCAGCCGCCGATCCTGCCGCCGGTCGACGGGCTCTTGATGCTGGACCGGGATAAGTTCCACGCCTCCTTCGCGGGTGACCTGCTGGCCGGGCAGGCCGCGTTCATGGCTGACTCCCAGGTGCCGTGGGGCGTGGACGCGCTCGGGGGCGCGATCACTGAGGCCGCCTGGCGGGGCAGGCCGTCCTGGTACCTGGTGGCCGGCGCCGACCGGATGATTCCGCCGTCGGCCCAACGGGCGATGGCCGGGCGGATCGGCGCGCAGACGGCCGAGGTCGCCGGCAGCAGCCACGCGGTCTACGTCTCCCAGCCCGCCGCGGTGGCCGACCTGATCAAGCAGGCCGCCCGCGGCTGACCGCGGCCCATCCACGTCTACTTTCAAGGAGCTCCCATGAACCGTGAGATCAGCCGCCGCAAGCTGCTGGCGACTGGAGCCGCTGGAACCGCCTTCATCGGAACGGCGGCGGCGCTGTCGCCGCTATCGGCGGCCTCCGCTGCCACCGCCCGCCCCGCGGGCACGGGTGCGGCCAAGCCGACGATCGTGCTCGTGCACGGCGGGTACGCCGATTCGTCGTGCTGGAACCAGACCCTGTCGTACCTGCAGGGATGGGGCTACACGACGATTTGCGGCGCGAACCCGCTGCGGGGGATCCCGACCGACGCCCCGTACATCGCGAGCCTGCTTGACTCCATCGCGGGGCCGGTCGTGCTGGTCGCCCACTCCATGGGCGGCACCGTCGTCACCAACGCCGCGGCCGGGAAGGGCAACGTCAAGGCGCTGGTCTATATCGCCGCGTTCGTCCCCGACGTGGGCGAGACGCAGGGAGAGCTGATCAACAAGTACCCCGGCAGCGAGGTGATGGCCGCTAGCGTGGGTGTCCCGTACACGAAGGCCGACGGGACGACCGGAACAGACGTGTACCTGAGCCCGGCGGGCCAGGCTCCGTTCTGCGCGGACATCTCCAACGACGCGTTCCGCCTCCTGCAGGCCACCCAGCGACCGTTCGACGCGGACTCCTTCACCTATCCGACGACGGCCGCCGCGTGGCACACGATCCCGGTGTGGGGGCTGGTCGCTGGCCGGGACAAGGCCATTCCCCCCGCGGCCGAGCGCTGGATGTACAACCGCGCGAACGCGCGCAAGGTCGTCGAGGTGCCGACGTCGTCCCACTGCGCGATGCTCAGCCACCCGCGGACCGTCGCTGACCTGATCCACCAGGCCGCCGAGGCGACGAGCTGACCGCGCCGTTCGGTTCCAGGAAAACGAAGCACCCGCCGGTACCGCACATCGGCGTGTGCGTTTACTTGGGGCCGCCTCGCCGGGTCCGGCGAGGCGGCCTGCCCGATCGAGAGACCAGGCCCGAGAGGGCAAGTCAGGCCTGCTTGCTGCCCCAGAACAGACGGCAGGCCAGCGGGAAGGTGTAGCTGCCGTCGGCCGCGCGGAACTCGGCCGTTTCCTGCTCAAGCTCCCTTCTGACGGCCTCAAGCTCACTGCCGGCCAGACTGTCCATGGCCCGCCCGAACGGAACGGGCGCGGCGATCACTGCCCACACGGCGGCGGCCGAGGGCATCGTCAGCGGCCAGCTGAACATCTGGGTGTGCAGGGCAGAGATGCCCGCCTGGCGTAGCAGCCGCTCGCGCATCCCTGGCGTCGCGAGCTCGGTCAGGTAACCGAAGTCGGGCAGCAGGCCAGCAGGCACGTGACGGTGCAGCACCAGGGCCGCCCGGCTGAACAGCGTGTTCCGCTCCATCGCGTCCCACGCCGCCACGCTGAACGGCGCGCCGTCCTTGAGCACGCGGCCCAGTTCCCGCACCGATGCGGGGACGTCGCCTTCCTGCAGGAAGGCGAACTGCGAGATCGCCGCGTCCACGGACTTGTCCGGCAGGGTGAGCTGGTCCAGTGACATCACCTCGAAGCCGGCGTTGCCGACCGCGTGGGCGGCCGCGACCGCCCGTGCGGTCTCGATCAGCTGGTCGGCTCGGTCGATGCCCAGTACCCGTGCGCCCGGATTGCGGCGGGCTGCCTCGAAGGCGGGCGAGCCCGTACCGCAGGCGAGATCAAGGATCAGTCCGCTGGCCTGCGCCGGAAGGTTCCCTAGCAGTGCGTGAGTGGACGGCATGACCGGCGGAAGCGCCAGTGCTCCTGGCCCGCTGGCGGCTGCGTTCCAGTCAACCTCCGCCCGCTGGCGGACGGGCGCGCTGGCCGGACTGGTGGAGTCTTCTGGCACGTCTTGCATCCTTTGGTAGTCGCGCGGAGTGACGCCAGCGGCGACGCCGCGGTACTGCGCGGCTAACTGGTGGGCCACCCCGGTTACGCGTACTACTATACGGGGTGGCCCCCCCAATATATGGGGTGGCACCCCAGATAAAGCCGGAGGGACGGGGGGACGAGGCGATGCCGGAAGCCGGACGCCCGCTGCGTGCCGACGCGCGGCGCAACCGTGAGATGATCATCGCCGCCGCCGAAGACCTGTTCTTCCGGGACGGCGCGAACGCGTCCCTCGAGGAGATAGCCCGGCGGGCCGGAGTGGGCTCGGCCACGCTGCACCGGCATTTTCCCACCCGCAAGAACCTGCTTGAGACGGTCTACCTCGATCACGTGAAGGAGCTGTGCGACGCGGCGGCGTCCCTGGCAGCCGGGGGCGAGCCGGGGGAGGCACTGATCGCATGGCTTCGCCTCGTCGGCGCGCGGGCAACGGTGAACAACGGGCTCGCCGTCGCCATGGCGGCCGAGGATGACGGAGCTTGTGGCAGCATCCAGTCCTGTCATGCGATGGTCGCCGCCGCGGGGACCAGCCTACTTAAGCGCGCGATCGATTCCGGCACCGTCCGCCGCGACGTCGACATCCGCGATCTCCTCGCGCTTGTCAACGCGCTCGCTCGCGCGGACAGCGGCCATGGAAGCGCCTCAGGCGACGATAACCGGCTGCTCATGCTGGCTCTCACCGGGATCATGGCGGCCGGCGAGACCCCCGGCTAGCTTCCTGATCGGGCCACGGATGGCGGCTAGCCCGTGCGGTCGGTAACCCGCTGAGCCGCGGCCAGGCCAACCTCGCGAAGGTCAGCCGCCAGGATGTGAGTGGACGCACCAGGGATGCCACTGACGGGAAGGGGCTGACCTAGACCGCCTCAGGCTCATTCGGCTGCCGCGCGATCTCAGCCGAGGGAGAGGGCGAAGATGTGCATGGCGGTGACGTTCGCGACGGTGCTGCTGACGTCGGGGAGGACGACGGAGGCGACCGTTTTCGCCGGGTCGACAGGGACGGTGGTGGCGTAGACGTACATGTTGAGCGCCTGGGAGGAGCCGCTGCTGCTGTTGCGGTAGGGCATGGTCGCCACCGCGGTGTCCCCGTTGCCGGGGCCGGCGGCCCAGTCGTTGAAGGAGACGGTCTGGGACGAGGAGGTGCCGTCGGTGTAGTTGATGACGATGGCCGCCTGTGACTCGCCGTTGCTAGAGGAGCCAAGCAGTCCGAGGGTAGTCTGCCCCGCCGTGCCGTTCACGAGCATCGTCTGCCCGGCCGCGAGGATGTTGTCCGGAGAGCAGGGTGCCGCGTCGGGCCAGGTGTAGGTAAGGCCGCCGGAGGTGACCGTGGCGCCGGGCGTGAGCCCGGCGCTGGCCAGCCCGGTCGCCGAGTAGCTGTATCCGAGGCCGTCGAAGTTGGCGCAGGACTGGTTGCTGTCCGGCGAGGTGCCGGCATCGTCGTAGTAGTCCGCAGGGCTGGCCGTCGGGGTGACGCCCATGACCGGGCTGTCGGTTGTGGCGCCGCCGGAGGTGACGACGGTCACCGTGGCCTGGGTGCCGGGGCTCGCGGCGGGGACGGTAACGGTGATGGCCGTGTCGCTCCAGGAGTCGACCTGGACGGGCAGGCTGTTCCCTTCGTCAGCGAAGGCCACGGAGCCGCTGCCCTGCGCGGCGCCGAAGCCGGTCCCCGTCACGGTCACCTGCTGCCCGGGCGAGGCCGTCGCCGGGCTGATCGACTGCGCCACGGGCGACGGCATCGGCTGGGTCCCTGTGCCGATCGCGAAGACGTGCAGCTGGCCGCCGGTGACTGTGGCGGGAAGCGTCACGCTGAGGAGCCTCTTGCCGGGGTCGACAGGAAGCCCGGCGTAGAAGACGTGCAACTGGACCGGGTCACGGCCGCTGGCGCACGTGTCGCAGTTGGCGTACGGCGTCGTGGCCACTACCTGGTTGCCGTACGACACCGCGGCCGAGCCTTGGTTGAGTGACCAGTCAGACATCCCCAGCAGGAACCGCGCGCTGGTGCCGTCGGAGTACCGCAAGGTGGCCGTGCCCTGGCTGGGGCCGGCGCCCTCGGCCGACCCGAGGAACCCGAGCGTCCGGGTTCCCGCCGGGGCATCCACGGTGACCTGCTGCCCCTGGGCTATGGCATTGTCCGGATAGCCGTGCCCGGCGGCTGGCCAGCGGAAGGCGACGCCGTTCACTGTGACTGGGCTGCCCGCGCTCAGTCCGGCCAGGGCCAGGGCCTGGGCCGAGTAACTGTGGCCGACTAGGTCGAAGTCGGCGGCCGAGATGTCGGTGTCGTCGGAGATCCCGGTGCTATCGAAGGACTGCAGGAGGCTGCCGGCCCTGGCGACCCGCACGGTCAGAGCCTGGTCGTCCGCGGAACCGGGGCTGAAGTGGACGGGCACCGGGTGGAATCCCTGGGCGGTCCAGGCCGCGGCGCGCACTGACACCAGCGCGGTCGCCCGCCCGCCGGGCGGCAGCGGGATGTCCACCGACTTCGGGTTCACCGTCAGCCCCGCCGAGGCGGTCAGGCTGACGTGCGCGATCCGTGGCTGGCTGGTGGTGTTGGACGCCGCGACCCGCACGGTGGTGCTGCCGCCGGGCGCTACGGTGGCCTGGTCGCTGGGGAGGTACCCGATGATCGGCGGCGGGGGCGTGGGGTGCAGGAGCATCCCGAGGCTGATGGCGTTGGCCATCGCCTGGTACCCCGCGTCGCTCGGGTGCAGGTGGTCGCCGCTGTCATACGGCGGGTAGTACATCTCCGGGTCGCTGGGGTCGGCGGTCGCCTTGTCGAAGTCGATCACGCCGTCGAAGGCCCCGCTGGTGCGTATCCAGGTGTTCACGTCGTCCCAGGTCTGCTGCCTGGCCGGGGTCCAGTAGCTGGATCCCTTGAACGGGGTCAGCGTGGCGCCGAAGATCTTCAGCCTCGCGGCGTGCGCGTCGGCGATGAGCTGCTGGTAGCCGGCGATGATCGAACTGGCCGAGGCGCTGCTCAGGCCGATGTCGTTGATCCCCTCCAAGACGATGACGTCCTTCGCGCCCGCCTGCTGCACGACGTCGCGGCTGAACCTGGACAGCGCGCTGACGCCGGCCTGGCCGCCGCCCGCCAGGACCTGGTTGGCGCTGATGCCCGCGTCGGCGACGCTCATGGTCTCGCCGGGCAGCGCGTCCAGGCGCCGCGCTAGGTCATTGGGCCACCGCGCGTTCGCGTTCGTCGTCGACTGATAGCCGTCGGTGATCGAATCGCCGAGGGTGACCACGGTGCCCCGGACGCGCGGCTCGGTCGTCACCTGGACGCTGTCCACGTAGTACCACTGGCTGAACTGGCCGTAGGCGGCGGTGGTGGGGTCCATGACGTTGTCGGTGCCCTCGGTCAGGTAGTTGACCTGGTTCGCGTCGTTGTGGCCGGACTGCTCGCCATCGGCGTGGGGCACGTACACGCTGACCGCGAGGTCGTGCAGCGGGGGTACCGTCAGGCTGGCCGGGTCGCTGACAACCTCCTGGCCCGGGGGGACCGTGACCGAACGCTGGCCGCTGAAGGTCAGTGGCACCACCGGGCCGCTGATGTTCCCCTGGGCGTCGGAGACGCCGATGGAGACGTCGCCGAACTCATACGGCTGGGAGCCGAAGGTGTTGCTCAGGCGAACGCGGACGGTGTTCCCGCCCACCGAGGTGAAGACGACGTTCCGCACCGTGCCGGTGTAGTTGTAGTTGCCCATGTCCGTGGTGCTGCCGCTCCAGGTGGTCTGCCAGTTGCCTGATCCCGCTCCGGCCTGGCTGCCGGTGCTGGCGGTGCCTGGACTGGCGGGGGCAGCGCTGCCGACGGGGCCGGCGAGGGCCGGCAGCGATCCCAGGGCCAAGACGGGCAGGAGCACGCCCGCGAGCAAAAGGCAGTGCCGCAGAAAGCGAACGCCAGGCATTCCGTACCACCTTCCGGCGCGACCGCGGTAAACCAAAGGTGACGCCGCCGACTTTGTTGGCATGTGTCGACATTGGTGTATATGGGACCTGTGCCGCTGTCAATCCCCCTGGCGTCGCGGGCTCCGCGGCGATGGCGTGCGCCGGGCCGACGTCAGTCGATCGTGACCGCGCCACCGCCGGCGTTGACCGTGATGCGGTACTGGGACGAGGACGTGGTGCTCACGGTGATCGTGGACGGGTTGACGGGCCCGCCGAACCCGGGCGACGGGGCCGCGACATTATCGACGTGGTAGCGGTAGCCCGCGGGCAGCTGCAGCGTCACGTTGCCGCCTTCCGTGGTTATGTCGAGGTTCGCCGGCGGCGTGCTGAGCTGGAGGTCGACACTGGCACCGCCGGTATCGGCGGTGATGTTCTGCGCCGCCAGCGTGCCGTTAACGTTCCCGCCGGCGCCGTAGGGGCCATTCGGGCTGGCGTCGGTGTTGAGGCTGACGTTACCGGTCAGCCCGTCGACGGTCAGGTTTCCGCCACCGGTCTGCAAGGTGGCATCGGACAGGCCGGTCGCCGTTATGTCGCCGCCGTTGCTTGTCACCGTTACTGGCACCTGCGGCGGAACGTTGACATTGGAGCTGAGCGCGCAGTTGCCACCGGGGCAGGCAAAGTTGATCCTGGTTCCGGCCGGCGTCTGTGCCGTGGCCAGAGTGGGGCGCTGGCCTGAGTAGGTCAGGCCGTACCAGACGGTGCCGGTGCCGGTGAACTGGGCCGCGCTGGCGGGGACGCCGCCCTGGAGGGTCACGTTACCGCCGTAGACGTTCATGGCGAGCCCGCCGCTGATGGGCACGGGCGAGTAACTCACCGTGTATTGGCCCTGGGCGGACGTGCTGATGATCGAGTAACAGGTCCAGGCGAGCAGGGCGAGCGAGACCGGGACGCCCAGCAGCAGGATGATCCGGCGTCCGGGCGTCATAACCAGCTCACGGGCAGCGACCGGCAGGAGACTTGTCATGGAGTGACCCCATTCAGGTATCGGAGGACCGCGAGCACGCGACGGTGATCGTGCTCGGCCGACGTGAGTCCGAGCTTGCTGAAGATGCTGTTGATGTGCTTTCCTACGGCGCCGCTGCTGATGGCCAGCGTCCGCGCGATGGCGGAGTTGGACCGGCCTTCGGCCATCAGCGCGAGCACGTCGCGCTCGCGGCTGGTTAGCACGCTGAGGGGGTGGCGACTGCGGGCGAGCAGCTGGGCTACGACTTCCGGGTCGAGCGCGCTGCCGCCCGCGTTCACCCGGCGGAGCGCGTCGAGGAACTCCGCGACGTCGGCCACTCTGTCCTTGAGCAGGTATCCCACGCCGTGCGGGCGGCCGGAGATCAGCTCGGTCGCGTACCGTTCCTCCACCCACTGCGACAGCACGAGCACGCCCATGTCAGGCCAGCGGCCACGGATCACCAGCGCGGCGCGCAGCCCCTCGTCGGTGAACGTCGGCGGCATCCTGACGTCGATGACGCACACGTCCGGGGTGCACGACGCCACGGCGCGCAGGAACGCCTCGGCGTCGGTCTCGGCCGCGACAACCTCGTGGCCTGCCTCCGCCAGCAGGCGGGTCAGTCCCTCGCGCAGCAGGATCGAGTCCTCTGCGATCGCTACCCGCAGCCCGCCCGCCGGGTCTCGCGGTGGCGGTGCTGCCGGTGAGCTGGCCGAGGGCTCCCCCTGGGAGGTCAGCACGGAAGCTCCGCCGCGATGATCGTCGGCCCGCCGCGCGGTGACTCTACGGTCAGCCGGCCATCGACGCCGCTCATCCGGTCGGCGAGGCCGGACAGGCCCGCGCCGCCGGCGTCGGCGCCGCCGATTCCGTCGTCGCTGACCATGACCGTGAGCATGGGGGGATAGCCGTGCTCATCGATCACGACCTTCGCCTGGCTGGCCCGGGAGTGCTTCGCTATGTTCGTCAGCGCCTCGGCGACGACGAAGTACGCCACGGCCTCCACGGCCGGGCTCGGCCGGACCGGCAACTCGACATGCATCTCTACCGGCACCGGGCTGCGCGCGGCCAGGCCGGACAGCGCCGCGTCCAGGCCGCGGTCGGTCAGGACAGGCGGGTGCACGCCCCGGACCAGGTCCCGCAGTTCGGTCAGCGCGGCCTTGGCCTGCGCGTGGGCTTGGTCGACCAGCATCCGGGCGGCGTCGACGTCGTCGCCGAACCTCTCCCTGGCCCGGCCCAGCTCTATCGCCAGCGCGACCAGTCGCTGCTGTGCGCCATCGTGCAGGTCGCGCTCGATACGCTTCCGTTCGGCCTCGGCCGCGTCCACTACCCGTTCGCGGCTGAGCTCAAGCTCGGCGACCCGGGCGGCCAGGCTGCTTGGCGGCCCGAGCAGGCGCCGGGCCAGCGCGGCGTCCCCGGCCGCGAGGCCTCGGGTAACCTGCGGCGCGACCAGCAGCACCAGCAGGCCCATCCCGGCCGTGAGCACCGCCGGCACGCCGCGCAGCGGCGTGCCGTCCACGTGGGCGCCGCCGCCTGGCAGCGACCAGCCGTACAGCGGCAGCGTGACCATGACCAGGCCCAGGGCCCATAGGCTCAGGCTGACGAACGCGGCCGCCGCGCTGAGCGGCCCCCGTGTCACGGCGTAGAGTACCTCACGCCAGGTCGCCTGCTCGGCGAGCTTCCCCAGCCGCGGCAGCAGTCGCGTCCGGTACCCTCGGCGCGACCCCTCCGGCCAGGCGGGTATCTGCTCGCCGAGCGTGACCGCGAACCTGGCCCGCTCGGCGCGAGCGAACCAGTCGGTGAACCGCAGCGTGGTGCCGAGCACCGGCAGGCCGATCAGCGCGACCGGCAGGCCCATTACCCCGGCTACCACCCCGGGCACGACGATCCAGACCGCGAGGGCGCCGAGGCACACACCGACGAGGTGGTGGATGAGGGCGAGCCAGGTACGCGGCGAAACCAGGTCCCGAACGAGGTACATGCCAGTGACGCTAGGCCATGCCGCCGGCGCCCACCATCCGCTGGCCCTCCGGATCCAGGTAAAGCTAGCACCACCAACGCCGGGCCGCGCCGGAACCCGCGATCGCCGGGGCTATCCCGGTCGCGTACGGAGAAAATAGTTAGCTCTGGAAATGATCTATCAGGGTACAGCGTTATAGAGCTTGGCCGTGAGGCTGTCCCGGGCGAGGCAGGACCCGGTCGGCCGGGTAGGCGTAGTGGAGAGGATCTCACGGAGCGTGAGCAAGCAGGGCAACCGGCGCGCTGGGGGAACCTCGCCGGACATCAACGCGCCTCACGGCAATGAGCAGCGCTGGCTGCGGCGGCTGATCGGCTACACCTGGCGGTTCAAGCGGGACGTGATCCTGTCGGTCATCGGGGCGCTATTTTACGTAGCGGCCTCGCTGGTTATCCCGCTGCTGCAACGAAACGTCATCGACAACGTCATCGTGACTCACGCCGAGTCGGTCTGGCCGCTGGCCATCGGGCTGATCATCGCGGCGATCGCCAACTTCTGCGGCGTGTACCTGCGGCGCTACCACGGCGGCAAGGTGGCGCTGGACGTGCAGCACGCCATGCGGACCGACCTGTTCGACTCGCTGTCAAAGCTGGACGGCAGCCGGCAGGACGAGATCCACACCGGCCAGCTCGTCGGCCGCTCGATCTCCGACGTCAACATGGTGCAGCAGCTCACGCAGTGGGTGCCGCTGATCCTCAGCAGCCTCATGCTGTTCGCGTTCTCGCTGGTCATCATGCTCATCTTGTCGCCGCTGCTCGCGCTGGTCGCGCTCGCGGTCGCCCCCGCGCTCTGGCTGATCGCCATCGCCTCCCGCAAGAAGCTCTTCCCCGCAAGCTGGCATGCCCAGCAGCTCGTCGGCGAGGTCTCCGCGACCGTCGATGAGGCCGTCGGCGGCGTACGCGTCGTCAAGGGCTTCGGCCAGGAAGAGCAGGAGATGCAGCGGATGGAGGCGACCAGCGAGGAGCTGTTCGGGTCGCGGATCCGGATGGCGCGGATCACCGCCCGGTTCAACCCGGCCCTCACCGCCATCCCATCGATCGGCCTGATCGGCGTGCTTGCGCTCGGCGGCTGGCTTGCCATTCGCGGTGACGTCACGCTCGGTACCTTCCTCGCCTTCTCCAGCTACATCGCCCAGCTCGCCGGCCCTGTCCGGGTGCTGACCAACATCGTGACCATCGGCCAGGAGGCCCGCGCGTCGGTCATCCGGGTCTTCGAGGTCATCGACGCGGGGCCCGTCATCACCGACAAGCCCGGCGCCATTGACCTGCCGGCCGAGGCCAACGGGATCACGTTCGAGGACGTGAAGTTCGGCTACGTGCCGTCCCAGCCGGTGCTGCGCGGCTTGTCGCTCGAGGTGCGGCCCGGTGAGACCGTCGCGGTGATCGGGCCGTCTGGCTCCGGCAAGTCCACCCTCTCCCTGCTGCTGCCCCGCTTCTACGACGTGCGCGGCGGCGCGGTGCGCATCGGCGGCCACGACGTCAGGGACGTCACCCAGAACTCGCTGCGCTCCACCATCGGGATGGTCATGGAGGACTCGTTCCTGTTCTCCGACTCGGTCAAGGCCAACATCGGCTACGGGCGGCCTGACGCCACCGACCAGCAGATCGCCTCGGCCGCGAGGGCCGCAGAGGCCGACCTGTTCATCCGCGACCTGCCCGACGGGTACGACACGGTCATTGGCGAGCAGGGGCTCACGCTGTCGGGCGGGCAGCGGCAGCGACTCGCGCTCGCCCGCGCGCTCATCACCAACCCCCGGCTGCTGATCCTCGACGACGCCACGTCCGCCGTCGACCCGCGCATCGAGGCGGAGATCCACGCCACCTTGCACCGGGTCATGGAGGGTCGGACCACGCTGCTCATCGCGCACCGCAAGTCCACACTTAACCTGGCCGACCGGATCGCTGTGCTCAACGCCAGCGGCACGGTCGAGGACATCGGCACCGACGCGGAGCTCACCGAGCGGTGCGAGCTGTACCGGGTGCTAATCACCGGCCCCCGCGACGGGCTCGGCCGCACCGGGCCGGTGCCCGGCGACAAGCCCGCCGCCACGCCCGCCGCCACCGGCCCGACGCGGCGGCAGCGGCGCGAGGCACCGGACCGGTCGGTATCGGTGCTGGCCGAGCGGTCGGCGGCGCGCGCGATGTCGGCGACCCCTGCCCTCGCACGCGGCGGCGGCGGAGGTGGCGGTGCCCGCGGCGGCGCCGGCGGACGCGGCGGCGGTGGCATGGACGGCATGATCGGCTCGGTCCCGCCCAGTCCCGAACTGCTCGCCAGGGTCGCGGCGCTGCCGCCGATCAAGGACAAGCCGAAGATCGACATGGCGCAGGCACGGACCGCCGACTACAACTTCACGCTCAGCAAGCTGCTGAAGCCGATCCTCGCGGCGGTAATCTTCGGGCTCGTCCTGGACGCCCTCGACGCCGCCGCCGGGCTCGCGCTGCCCGCGCTCGTCCGCGGGGGGATCGACTCCGGCGTCGAGGCGAAGGCCTTCCACGTGGTCATCCTCATGATGATCATCGGGCTCGCGATCACTGGCGCCGACTGGGTCGTCAACACGATCGAGACCATGGTCGTCGCGCGCAACGGCGAGCGGCTGCTCTACACGCTGCGAGTGAAGCTCTTCGCCCAGCTCCAGCGGCTCGGCCTGGACTTCTACGAGCGCGAGCTGTCCGGCCGCATCATGACCCGCATGACGTCCGACGTGGACGCGCTGTCGTCCTTCCTGCAGACCGGCCTGGTCACGATGGTGTCGTCGGTGCTCACCTTCCTCGGCGT
>Ga0335075_10000767_pt1 | contig 54494 bp, 51 predicted proteins | sample Lox_Sample_24_FD_206723 | JGI IMG/M metagenome (GOLD analysis project Ga0335075, IMG submission 206723) | Soil microbial communities from Loxahatchee National Wildlife Refuge, Florida, United States - Lox_Sample_2.4 | ecosystem: Environmental > Terrestrial > Soil > Wetlands | place: USA... | reverse complement strand
GCGCCGTGCGTGGTGTTCCTCGATGAGGTCGATGCCATCGGCCAGAAGCGCACCCAGCTCAGGCATACGCCCATGCGAGCCGTCGTGAACCAGCTCCTGCTTGAGCTCGACGACGCGACTAGCAGCAACGAGGGCGTCTTCCTGCTGGCCGCGACCAATCATCCGTGGGACCTGGACAGTGCGCTCCGCCGCCCCGGCCGGTTCGACCGGACCCTGCTGGTGCTCCCGCCGGACCAGCCCGCCAGGGCGGCTATCTTCCGCTTCCACCTGCGCGACCGGCCGATCGAGCGAGTCGACCCCGACCGGCTGGCGAAACTCACTGATGGTTACTCCGGCGCCGACATCGCGCACATCTGCGAGTCCGCGGCCGAGCTGGCTCTGCTCGACTCCGTCCGCCGTGGTGAGGCCCGGATGATCGGTCAAGCTGACCTGGAAGCTGCCGTCAGGGAGGTCCGGCCGTCACTGGGCCCGTGGTTTGACGCCGCACGCAACGTCGCGCTGTTTGCCAATGAGGGCGGTGCCTACGATGAGCTCGCCGCGTACCTGAAGAAGAAGCGGCTGCTGTGAACGACGTCGCCACGCAGCTCAGCAGGGCGGATGCCATACTCGCCGCTGGCCGGTTCGCCGAAGCCATCACGCTCGTCGCCGCTGTCGTCGGGGCCGAGCCCGACAATGGCCGAGCCTGGTCGCTGCTGGCTCAGGCTCAGATCGGGGCTGGCCAACCGGCCGAGGGCCTCGCAGCTGCGCAGCGAGCGATCCAGCTCGACCCAGCGTCAGCGTGGGCGTACCGGTTGCGCAGCATCGCCCAGCGCCGGACCGGTCAGGCCCGCGAAGCACTCGACGCGGCTGCTGAGGCCTGCCGGCTGGACCCGCACCACTGGATGAATCACCTTAACCTCGCTCAGGCAGCGCTGGCCGAGGCCGGCGGTCAAGCGGGGCACAGCTCTGGGTTGCAGCTTGCTCAGCAGGCCAGCTCAACCGCGCGTCGACTGGCACCGAACGAGCCATCGGTCCACTACGTGTCCGGCCAGGTGAGCCGGGCCCTTGGCGAGCCAGCTACGGCGCGGGCGCATTTCGAGCAGACGCTTGCTCTGGACCCTGAGCACAGCAGTGCCGTCAACGAGCTTGGCCGGCTCACGCTCGAGTTCGGCAAGCCGGGGGACGCCGCGAGGCATTTTGTGCAGGCCGCCCGGATCGCGCCCGGCCAGAGTGTCTACGGGCACAACGTCGAAGTTGCCGTCGCCAGGGCCGAGCGGTCCGTCCGCTCGCTGATCCGCTGGGTGATCTACGGTTCGTGGCTCGTGGTGATCGCGGCGCTGGTTGTCGCTCAGCGAGGCCTGGCCTACCGGATCGTGATGCTTGCGGTGCTGGGTGTCGCGGCCGCTGGGGTAGCTGTCTGCTGGCAGATTCAGCTGCGGCGGATGCCGAAGGAGGCGCGGCCGCTGTTCCAGGGTCGTTCGATGCTGCTTGCGCTGGGGGTGTCGCTGAGCTCGCTGCTGGCCGGCGTTGCCGTGGAGGAGTTCGTGCCGGGTCAGCTGGGCAACTATCTGCTCCCGGTGGTCGTCTTCATGCTGGCGGCCAGATTTGCTGCCTTCAAGATCCTCAGGGATGGCGCTCGCAAGCGCTATGACCAGATCAGCCGGCGGTCGGAGGCAGTGAAGGCCTGACCTAGGCCAGACTGGACGCGTGGAACTCCTGATCGCGCGCAACCCGGACCCGGCCTCGAGCCTGCCGTACCTGCTGCGCGTCCCGCTCGGCGACGGACTGGTCTTTCGTGCTCGTGATGTGTGGCCGCGGACCAGCGCGGTTTACCTCCACCCGGTCTGGCTAGACGAGTGGCCGCAGGAGCCGGAGATCGTGGATCGGGTGCCCGTCCGGTCCTGCGCGCGGCGCGGCGCCGCGATCGACCTGATTCTCGATCGCGCCAGAGAGAACCGGTCTCAGATCGTCTACACCACGGCGCGCGGCCGGGAGATGGTGTTCTGGCAGTCGCCGCGGACGCGCAAGCAGGCCCGGCCCAGGGTGGCGACCCCGAAGGCGCGAGCCGGGGGACTGCCCGATCTGGCCATCCTGGTCGACTCGAACGAGCGCTACGCCTACCGGTTCGCTGAGAAACAGGTCACCTTAGTCCGCAGGGCGCTGGCAGCTGGGGACTACGCCGTCGAGCGCGATGGCTCGGTCATCGCGTCAGTGGAGCGCAAGAGCCTGGCCGACCTCGTGTCGTCGCTGATGAACGGCAAGCTCAGGTTCGCGGTGGCTGAGCTCGCCACGTTGGCGGCGGCCGCCGTGGTCGTCGAGGACCGGTACTCGCGGATCTTCACCAGCGAGCACTTCCGGCCGGCCGCGATCGCCGACGCGCTCGCCGAACTCCAGGTGCGATACCCGAACGTGCCGATCGTCTTCTGCGAGACGCGCAAGCTCGCCGAGGAATGGGTCTACCGGTATCTCGCCGCGGCTTTGGTGTGGAGCGAGAGCCCCGACGACGCGTCCGACGCGACCTAACCATCGCTGTCGCGGTGGCGGAAGCTAAGGGCGCAGCCGACGCATAGCCAGTTCCTCGTAGAACGGCTGGCACTGCGCGGCCAGCCCGTCCAGCTCGGGTGACAGATCGTCGCTGCCTGACTCGCGATAAGGGCCGAAGCCGGTTGACCGCCAGACCCCGTCGTACCAGTAGGGCGCCCACACGCCGTCCGTGGGCCGTGGCCCTGACGGCCACGAAAGCATGGCCGGATCGAAGCCGATGCCCAGCGCGTCGCACAGCGCTTCCAGCGCGGCTCGCGGATTCCGCAGGATGTCGGCCGAGTCGATCACCGGGCCGCCGAACGCGGCGAAGATCTCGGCCTGCTGCGCCAGCCCGAGATCGGCCAGCGTGGGTGCCGATCGCACTCTGGCGTAGGACGCGAGCAGCTTCCGCGGGTCGCGGATCAAGAACGCGTGCCGCAGCCCGGCGAAAGCCGGGCGCTCGACCTGCGGCAGCAGGTGGTGGGTCATGTGCTTCTGGTAGAAGACCGACTTGCCGTCCGGCAGCGGCCCACGGGCGAGCTGAGCGAGCACCTCACGCCAGTCAGCCGGCATACTCGCGATGATCTCGGCCCGGCCGGGGTGATCAACCGAGGCGTTGGCCAGGTAGAAGGCATACAGCGGCTCGTCGACGACAACGGTGTCGGGCCGGTTCCCGAACGACCGCATCAGTGCCGTTGAGACGGTGCGAGGTCCGGACCACATCGCGATCCGGGCCACGGCTTCCCCGCTTGGCTGCGTCACAGCAGCACGACCGAACGCAGCACCTCCCCGCGGTGCATCTTGGCAAACGCCTCTTCGACCGCGTCCAGCGCGATGGTCTCGGACACAAACTTCTCCAGCGGCAGCCGGCCCTGCAGGTGCAGGTCGACGAGCATGCGGAAATCGCGGGTCGGCAGGCAGTCGCCGTACCAGGACGACTTGAGCGAGCCGCCCCGGCCGAAAACATCAAGCAACGGCAGGTCCAGCTGCATCTCCGGGGTCGGCACGCCGACCAGCACGACGGTACCGGCGAGGTCGCGCGCGTAGAACGCCTGCTTGTAGGTCTCTGGGCGCCCGACAGCCTCAATCACCACGTCGGCGCCGTTCCCCTCGGTAAGGTCCCTGATCGCCTCCACCGGATCGGCCGACCTGGAGTTCACCGTGTCGGTAGCCCCGAAGCCGCGGGCCCAGTCCAGCTTGCGGTCGTCCACGTCGACGGCGATCACCTTCCGCGCGCCTGCCAGCGCGGCGCCGAGGATCGCCGCGTTGCCCACGCCGCCACAGCCGATCACCGCGACCGAGTCGCCCCGGCTGACGCCGGCCGTGTTGAGCGCGGCGCCCAGGCCAGCCATCACGCCGCAACCGAGCAGGCCCGCCACCTCTGGCTTAATCTCCGGGTTGACCTTCGTGCACTGGCCGGCGGCGACCAGCGTCTTCTCCGCGAACGCGCCGATACCGAGCGCGGCAGACAGCGGCGTGCCGTCGGCGAGCGTCATCTTCTGGCTGGCGTTGTGGGTGGCGAAGCAGTACCAGGGGCGGCCGCGCAGGCAGGCGCGGCACTGGCCGCAGACCGCGCGCCAGTTAAGAATCACGAAGTCGCCAGGTGCCAGGCCGGTCACATCCGGGCCGACCGCCTCCACTACGCCCGCGGCCTCATGCCCGAGCAGATACGGGAAGTCGTCGCCGATGCCACCCTCGCGGTAGTGCAGGTCGGTATGGCACACGCCGCAGGCCTGGACGTCGACCAGCGCTTCGCCCGGACCGGGATCGGGCACGATCACGGTAGTAACGCTGACCGGCGCGCCCTTGCCGGTGGCGACGATGCCGGTGACTTCATGTGCCATGCTCCAACTCCTCCTGAAACCACAATTCTGACCGGAACGGGGTGGCCTTCCCTAATGCCGTCCGCCCAGCCAGTGTGCCAGGAGCGTCAAGGCAGTGCGCCGCGAGCAGCGCCCGAATCCTGGCTCAGGCGACCGGCGTCGATGGCCGGCGCGTTACCGGCTGCCGCGGCGGTGCGAGGAAGAACCGGAGCTTGCCGGACAGGATCCGAACCTCGTCCGGCTTCACTGAGTCCAGGGCGAGCGAGAGGTCGGCCGCGCTGACGTCGCAGATCTTCACCCGGTAGCGCGGCGGGTCCATCCGCGGACAGGTCAGGGCTGGGCTGCCCCGGCCGAACGCGAACGGCATGATCAGCGTGCCGAGCAGCACCAAGGCCTGCCGGGCCAGGCCCGGCCGATGCACGATCCTCGCCGCCGGCCCGAGCGTGATCACCAGCAGCGCGCCGTAATGACGCCGAACAATCCGCAACTGGGCGATCTCAGGCCAGGGCAGCTGCACCTGACGCAGCTTCGGCCGCCTGCGGCTGGTGCTGACGCCCAGGCGGATGCCGTCTTGATCGGCCCGGAAGGCAGGCTGCCGGACGGTCGCCAGCACGCAGAACGCGGTGACTGTCGCGATTGCCAATCCGCCGATCTCGGTCAGCGCGAGCCAGCCCGGAAGCCGGCCGCTAGTGCTGGCAACGCGCCCGATCTCGAGCGCCGCCAGGCCGAGAATGACAAACCAGGCCGGAATAAGCCATATGAATCCGCGCGGGTAGCGGCTTGCTGGCCCCCGGACCAGGCACGTGACGGTGTCGTCCAAGGCCGCCTCCCCGCTTGGTCGCTACAAAGATCTTCCGGCCTAACACCCTGGCAGGGCAAGTACCTGATGCAGCGACTACCAGCTACATCGGCTCGCGGGGCCGCGCTGGGGACGCGGCCTCCGACCGCCAGGCGCGGACGGGGGCCCGCCGTTCCCTCTCGGGGGTGACTTACCCTGGGGGACAGCCAGCGCCGGCTTTGTCGAAAAGGGAACGAAACGCATGCCGATTGCCGAGATCACCCGCGCCGAGACCAGCCTGCGAGCCAGCCTGCTCATGGTGGATTCCTACACCGTGGAGCTCGACCTGACCTGCGGCGAAAAGATCTTCCGGTCCACCTCGGTGATCGTCTTCGACTGCGCGGAGCCCGGCACGCCCAGCTATGCGGACCTAGTCGCCGAGACCGTTCATGAGATCACGCTGAACGGCACGCCGATCGACCCCGAGACCGCGTGCGCCGACGGCCGGATCGCCCTGCCGGGCCTGGCAGCGCACAATGAATTGCGCGTCGTCGCCGACTGCGGCTACGCGACCGACTCGAAGGGCATGCACCGAGCTACGGATTCCTCGGACGGCAAGGCCTACTGCTACACCAACTTCGAGCCCGCCGATGCTCGCCGCGTCTACGCGAACTTCGAGCAGCCAGACCTGAAGGCGACCTTCACCTTCAGCATCACCGCGCCCAAGCACTGGACGGTCCTGTCCAACCAGCCAGCCCCCGAGCCTCAGGACGCTGGTGACGGGACGGCGACCTGGCACTTCCCGCCCACGCCACGGATCTCGACGTACCTGACCGCGGTAGTGGCCGGCGAGTACCACCTCGTGAGCCAGACGCATACCACGCCGGGCGGGCAGGTGATCGCGCTCGGGCTGGCCTGCCGTGCATCACTGGCGGACTACCTCGAGCCGGACGACATGTTCACCGTGACGAGGCAGGGCTTCGACTACTTCACCGCGGCGTTCGGCACGCCTTATCCGTTCGCGAAGTACGACCAGGTGTTCGTGCCTGAGTTCGCCGCGGGCGCGATGGAGAACGTCGGATGCGTCACCATCTCCGAGCGATTGCTGTTCCGGTCCAAGGTCACCGACATGATGTACGAGCTGCGGGCCACGGTGATCCTGCACGAGATGGCGCACATGTGGTTCGGTGACCTGGTCACCATGAAGTGGTGGGACGACTTGTGGCTCAACGAGTCGTTCGCCGAGTTCAGCGCCTCGCTGTCTAGCGCTGAGGGCACCAGGTTCACTGACGCGTGGACCACATTCTCTGGTGGACGCAAGACCTGGGGCTACATGCAGGACCAGTTGCCGACCACGCACCCGATCGCGGCGGACGTGCCAACGCTGAGCGAGGCGATCGCGAATTTCGACGGCATCAGCTACGCCAAGGGCGCCTCGGTGCTCAAGCAGCTCGTCGCATATGTAGGCCGGGACCGCTTCTTCGCCGGCATCCGAAGGTACTTCGCCGAGCACGGCTGGGGTAACGCCACTCTGGCCGACCTGCTCCGCGCGCTGGAAGCGAGCTCAGGGCTGCTGCTCGGCGACTGGGCCAAGGCGTGGCTGCAGACAGCCGGACCGAACACGTTCCGTAGTGAGTTCAGCGTCGACGCTGACGGAGCCTTCACCAGGTTCACCCTGCTGCAGGAAGCGTCCGACGAGCATCCGACGCTGCGGCCGCATCACATCGCGATCGGCCTGTACAACCGCGTGCCTGGCGGTCCGGGCGACGCTGACGGGGGGACGCTCGTCCGGACCCACCGGGTCGAAGCCGACGTGACCGGGGCGCGAACCGAGGTGCCGCAGCTTGCCGGCCTTCCGCAGCCCGACCTGATCCTGCTCAATGACGACGATCTGAGCTATGCGATCGTCAGGTTCGACGCCCGCTCGCTGACCACGCTGACGGAGTCCATCGGGGCGTTCACCGACCCGCTTGCCCGGACGGTGTGCTGGAGCGCGGTGCTTGACATGGTGCAGCAGGCCGAACTGTCCGTTCCCGACTTCGTCGCGATCCTGGTCGGCGGCATGGGCAAGGAACCGTCCGTCTCGGTGCTGCAGCTCCTGCATGGAACGGCGTCCCGGCTGATGGCTGTCACCGCCGATCCGGGTTGGCTGCCCGAGGGCAAGGAACGGCTGGCCACGGCAGCGCACCAGCTCCTACTGGCCGCGGAGCCCGGCAGCGATCACCAGCTCGCCTGGGCACAGCTGCTGAGCTGGACGGCCATTACGCCCGTGCAGATCGATTTCGTGGCCGGGTTGCTGAACGGGTCCGAGGTGGTTCCGGGGCTGGTAGTCGACACCGAGCTGCGGTGGGCGTTGCTGCGACGGCTCGCCGCCATGGGCCGGGCCGGTGATGCAGAGATCGACGCCGAGCTTGCGGCCGATCCGACTGATGAGGGCCGGCGGCACGCCGATGCGAGCCGTGCATCGATCCCCGACGCCGAGCACAAGGCCGCGGCATGGCAGCTGATCACGCAGGCGCAGGAGCTCGGGCATGACGGCGTCAGGGCGGTGGCCAGTGGCTTCGGCCAGCCCGAGCACGCCGAGCTGCTGACTCCGTACGTTGATGCGTACTTCGCGGTGCTGCCTGATGTGTGGGAGAGCCGCGGCGAGCACATCAGGCGGCTGCTTGCGGACAGCCTGTTCCCTTACGCGGCCGCGTCACCCAAGCTGCTCCGGCGGATCGATGAGTTCCTCGCCGCTGAGCAGCGCGACCCGGCCATGGTGCGCGTGCTGATCGAACGGCAAGACATGGTCGAGCGCGCGCTGCGCTCGCGCGCTCTTTAGCACTGACCCGAATCGGCGCGTGCGGTCGCCGCAATCACCCGCAAGGCATGCAGCAACAACGCGCAAGGCATATGGTCATGAACGGGGACTGATCAGCCTTAGCTGAGCACGGGCGGATTTAATCGACGAACGGGGCCGCCGCTATGCCTGTTGCCGAAATCACGAGCGCCGAGACGGCCGAGCGAGCGAGGCTCCTGCAGGTCGAGTCGTACGACGTCGAGCTCGACCTGACGACCGGGAACGAGGTTTTCCGGTCGCGCGCGGTGATCAGGTTCAGCTGCACCCAACCCGGCGCCGCCAGCTACGCCGACCTCATCGCCGACGCCGTGCATGAGATCACGCTCAACGGCGCGCCTGTCGATCCTGCCGCGGCACACGGCGACGGCCGTATCGCGCTGACTGGCCTGGCCGGCCAGAACGAGCTCACGGTCGTCGCGGACTGCCGCTACTCCCACGACGGCACCGGACTGCACCGTGCCGTCGACCCGGCCGATCAGAAGGTGTACACCTACACGAAATTCGAGCCGGCTTATGCCCGGACCGTGTACGCGAACTTCGAGCAGCCGGACCTCAAAGCGAGTTTCACTATCTCCGTCATCGTGCCCGAGCGCTGGCGCGTGCTATCGAACGAAGCGCTGGCGGAGCAAGAGCCGGTCGGCTCCGACGCCATGCGGTGGCGGTTCCGGCCGACGCCCCGGCTCTCGACGTACTTGTTCGCCATCGCGGCGGGCGACTATGAAATCGTCCGCTCTAGCCACACCACGCCGGGCGGCCAGGTGATTCCGCTCGCTCTGGCCTGCCGCGCGTCGATGGCCCCGTACCTGGCCTGCGACGACATCTTCGGCATCACCAGGAAGGGCCTGGACTACTTCACCGAGCTGTTCCAGACCCCGTACCCATTCGCAAAATACGACCAGGTGTTCGTGCCCGAGTACAGCGTGGGAGCGACTGAGAACGCCGGCTGCGTTGTCTTCACCGATCAGCTGCTGTTCCGGTCGCGGGTTACCGCCACCCTGTATGAGCTACGCGCCAGCGTGATCCTGCACGAGATGGCGCACATGTGGTTCGGCGACCTGGTGACCATGCGGTGGTGGGACGACCTCTGGCTCAACGAGTCGTTCGCCGAATTCTGCGCGGTCCTGGCTAGCGCTGAGGCCACGCCCTACACCGGCGCCTGGACGACGTTCGCCACCAGCCGGAAGGGGTGGGGCTATGTGCAGGATCAGCTGCCATCCACGCACCCGGTCGCGGCCAGCGTGCCGACGCTGAGCGAGGCGATCGCGAACTTTGACGGGATCAGCTATGCCAAGGGCGCGTCGGTGCTCCGGCAGCTCGTCGTGCGTATCGGCCGGGACCGCTTCTTCGCCGGGATCGCTGCGTACTTCGCCCGGCATGGGTGGGGGAACGCCACGCTGACGGACTGGCTGTCGACCCTGGGAGAGAGGGCTGGCAGCAGCCTGGCCGACTGGTCTCAAGCATGGCTGGAGACGGCAGGCCCGAATACGCTTCGCAGCGAATTCCAGGTCGATGCTGGCGGGGCGTTTACCGAATTTGCAGTGCGCCAGGAGGCGCCTGCTGCGTTCCCGACGCTCCGGCCGCACCGGGTGGCCATCGGCCTTTACCAGCGCCAGCGGTCCTCGGGCGAGCTGACGCGAACGAGCCAGGTAGTGGCCGATATCGCGGGACCGCGAACTGTGATCGGCGAACTGACGGGCGTGGCTCAGCCAGACCTGGTCCTGCTCAACGATGATGACCTGACTTACGCGATCGTCCGGTTCGACGCCAGGTCCATGCGTACGCTCACCGAATCGATCGGCGATCTCAGCGACTCTCTAGCGCGTGCCGTCTGCTGGACATCGGTGCTGGACATGGTGCGGCACGCCGAGCTCAGCCTGTCGGCGTTCGTCGAGATGATGGCCGCGAGCATGGCCACCGAGCCCTCGGTAGCTGCACTGCAGAGCCTGCTGGAAAACGGCCGCGAGCTGCTGCAGACGCTGGCCGACCCGGCCCGGGCGGCTGACTACCACCAGCGGCTGGCTGAGGCGGCTAGCCGGCTGCTGGTTACTGCGGAGCCAGGCGGTGACCATCAGCTGGCCTGGGCTCAGCTGCTCAGCTGGACGGCCACGTCGCCGGCGCAGCTCGATCTAGTCGGCGGCTTGCTGGACGGCAGCGCCACACCGGCCGGGCTGAGCGTTGGCTCGGATCTGCGCTGGTCCCTGCTTCAGCGGCTCGCCGCCACCGGCCGGGCGGGAGACGCCGAGATTGACGCCGAGCTTGCCAGGGACAGCACTGACGCTGGGGCGAGGAGCGCGACTGCGTGCCGGGCTGCGATACCGGACGCGCAACACAAGGCGGCTGCCTGGCAGCTGCTCGCTGAGTCGGCCGACATCCCGGTTGACTTGCTGCGATCGGTGGCCGCCGCTTTCCACCAGCCCGAGCAGGCACGCTTGCTGGCACCATATGCGCAGCGTTACTTCGACACGCTGCCAGAAATATGGTCAGCGAGCGGCGGTCATCTCCGGGTCGCTCGGGGCGCGGCGCTGTTTCCGGCTAGTGCGGCGAGCCCCGGGCTGATCGAGCAGATAGACGCGTTCCTCGCGGCCGAGCCGCGCGAGCCGGGCCTGGCTCGCGTCCTCGTCGAGCGACGCGATCAGGTGCAGCGCGCTCTTCGCTGCCGCGCACTCGGATAGCTGACCACGTCGCAGATCCGGTCCGCGCTGGCCGCTAGTGTCCTGGTCAGCGCATCGATGACACGAATTTTGCCGTTCGCAGAGCTTGCCTGACTCGGCCGGAAATTGGCCGCTGACCTGCGGAGTATACGAACGAGTAACTGAACGATAACGCTGAGTGGCAGATGAAAATTCGATAACGTAGCGGTCACGGTCAGCGGTGAAGCATGATGTTGTGAGTCCACATCGGGCAGAGACGCCGCAACAGTCTCAGGAGTACCAGGTCTTATGACGACGGGATGGCCGCAGGACCGGCAGGATCTGCGGTGGCCTTATTCCGATGCCAACGAGGCCGGGCCGGATAGGCAGGCTGGCGGACGAGTAGCCACCGATAGTGACCGCACCGACCGCTCGGCCGAAGCCAGCGGCCTCTGGGCCGATCACCCGAGCGCACCGTTGCCTGTTACCCCGTCGTCGGAGCCGCGCGGGCGGCTCGGCCGGCGGCGGTCACGCGGCGGCCGGGACACGTCTGGGTCCGCGGACACCGTTGGTGACGCCGATTACGACTGGATTCGCTACCTCGGCGAAGCGGGACCTGCCCAGGAGCACTCCAAGCGCCCGGCCGACCCCCGGCCGTCGAGCTCCGGGGAAGACTCGCGCGGCGGCGGGCGGCGGTCTCGGCGGCATGCGGCGCCCGAACAGGCGACGCCAGTTCAGCCGAGTTCGGTGCAGCCGACGTCTGGGCAGCCGACGTCTGCGCAACCGACGTCTGTGCAGCCGACAGCGGACACTGACACTAGCCCGTCCGCGGCCTACCGTACGGGCGGTCATCGAGCCCGAGGTACTCATAGCAGCGACTTCGTCGCGCCGGACCGGGTCGGGCGGGACCGCGCGATGCCCGAGCGCGGAATGCCCGAGCGCGGACTGCCCGAGCGCGGTGCCCGCGATCGAATGCCGCCGGAGCGGCGACCCGCCGAGCCAGCGCCCGAGTCTTGGACGTCAGGGCTCGCGAGGCCAGTGACGTCGCCCGGGTTCCCGCGGCCGGATTACTCGCGACCGCCAACCTCTAGGCACGGGATTACGCAGCCGAACGCGGCGTCCACCACGTCGGCCTGGCCTGCCAGTCCAGCCTGGCCGGAGCAGGCGGGTTCGCGCCACGGACACGACACCGGCGGCTGGCCGAGGCCTGCAGCTCCTGCCGATCCCGGCACGGACCACAGCGGCAGGCATCTGCGGCCGTCGCAAGCCGAGAACGTTGCGTCACTCGCCGCCGCGGGTCGGGCGGCAGCGCAGTCAGCGTCCGATCAGGATCTAGGCGCCGACCGTCCGGGCGGCCGGGCCGCGAGTCGCAGGACTGCGGCCATGGCCGCTGCGTCGGCGGGAAACACCGGGCCGGCCGGGAACACTGCCGTGATCGCACCGGCGAGGCCGGCTCCTAGCCGTACAGCGCCTGCGAAGAGTCGCAAGGAAGCCACCAGCCGCAAGGCGACGCGGCGCAAGAACCGTCATCCGGTCCGGCTCGTCGTCGTCGGCGGGGCTGTCGTGGTAGTCGCCGCGGCGGGGGTAGTCCTCGTTCCGCACGTGCTCAAGGCAGGCAGCAGCGGACCGGCGCACAGCATCTCGACGCCGACCAGGCTGCAGAGTTACGTGCAGGATCCCGCGCTCGCTGCGAGCATGGGCGCCACCGCGCTGCGGGCCGAAATCGAGCGGAAAGGCAGCGGCGAAGCTAGCCATGTCGTGGATGCCGTCTACGAGGACACGACTGGCGCTTCGGCGAAGAAGCCACCGCTGATCCTGCTGTTCGTCGGCGGCAACCTGTCGGGCTCGGCCGGATCCTTCATCTCCAGCTTCACCGGCTCGCTTCGGAGTGCGTTCGTTACCAGCCCCGGTTCGCTCGGCGGTCAGGCCGCTTGCGTGCCCGGCGTCGGCGGGCACCCGGCTGAGTGCGCCTGGGCTGACGGTGACACGTTCGGGCTGATCGCCTCGCCGGACCTCAGCGCGAGCGCGCTGGCAAGCGAGCTGCGGCTGATGAGGCCGCAAGTGGAGCACGTCGTCAAGTAAGCCGGCGATCGGGGGCGGGCTGCGATCAGGGCTGCGGCTGCGGCCCGGAAGCCGGCGGGCCCTTCGAGCTCGCATCCTCTTGCGGCTTAGGCGCCCGCAGCGACAACCGGGCGATCGCCATCGCGACAGCACCGGCCAGCACGGCCAGCCCGGCGAGCTGCCCGCCGATGAGGCGGTCGTCTACCGGAACTGTGGCCGACGCGTCAGCTGCTGCGTGCAGCGCCGTTCGCCGCTTAACCGGGCGCACGCTGGGAGATACGGCGCTGGGCGTTGGACTGGCGGAGACTGTGGGGAACAAGCCGGAGGGATCGGCGGGTGAGACCCCCGTTCCCGGTATGGACGGCAGGTTCTGCTGCGGCGGTATCGACACCGTCGAGCTCGGGATGTTGGCACTCGGTTCGACGACCTTGTCGCGGGCCGACCCGGTGAACGAGAGCGCACCCGCGCCGGTCGCCTTGGCCGATATCTCCACGAGCTCGCCAAGGGTCGCGAACGAGCCAACCTTCACTGTGGCCTGCAGTTCGTCCAGCTGATCGGTAGCCAGGACGCCGACATCGCAGGTCGAGGCCTGCGGGTCAGGGCACACCGAGAACTTTGGCGTTCCGATATAGGGGAACGAGGCGACGCTGGCGTGCACCTTTACCCCGCTGCTTGTGGCTTTGGTGCTCCACACCCAGATGGCGAACGTCGCGGTATGGCCGGACTTCACCTCTCGGGAGGTTGAGTAGGACTCGACGCGGACGCAGAGCTGCGGAGTCTTCTTGGTTTTATGGGGCGGCGGCGACTTGGTTGAGCTTGGCGAAGGCGACGGCGACGGCGACGTGCTGGTCGAGCTCGGGGACGGCGAGGGGGACGTCGAACTCGTCGCGGTATCCGTCGTAGGCGACGAACTGCCGGATGGGGACTTCTCAGTGGACTCCGTGCTGCTCGGCGTCGCCGACGGACTCGCACTGGCCGTACCACTCGACGAGGGGGAGCTACTGGCTGAGGCCGACTTAGAGGTGCCCAGTGAGGCGGACTTGCTGCTGCTCGCCGAGCCGCTGGGCGACGCCGATGTGCTGCTGCCAGGCCCGCTGATTGCCGCTGTCAGCACGGCGTTTTTCGGAGGCGACGAGCACGTGGAGTGAGCGGAATGCGTAGCGCCGGCGCCGACGGCTAGCGCGCCGCTCATCAGGCTGCCCACGATGAAGAACGTGACCCCGGTGAGCAATCCGAGCGCTGCTGGCCGGACGATCAGCGCCCTCACCGGTCCAACCTCGCTTCGCTCGGCTCCCTGGGCAGGCTCATCGCTGCTGCCGCCATGACTCTCACATTATGCATCGTTGGCCAAGCGGCCCATAGGTGCGTTTAACAGCCATCTAAGGTTCACCGCTTCGTCACCGAGGTCCATGCCGGCTCCTGTCAGTGCTTATCAGTGCTCCCGACGACCGTTACCGCTGGGCTTCTGCCCAGAATGTGACGTAGTTATGCAGCGGGAGTGGATGTCGCGCTGTTCAGGGGAGCGGGATTAGGCCCCGGCCTCCCCGGCTCACACGAACCTGGCTGGGCGCGGTCGTGTATGCTCGCTCAGTCACAGCAGAGCGGATCCGGCCACCGGAACGCGGTCTGCTGCGGGCGCCCCCTTAGCTCAGTCGGCAGAGCGTCTCCATGGTAAGGAGAAGGTCTACGGTTCGATTCCGTAAGGGGGCTCCAGGTCAGGGGCCTAGTCCCAACGGAATGATCAAGCTAGCGGTGACGTCGGTGGGGACTATTGGTTCAGCGCACGATTTCTGCTTAGGAGCGCTCTGGGTCGGCGGCCCCTGCCGCCGAGGCCTAGGCCTGCGGTTCCCCAGAGGCGCTCCGCCATCTCCAAGGCAGTTGGCGTATCGACTCTTCGTCATCCACGTATGCAATATGCCTCCGAGGCGGTAGAGAGCAGCCCGAGCGCCGAACGCACTGCCTTGCGGCGCAACTCAGTGCGCGAGGCCGGGCAGCGAAGGTATCGATGTGGGTACAAAGAGACGATAATGCGGTCCGGCGCGGCGCTGGTCCTTGCAACAAGCTGCCCGGTTCCTAAGCTGGCGTTAGGCGACGCGCGAGGAGCACCATGGGGTCGATTGATCTCCTAGACCGGCGTGTGATGACCGCTCCGGAAGCTGCGCGTCAGCTAGGCATCCCCTCGACGACGCTCATCCGCTGGCTTGAAGGCGAGCACCGGGGCGGCAAGTGGTATCCCCCCGTTCTGAGGGAGGATCCGACCGGCGCAGCCGATATGAGCTGGGGCGAGATAGTGGAGGCCCGCTATCTGCGCGCCTACCGAGCGAAGAGTGTGCCGATGCAGCGGCTGCGGCCTTTCATCTCGGATATGCGCCAGCGGTTCGGTGTTCCCTATCCGCTGGCGCATTTCAAGCCGTTCGCGAGTGGTCGGCGGCTGCTGCTGGAAGTCCAGGAGCAGGTGCACCTGCCCGAGAACCTGCGCGTGGTCTATGAGGTCAGCACAGGGCAGCTCATCCTTGACCCGCGTGTCACCGGATTCCTGGATCGGGTGGAGTTCGCCGACACCGAGAACGAGGAAGCTGTCCGCATCAGGCCCGCCGGGAAGGATTCCCCGGTTGTCATCGATCCGCTGATCTCCTCAGGCGCGTCGACCGTGCGAGGCACGCGAACAGAGATCCTTGCCGAGCAGGCCAGCGCGGGTACTCCGGTCGACGAGATCGCTGATGACTTCGGGATGCCGGTCGAACTGGTCAAAGCTGCTTTGTCCTACGAGTGGTCGACTGAGACGACTGCAGCGTGAGGCGGAGTGAAGCCGCTGTGGTACGTCGACGCTGACACTCTGGGGTTAGCCCACGTGCTCATCAGGGCGCGACCGGACGTTACCTTCCCGGGCGACGACGGAGAGCGTCACAAAAAGTCCTGGCGGCAACCTCCCTGCGTGATCACCGACCCCGCTAGCCACGACGATGTATGGATACCGGCCGTGGCTAGGGCCGGGATGGCGATCATCACGCGGGACAAGCACATCGCGATGCGGACTGCGGAGATCAACGAGGTCATCCTCTCCGGGGCTCGCATGTTCGCCATCACTAGCTCCGATCAGCTGACGATATGGGACCAGCTCACGATCGTCGTAGAACAGTGGCAGCAACTCGAGCGGGCCGCCGCGGAGGAGGGCCCGTACATCTACTCTGTGACACGCACGGCCATGAGCAAGATCGACCTTGAAGCAGCCAGACATGGGGCGCTGACTCACAAGTGCCGCTCGACGCCCTGATCTGGCGGCGCATTGGGTCTACGACTTTGCGGCCTTTCGCTTTGCCTTGGTCAGCCTTCTACCTCTATGGCTACTGCAGTAGTTGTGGATCTTTCCGCCGCTGAACTCGATCCTCGGTTCCTGCATCCTGATCTTGCTCTGTTGCCTATCAGACCAATGCACTAGCGAGCGAGCGCGGTGAGTCAAGATCGTCCGGAGGTGCCGTGGCGGCCATCCGGGAGCTGTGGCGGGAAACCGCACCCGATGGCTCACCGCCACCCGACACCGGTAACTTAGCGGTTTGCTGATGCGCGGCCGGGAGCTGCTCTCTCCAGCTGCGACTGTGCCGCGCGCATCTCGAACGCCAGCACGATCTCGAAGATGCCGCGGAACAGCGCGAGCAGGCCGGCCCAGATGATCAGGAAGACCGCCTCCGCGCGGAACGACTGCGCGGAGACCCAGAAGCCGATGAAGACCTCCAGCAGCCCGCCGACCACGCCGAACCACCACGCATCGTTGAAGACCCTGCCGTAGATCGAGGTGATGATGTGCATCGTGCCGACCACGACGAGCAGGATGCCCAGGACAGACGCAAGTGCCCAGAACGCCCCGAACGGTGTCACGAACGACCATATCGCGCCGCCGACGAACAGGATGCCCAGCAGCGCGTGCGCCCACCCCCACCTGGGCCGGACCGCGGCGATCACGAACTCCTCCACAGCGGAGAGCAGGAACAGCGCCCCGAGCAAGATGCCAATGGTGGCCACTGAAGCGATGTTGAAGCGCAGGATGATGACCGAGATCAGCACCCAGGCGATCCCCGCGAGCAGGAACGCCCACCACGGCCCGCTCAGCCGCCTGGCCAGCTGCATCGGTCCGGATTCCACCGTGGTGCTGCTTCTGACACTCATCTCGTCCCCCCGGAATTATCGTCGCTGGGAGTCAGCCCGCCGTTCCTTATTGAGTGGGCAGTACCCATCAGCGACGAGCAGCCATCATGAATGTGCCGCCAATCCTGACCCGGATCCAGGGACCGGCGGGACATCCGGGATGCACTACTTGTCGGCTTGATGTGGTGACGATCGCCGCCACGCTGCCCCGTAGCGATGGCGGAACATCAGGTAGGCCGGGCCGCCGGCCAGGACCGGCAGCCAGTAGGCGAACAACCGGACCGGCCGAGCATCGTTTCTAGCCGAGCTCTCCCGACAGCTATGCGCCGCCCGGTAGTAGTCCATCGTCGGCAGGCAGGCAGAATCGCGAAGCGGTCAGCGCCTGAACGCGGCCCACGAAGGCGGGGCATAAGGACTAGCGGCTCCTGCCCGCGGGTAGATCCTGCAGCGAAAACAGACGGGGAAACCAGCAGCCTGTGGCGAGGAGGGGACCTGGCCGTGGCACCGAAAAGCCCGCGCCAAGCGGCTCAGATGAGCAAGGACATCCGCGAGGCAGTGCAGAAGGAACTGAACTTCGACCCGTTGGTCGACACATCGGGCATCTCGGTCAAGAACATGAACGGGGACGTGGCGCTGAACGGCACGGTTCCCAGCTACCCGTAGTACCTGCAGGCGGCGGCGGCGGCCAAGCGGGTTCACGGCGTCACCAGGGTGCGTAACCACCTGATGGTGGACCTGCCGATGGCCGACTACCGGGATGACCCGATGCTGACCACGGCCGCCAACAACGCGCTCACACTGACCGTCACCGTGCCCGGTACCGTCGAGGCCAGCGCCAGCGAAGGCAATGTCTGGCTGACCGGCATGGTAGGCAACCGGTTCCAGCGGGACGAGGCTGAGCGGGCTGTCGCCGGACTGACCGGGGTGCGCGGCATCGCTGACGACATCGAGATCTTCGCCGATATTCAGGCCGAAGACGTGACTGAGCTGGTGGAAGATGCCCTGTTCCGGTACGGGCTGCTGCCCGGCGACAGCGACATCCAGGTGGGCGCCAGCGACGGCACCATTACCCTTACCGGCAGCGTCTTGAACTGGACCGAGCATGACGCGGTCATCGACGCCGCCTGGCGGGGCACGGGCGTCAAGAACGTCCGCGATGACCTGGTAGTCACCGGCTGACCAGGCCAGTCTCCCGCCGGTATATCCGCGGCGGTCAGATGCGGGCCTGCTGTCGGCATTCGTCACTCTTGTCATCGCTGCAGGTGCTTGCCCGCGCACCGTTCTGACCGGCTGAGCCTGGGCTGAGTCGACGCGCTGTTCCCCCGGACCGCGTCTTGGAGGTGGTCGGGAGCCGTGGTGACCGAACGCCCAGATCGTGTCGGTCACTCGTATGATCCCCGCGATGATGAGCACAACGGCGGAGAACGTTAGCCAGTCGGAACGGTTCACCCAGCGGCGTGCCTTCCTGCTGAGTGAGCTGGCTCCTGGTGGTCAGCCGGTGATGGCGAGGTCGTCGCGGACATCGGAGACACCGGTACCCATCCAGGCGGCGCCGATTGCTACGTCGTGCTCCAGCCAGCTTCGGACGTGACCGGTCAGAACCACTGTGCCGTGGGAGGCGTTCACGGTGACGTCGCTGTCGTCGGGGAACAGCCCGTAGCGCTCCAGCGCGTCCTGCACGAGGTTGGTGACGTTGGCTGTTTCGGCCTCGTTGCGGATCTCAATGTCGTTGGTGACTTTGCGCACGCCGGTCAGGGCGGCAACCGCCGACTCCGCAGCGGCCCGCTGGAATCCTGAGCTCACGATGCCGGTCAGCCAGACGTTGCCGTCGCTGGCGGTCGCCTCGACATTGCCGGGGACGGTGACGTTCAGCTCTAGGGCGTTGTTGGCCGCCGTGGTGAGCATGGCGTCGTCGCGGTAGTCGCCGGGCGGCAGCATGACCATCAGGTGGTTGTGCACGCCGGTGACGCCGTGCACCCGCCGGGCCGCGGCGGCAGCCTCTGCGTACTGCGGGTAGCTCGGCACGGTACCGTTCAGCGCGACGTCGCCGTTCATGTTCCTGACGGTGATACCGGCCGAATCGACGCGCGGGTCGAAGTCCAGTTCCGCTTTGACCGCGTGGCGGATGTCCTTGCTCCCTGCCATTGCATGATCCCCCTTTCATGCCGGTCGCGCGGCGCGCGCCGCTCACGTGGCAGTACCCATGCTGTGTGATGCGCAGTCCCCCTCTCTGGCAAAGCGAGCTCACCGCCGGGGACGCAGGGCTGGTCGTTCTCGGCGAGGCAACGATCGAAAGAGGATGCGACAGGGCGATTACGGATGCCGTCAGGGTCGTGAAAGGCTCCGTTGACGCCCCCAGCGACGATATCGCCGGCGAGCTGCAGGAAGCGCTGCAGAGTTAGCGCAAGCGCGAGGACAGGCCTGGTCGAGAGGTCCCCCGGCGCCGGCTCGCGCAGCCCTGCCACCACTCCGCCGGCTGAGGCAGCGGGCCGCGGTACTCGGCGGCTGCGAAGCGGAACCGGCCGGAACACCTTGCTTGCGGGTTCGTTCAGCCTTTCAGGAACGAGATGGCCAATGCCACGACTGACCCGGCCATGCCGATGAAGGTCAGTGCGAGGACTGTGCGGGACAGCCATCCGCTTCGGGCTGCGCCCATCGCGTCGCGGTCGGCGGCGATGCGGTCGATGATCCAGATGAGCGGCACAGCGGCGACGCCGTTGAAGACCGCGGCGAATACCAGGAAGCGGATCGGGTTGACGCCGACGAAGTTGAGGCATAGGCCGATCAGCATGGAGGCGGCGATCACTGCGTAGAAGTAGCGGCCCTGCCTGGCCGTCAGCTCCAGGCCCTCCTTCTTCCCTCTGGCCTCGCTCAGGGCGTAGGAGGTGGATCCGGCCAGGACGGGGATGGCGAGCATCCCGAGGGACACGATGCCGAGGGCGAACAGGCCCTGGGCGATCTGGCCCGAATGCGGGAACGTCTTGACCAGCGGCTCGAGGGCCCGCGCGGCGTCGGCTGCGGTGTTGATCGTGGTGACGTGGGCGGTGTGCAGCACGGTGGCGGCGACGATGATGATGAACCAGGTGGTGGCCTGGGAGAAGAACATCCCGATGGAGTTGTCGGTGCGCAGATCCGGCAGTGATCTCCTGGTCGGGCGGGCCTGGTTCTCTTCTACCTCCTGGGAGGTCTGCCAAAAGAACATGTACGGGCTGATCGTGGTGCCGATGACCGCGGTGATGACGTAGAAGAACGCCGCCGAGAGCTGGATGTGGGGGACGAAGGTGGCGCGCAGGATGGTGGCCCAGGGTTCCGGGACCAGGAACGCCGTGATCGGGTAGGCCAGCAGCGATGCTGTCAGCCACTTGAGGATCCTGGCGTATCTGCGGTAGCTGACGGCGATCTCGAGTCCCAGTATGAGGGCGGTGAAGGCGACCATCAGGGCCGCCGCCGGAACGGGGATGATGAGCGCCGCGGCGGCGCCGAGGGCGCCGATGTCGGCGCCGATATTGATGACGTTCGCGGCTGTCAGGAGCACGACGAGCAGGCGCAGAAGGCGCAGGCTGTACAGGCTCTTGATGTTGCGGGCCAGCCCCTGGCCGGTGACGTTGCCGATCCGGCCGCACGCCTCCTGGACGCCGATCACCAGCGGCAGCATCCACAACGCCGTCCACAGCTGCCCGTAGCCGAACTGGGCGCCGGTCTGAGAGTAGGTCGCGATGCCCGACGGATCGTCGTCGGCGGCCCCGGTGACTAGGCCGGGACCGAGTATCCCGAGCAGATGACGGATAGTCGGGCGGCGGTCCTGGTGGTCCGCGCCGGGTTGCGCCTGGCCCGCCGGCTCCGGGGAGGGGCGCGGCGGACCGTCAGAGCCCTCTGGACGGGGAGGAGGATTAGCCATCGTGATGCCCTCGCGACTTCCGTAAGCCGCGGCTGGAGCCGCTTGATCGTTTCCAGCAGACCGCGTAGACAGCGCCTCATGTCCGTTCTGAGCAAGTGCCGGGCAGACGCTGACCTTGCCCGCCCTTCCCCCGGCTGCCCATTGGCACACCTGCGCGGCCGCTCCTGCCCTGCGGCCTCGGCTTCCTTGTGGTGGGGCTATCCAACCCAAACGATCGGGAAGAGCTGCTGCGAAGCCAGAAGCCGAGCGGCGCGGCTCCGAACCATCGCCGCTAGCCTCGGGCTAGTTCCCCTCCTCGCGCGGACGGTGTTCCGGGGTGGCGTCCGTGTCGAGGGCGACGCTAGCCGGGCCGGAGATGACGAGATAGATCCCCCGACGCCGGGGAAACTTACGTACGATCTGCGGGACAGCGCTCGAAGGTCACGTCTGCAGCGAAGAACAATCCCACCAGGGTGCCGTCGGCGCGGCTGACTACCACCCGGGTCACCTCACGATGGGCCATCCGGTGCGCTAGCGCCGCGGCATCCTCACTGGGCCGCACTGTGGACACGCCGAATCGTGTCACCGACGCCACCTCGGCGTCCTCGGCGGCCGACGCCAGATTGTCGTGGTAGGCGGCACCCATGACCACCTGCGCGGCGTTGACAACCAGGACTGGCCCGAACCCCTGGGCATCCAGCAGGTGCATAGCCTGCGCTGCCGGGGCGCGTTCCCCAACGGTGGCTACGCCGCGGCGGGTGAACATGCCTGCTAGCTGGGCCGTGCCCGCAAATGGCAGGTCCGCCGCGATCCAGTCGATCTTGCCCGCTGAGTAGTCATACACCGGGCCGAACCCGGCCGCTTCGAGCCGCAACGCGGCCCGCGGGCTGACGTCTCAATACCAGTCCTGGCAGTACACGATGACTGGCCGCGACCAGTCCAGCTGCCCGTTCCTGGCCTCTAGCTCCTTCAGCGGGAGACTGATCGCGCCCGGCAGGTGCGCCCACTCATAGTCCACGGCGGGCAGTACCTCGACCAGCTGAGCCCCCTGCCCGGTCAGGGTCCGCAGTTCCTCGCGGCCGATTCCGGTTGGCATGATCATCCCCAATCCCGGCGGGCACTGCCGCCACGCCGCGTGACTGACAGCACATAACCCATAACCGCTGGCAACCTTTCCGACACGCGGAGGTGTCACCGGAATGGCGGGCCGGTGGCGGACGTGTCAGCAGCGCGGCACGGGGGTAGGTCGGCAGTGTCCGCGACGCCGGGCAGCGACGTGCATCTCAGCCAGCTAAGCAGTCGTCCGCTTTCGGTCCTGAAACATCAGTATCCGATTAGAAGCCTGGTTATGGACGTTAGCTGACCTGCGGTTCGCCTCTGGCGCAAGTCGCGCGGCAATGCCAGATCCGCGGGAGAACAAGAGGAGTTCACGGGTGAGTGCGATGAACCAGAAGGCGGCCGGCACGGCGGCGGGCGCCTTCAGCGGGAACGGCCAGAGCGGGAACGGGAAGGTCGTTGCGGAGCCTCCTGTGCTGGGCGGATCGGAGCACACGGACTATTACCTGATCAATGATCTGCTGACCGACGAGCAACGGGCGCTTCGCCAGCGGGTCCGTGACTTTATGGACCACGAAGTCACCCCGGTCATCAACCCCTTCTGGGAACGGGCTGAGTTTCCGCACGACCTGGTCCCCAAGCTGGCGCGGCTGGACATCGCGGGTTTTCAGATCCCGGGCTACGGCTGCCCGGGGATGAACAACGTGACGGCGGGACTAGTGATCCTGGAGCTGGCGCGCGGCGACCTTAGCATGTCCACATTCATGGGCGTGCATTCGGCGCTGGCCATGACGTCGATTGCACTGCTTGGCTCGGAGGATCAGAGGCAGCGATTCTTGCCGCCGATGGCGCGCCTGGAGAAGATCGGAGCCTTCGGGCTGACCGAGCCGGCTCACGGCACCGACGTGGTCAAGCTGGAGTCGACCGCGCGGCGGGACGGCGGGTCCTACGTGCTCAACGGTCACAAGCGGTGGATCGGCAACGCGACCTTCGCCGACTACGTGATCATCTGGGCCCGGGGCGACGACGGGCACGTCGGCGGGTACGTGGTCGAGAAGGGCACGCCGGGCTTCGACGCAGAGGTCATCACGGGCAAGACAGCCCTGCGCTGCGTGCAGAACGCGCATATCACCCTGACCGACGTGCGGGTGCCAGAGGAGAACCGGCTGGTCAATAGCCATACATTCCGCGACACCGAGAAGGTCCTGCTCGCCTCGCGCTTCTGCGTGGCCTGGGAGGCGATCGGCGCAGCCGTGGCCGGCTACGAGACTGCCCTGGCCTACGCTCAGCAGCGGCACCAGTTCGGCATGCCGCTGGCGGCCTTCCAGCTCGTGCAGTACCGGCTGGCCCGGATGCTTGCCGACATCACCGACATGATGTGCATGCAGATCCGCCTCAGCCAGCTCATCGACGAGGGCAAGGTATCGATGCCGCAGGTTGCGCTAGCCAAGATGCATTACACCGAGCGCTCACGGGCCATCCTCGCGGACGCGCGTGACCTGCTCGGCGGGAACGGCATCGTGCTCGACTATCACGTGGCACGGCATCTGTGCGACATCGAGGCCATCGACACCTACGAAGGCACTGACACGGTGCAGGCCCTGATCGTCGGCCGTGACATCACCGGGCTCAACGCGTTCGTGCCGGTGCAACCCGCCCACTAGCAGCCGGCCCGCGGGGTACCGATACCCAGCCGGACATCCAGCGGGAAAGGAACCAGCGATGGGAAACACACCCGTGCTGGAGGGACTGCATGTCGTCGATCTCGCCAGCTTTATCGCGGGCCCTGCCGCAGCGACCGTGCTTGGTGACTTCGGGGCAGATGTCGTCAAGGTGGAGCCACCGCACATCGGCGACTCCTACCGTTACCTGAGCCGGGTCCCGCCGCTTCCTCAGGTTGAGGGTGTCAACTATCCCTGGCAGCTCGATAACCGCAACAAGCGGAGCATCGAGCTGAACCTGAAGTCCCCCGGCGCCAGGCCGGTGGTCGAGCGGCTGGTGCGCTGGGCCGACGTGCTGATAACGAACTTCCCTCCGCCGGCACGCGCCAAGCTGGGCCTGGAATATACCGACCTGGCCGCCCTCAACCCCCGGCTGATCTACGCCGACGTCACCGGGTTCGGCGAGACCGGACCGGACGCGCACCTGCCCGGCTTCGACGTGACCGCCTACTGGGCGCGCAGCGGCCTGATGGACGTCACCCGTGAGCGTGATGCACCGCCGGCGATGAACGTTCCGGCTTCGGGCGACCACGCGACGGCGATCACCCTGTACGCCGGGATCATGACAGCGCTGTACCGCCGCCAGAAGACCGGTCAGGGAGCACGGGTCACCGCATCGCTGGTCGCCGAGGGAGCCTACGCGGCGAGCATCTACCTGCAGGCTGTGCTGGCCGGCGGTCCGAGCCCAGGGCCGGTCGACCGGCTCCACCCGCCCAACGCGCTCGCCAACGCCTACCGCACGGCCGACGACCGCTGGGTGATGCTCGTCTTCGCCAACGAGGACAAGGAAGTCCCGCTGTTCCTGCAGGCCATCGGCCATCCCCAGGGGGCGCAGGACCCGCGGTTCAGGGACGACGCGAGCCGCCACGCCCACGCGGCCGAGATCGTGGCGCTGCTGGACAAGACCTTTGCCGCCCGGCCGCTGGCCGAATGGCGCCAGGCGTTCGACGCCGCGAACCTCACCTACGGCGTTGTCCAGACGCCCGAGGAATGTGCCCGCGATCCCCAGCTTGTGGCCAATAAGGTCCTCGTTCCGATCGATGACGGCGCCGACGTGCCGAACCTGACCGTCGATAGCCCCGTCCGGGTCGAGCAGGAACAGAAAGTCCCTGCGCGCCCGGCCCCGGAGCTGGGCCAGCACACCGAGGCCGTTCTCAGCGAAATCGGCTTCGACACCGCCGGGATCGAAGCCCTGCGCGCCGGAGGAGCAATCCCGAGCTCGCAGTGACCCCGGAGCCAGCCGCACCTGGCGCCAGTTCGCAGCGCCAGGGAAGCCACCCGCCGGCACCTGCCAGAGCCCCGCCCGTACAGACAAGGAATCCGTGCCATGACAACTGCACCCGCCGCGCCTACGGTGCGCACCGAAGAGGACGATGGCGTCCTGGTCATCACCATCGACCGGCCCGATGTACGCAACGCCGTCGACGGCGCCACCGCCCACGCGCTGGCCGGCGCCTTCGATCACCTCGACGCTCGGGACGACCTCGCGGTCGGCGTGCTGACTGGTGCCGGCGGGACGTTCAGCGCGGGCATGGACCTCAAGGCGTTCGCGAGGGGAGACACCCCCGTCATACCGGGCCGGGGCTTCGCAGGCCTCACCCGTTACCAGCTCCGGACTCCGCTCATCGCCGCCGTGGAGGGCTGGGCACTGGGTGGCGGCACCGAGATGGCCCTGGCCTGCGACCTGATCGTCGCCGCCCAGGATGCCACCTTCGGCCAACCCGAAGTCCGCTACGGCCTCGTTCCCGCCGAAGGGGGCATCGTGCGCCTGCCCGAACGCATCCCCCGCAACATCGCCATGGAAATCGTCCTCACCGGCGAGCCCCTGCCTGCTGCACGAGCTGAGCAGCTCGGCCTGGTCAACCACCTGACCCCGCCCGGCGAGGCCCTGAACGAGGCGATGGATCTGGCCCACCGCATCGCGCACAATGCGCCGCTGGCCGTTGCCGCCATCAAACGCGAGGTCAGCGAACGGACCGCCTACGACGACCAGGAGGCCTTCCGCCAGCAAGACGAGATCATCGCCCCGGTCATAGCCTCCCAGGACGCGCAAGAGGGAGCCCACGCCTTCGCCGAGAAACGTGCGCCCCACTGGCAAGGCCGGTAACCCGGTCAGCACCGCGATGACTGTAGCCGCCATCCCCGACGACAGGGCGCGGGCTGACCCGCGCGGAGCCTGCATCGCCGATGCGGGCCAGGAACTCAGCAACGGCCAGTTCGCCGAGGCAGTGCAAGCCGTCGCAGCCATGTTCGCGCAGGCGGGCCTGGGCAGCGGCGACGTGCTCGCGCTCATGCTGCCCAACCAGGTGGAGCTGGTAACGAGCATGTTCGCCGCCTGGCGGCTAGGCGCGGCCGTCACCCCGGTCAACCCGGCCCTGACGGCTCCCGAAGCGCGCTACCAGGTCGATGATGCGGCGGCAACGCTCGTGGTCGCCGACGAAGCGTCCGCGCAGAAACTGGGAGGCAACGGCCGCCGGATCATCGCGGCGTCCGAGCTGACATCCCCAGTGCCTCCCGCCGTACCGCCCCCCGTGTCAGCGGACCCCGCCGCGTCGGCGCTGCTGATCTACACCAGCGGCACAACCGGTCAGCCCAAGGGCGTGATCCTTGACCACGCCAGCATCTCCGCCACGGCGCGGCTCGTCGCGGACTGGTTCGAGATGACCGGCGACACCCGCAGCCTCCTGGTACTGCCGATGTTCCACGTCGACGGCATCCTGGTCAGTGTCGTATCGCCGCTGCTATCCGGCGGGTCGGCTGTCATAGGCCGGCGGTTCGACGCCGCGACGTTCTGGGCCGCAGTCGCCGAGGCCCGGCCAAGCTTCTTCTCCGCGGTCCCCACCATCTACGCCCGGCTGGCCTCGCTGCCAGTCGGGCAGCCGGACATCTCGAGCCTGCGTTTTGCCATCTGCGGTGCCGCGCCGATGCCGGCCGAGCTGATCAGCCAGTTCGAGCAGCGGTACGGCGTGCCGGTCGTGGAGGGCTACGGGCAGACCGAATGCACCGTCTGCTGCACCTCCAACCCGGTGCACGGGAAGCGCAAGCCCGGCACAGTCGGACTGCCGCTCCCCGGCGTGGACGTGACGGTGGCCGACGAGCAGGACCGGCCACTGCCGGCCGGGCAGGCCGGCCAGGTCATCGTCCGCGGGCCGAACCTCATGCGCGGGTATCTTCGCAGGCCGGAGGAGTCAGCGGAGGTCCTGCGCGGCGGCTGGCTGCACACCGGCGACGTCGGCCGGTTCGACGAGGACGGCTACCTCACCCTGGTCGACCGGATCAAGGACCTGATCATCCGCGGCGGGGAGAACATCTATCCCAAGGAGATCGAGAACGTGCTCTACACCCATCCCGCCGTGCTAGAGGCCGCGGTCGTCGGGCAGCCTGACCCGGTCCTGGGCGAGCAGCCGGTGGCATTCGTCGTGCTGCGTCACGGCCAGAACGCCGGTCCCGCTGACCTGATCGAGCACTGCCGCGCGTCGCTGGCCCGCTACAAGGTGCCGCGCGAGGTGTACATCGAGAAGGCACTGCCAAAGAACGCCATCGGCAAGGTTGACAAGCGCGCACTGCGCGAACTACTCCGCGGCTAACGCGGCAGGCGTTCAGGGAGAGTCGCCTCGGCCGGATGGGCCGCCAGCGGGCTGGACAGCCTCCGCGGCGGTCCGCCGCAGCACGGCTTTACGGATCTCGGCGGCCACGATGACAGACAGGGCCACGGCGGTACAGATCACCGATTGCCGGACGTCGAGCGTGGCGGTCTTCATCACGGTGTGGAATATGCCCAGGACTGTTGACAGCACTAGCAGGACGAAGGACGCCGCGGTTGTGATGAGGAAGGTGCGGTCGGAGAGGGTGCCGGGGGAGAGCACCGACGCGCGTTCGTCTTTGGACTCGATCGAGAAGAACAAGAGGAACAGCGCGAAGGTGACCATGCCCATGGTCCGCGCGATGGCGAGCCCGTGAGCCTGGCCCGCCGCGCTGATCACGCTGAGGGTGCCGATCGCCATCAGCAGGCCGACGAAGGCTAGCCAGGCGATGAGCCCGCGGGTCAGGATCGGCCGGCTGGGCGGCAGCGGCGGGCGATCCATCAGCCCGGCGGCGGGCTTGCTGTACCCGAGTCCGACGGACTGGATGGACAGCATGGTGAAGCTCACCCACAACGTCTGCAGCGGAAGGAGGGGTATGCCGCTGGCGATGTTGAAGATGCTGGCGCTGAGGAAGGTGATGATGTAACCGAACAGGCCGCCGATCTGGAACCAGATGTACCTGGTGAGGTTGTCATACAGCCCGCGGCCTACTTCCACGGCCTTGACGATCGTGGAGAAGTTGTCGTCGGTCAGGATCATCACCGCGGCTTCCTTGGTCACCTCGGTGCCAGTGCCCATCGCGATCCCGATGTCGGCCTTCTTCACCGCGGGCGCGTCATTGACGCCGTCCCCGGTCATCGCCACGATCTGGCCTTGCTTCCTGAGGATGTCGACCAGGCGGACCTTGTGCTCGGGGCTGACGCGGGCGATCACGCCGATGTCGCCAACCCTGGCGAGCGCTTCCTCGTCGCTCATGGCCTCGAACTCGGCGCCGCTGATCACCGCGCCGTCGATGCCCAGCTCGCGTGCGACCGCGGCGGCGGTGACCGCATAGTCGCCGGTGATCATCCGGACCCGGATGCCGGCCTTCCTGGCCGTCGCGATCGATGCCTTCGCGGCGGGGCGGGGCGGGTCGACGATCCCGACCATGGCGAGCAACTCCAGGCCGGTCACCAGCGGGAGCAGGTCAGCGCCGGGATCGAAGGCCGCCAGGTCGAGGTCCTTGCGCGCGGTGGCGATCACCCGCAGGCCCTGCTCGCCCAGCCGCTGGCTCTCGGCCTGGTACCGCTCCCGGAACGCCCCGTCGGCCGGCGCGGACCCGGCGTCGGCGTCGAAGACAGCCACGGCTCGCCCGAGCAGCCGGTCGGGCGCGCCCTTGACGAAGCAGCGGATCACCTCTTTCCCCGACGCGTCTTTCATCTTGTGGAACGTGGCCATCAGCTTGTAGGCCGCGTCAAACGGCAGCTCGGCGATCCGCGGGTACCGTTCCCTGGTCGAGACCGCGTCGATGCCGCCTTTGGCGGCCAGGACGACCAGCGCGCCCTCGGTCGGGTCCCCGATCAGCTCGCCGTCCCTGACTTCCGCGTCGGAGGCCAGGACCATCGGCATCAGGAACTCCTCCAGCGGGAGGTCCGCATGCCCGGCGGCCCGGGTGATGCGCCCGACGGTCGAGTAGCCCTTCCCGTCGACCGCAAACCGACCTCCCGCGATCGCCATCTGGACCGCGGTCATCTGGTTCAGCGTCAGCGTGCCGGTCTTGTCCGAGTTGATCGCCGAGGTGGAACCGAGCGTCTCGGTCGACGGCAGCCGTTTCATGATCGCGCCGGCCTTGGCGAGCAGCTGTGTCCCGTGGGCCAGGATGGTCGTGACCACCGTGGGCAGCCCCACCGGGATCGCGGCGATGGCGAAGGCGACGGCGGCGTTGAAGACGGCGGTGAACGTCTCGCCGCGGGCCAGGTTCAGCACCATCGACGCGATCAGCGCGATGCCGGCGATCACCAGGATCTGGTCCGACAGCCGGTCCATCTGGCGGGTGAGCGGGGTCTTGGCGGCCTGCTCTGCCTGCAGCATCCCGGAGATGTGGCCGACCTCGGTCGCCATCCCGGTCGCGGTGACGACGAACTCGCCTCGGCCGCGGGCGACGTCCGTATTCATGTACACCATGTCGGCGCGATCGCCGAGGGGCGTGCCGGGGCCTTCGACGGGCTCGGTGCCCTTGGCGGCGGGCAGGCTCTCCCCGGTCAGCGCGGACTCGTCGACCTCCAGCGTGGCCGCCTTGAGCAGCCGCCCGTCGGCCGGGACGATATCGCCCGCCTCGATCGAGACGATGTCGCCGGGAACCAGCTGCTCGGCCGGGAGCTCCGCCAGATGGCCGTCCCGCCGCACCCTGGCCTCGATGATGACCGTCTTCTGCAGGGCGGCCACGGCCGCGGCGGCCTTCCCCTCCTGGTGCAGGCCCTCAACCGCATTGGCCAGCGTCAGCAGGATCAGCAGGATGCCCGTGCCGGGCTGCTTGAGCGGGTAGAGGCTGCCGACGCCGGCCGCAAGCAGCACGATCTGCATCGGGTCGGCGTACTGGCGGAGGAACGCCTGCCAGCGGGGCTCGGCCCTGCCTCCAGCGAGCTTGTTCGGGCCGAATCGCCGGGCCCGCGCGGCCGCCTCAGCCGAGCTCAGGCCGCGCAGCTCGTCTGCCGCTTCGGAGCGCAGGACCTGCCCGGCGCTGAGCGTGTGCCACGCGAGCTCGCCGGCCTCAGGCGTGTGTCCAGGTCTCGGCGCATCCGCTGGTCCTGAAGTCATGCCGATTCCCTATTACCTGGCAGTCGGTGGTGGCGGTGAGAGGAGTTTCGTTACAGCATCGAGCCGTAACGAACGCCCGCGCATCACCCTCGACGGGGGAGGCCAAGAACCCGGTGCCAGCGCAGCACTCAGGCGCCAGGTGAGGATGCCGACGGGCAGCCCAGAGTGCTGCCGATCCGGCGGGAGCGACCGTACGCCGGCGGTTGCGGGAACTACGCGCGTCCGTACCGGCGGCCAAAGCACCACGGAGTGGCACAGCCCTTCCTAAATAGTCTCCGAGCATGCTCTGGCCCAACTGCTTACGTATTACAAGTCTCTACCGTCGCTGAGTTCTTTGGTGCCCGCGGGCATCCGGCCCACGTGCGCGTGCGAATACGGGCTGTTAGGGGTGACTGTGCACGCCTATGAAGAGCTGGCCGAAATGCGGAGGCTTGGCATGCGGTGTCGCCGAGCAGAGCGTCAGATAGCCGAGTTCGATGGTCCTGGGCAGGTGACGGGCCAGCCAGTACGACACCTTCCCCGCTCCCGGCTCAGGATCCCGACGCGGCCTCGCCCTCGCCCGCTCCTGCGCGCGGGTGGCGGTGCACGACGATGCACGCGATCACGGCAGCCGCCGCAACGATCGCCAGTGCGATGAACGGGAACGCGCTGTAGGGTGCTGGCTGCCCGGGCTGGCACAGCTCGACGAACGGGACTATCAGCGTGATGGACCCCAGGACCGGGATCGCCACGTGGCGGATCGGTGAAAACGAGTCTCGGTGGCGGCGCCACATGAAGACCGGCAGGGAGACCGTCGTGAGGAAGTAGACGAACAGGATCACGATCGTCGCCATCGTCGAGCACTCGGCATACAGGGCAACCGGGTTCATCGATCCGGTGTCCCCGGTGACGAGGTGCCACAACCACCAGCAGCCAATGATGCCGAGCCCGACGACGGTCATGGCCAGCAGCGCGTTCACCGGCGTGCCTGACCCCGCGCGAACGTCGCCCAGCCAGGATGGCAGCAGCCCGCTCCGGCCGCCGTCGAAGAGCATGCGCGACTGGGAGTCTGCGCCCGAGACGAGGGTGGCGAGGATGGAGACGATCCCGGCAATCCACGCCAGCACGGCTGCTCCGCCTAGATAGTGATCGGCCACGGTGAGGAACGGGACGGAAGCACGGCCGATTGAGGACACGTCGTAGTGGAAACCGGTGATCGTCGCGTAGGCAAACAAAACCAGCAGGACGGCCGCAATCGCCACCGAGATGTAGAGAGCCCTCGGGATGGTGCGCCGTGGATCGCGGGTTTCCTCGGCGAGCGCCGGGCCGTTCTCCCATCCGATGAACATGAAGAGAGCCAGCGGGAAGCCCGCGGACAGGCCGGTCAGGCCGCCCGTCAGGTGCGCCCAGGAGAACGGTATGCCGGACAACTCGGCCTGCTGGTCGACCAAGACGAGGGCGCAGACCGCGACCATGATCGCCACCTGCAGAACCACGGCTGCGCCGACGGCCGTAGTCGACAGCTTGACGCCGCGTGCGGTCAGCAAGATCGCGCCAGCCGTGAACACGATGGTCAAGGGTCCCCACGGCGGCTGCCAGGGCGTGTAGTGGGCGAAGGTCATCGCCACCATTCCGCCAGACATGGTGAACACTGATGCGATAGCGACGGTATACCCAACAGTGACCAGAAGGGCCGTGGCGACACCGGCCCTGGCTCCCAGGGCGGTATCTACATACGTGATGAAGCTGCCGGCCGACGGCTCCGCCCGGGTGAATTCGGCCACCGCGAAAGCCAGGAGCGCAACGGCCACGGTAGCGGCGAGAATCGTCAGCGGCGCGGCGACACCCGCGGTTGCCGCGATCACGCCGAACCCGAAGTAGAAGTCGATCCCCGGCCCGATATTCGCGACGGTCGAGGCGGTCACGTCCGCCGTGCCTAGCTGACCGGATTTGAGTCGCTCGCCGCTTTTGTCCACGGCATCTCCCTCACGACCGGGCCGGCTGTCATAGCGTCGCACTCAGTATGCTCAACATGAGCCCGCAGTAGTCGAGCGGCGCCACATCCCCCGTTTCGGGAACAGCCGTGCCCGCGGTAAGACGCTCCGCGGCCTGCTCGCCAGGGCCGGAGAAGGCTTCAGCGGCGCCCTTCTCCTGCGCGGCGAAAGCGGGAGGTGGGCAAGACCGCGCTGCTGGATGATGTAGCTGGCGCGGCGACGGCGGGCGGCTGATCGACATCGCGGCGGGGATCGTCGCGCTCGTCTGGCCGGCATCACGGCGCCGGTGCTAATCCTGGCCGTAGCGATCGGGGCAGTTGCCGCGGGCCTGGCCGAGATCGTTTCCGGGTTTGGCAAGGGCGAGGCGGCTGGCACCGGGGCAATGTTCATCTTCACCCGGTTCGTGTCCATCGCGTGCGCAGTCGTCCTCTTCGCGCATCCGCGTATCTGGGCGCTCACATTGGCGGTGGTCTTCGGCTTGCTCAGCTTCCTCCACGGGTGGGCCCAGATAGCCGCCGGCATTCAGGTCCACAACGCCGCGAAGGCAGGGCACGGAGTACCGGGTCAGGCAGCCTGAGGAGCCCGCCGAGGTGAGCTGCGCGCGCTGTTGGCTACGCGCGAACGAAGTCGGCCGGACGGGTCGGAGTGCTCCGCTAGCTATTGAGCGCTTGCTGGAGTTCGCTGCTGATCTCGTCCGTCGTCGCGTCGACTGTGCGCTTCACCACTTTGTCGGCTTTGGTCAGTGCCTGGTCGACGGCTTTCTCGATCGTCGGCTCCCCAACTGCGATTAGGCCCGCTTGATTGGCGGACAGGTCGCCGGCCGCATCTGTCAGCTCCTTTCGGGGCAGGGTCCCGCCGCCGAGCGCCTCGGGAATGACGCGGATGCGCGGACGATCCATGCGCTTGTGGATGTGCGGTTTGCCGTTCTCGCGATCGATCACAGCCGCGTCGACCGAACCGATCACCTGGTCCTTGTGCAGCTGGTCGATGGCGCCGAGATCCGCCAGCGCGGCAGAGGTGCTGTCGTAGGTCGCGGCGTAGACGACCATTGGTTGGCTGTTGGGCATGAAAAAAATCCCGTCTCAATCAGTCCATGAGTGGTCTGGCGCCGAGCCTGCAGGCGATCACGTCAGATCCGGCGCCGGTAACCTGTTCATAACCCAGATCTCGCGGCGCTAAAAGTGCCGCCGCCTAGTCGGCGATGTGCTGCGGACCCGGGTCGCGTCCGGCCTAAGGCTTACGACTGAAGTCAAGGTCGGGTCGACCAGAAACCAGGGGCGGCTGCCAGGAAGCTGTGCGCCCGCGCGCCCGGCGCTGATCCTGGTAGGTGGCAGAGTTGTTACCGCGAGCTTGGATTGGTAAGCCCGCGACTTCCGCGCAGATCGGCACGTCTTGCGGCGCTTGCTCACGGATCTCAATGTGATTCGGGGGCCGGAGCGACTCGCAATACATGCCACTGCCGAGCATGGTCTGGACATCTCGGAACTTCCGATCCCAAGGCTCCTGAGACACCTCAGTTGGAGAATGCGCCCGTAGCCGTCATGTCTTCGCGCCTTCAGAGTCGCCATCATGGCATCGGTCACCGTGCCGCCATACCGCGCTCCTTTCCATCGGTGATCGGCGTCGCACCGGACTTCGGTTACCGGATCAGGCCAACGGCGCGACAGGCCTGGGAACGAGCGGCTCCGCCGGTCGGCCGGCCCATCGGACCGCAACGGCGCTAGCGGTGAAAGCAGCCTGAAAAGCGCAAGAAAGATCACTTCGGTTGCTGGAAGCCGATGTTGTCGTCGATGAGGGTGCGCGGTGAGACGGGTAGTCGCTCTGGGTGCTCCAGGTCGAGCCTGACGAACTCGATCCCGTGCCTCCAGGCCATTCGCAAGAACTCCTTGAGGAACTCCGTGGTGAGTTGCTCCCCTGCGCAGCGGCGGTAGCCGAACCCAAACGGCGCGTAGCCGGCCGTGTCGCAGAGCGGGTACGCCGTGCCATTGACCACGCCGTAGACGGCGCCGAACGCGCTGTTGGTCACCTCGGCCTGGCGGCCGTCGCTGAGCTTGAACGGTGCCGGCGGGAAGGGGCAGCGGGCAAGCCCAGCCTGCTCGGATTTCGCGTCGTTGATGTCGACGGTCGTCGGCGCCGACTTGTAGCGGTCCGGATCGAACTCCTCCGGGTGAAGCCAGTGCCGGGGGTCTTGGCTCGTCGCCTGGTGGGGAGTGATGACGCCGTGGTCGCGAGACTCGACACCGAGCGCCATGCCCACAGTCGACAGGCTCCCGCCGTTCGGTGAGATCGTGCGGAAGAGCTCCATCACGAACCGGTCAAGCGGAGTGAAGGCGCCGCCGTCCGCCTCGTCCGGGCCCTGGTTCATCGTCCGTGCGAACCACGACCGAACGCCCGGGTCACCGCGGCGCGCCTCCAGCACGGCCATGGTGTGGTAGATCATGTTGCCCCACTGGCTGAACGCCAGGAAGTTGTGGAAACACTCGAAGACGATGTCCTTGCGGCGGAAGTGCTCTCCCCCTCCACCGTTTTTGAGCCAGTAGTAGACCAACGTGCCCTTAGGATCGGGGACGTCGCCGTCGATCAGTGCCTGCACCCGTCGGTCGATCCACTCCTTGAGGAGCGGGCGCAGCTCGCGCACGCGCATGATGCTCTCGTGGACGATGTCCGAGGTCGGGTACCAGTAGCCGAGGACGTTGGTGAAGCTGGCGCCGATCTGCCGGACCTCGGCCGGGATGGCCTCACCCGTGACGCCGAGGTGGAGGTTCCAGTAGAGGTCGAAGTAGTCCGCGTAGTACGTGTGCATCAGCGGCTTGTCCGCGTTCGCCTGGTCGAAGAGACGGGCGAGAAAGGCGCGGACCTTGTCGGCGTACCTGGCTTCGTACAGGTCCTGCGTGGTCGCCGAAACATAGATCTTCTTCCGCTCGTTGTCCGGCCCGCGCTGCTCGTAGCCTTGGATGAAGACGGTGACGCCCTCCTCCTCCGGATTGGGCTCCCACCGGTCGTATAGCATGCCCCAGAAGTGAGGCGGAGCTGCGTTCTCCTTGCTCAAGGCGAGGTCGATCATAGGGAGCGCCGGCCGTTCCCCTATGGATCGACCGCTCAAGAGGTACGGCACCACGGCACGCTCGACGTAGTCCGGTTCGAACGTCGGCGGCAGCAGCCCAACCAGTTCCTTCGGAGTGATCATTCGCTTTCTCCGATCGTGATGTCCTCGTCCGGCGATTCCCCGGCACGGTGGTGTCCCTGGTTTGCCCGAGAGCAAGCAGTAGGAACCGGGCCTCCCCCCAGCCCGACGAGCCATGGGGTGGTCGGGTCGGCGTTGGAGGTTTCGGTCGGGGCAAAGACCGTGAGCGGCGTGCCGTCCCGGCGTACTAACCGCTCGGCGCGGTTAATGAGTCGCCCCTCCTCGCCCCCCGCCCGATCTGCGGTCGTGGTGCGGCGCGGGGTTCATCGGTCCGATCACACGACGTGGCCCCCTAGCGCAGTCACGCCATCGCAGTGAGCGTGTTCGGCTGATTCCCGCGAACGCTACGGTGGGATGGCTATAACCTTCCCGGCGCCGGAACCGCTGCCATCACCCTTACCGGGTGAACCGGGCACGCGTCGCGCCCGTCCACACCTCACCGCAGACGCCGATCATCCTTAAGGCACCATGCGCCGGATCGGCGCAGGGCCAAGGCACTGGGATTTGCTGCGAACACAAGCCAGGGGAGCCCAAAGTGCTGGCGCCCGTCACCGTCGGCTATCGCGAGCAGTTGCGCGTGGAACCGTCCGCACGGCGAGCCGGTGCCTATGACCGAAGCAGTGTCGAACTTGGGGCTCGAAGCAAACAATATGCGACTCTCCGCATAAGCATGCCGGAACCGAACTCGCTCGCATCGGCTACTTGTTGACTTGCGCTAGGACATGAGCCTGGCGAGGCTCGGTCTAGGTGCCCGGCCAGTCGCTCTCACATCGGCTACTTGAGCGACTGTTGCGGGCGGCTCAGGCTGTGCGGCTGAAGAGCCGGTCGAGGGCGAGGGCGCCGTTCTCCATGATGGGGCGGAGCTGGTGGCGGTAGACGATCTCGGTGGTGCGGGAGCTGGCGTGGCCCGCGAGGCGGGCGATTTCCTCGACGGGGACGCCGTTGTCGGACATGAGGCTGACGAAGGTGTGCCGCAGCTCACGCGGAGTCCAGGAGCCCGGGATGCCGGCAGTCTTGACGGCGGCTCTGAACTCGCGGCGCACGTTGGCGGCGTCGAGCGGGTGGCCGTCTCTGGTGGCGAACACCGGCCCGCTGTCGCGGTGCTCGCGGTCAAGCAGCGCCTGTAAGGCGTCGGCTGCGAAGGCGGGCAGGCGCAGGGTTCGCCGGGAGCGGAGGGTCTTGGTGTCGCCGCCCCGCCGCACTGATCGCCAGACCGCGACGCTGGCCGGGCGCGGCGGAGTGGTATACGGGTCGCCGAGGTCTACTGCCGTCCAGTCCAGGGCGCGGGCTTCCTCGGTGCGGATGCCCGTGCCGAGGCTGAGGGCGATGTAGGCGCCGATCCGGGTGCCCGCACTCGCTTCAATGAGCGCAGCGGCTTGATCGAGGGTGAAGGACCGGATGGGCCTGCCCTCCTGCCCGGCCGGGGTTTCGCAGAGTTCGGCGACGTTGCGGCCGACTAGGTCGCGGGCGGCGGCGAACCGGATCGCCCGCTTGAGCGCCAGATGGCCCATCCGCACGGCAGCCGAGCTGTAGCCGTCGGCCATGGCCGCCAGCGCGGTGTCTACCGCCGCGGCATCCAGTTCGCGCAGTTTCACCGTGCCGATGACAGTAAGGATCGGCTCGAGCACGTCCTTGTTCTTGCGCACGGTCTTGACTGACCGGCCGGGGAGCCCGCTGGCCAGCCAGTCCCCGGCGGCTTTTCGGACGGTGTAGTGAGTCGGGGGCGCCTTGCTGATGCCCAGGGCAGTATCGGCGCGCAGGTCCTTCAGCAGCGCCAGCACCGCCGCCCTGGTCGGACCGGAGACGCGGCGGCGCTGCCGCCGGCCGCTCGGTTCGTATCCGAGGCAGACCTCGCCGCGCCACCGGCCGGGGCAGTTGCGGTGCCTGGCGGCGTCCCGGCACGCGCCCGCGTGCTCGAAGTAAATGCTGTCCTCGCCTTTGCTCCGCCGTTCCGCCATGAGCCAATCCTAATAGCTCCGGGGGACTATCACGGGGGACCACTGCAGCACACCGGTAGGCACAAGCAGACACAGCGAGACACGAATTCGCAGCTAGACGCAACAGATCTGATCCATCTGCCTGGTCAGGCAGCATGACGACAGTCCATGGTAAGGAGAAGGTCTACGGTTCGATTCCGTAAGGGGGCTCCAGGTCAGCGGCCTGGTCCGATCAGAATCGGCGTGCAAGTGGTGACAATAGTCCGCGCAGGTGGACGGCTGCGGGAAAGAGTCTACGGTCCGGTGCTGTAGGAGGATCCGGTTCAGACGCGTACGCCACTCTCAACTGACCAAGCCAGTGGGGACACTAGTAGTGACTAACGGACCGGCGCACGATCAGCGGCGGCAGCGCAGTGGGGCGGCGGGCCCCGCGTCCGGCTATTACGCCGGCAGCGTTTGACTGGCCGGCGGCTGGGCACTCGCCTGGACACGGGGCTCTTGGCAGGCTGCAGCGAGCCGGTGTGTGCCATCGAGCCGCGTCTGGTGCTTACTCATGCCCGGCGCGCGCACGGGGGACATGCTCGCCGCCTGCGAAACCGTGCGCCTGTCGCGGTCGTGGCAGCGCTCCGTCCCTGAACACAGCATGCAGCAGTGCGAAGGGCCTGCTCTGGTGTGCCCGCGCAGGTCAGCATGCGCGTGCCTGCGTTGCAAGGCTCAGCCCGCCAGCATGCGAGCTAGTCCACGCGGTCCCAGAGAACGTCATGCCGGTCCGGCTGTCGCCGGAGAGTGCCCACTTGGTGCATGAACTGTGCGCTGCAGTGGTCACCACAGCCGAGCGGGCCAGGGCAGCGGCCCGGGACGCGGCCAGCGCCGGGCCGCAATTTGCTGCCCATGCCAGCCGGCTGAGCGGCGGCCGTCGAGTCGGGCCCGGTCCCGCCCGCCCCCTCAGCGTGGCCGAGGTTGGCATCGCCTTAGCCTGGTGGAGGACCTGATTTCCGGGGGCTCCATGCAAGGAGCGGATCAGGCGCGAGGGCGAGCGGCTGCTTACCGGCCGATGCGCCTGGCAATGGCGGGGCGCCTGGACTGGGTCGCCGCCCGCGCTGTGACGGCGCGCGGCGGCAAACATGTTCCGCACCGGGAGGAGGACGTCGATGTCAGCAAACCGGACGATCACGAAAACTGGGCGGATCGGCATGCCGCTCGCCGTCGTGCCGGCTGTGCTGGCGCTACTGGCTGCCGCGCCTGCCGCCCAGGGACAGGTCCGCGGCGCGCCGGTTAGCAGCGCCTCGGTGGCAGTGGGCCCCCAATACGACACCGCGCACGTCTACGTTTCGCCTGGTACGTCGACTGCGTTCGTGCGAAGCTGGCTGGCGACCTTCGGGGGCACGAGCACGACACCGGTCGTGACCCAGGTGACTCCGACGCCGAGCCGGGCGGTCTCGCAGCTTGTGCTGTCGCCGGCCGGGACACTGTCGGTGTTCGACTACAGGACTACCATCCCCTACCCGTTCGGGCAGGAACGCGGCAGCGATATGGTCTCCAGCTTCAGCCGCGGAGTGGACGCCGCAGTCCACAGCGGCGCGTACCTTGTCGTGTCGCCGTTCAGGGACCCCATCGGGAAGGACGCGATCGTCCAGTTCCCCGGCGGCGTTGACACCCAGCTCTACTGGCACACCAAGCCGACGTCGTACCCCAAGCTGGCGACTATCCCGGAGAACCGCGTCTACCTGGAGCCGTCGGCCGCGAATGCGTTCATCCGGGATTACCTTGCCTTCAGCCGGGGCCGGATCATCGCCGACGACCGGCATGCTGACGGCGCCCAGCTCGGCCGGCCCGGCACCACGTTCCGCGCGGTGCTGATCAGCTCCGCATTCGGTAAGACCCTCGTGATCGTGACCGACGGGCACCTGCCGTATCCGTTCGGCCGGGAGACCACCGGCTACGCGGTGAGCAACCTGGCCGCCACTCTGGCCAAGGCGAAGGCCGCAGGCGCCAGGGTGCTGTGGGGCCCGTACAACAGCGCTGCCATCGACACCGCCATCGTCCAGTTCCCTGGCGGCTACATCGCCGAGATCCACCAGCCAGGACATCAGGCCCGTACTGCACCGCTGGCCGGGCACTGACGAGCGGGCGGGTGGCCGCGTGGCGGGGTGAGGGAGCGTGTCGCGGTTCTCGTGCATCTTCTGCGGCAGCGGTGGCGCGGCGTATTCGTCGGTGACGACTTCGATGTAGGCGGCCGAGCCGTTCTGGGCGGCCTGCTGCAGGGCCTGGTCCAGCTCGCCGCAGGTTGTAACGCGGGTGGTGAACCAGCCGTCGCAGCCGAGGGCGTGCGGCAGTTCGGAGTAGCGCCATCCCGCCAGATCGTTGTAGGCGATGTTGGGATCCTCGCACAGGAGCCGCTCGATCAGGTAACCGGAGTTATTGAGGACGAAGACGATGGGCTTAAGCCCGCGGGCGCTGTTGCCTTGGTCGATCGCGAATGGCGGGAGACTGATCCGATGACTGCATCCCGCGCGACCTCGGTCTTTGCTGGCTTCCGGTTCCCGCCCGAGGTGATCTCGGTGGCGATTCGGTGGTACCTGCGGTACAGCCTGTCCTACAGGGATGTTGAGGAGTTGCTGGCGGAGCGCGGCATCACCGTTGATCACGTCACCGTCTACCGGAGGGTGCAGCGATTCACTCAGGAGTTCATCGAGGCAGCGCGACCGTGCCGCCACGCTCCTGGGGACAGGTCGTTTGTTGATGAGGCCTACGTGAAGATCGCCGGACAATTGACTTACCTCTACCGGGCGGTCGACCAGCATGGCCAGGTGATCGACGTCCTGTTGTCGCGGCGGCGCGACCTGGCCGGCGCCCGGCGCTTCCTCACCGGGGCGCTGCGCGCCGGCACGGTCCCGGTCGAGGTCACGACTGACCGCGCGCCCGTCTACTTGCGAGTGCTCGATGAGCTTGTGCACTCGGCCCTGCACACCGTTGAGCAGCATGCGAACAACCCTATCGAGGCAGATCACGGGCAGCTGAAAGCGCGATTGCGGCCGATGCGCGGGCTGAAGCATCGCCGTTCCGTATGGGTTCTCGCTGCGGGACATGCCTTCGTGCAGAATCTGCGCCGCGGCCACTATGACATCGCCACCGAGACCCCCGGCCGTGACCGGCTCCGCGTCGTCTTCCATGATCTCGCGCTGACTATCTGAGTCGGCGGACAATCACGATCATGCTCCGGCGTGCGCCGAGAAGGCACAACGCAACAGTGCCCCCGACAGCAAACTAGCCGACCAGCGTCTGCGCAGCTCAGGACCAGCGGTCCACCGCTGGGTTGCGCGCCAGGACGAACACGACGGAGGCCCAATTATCGAGCGCGGAAGTCCGCGTTAGGACGGGGGCGAGGCCGGGGCGACGCTGCGGCGGCTGATCCGCCAGGTTCCGCCAGTGCGCCGCACGGTCTGGGTGATGGCGGCGGCGGTGCGGATAGTGATCGGCTGGGCCGGGTCGACGATCAGCAGGATCGAGTGGACGACGGCCTCATCCGAGTTGTCTCCGGGATCAGCGACCGGGTTCAGGGTGAGGTGCAGCGACGCCGGCCCTTCGGCGGCCCAGATCGGCCCGACCGAGTCCAGCAGCGCCGCCGAGCCGGCGTGGGTGCCCTGGGTGCCGTCGAGCACGGCGTCGTCGGTGAACAGGTCCGCGTAGGCGCGGCGTCACGGCGGGTGGCGGCCGCGTCGGCCCGGCCGATGACGTCGAGGATCTCTGCGCGGTCGGCCGCGGACAGGCTCACGCGGTTGACCCCGCGGGCCGCAACCACGCACCGATCCGGTCCTGGATGTCGGCCGGGAAGACGCTCTTGGGGATGACCGCGTGCACCGCCTTGGCCGGGACGGAGCTGTAGGCCGACCCGGTCTGGTTGGCGTACTGGGTGACCCGGAAGCTCATGGCCATGCTGGCCAGCGCGTAGACCTCGGACTCGGTGATCTGCGCGGCCGCCGCCAGCCAGTGGATCGTCTCGCGCAGGCACGCCACCAGCGCGTCGTCGAGGTCGGTGCTGAAGCCGATGACGATCCATGCCGTGTCGGTCTCCCCCACCGGTCCGGGCAACGGGACGCCCTTATGCAGGTCGTACCGGACTTCCAGGTCCTCGGCGGCGGTCTCGATCGCGGTCTGGTCGACGACGCCGTCGCCCTGCAGGGCGTGCACGTCACCATTCCAGATGCGCGCCCCCGCCTTGGCCACCGGCAGGAACAGGTGGCTTCCGACGCCCAGGTCGCGCAGCACCAAGTTGCCGCCGTAGGCGCCGGACAGGATCGCGCTGACCGGGTCGTCCCCGGTCGGCTCCGCCGCGACGACGCCGAGGAACGGGGCCATCGCGAGCTTGATGCCGTGCGTGAACTCCGCCGTCGTGCGGGCGTCGTCGAAGGTGAAGTAGTGCACATACGGCTCGGGGAAGTCGTGCGGCAGGGCGCCCACACCGAGCGGGAACGAGTTCCAGCCCCAGCCGATCGTGCGCAGCTTGGTGATCGTGCACTCGACCACGTCGCCGGGCTCGGCGCCAGCCACCTCGACCGGCCCGAGCATGGAGTACGGGCCGTCCGGGTAGCGGTGCCGCAGTGGCTCCCGGTCGGCGAAGGTCATCCCGAACTTGGCCTCGTTCCCCCAGTGTGTCCAGGTGTTGGGATACCGGACGGTGTCCGTGGAGGCGATGCTGGCGACCGGTGGGGCGGTCGGGTCCAGGAATCCCGACCGGACGGTCTCCGTCGTCGACTCAACCGTGTGTGTGGTTGTCACTGCCGTGAACTCCGTTCTCGTCAATCGGGTTCCGTCCAGCCATCGGCGGCTATTGGTCCCACAGGGTGGCGCGGGGGAACTCCCCGCCCTGGGCGGTGGCGGCCTTGGCGGCGCGGGTGTCGCGCAGGGCGTTGAGGGCAGGTGTCGGGGCAGCGCGCCGGTCGCCCTGGCACCGGTCCCTCGCAGTTCCCTCTCTCGATCTCGCGTGTGCCGCTTCTTTCATGTCACCCGGGTTCGCCCCGGACAGGCTTAGCCGAACCCGCGCGACCGGCGGCGGACGTCCTCGATGTCGGCGAGCTACCCGCGGTTGAACGAGATTCCAGGGAATCCCTGCCGGTAATACCATGCCGCGATTATTGGCGGCGCGGGCCGGCATCGTAGCGCTGGCCGCCGCGGGCAAACTCGAGGGGCCAGTCGCGCGCACCTTCGCGTTCGAGGATGCGCCAGCGGCCGTGGCGATGATGGCCGGGCCGCGAGGCCCTGGCCATGAGATTTACGACGCGGATGTTCCAAGTCAACCGGCGTATGGCGCAAGCGGGCGACCGGCCGCCTGAGCCCGGTGGCCCGGCCCCCGCGCCTAACCCGTTGCCGGCCATGAGAACCTGGCTGGAGGGCGGAACATGATGCTGACGTTGGCGCGGGTTGCGGTGGCCTTGGTGGCCGCGGCCATGGTGGTGGGCGCCGTGCGGTCAGCATTGCGCACGATCGTGGTGCCACGAGGTATACCTGACCGTCTCACCAGGGTCGTTTTCCGGGTCTTGGATGCGCCGACCGCGTGGCGGGCAGGGCGTGCGTCCTCTTCGGCCCAGCTTGACCGGCGAACCGCGAGCCTGGCCATCCGCTTCCTCTTGGCCCTCCTGGTTACCTGGCTGGCCGGGATCTGGCTTGCCGGTGCAGGCATGCAGTGGGCGCTGGCCGGTGGGTCCGCCGGGCGAGCGTTCGCCGCTTCGGCGTCAGCGCTGACCACCCTCGGCGTGGCGTCCAGCGCGGGTGGCGCGAGCGCTGCCGCCTATATCGAGGCAGTGCTCGGGCTTGGGCTGCTGGCACTGGTCATTGGCTACCTGCCCAGTTTGTATGCCGCCTTCTCCCGTCGGGAGGCACTGGTCAGCAAGCTGGCGATGCGCACCGGGCTGCCGCCAGCCGGTCCGGTGATCCTGAGCCGCCTATGGCGTCCTGCCGGGCCTCAAACTGTGCTGAGGGAAACCTGGCAAGCGTGGGAAGACTGGTTCGTCGATCTCAGTGAGAGTCACACTAGTATCCCTTCGCTCGCCTTCTTCCGCTCCCCGCAGACGGCAAAGTCCTGGATTACCGCAGCGGGCGCCATTCTCGATGCTGCAGCTCTCGCGCTGACTGCCGTAGACGGCGACGCGGGTCCCGAAGCCGGGATGTGCCTGCACGCCGGGATCGTCGCACTGCGGCACGTCGCCGACTTCCATGGCATCTCCTACCAGCCTGACGCCGCGCTGGCGCGGATCGCTGTCGAAAAAAGTGAGGTCCTCGCCGCCTGCCAGCAGATGGCGGCGGCCGATGTTCCCCTCGTCAGTGACCTCGACGCCGCCTACGACCGGTTCCGCGCCCATCGTGGAGCCTACGACCAACTCCTTCTCGCCTTGTGTGCGTACGTTTACGCGCCTCCCGCGCCATGGTCGTCAGACAAGGTGGTCGCTGCCCGCTGCCGGCCGCCGATCATCCACGTCGGTCCGGGAAGCCTCGGCAGTGTCTATCCCCCTCTTGCCTCGCCAGCCGGCGGCAACCCACCAGCCGACGCGGCGCCACCCCTGGGCCCTGCGGCGCCAAGCTAGCAGCCAGGTCTGGGCTTCCTGTTTACTGTGGGGATGTCGCCCTCGAAAAGGGATGGTGACGGAGCGAACACAGGAAGTGCGTGGTTTACCGGCAGTGCCGGGGTCATGTGTGCGGCTTCCGGATTGCGTGAGCCAGGTAGGCATCCGCGACGCACTCGCCGACCGCTACATGCTGAGCGGCCCCGCCAAAGCGCAGCTCCTGGTAGTGACCGAGCGCGGGAATCCCGTCTGGGGCGCGTAATCGCGGTCATCACCTGCATTAGCGTGGCGACGCCGTAGAGCCCCTGCCGGAATCCACGGCCGACCATCAGACTGGAAGCATGCGCAGCGTGGCCGGCGAGCGCGTTCCGGCCGCAGGCCAGCCGCTTAGGCTCGTCGCGGGCGTTCGGGGTGCCGAGCACTGATCCGTCACGCAGGGCCAGCGGTGCTGACCAGCCAGGTCGGCGGTCTCCGACGCTTGAGACCATCAGCACGGTGCCGATTCCCGTCCCCTTATGACCGAGTTACTGTCGCCGTTGGAGCTTGCTTCGGCGGAGTCGGGCAGAGCGGCAGCGGTCGGCACCACGGGCACCGAGGGGTTCCGCGAGTTCTCCGGTCCTCGCGGCGTGGTCGTCCGCGGCATCGGTGACCTGGCAGATGCATTCCTGCCAGCGTGCGGCCCGATGACGCAGGCCATCGTGGACAGCGTGTTCGATGCCGCGGGGCGAGCGGGCGCGGCCGCTTCGGAGGGTGACTGAGCGCCGCCCGCCTGACGGTCTCAGCGTTCGGATCGATCGCCGGTCAGGAGCCGCCGTCTAGGTCCTGCGTGCTCTCGTGGCGCCAGTGCTGCCCGAATTCGCCGTCATGGAGCCTGCGGAGCAGGTGTGCGTGGTGATCCAGCCGGTCGGCGGCGACCAGCATCTCGTGAAAGTCATGGCCGTGATCGCGCGCCGCGGTTTTCTCCTCCGCCCGCTTGCGGACAATGCGCAGTTCTTCCCGACCTAGCTCGACGACCTTGGCCAGGGTCTCTTCCAGATCCATCGCTCCCCTGTCTCTGCTAGCCCCTGCCTGGCATGCCTGCAGTCAAGCAGACGACAGGTATGAGACCTAGGCACACCTCCATTCTCACGCTAGCGGGCGTCGTGGCAGCCGGGCGAGGGGGAATGACGGTCTCGGGCGGGCCAGGCACGCGCGTGGCTGCGGTGTCGTGTGTGGCGACTGGGTGTGTGACAGATTCTCAGGGGGTACGGATGTCCGCTACTGGGCGGCATGCTGCCGTGGTCGGCGGGTCGCTGTCGGGCCTGTGCGCCGGGCTCGCGCTCGCCGGGGCGGGGTGGCAGGTCACGATCATTGAACGGGCGGCTGGCGAGCCTCCGGGTGGCGCCGGCCTGGGACTTGATCGTGGCCTGCTGAGCCAGGTGACCGGCGTGGACGCCACGGCGGTCCCTGTCGTCACAGGTAAGCGCGACTCGGCCGCGTGGGGTCTGGTCCGGCAGTTTCTGATCGATGTCGTGCAGCGCACGGCTGGCATCAGGTTCACCGAGTCGGTCACGGTGACGGGCGTGCGCGAGCCGGACGGTCCCGACCAGGTCCTGGACAGCACTGCTGGCCCTTTTGCTGCCGACGTGATTGTCGGCGCTGACGGTGTGTACTCGGTGACGCGCCGGTTCGTAGCGCCCGAGCAGCCAGCCGCGACCTATGCCGGCTACATGCTGTGGCGCGGCCTCGTCAGCGAGGCGGAGGTCCCGGCAGGGCTTGGCCGGCACGGCAGCAATCTGGAGATCCATGCGGCCCCCGGCGCGCAACTCGTTATCTACTGCGTGCCGGGACCGGATGGCCGTACCGACCGGGGTCATCGGCGGGTGTCCTACGCGTGGTACGACGGCAGCCGCACGGACATGCTCCGTGAGAACGGATGCATCCAGGGTGACACGGCGGTAGCCACCTTGCACGCCGACCAGCTTTCGGCGGCGCTGGTCGCGCAGCTCGACCGGTTCGCCCAGCTGCACTGGCCCGCGCCGTGGGGCCAGTACATCAGCTGGGGACTGACCCACGGGCAGGTGTTCGGGACCCCGGTCGCCGAATTCCTGCCGCCACGCCTGGTCCGGAGCCGCGTCGCGCTGGCTGGCGACGCCGCGCACGTCGCGTCCCCGATGACCGGAGCGGGGTTCCAGAACGCGCTGCTGGACGTGGCCGCGCTCACCGCCTGCCTCGCCCGCACGGCGAGCGTCCCCGCGGGCCTTGTCCGCTACGAGCGGGAGCGGCTCTCGCAGGCGCGGCAGCTGGTGTCATCAGGCATGTCATGGGGCCGCTCTTACCTGTCGTCGCTGTGACAGCCCGGGCGCCGCTGCAGCGGAAGCCGGGATCAGGGCCAGCCCGAAACCGCCTTGGACGAGCGCCTGGTCATCAGGGCGTAGTCGTCCTCGGCGCTGTGACTGGCCGCGTGCCGGGCAAATCGGCCCCTGACTCGGCCTACGCCATCCGGCTAGAACAGCCGGATAGGAATGTATGCATCTTTAAAGGGCGAGTGTCGAGTCAACCCGCGCCGGGCATCAAACCACCGTATGCGCCTCGCGAGGCACTGCCCGCTCCTAACCTGTGCACGCACCTAGGGCGGCGACCTGGGGGCGAGCCGGCGGTCTGGCAAATCTCAGCGCCCAGGCCCGGCGGCAGCGAAGTTCTCGGCGTGAACCGCCATCCGGTCGGACGGGACCGGGACGCCGACCAGAAAGGCAGCGATCATGACCGACAGCACTGCGGTCCGGGCCGGGCCGCCGTCAGCGGCCCAGCCGCTATTCATTCTGGCGATGGATCACCGTGACTCGTTCGGCCGGACCCTTTTCGGCGTGCACGGCACGCCCACCGCCGAGCAGCTGGCGGCCATGCGCAGCGCCAAGGAAGTTATATTCACCGGCGCGCAGCATCTGGTCGCTACGGAGCCCAGTGCCGGCCAACTCGCGATCCTCGTCGATGAGCAACTTGGCGCTGACGTTGCCCGTAACGCCAAAGGGGGAGGATTCGTGCTGGCCATGCCGGTCGAAAAGAGCGGCGCCGACCGGTTTACGTTCGAGTACGGCGACGACTTCGCGGCCCACATCGAGGCCTTTGACCCGGACTGGATCAAGGTCCTGGTGCGCTTCAACCCGGCCGACCCCGCTGAGCTCCGGCATGCCCAGACCGAGGCGCTGCGACGCCTCGACGCCTGGGTAACAGGAACAAGACGCCGCTGGCTGATCGAGCTTCTCGTCCCGCCCACTCGTGAGCAACTCGCCGCGAGCGACGACCAGGCACTCTACGACGAACACCAGCGGCCAGAGCTGACTGCCCAGCTGATCGGCACACTCACCGCAGCCGGAATACATCCGGCCATCTGGAAGCTCGAGGGCTACGAAACCACCAGCGGCGCTCAGAAAGTACTGGACGCCGTCAAGGCTTCCAGCGCCCCTGCTGCCTCGTGCATCGTGCTCGGCCGCGACGCCCCGCAGCAGCAAGTCGATCACTGGCTCGACATCGCAGCGCCCCTTCCCGGATATGCCGGGTTCGCGATCGGCCGCAGCATCTGGGAGCAGCCGATCGCCGACTACCTGGCCGGGCATATCGACCGCGACGTCACCGAAGCACGCATCGCTGACCGCTACCGCCACTTCATCCGGCAGTACCTGACGGCTGACACCGCTCCCGCCAGCAAGATCGGCGACCGCAGCGAGCCATTCACCTATACCCATCCGCGGCTCACCCCAGACCGGGAAACCCGCATCCGCAAGGCAGCCGCCGGAGCCGACCCGCGCGGCAGCCAATTGCCGGCCTGGATGACTCAGTCGCTGCTTGCCGAAGTCGATGCGCTCCGAGCCGGAGAGTGAGCCGTGGCAAGCGGGGCGGGTCGTCCTGTGCAGTGCGTCATAGTGGGCGGCAGCCTAGTTGGCCTGTCCGCAGCGATCGCGCTGTCGCGGCTCGGGATCGACGTGACTGTGTTGGAGCGCAGCCCGGCCAGTGCCGCCGAGGGTGGCGGAGGCCTGGGCGTGGACGTCGGGCTGCTGGCAGAAGTGACCGGTGTCCGCGAGGAGCCACCGGTCTTGCACGGCGTCGATCGCGATACGACAGCCTGGCACCTGCTCCAGGGATGGCTGGAAGCCCACGCGCTGCGTCGTCCGGGCGTGAAAATGCATCGCGGAACGCAGGTAACTGGCGTGCAGCCTGCCAGCGGCCAGCAGACCGTGAGCGTGATGACCGAGGATGGCGGTGAGTTCAGCGCTGACCTGGTGATCGGGGCTGATGGTGCGCGGAGTACGGTACGCGCTGCTGTGGAACCCGACCATCCGGACGCCCGATACGCGGGGGTGCTGTTGTGGCGCACCCTGGTTGACGAGCAGGCCGTGCCCGGAAGAGTCCCGCTGCCACCCGTTAGCGAGCCGTCCCGTGAAGTGTACGCGGGCCCGTACCGCCTGGTTACCTACCTGGTTCCCGGCGCCACCGGCCAGACAAGCGTCGGGCGCCGCCGCCTCAACATGGTCTGGTACGACCCCGAGCAGCGTGATCTGCTTCACGACATGGGCTTGCTGGACGGTGAGACGATCAACGGCAGCCTGGCGCCGGGCGCGCTTCCAGCTCCGATCCGTGAGCGCCTCGCCGGATTCGCCGCCGCGAACTGGCCGAGCCCGTGGCGCGAGGCGCTCGCCCTGGCGCTGCATGCCGGAACGGTGTTCGGCACGCCGATCGTGCATTACAAGCCGCGGCGGCTGACCCGCGGCAGGGCCACACTGGCAGGCGACGCCGCCCACGCTGCCAGCCCGATGGTAGGCGGCGGATTCCGCCAGGGATTGTACGACGTGGGCGCGCTGGCCCAGGTGCTGACCGCCAGCACCTCCGCAGGCGAGGTGCCGAGCACGCTCCTCCGCTACCAGGAACTGCGCCTCAGGCCAGCCGCTGAGCACGTAGCGGTCAGCGAGCGGGCGACGGCCGACTACCTGGCGCACGCAGCGCAGCAGCCGGGCACTTGACCGTTATCAGACTGGAACGACCCGCCGCTGGTCATGGGTTCGGCAGCTGAAACTCCCGACGGCAATGTGAGGATGGAGAGGATCATGACCGTTGAGAGAAGCTACTACGGCCACGAGACCACATACGCGCCGCGCCACGGCGCGGACATTTCCGCCACTCTGATCTTTGACGCAAGCGGAGATGCGCAGGCGGCTTGGAAGATCCTGCTGCCCGGCCCTGGCGGCAGGAACGATCTCTACGGCATGCAGGAGTTCGCTGCACCGGACGCCGCGCAGCTCCGGGCGTGGCTGACATCGATCGTCGGCCCGAACCAGGCCGCGGAGCTCGCGGAAGCCGTCGACGCCCAGCCACCACACCAGGCCGCATGGGTGCGGCAGGGCACGGAGTGACGGGCTCGAAGATCCCAGTATGCGACGCTCCCGTTGAGGATGTTGCGGCCGTGCTCGCTCTACGGTGGTGCCCCGGCAATAACCAGGGGTGAATCGCCTGCAATCGGACGCCGCCGGAGGTGACTGCGCTTGGCCTGCGAGTCATCGTTTGTCCAGCGCTGAGCGGCGAGCGCCGCCCCGAGCTGCTCCGCCTCAGGGCCAGCTCGACAGGCCTCTCTGCCACGGTCGCTCATGATCACCTGGCGGGATCTCCAGGAAGGCACGACCTGCCGAGCAAGGCTCGGCGACGGCGCTGTCTCCCGGGGTTCCAACGCCGAATCGCAGCCATCGGCTAAGGACACAGCCTAGGCGTTTCCTTGATTCGAGGCGCGCTGCACGACCGTAGCGTGGTGGCTGCTGGAGAGATGAACGCCAGCGGGACCGCCGAATGCATGGGGAAGCTTCGGCCAGGACAGATGGGCGTAATCCATCGACACGGGAGGAAATATGAAGACTGAGACGTTTCATGGCGACGTCATCATCGGAGTGTCGGCATACGACGATTACGATTATCAACCCTGGCCTCTGACCGCGCTGAGCGATGGCGAGATGCCCGGGATCCAGTGCGCCCTGTAGCCGTACTCAGCAGAGGAGGACGCACACGCATGGGGCGCGGACGCCTATCAGGAGAGCGCCGATCGGAGCATGCCGCGGCTCGGCGACGTCAGCGGTCGTCGGGATGCCGACGTACGCTGCGAGGTGCTGCGCGCCCTGCTCCTGGACAGCCTGGTTCCGCTGAGCGTCGATGCTTACGTCAGCGACGGGATCGTGACGCTGACAGGCATAGTCAGCTCGGAGCGAGAACGAAAGGATGCCATGTACCTCGCGGGCTGCGTGCGCGGCGTCATCGGCGTCCTGGATGAGCTCGCTTACCTGCCGCGCCCTCGGACAGATGACGAAGAAGCGGTCCGAGAGGCGGTCGCGGCCGCCCTGGCTTGCAACTCAATATCGGATGTCGCCGACCTTACCGTCGGCATCTCTGGCTGGGGCAGAGTGGTCCTGTCAGGTGCCGTCCAAACCCGCAGTGACCGCGACCTGGCGATCGCGACCGCTCTGTCGGTGGCTGACGTCGAGATCGTCGATGACTGCATCCAGGTCGAGAACTGCTAAAGCCCGACGAGACGGCGTCACCGCCGGAACGCCGCGACTGGCGGTTCCCGCCGTCAGTCGCGGCCCGGTAGCTCGCGCACGAGCTGACTCCTCGATCTGCCGGCTAGCTTCCAGAACGCCTTGGCAAGGTGACACTCCGCGGTACTGCGGCTGATGAACACCTGCTCGGCGATCTCACTGTTGGTCGAGCCGTCGGCGGCGAGGTTGGCGACGCGGGCGGTGTGGTCGATGTCCGGCTATCCCCGAGTGGGACAAATGTAGTTTTTGCGCCGTCGGTACGCTCGTGGCCGACGACCTGCGCGATGCCGGCGAGGACCGCGTCATGTAGAGAACCGGCCGCTAAGGGAAGCGTGGAGTCGGGGCTCGCTGGCCTGGCAGCCCCGAACCAGCGTCCGCGGTGGGCGACTAGTTAGGCTTGGTCTGGGGGTGGCTGTTACGGGGGCAGGTTTGCTGGACCGGCAGTCCGAGCGGGCGGCCATCGATGGCGTCCTGCGGTCGGTTCGGGATGGGTTCAGTGCGACCCTGGTGCTCCGAGGCAGTACCGGGGTTGGCAAGACGGCGCTGCTGGGGTACGCGGCGGGTTCGGCGTCCGATATGCGGGTGTGCAGCGTGGCCGGGATCGAGACTGAGATCGGCCTGGGTTTCGCGGCGTTGCATCAGCTGCTGGTGCCGGTGCTGGCGGGTGTGAGGGAGCTGCCAGGCCCGTAGCGTCATGCCCTGCGGGTGGCGTCCGGTATGGAGGCAGGCCCCGCGCCGGACCGGTTCCTGGTGGGGCTGGCGGCGCTGACGCTGCTGGCGCGGGCGGCTGAGGAGCGGCCGGTGCTGTGGCTGGTCGATGATGGACAGTGGCTGGATGTCGAGTCGGGTCGAGTGCTCGCTTTTGTGTCGCGCCGGCTGTACGCCGACCGGGTTGGAATGCTGGTCGCCGTGCGGGAACCCGCGCCAGCGCACGCGTTCGAGCAGTTCTCTGAGGTGTCGGTGGGCGGGCTGCCGGCAGAAGAAGCTGGCTAGCTGCTGCGATCAGTGGCCGGGGCTCCGATAGACGACCAGGTGGTTGGCCGCGCCCTGGTTGAGACCGAGGGTAACCCGCTGGCTTTGGTACAAGCCGGCCCGGCATTTACGGCCGAGGAACTGGCCGGCCGTGCCGAACTTCCGGCGCCGATGCCGCTGGGACATCGCCTCACCGAGCGGATCCGGCGCCAGGTAGCTTGCCTGGATCCGAACACTCAGACGTTCTTGTTGCTGGCAGCGTCCGAGGCGGGCGGGGGCCGGGCGGTGTTGTGGAGTGCCGCAAGGGAGGGCGAAATCGACGGTGACGCCGCCGCGGGTGAGGCCGAGGCGGCGGGGCTGATCGAGCTGGCCGCGGGTTCGGTCCGATTCCGGTATCCGCTGATCCGCTCTGCTGTCTACTACGGTGCGCCGGATCGGGATCGCAGGCAGGTGCAGCTGCTGCTGAGCGCGGCGTGCGACGCCGGGTATCCCCACTTTCGCGCGTGGCACCGTGGCGCGACCGGTCCGGACGAGGAGGTGGCGGCCGAGCTTGAACAGGCCGCGAACCTTGCGCAGGCACGCGGGGGCGATTCGGGCTAGGTCGGACTGCTGCGGCGCTCCGTTCAGCTGACCGCCGATAGCGTGCACCGAGCTCGGCGGGAGCTCGCGCTGGCCGACGCCGAGCTCAGGTGCGGCCACCCCGATATCGCTCAGGATCTCGTCGATGCCGCGCTGCCGAGACTGTCAGACTCCGGACTGCGTGCGCGAGGCGAGCAGCTACGTGGCGAGATTCTGTTCGCCCAGGGCCGCGCTGCCGATTCGGCCAGAGTTCTGGCCGACGCGGCCCGGCTGCTAGTTCCCGATTACGCCGCGGCACGCATGGCGTTGGCGGCCGCGGTGAGGGCGGCGATCTGGGCGGGTTCGGCTGAGGCCAGGCAAGTATCGACTGCTGCGGCCGCGCTCCCGCGCCCGGCGAACGGAGAGGCCAGCATCTGTGATCAGCTGCTGGACGGATTCGCGGTCAGGTTCACGGCGGGTTACCGCGCAGCGATAGAACCGACTCGCGCCGCCCTGAGCGCCTTGCGATCGCAAGATCCTGAGCAGGTGACCGACCTTCGGTGGTACGAGATGGCCGCGATGGCGGCCGCAAGCATATGGGACGCCGGCAGCCTGCTCGACATCACCGATCGCTTCTTGCGCCTAGCGCGGGCGCAGGGAGCGCTCGCCGTCCTGCCTGCCGCGCTGGCGCTGCGGGCAACCGCTGACTGCTCGGTTGGCAGGCTGGCCGAAGCTGCGGACCGGTGGACAGAAATGCGCGAGATCATCGCGGCCAGCCGCGGTGCCACCGTGGTCCGCGTCGACAGCCTGAGCGAGGGCGTGGTCCTTGTTGACACCGGACGGGTCGCCGAAGCCAGGGCGGTGGGCGCTGCTCGCATCCAGGAATCAAGCTCGCGCGGCCAGGGCGGCGTCGCCGACGTTGGCAGGGCCATCACCGCAATGGCTGACGTGTGGGTCGGCGATTATCATGCGGCGGTCGGTGCCGCGGCTGCTGTCGTCCGGGACGATATTCCATATGTCACAGAGGTGACTTTGCCCGAGCTGGTCGAGGCCGCCGCTCGCAGCGGCGAGCGCAGCCAGGCAACGTCGGCCTTTCACATCCTGTCTGAGCGTGCTGTCGCCGTCGGTACGCCCGAGGCGCTGGGTATTCGTTCCCGCTGCGCGGCCCTGCTCGACGACGGCGACGGCGCGGAGGCCTGCTACCAGCAGGCGATCGGTCACCTCGACCGGGGCCGTGCGGCAGTCGAGCTCGCGCGCGCCCACCTGCAGTACGGCGAGTGGCTGCGCAGGCGCAAGCGCAAGCGCGATGCCCGCCGGGAGCTTCGCAGCGCGTGCGACATGCTCGAAGCCATGGGAGCGAAGGGGTTCGCGGCGCGCGCGGCCGCCGAACTTCGGGCCACCGGCGAGCGGGCAAGACCTCGCACCCTTGGGGCGACGGTGGACCTCACCCCGCAGGAAGCCCGAGTTGCCGGCCTGGCCGCCGAGGGCCAGACCAATAACCAGATCGCGGCCCAGCTGTTTATCAGCCCGCACACCGTCGAGTACCACCTGACGAAGGTATTCGCAAAGCTCGGCGTGAGCTCGCGAACCCAGCTAGCCCGGCGCATGCCTGCAAGCCCAGCGCCGTCCAGATAGCCCGTAGCCGCCATCGCGCGATGAAATCTTACGGCGACCGTCGAAGATCACCTTGCGGATCGCGTTGCGCTGTAGGTCCAGCTTCTCGCCAACCTGCGGGCTGGCCCGAAAGTCACGGCCATCGCCTTTCGGTGCCGGACGTCACGTTCGGCCCCACCGAAGTCGCCGTGTGGGCCCGGATTAGCCTGCACGGGTACGCTTCGCAGCGACAACTGAGCCGGGCGGCGCATACGCGGTTGCCGTCACTTTTCTTCCCGCGACGCGGCGCAGACACTGGCGCGGGAGCCTGTCTGGGAGCCTGCGGCGGGCGATGGCCGGCGACCCGCAGCAACCCGGACCGACAAACACGCGGCTCATCTGCGGGCCTGGCCGGCGCTGATGCAGGTCAGCTTGGCCCCGTATTGCCATGGTAAGGAGAAGGTCTACGGTTCGATTCCGTAAGGGGGCTCCAGGAGGTATTCACATTCCACCACGGTCTATGGTCACATTTGGCTCTGACAGTTTGGCCGCGCCCGCTGACGCGGTCGTGGTCATTTGAGTTTTCCGGGCCCGGGCCGTGTCTTGGGGCGTGCCGGGCTGCCGGGATTGCGCGGGCGGATGGTGTGGGGGGTCGCTGAGGCCTGCTGCCCGGGCTGGCGGTGCTGGCGTGATGACGGCTGGTGCCGTGGCGCTGGGCGGGCGGGCTAAGGCGGCGCGGGCGCGGCGCCGGCTAGTTCGCGGCGGCGCCTGCTGCGCGTTGCGGGCGGCTGGCCGGCGGTGGCGCGCCGCACGTCGTCGTCCTGGCGGGCGGTGTAGGCGTTGAGTATGCGCTGGTTGCGCACGGCGGTCAGGCAGGCCAGCGACAGCATGAGCGGGGTGAGGCCCATGAGCCGGGTCCAGCCGCGGCCGATGCTGGTGGTGGCGGTGTCCTTGATGGTGGCGTTGAGTCTTTCGGCGGCGGTGCGCCGCCGGTAGGACTGCCGCCACGCGGCGGACGGGTAGTCGTGCTTTTGTCTGGTCTTTTCCGCGATCTGCGGCCCGGCGGTGATGGTCTGCTGGGTGCAGCAGGCCGCCGGGTGCCCGGGCGGGGTGAGGATCTCGGGCCGGTTCCTGCTCAGCAGCATCGATGCCGGGCGGAGCGGGCAGCGGATTTTCCCGGCGACGGCTGGGCAGGCGTGGCGGCGGTAGCCGTCGGCGTCGGCGGCGGCATGCATGCCGAGCTTGTAGCGGGCTAGCTCGGCGGTCTGCTGGTCGTGGGCAGCTGTATCGGCGGGGCCGGCGCCGGGTGGCAGGGGGACCAGTGCCAGCAGCGCCGGCGGCGTGCACGGG
>Ga0335075_10000766_pt1 | contig 54504 bp, 52 predicted proteins | sample Lox_Sample_24_FD_206723 | JGI IMG/M metagenome (GOLD analysis project Ga0335075, IMG submission 206723) | Soil microbial communities from Loxahatchee National Wildlife Refuge, Florida, United States - Lox_Sample_2.4 | ecosystem: Environmental > Terrestrial > Soil > Wetlands | place: USA... | reverse complement strand
CCCATCTCGGCGGTGCCGCATCGCACGCCGCTCACTCCGCAGGGCCCGCTGGTGTTGCCCGGCACGTACACCGTGCGACTCAGTGTGGACGGACACAGCGAGTCGCAATCACTTGTGGTCAAGATGGCTCCGCGCGTGCGCGCGTCCATGGCGGATTTGCAGGCGCTCTATAGCGCGGAGGAAAAGATTGCCGCGACGCTCGATGGCCTGGCAAAGGCAGACCTGGCCGTCCACTCGGTTAACGAGCAGTTGGCCGACCCGCAGAACAAGCCAATCGAGAAACAATTGACGCCATACGAAGCCGCGCTGAAGACCCTGCAGGATGGGAGCGACGCCGAGGCCGCGAAGAAGAAGCCTGGACTGGACGATGCGACTGCGAGCGCCGCCAGGCTCTACGACGAGCTGCAACAGGCTGACGCCTCGCCGACAGTTCCGCAAATCGAAGCCGCCGCCGGGCTGGAGAACCAGAAAGACGAACTGCTGCCTGAGTGGGAAAGCTTCAAGAAGAAGCAATTGCCCACGCTGAACAGGGTGCTGGATGATGCGCACCGGCCGTCGATCAATCTCAATCGACCGCCCAAGAACATGCCGCAGGAGGGCGACGAAGACTAGTCAGTACCGCAAAGAAAGCCTGCGTCAATACGGTGGGCGCGGGTTTTCTTCTTCTTTGTATCCGACCTGGGCTGTGAATCAAAGTTTGCTCGCAATCTCAGTGCGCGTGCACCTCAAAGAGCTTGAGGGCAATGGCGTCCGCCATGGCCTGATAGCCGGCATCATTCGGATGCAGGTGGTCGCCCGAATCATATTTGGGGGCAAAGCTCTCGGGATTCAGCGGGTCGCATGTGACCTTGTCGAAGTCCACGACAGCGTCAAAAACCCCGCTGGTGCGAATCCAGTTGTTGACCTCTTCCCTTACCTGCTCACCCGCCGTTGAGTAGTAATCCGCGCCCCGATACGGCGTGAGCGTGGCTCCGATGACCTTGATGCCGTGCTCGTGAGCCTGCTCCGCCATCTGCTTCAGTCCCAGTTCGAGCTCGGCGGCGGTCACGGCGTCGTCCGGGTCACGAAGATCGTGCAACCGGCCAATGTCGTTGATGCTCTCAAGAATGATGAGATAGCGAACATCGCTCTGCGCGAGCACATCGCTGTCGAAACGCTTCATGGCGCTGGGGCCCCAACCGTCGTTGAGCACGCGATTGCCGCTGATGCCTTCGTTCAGCATACCCACATGCTCGAGACCGGGCGTGCGATTCAGCCGCACGGCAAGGTCGTCCGGCCAGCGTCGGTTCTCATTGGGCGTGGACTGGTAGCCATCGGTGATAGAGTCGCCGAGTGCAACAATGGCGCGGGAGCCGGGCACAGCCTGCACGTCCACACCATCAAAGAAGTACCAGGAGGGCAGCACTTTGGCCTGAGACAGGGTTGTGGAACTGGCTACATCTCCCTGACTTACATAATTGTCCTGATTGCCGAGGTCATGAAACGTCTCGCTGCGCATGTTTTGCGACGGAAGATAGAAGCTGACTGCGACATCGGAGAGTGCGGGGACATCGAGATGGACCGGGTCAGAATACATAACGGCCCCAGCCGGAATGCGAACGGCATCCGATCCGTCGAAGGTCAGCGCGCGGTCCGCGCCTTGCTTTATCGAAGACCCGTCCGCCCTCAACGCAATGTGCGCATCGCGAATCGTCAGAGGGTCCATGCCATATCTGTTTGTAAAGCGCACGCGGACGATGGACCCTCCAACTGAGACATGCGCAATCTCGCGAAGCGTGACATCGGCAAAAGGAATACGGCTCCATCCGTTCTCAACAGGCATCGGAGAGGCTGCCCAGGTGCCAACCCATTGCGGCCGCGGCGCCTGCGCGTGGGCCGCGAGGCTTTCCGGAAGCAGAAGCGCGGAAGAAATGAGAAACACAAGGCAACGGAATTTAAATATCTGTGCCGGCAAGGAATCTCCTTTTGAACAGCAAACGGTATGAAAACAGAGCACAGGAATCGTGCTGTTTCGCTCCGGTCGAAATATTACCGAATGCGATGTGAGGCTCGCCACCTTCGCGAGCTACTGCGCGTTGCAGTACTTGAGCGTGTACCCAGTGGCCGGCGCGAACGGATGCTGGATGAGGCCCAGGTCTTTCAGCTGGTCATACATCTGCGCCCAGCGCGCGGCCGTCATGGTTCCGAGCTGCGCCGGATTGCCGCCGTCGACGAAGTGGCCGCTCTTCAGCGCCTCCCAGGTGAACTTCATCTCGGCCGGCTGCTGCGCAGGGTTGAGTTTCATCAGCTGCGCATTCACAAGGGACGGGTCCTGCATGTAGTTGCGCCATCCGCGAATTGAGGCGCGGACAAACTTTGCCACAATCTCCGGGTGCTGCTGCAGGTAGCTGCTGGACGTGAAGAAGACGCGGTAAGGTGAATACCCGGTGTCGCTGATGAGCAGCGTCCTCTCCTTTATTCCGCGCTGCTGCACATAGAACGGCTCGGAGGTGACGAAGACCTGCTGGATGTAATTTGGGTCTGCGAGGAAGTTGGCCACGCTGTAGGTTGCGGGAATTTCGTGGAGGTTCTTGTAGTGGTAACGTTTGCGCAAGTACTCGAACCAGGTTGAGCCGGGTTTTACGGCGATGGCCCTGCCTTCGAGATCAGCAAAGGTGTGCACGGGTGAATCCGCATGCACCATGATGGCCTGCGGATCAAATTGCATGGTCGCGCCGACCGCGACAAGGTTCTCGCCCTGCGAATCAGCTTCAAGGATGCGATCGGACGAGCTCATGCCGAACTGCGCAGCGCCTGTGGCCACCTGCTCCTCGACGTTGTTGTATGGGCCGCCGGGCAGGATGGTGACATCGAGACCCTGCTGGCGGTAGTAGCCCTTGAGCAGAGCTTCATAGAAGCCGCCGTGCTCCGGCTGCGGGTACCAATCTGTTTGAAAAGTGATGTGAATAAGGCCGTTGTCCGCGGATTGGTTATGGCAACCGGCGGGAAAAATGGCAAACACAAGACAAAGAAGCCAACAGCGGCGCAGCAACCCTTTATCCATGCCCGAGATTAGCACGGAATGTAGTCGCAACCATCAGCCTTCTACTCCGCCGCGAGATGCCGACCCAGTTGCGCCGCGTACTCAAGCAGAGTCCGGTCGCGGCGATGCGGTGCGAGCAGCTGGACTCCGCAGCCGGATGATGGCAGCACCACGGCGGGCAGCCCGGCAAGACTCGCAGGGGTGGTGTAGCGCAGGATCCGCGCGCGTGATGCGCTGTGATCGACGCCCGCGAGAAGGCGGCTGACCGGAGTTGTGGGCGCGAGGAGAAAATCGATTTCAGCGAAGACCATCCTCATGTGCCCCACATAGTCGGCGAGACGCCGGTGCAGGACGCGAATCTCGTCCGCGCTGATCGATGAGCCCCACGCAAGGCGGTCGGCGATGGCCGGCTCGAAGTTGTCATAAAAACCGGCGTGGATCTTTGCGGCCTCATGCGCCTGGAGCGGTGCGTAAATGTCCCATGCATCGAACCAGAAGTCAGCATTGACACGCTGAAGTTGTGCACCCGACTGGATAACGCGCTGCTGCCACTCGACCAATGAGCCTCGCACTGCATCATCGCAGTCCTCAACAACCACACCGCCAAGCATGCCTACGCGAGGCGGTCCGGAAAGCGGAGCTGGGTCAGGCAAATTGAGCAGCGCATGAGCGAGCAGGGGTGCATCGCGCAGGTCGCGGAAGAGCCAGCCGACAGTATCAAAGCTGGGAGCCAAGTGTATGGCGCCGCTCCAGTCAACGAGGCCATGCGACGCACGGTAACCGGCGAGTCCGCAAAGCGCGGCAGGCACGCGGATGGAGCCGCCCGTGTCCGTACCGATTGCGGCATAGGCCGAGCCTTCCTGAATGGAGGCCGCGGCACCGCTGGAAGAACCGCCGGTCAGCAATGCGGAATCGTTGGGCTGGAGACAGTCGCCGTAGTCGCGGTTTTCTCCGGTAATGCCATAAGCCAGCTGCTGCAGATGGGTCTTGCCAGTGATCACAGCGCCCTTTTGGCGCAGCCGTGCCGCGACGGCGGAGTCATGCAATACAACTTCTTTATACTCCGCATAAAATTTCGAGCCCCCGCTTGTCTTAAAACCAGCTAGGTTGAAACAATCTTTCAAAGACACAGGTAGACCGAACAGCTCCGGGAGCACATCCGGGGCCGCTGATGTTCTGGCTTTGCGCTCCATTTGCCGATACGCTTCGCTGATCGACCACCGGGTGTCTATCGAAATGTACGTATTCCGGCTGGCATTTCCGTTGGCCTTTGCGAGCGTACCGGCGGCGAAGGCGGCGGGATCGTACTGGCCGTTTGCCAAAGCATGAAGGATGGATTGAATGGGGCCTGGAGTCTCTTCCATGCCGCCATTCTATCTACGACGCACCTTTATGCACTTACAGCGTCAGGGAGGCAGGCGGAAGTGGCCGCAGTCAAGCGAGGCAATTCCAGAGAGCGCGAGCGAAGGCGCGACGAAGCGTTGATGGCCGATCTGGCACGCTATACCTCGCTGAGCTTCGCGACGCGATTTCCAGTACCATTTGGCGCAGCCATCGTTGATTCAAAGACAGGCGAGCTGTTGTATCGCGGTAGGAACGCGGTGCGACGGGAGAATGACCCAAGCGCACACGCTGAAACTCGTGCGGTCCGCAAGGCGTGCCGGAAGCTCGGCCGCCCGTCGCTCCAGGGATACACGCTCTACACCACCTGCGAGCCCTGCCCCATGTGCATGGCCAATGCGTTGTGGGCGGGTGTGGACCGCGTGGTGTTTGGAGTGACGATTGCCGATGCCGCCGAGCACTGCCGGCAGATTCATATTCCAGCGCGCGAAGTAACAGAGCGCAGCGGCATGACGTGCCGCGTGGACGGTGAGGTAGCGCGGGAGATCTGCAAAGGATTATTTGAGCATCCGCGCATGGTTACGGCATTCAAGACGTGGGGGACTCGCAGAAAATGACCGGCGAACAGATCGAGGCGCTCAAAGCCCTTGTGGGCGACAGGGAACGAGTTGTGACGACTCCTGCGTCCGTCGAGCGGTTGTCTAAGGACTTCTACTGGTACTCGCCGGTGCTGAAACCCAAACTCGAGGACAGATGCGGCGAGGTCGTCCTGCACCCGCTGAACACCGGCGAGGTGGTCGCGATTCTTCGCTATTGCTACGCGCAAGAAATTCCGGTAACCGCGCGCGGCGCAGGCACAGGAAATTACGGGCAGGCGATTCCATTGCATGGCGGCGTTGTGCTCGACCTGATGCGAATGGACAAACTGGAGCAAATTACTCATGACGGCGTGGCGGTGTGCGAACCTGGCCTGCGGCTGGGCGCGCTGGAAGGCAAGGCGCGTGAGCAGGGCTGGGAGCTGCGCTGTTATCCAAGCACGGTGGTCAAGGCATCCGTCGGCGGATTCCTAGGTGGAGGCTCGGGCGGGATCGGGTCAATTTCGCATGGCGGACTGCGCGACTTTGATACGGTCCGCGCCATGGAATTGGTGACCATGGAACGTGAACCTGCGATCAGGTTGCACGAAGGCGAAGCAGTGCACGACATTCTTCATGCCTGGGGCACGAACGGAATCATCACAAAAATATGGCTGGCGCTCGCACCCAAAGTCGAGTGGGCGCAGGTGGCGGTTGCATTTGAGACTTATGAAAATGCGTTTGATTTCAGCGAACACATTGCCGTGCACGCAGCCTGGACGAAGCGGCTGGTGACCACGTTTGAGGCTCCGATTGCAGATTACTTCTCTCCAGTACGCGCGCTGTGCCCGCCGGGCAAGCACATGGTCTTCATGCTGGTTGCGCTCGATCAACTGGAGGCTCTGAAGCAGACGTCAACCGAAGCTGGAGGCAGAGTCACGTATGCCGAGCCGTATCGCGGCCTCAAGTTTGCGCCACTGCTCTCTGACTACACCTGGAACCATACAACGTTGTGGGCCATTAAGCATGATGCCGCCTATACATATTTGCAATGCGGGTTTGACCCGGACTGGGTACGTGAGCAAATCGCGCTGCTGCGCAGCCGCTTTGGACAGGAGATTCTGTTTCACATGGAATTTATCAAGAATGGCGGAGGCCGTGTGATTCCGGCGGCGATTCCGCTGGTGCGCTTTGTCGGCACCGAGAGGTTGAATGAGATGATTGCGTGTTGCCGTGACAACGGTGTGTTTGTCGCAAATCCGCATGTGAACAACCTGGAGGACGGCGGGCGCTTTCGCGAAGACCACGTGCAGTTGCTGGCGAAGCGTCGCTATGATCCGAAGGGTTTGCTGAATCCAGGCAAGATGCTGAGCTTTACACCGGCAGAGCTTGCGATAGAGGAACAAGTACGATGAAGACATGGATTCCAGACAGCCGGAAGTTCAGCTACTTGAACTGGAAGCAGGTTGAAGCTCTGCCGAGAGATGGGACCCTGCTTGTGCTGCCCACCGCTGCGATTGAACAGCATGGGCACCATTTGCCGCTGGCGACGGACACACTGATCAACAATTTGTTGCTGGGTAAAGCGCTTGGGAAGATGGCCCCGGGGGCGCATGTGTATGCGCTGGAGCCTGTCTGCTACGGCAAGAGTAATGAACATCTCGGCTTTCCCGGGACGCTTTCGCTCTCGGCCGCCACATTCATGGCCGTGGTGCGTGACGTAGGCGCGAGCATTGCTGCTGCTGGTTTCCATAAGCTGGTGCTTTACAACACGCACGGTGGCAATTCTTCGCTTGTGGATGTTCTGGCGCGGGACCTGCGCGCTGAGTTCAGCCTGCGTACTTTTGCACTCTATGGCTCGGGCGGAGCCAGCTTTGAAGAACTCAACCCGCAGGAGCGGGCTTATGGGTTTCACGCTGGTGAGGTTGAAACGGCCTTTCTGCTGAGCGCAACGCCGGAACTGGTGGATACCTCCGCCTACACCACAAACTACATTGCGGATGTGGCAAATCCGGAGCCATTGCTGCCGGAGAACGCCGCGGCCACCTTTGCCTGGCTCACGCGCGACATTGCGAAGAGCGGCGTGATGGGCGATCCCAGGCCGGCCACCGCAGAAAAAGGACAACTCTGGGTGGATGCAGCGGCAACGCGCATCGCCGCGTTGCTTGAAGCCATGCTGGCCCTTGAGGATCCTGCCTGAACGCATGACACTGATTAATTGCGGGAACGGAATCGTTCTCGAGCGAGGCCTTGAGTGCACGCTCGCCGACGGCACGCGCCTGCTCTCTGACCACTACTATCCGGAAGTGGGCGGACCGTTCCCTACCCTGCTGATGCGGCAGCCGTATGCACGCGACATCGCGTCGACGGTGGTCTATGCGCATCCGGTGTGGTTCGCCCGGCACGGATATCACGTCGTTATTCAGGACGTGCGCGGACGCGGCGGATCGGACGGCGAATTTTATCCGTTTCGCCATGAGCGCAAGGATGGAGCAGAGACGATTCGCTGGTTGCTCGGGCACCCGCAATGCAATGGACGCATCGGCATGTACGGCTTCTCCTATCAGGGCATGACGCAACTGCTTGCGGCAGCGGAGCAGCCCGAAGGGCTGGTATGCATTGCACCAGGGATGACGGCGTGTGATCTCTACCATGGATGGTTTTACCGCAACGGTGCGTTCAAGCTCGCATCGGGCCTGGGCTGGGGAGTCCAGATGCTCCGCGAAGACGCGCGGCGGCGTGGGCTGCGCGACGCAAGCAACGCGCTGGATCAGGCATGGAGCCGTGTGCAGGAGCAGCCGCTGTACGTACCGTATGGAGAGCATCCTGCGTTGGGCGCCGAAGGCCTGCCGGCCTATGTAAAGGATTGGTTCGCGCACGTCCGGCCAGGATGCTATTGGGAAGATCTCGACGTGAGCACCGCTATCGACAAAATCTCCGTTCCGGCGCTGCATGTCTCCGGATGGTTCGACACATATTTGAACGGTAGCGTGGATGGATATCTCGCGCTGCGACGCGGCGCCGCGACGGCGTTCGCGCGCGACCACCAATACCTGCTGGCCGGGCCCTGGATTCACATTCCCTGGGGTGACGTAGCCGGCGAGCAGAACTTTGGCGCAGTGGCGTTAATGGATACTGACTGGCTTCTGCTGCGGTGGTTCAATCACTGGCTGAAGGGCACGGGAGAATTTGAGCGCGACCCGCGCGTGCGCCACTTTGCCCTGGGTGAGAACCGCTGGTATGAGGCGGACGAGTGGCCTGTGGCTCCAACTCACACTCTGTATCTGCGCAGCCGCGGCAAAGCCAATTCGCGCAAGGGAGACGGCGTTCTGAGCAGCGCTCCGCCAACGGACGATGAGCCGCGTGATGTGTTTGTGTATGATCCCGAGGCTCCTGTCTTCGGCCCTGGAGGCAGGCTTTCGCTGAGCGGCTCCCGCAACCAGGCGGAGATGGAGCTTGGAAATAACGTGCTGGTGTACACCGGCGAGCCACTGCGACAGCGCATGCATATCTTCGGGCACCCTGCGGTTTCTCTTTACGCAGCAACGTCGACAGCGCATGCAGACCTGACTGCAAAACTGGTGCGCGTGTTGCCTGATGGACGCGCTATGTTCGTGAGTATTGGTGTCGCCAGATCATCGTGGCTGTTTCGCGAAAGGGAGTATGAAGCAGACCGAGTCCAATGCTGGCGCTTCGAACTTGATCCCGTCTCCTGTGTCCTTTCACGCGGCGAGCGGCTGCGGTTGGAGATTGCCGGCAGCGCCTTCCCTCTCTACGACCGCAATCCTTCGACCGGCGCGTCCCCGGCACAGGCAAGCTCGTGGAACTGGTCGCGTTCCACCCACCAGATTCTTCACACGCAGGCGCATCCGTCCGCGTTTCACCTTCCTGTAGCGGAAAGCGCGCAATGAGCATCCTGCGCGGAATCGTTCCTGAGATCGCGTGCACGCGCGTCTGCAAACAATATCGTCAGGGCGCGGAGGTACTGCGCGACATCAACTTCATGGTCTACAAGGGTGAAATCATCAGCATTCTGGGTCTGTCAGGCTGCGGCAAGTCGACTTTGCTGAAGATGATTGCCGGACTAACATCCGTCAGTTCCGGCGAAATTACGGTGAACGGCATGACTCCTGCGAACGCGCGTGAGCTGGTTTCCTTCATTTTTCAGGATCCGACGCTGCTGCCGTGGCGCACGGTGAAGCGCAACGTAGACTTGGGTCTTGAGTTGGAGGGCGCCACGCGCGAGCGGCGCGACGCGAAAACTTTGGAGATGCTGGAGTTGGTCGGCCTGTCTGAAGTGGCCGGCAGGTATCCGCGGGAGCTTTCGGGCGGCATGAAGATGCGGGTTTCCATTGCGCGCGCGCTGACTACGCGGCCGCGCATCCTGCTGATGGACGAGCCGTTCGCCGCACTCGATGAGATGACGCGCGACCGCATGAATGATGAGCTGTTGCGCCTGCAAGGGCAGCATGGCTGGACGATAGTGTTTGTCACACACTCTGTTGCGGAAGCTGTGTTTCTCTCTTCACGCATTCTTGTGCTCGCGCCCAATCCCGGGCGGTTGCTGGAGATGGTAAACGTAGAGCTTGACCGCAGCAACCTTGCAGATGCGCGCTCGAGTGATGCATACGAGCAGGAAGTCTCGCGGGTATCACGCATACTTCGCGGAGCGCATCTTGTATGAAACGCCATATCCGTACCCTGCTTAACGCCCTCGGCGTCTTTGCCGTGCTGGTGGCGCTGTGGCAGGTCATCATCTGGACGTTCCATGTTCCGAGCTTCATGCTGCCGTCTCCAGCGCAGGTCGCCGCGACGCTCGTCACGCGTTTCTCCCCGCTTGCTCAGTCTCTGCTTATCACTGCGGAAGAGGCGGGTGGCGGCCTGCTGCTGAGTATCTTCGCAGGAGTTGCCGTGTCGCTCGTGTTTGCGCAGTCGGCGTGGCTGCGCAGAATGTTTTATCCCTACACCATCCTGTTGCAGACCGTCCCGATCATCGCGGTAGCTCCCCTCATCCTGATGTGGGCCGGTTCAGGCGAGTGGTCTGTGACGCTGATTTCCTTCATCATCTGCCTTGCGCCGATCATTGCCAACACCACGCAGGGCATGATCAGTGTAGACGAGAACCTGCAACATCTGTTCCTGATGCACAATGCTTCGTCTGCTCAAACACTCTTCAAGCTTCGCCTGCCCCACGCCATACCAAACCTGTTCGTCGGCATCCGCATCTCGGCGGGAATCTCGGTCATCGGCGCCATTACTGGAGAGCTGTTCGCGGGATCGAGCCGGGTGGGGCAGGGCGGGCTTGGTTACTCGATCCTGTATGCCAGCGCGCAGCTGCAAACGGCATATTTATTTGCGCTGGTGATTGCGGCCAGCGTGCTCGGCTTTGCTTTCTTCTTTCTGGCAATGTTTTTCGAGTGGTACTTCCTGCACAACTGGCACCAGTCAACGCGCGCGCTGGAAGCCGCCTGACACGCCACGATATTCGATAGGGGAAAGAATGATTCGGATGGAAACAGAGAGTGGTTGGTGGCTCATCACGCATTCCGACCATGCGCGCCTGGCCGGCAGCTTTGCTGAGGCTTGGGGCAACACGCAGTTTGCCTCGCCGGAACCACGTGCTCGCGTGCTGCGCGGAATTCGCTGCCACGATGACGGTTGGGCCGCGCGCGACACACAGCCGCAAATCACACGCCAGGGCAAGCCATCGGCCTTCTCCGTTGAGTTGGTCGGCAAGTACTCGGCTTTCGAAGAGATCGACCTTGAGGACTACCTGACGGTGCGCGATCGTGCGGTCCGGCTGATTGCAAGTGAGGACGCCTATGCTGCGCTGCTGATTTCCATGCACACCTGTAATCTCTTGCGCGAGCGTGCTGACCGCTCCACCATCGCTCCGGTACAACTGCCGCTGCTCGACGGATTTCTCGCCGCGCAGGTTGCATACCAGCAGGAGTTGACGCGAGCGATAAAAGAAGACACAAGCTTGACGGAGGCGGCGAAGTCGGAAGGACGGATTTGTGATCAATTCCGGCTGCTGCAGGCGACTGACAATCTTTCGCTCCTGAGCTGTGTGGCGTACCGCAAGCATGCGACGCTGCTACATCCGCTGCCGCTGCGGGACGGCAACTACTCCACCGTTGACGTTGATGCCGTGGGCGATCGTCGCTTCCGGCTCACGCCGTATCCTTTCGCCGAGGCCCCGCTTGCCTTTCACTTCCCGGCCCGGCACGTCACCGGACACACCTTTGCAACCGCAGTCGAGCTGCAGTCGAGTTTTGCAGAGGCGACCGTGGAAATGCTGACAGTTACGCTGAGCGCATAGCCGCAGGCAGCAGAGAAACGTGCGCGGAGACAATTCTCCAGCCTTCGGGCATGCGGACCCATGTCTGGCTTTGGCGGCCGACGGTTGTGACGCCGTTGACCTCGCGCGAGAACTCGAGTGTCACGGAGCCGAAGTCACTGCCAAATGAAACGATATTAAGCCGTTCAATCTTGCGGGCGAGGTTTACGGGCGAGCGCCCCTTGCGAAAAGCCTGAATCTCTGCAATTCCGTGCAGATTTTCTGTCACGCCAAAGCGAACAGCCTCGGGGGCATTCCAGAACATGGCAATGAGCGTGTCCACATCATTTGTAACCAGAGCTGTTTCATATTTTGGATAGAGAGCTGCCAGTTCGGCGATCACTTCAGGATTATTCACCTGCATGACGAAAAAGCTTCCTTCCCGGAAGAATATTTTTGTCGATCGATGCGCTCACGGTGATCATGGGCTCATTGACAACCTGACTTAATCGAAGATTCATGACCACGCTGCACAGAAGATAGGCGTGAACGTCACTGAGTCCCCAGTGATCGACAAGCAGATCGACCATGCGTGTGGTTGCGCGGCGTGCGGCCAGCAGCGCGTCCTGGTCGGACTCGATCACGACCCATGCGGCAGACTGCGTAACGGGCGCAGGTCGCGGAACGGCTTCTACCAACGGCCCCAGCAGGCTGCGCCCTTTGTGCAGATGGAAGCGCAAGGTGACGTCCAACGGGCACTCGATGCCGTTGATGCAGACCTCGCCATCGCCCTGTGCGGCGTGTCCATCCCCGCAGGAGAAAATCGCGCCCGCGTTCATCACGGGTAGGTAGAGTGTAGAGCCCGCATACAGCTCGCGGACATCAAGATTGCCGCCAAAGGCGCCTGGCGCGCGCGTGCGGAATTCGCCGCTTTCAAATGGGGCCACACCCATCACGCCGCAGAACGGACGCAGCGGAACAACGGCGGGCGCGAGCGAGCGCGTCAGATGACCGTCGAGCGTCCAGTGAAAGAGATACGGCGCAGCGAACCGATCCTTCAGGAAACCCAGGCCTTCGATTATGCTGGTCCAACCCCAGCCCTTGTGACGAACATCAAGAATCGCTACTTCAAGCACGTCGCCGGACTCAGCTCCGGAGACAAATACCGGGCCGGTGAGCGCGTGGATGCGGCCGCGGTCGATCGCAAGGAAGTCTTTGACGGACATTCCTGGAAAGACCTGTCCGCCGCTGGCGTCGACACATTCAAAGTGAACAACATCGCCCGGCTCTATCACCAGCCGAGGCGTCAGTGCGCGGTTCCAGCGTGAGTGTGTAGGTTCGGCTGAGAGGGAATGTTCACGCGCGGGCATCAGATCGCAACCACCATTTGCAATTCAACCAGGGCATTGCGCGGAAGCGCGGAAACGCCAATTGCTGCGCGGACGTGGCGTCCGGCCTCGCCAAAGACTTCGACCAACAGGTCGGACGCGCCGTTGATGACCTTCGGACTGTCGGTAAATCCGGCGATGCTGTTTACGTAGCCGTTCACGCTCACAATTTGCCGCACACGGTCGAGCGTGCCCAGTGTTTCCCTGATCACGGCGAGTTGCGTGAGCGCGCAGTAGCGGGCGGCGCGGTATCCGTCTTCTACACTCCTATCCTGACCCACGGTTCCGGCAATTACTTCTCGCTCGTCCGTCGAGATTACGCCGGCCAGAAAAACCAGGTTGCCTACGATCTTCGCGGAAAGATAATTCCCCCCGGGCGCAGGCAGTAAAGGCAGCACGTACCCAAGTTCATACAGTAGAGTTTCAGCGCTCATTTGCTCGTACTCTAGCATGCTCCACGCTGAAAAATGCCAATTGAGGCCGGAAACATCGCGAAACTGCGTTACGATATGCTGCATGATTCAGCCTTCCATCGCGCCGCCGTTGCTATCAATGATTTTTATGTGCGGCATATCAACGTGGTTCAGGGCAGGCACCAAGCCGCCTGGAAATCCCCAGTACGACGCCCGTACGCTGCAAGCGCTGACCACCTACCTCCGATCTCTCGCCCCCGCAGGTACGCCATGACTCTACGCGTCGCAAAAATTCTTCTGGTGGCCGCGATCGCATTTTTCTATACGCTGGTTGTCTTTAACAACTGCACCGACTACGGATCGAACTACCAGTTTGTCCACCATGTCCTGCTCATGGACTCGACCTTCCCCGGCAATCATGGCATGTGGCGTGCGATCCGTCCCATCTGGGTACATAAGGCCTTCTACGACTTCATCATTCTGTGGGAGGCCATCACGATGATGTTGTGCTGGACGGGCAGCGTGAAGATGCTGCGCAGCCTGCACGCTCCGGCAGATGCATTTCACCTGTCGAAGCGAGCCGCAGTCGCAGGCATGACGCTCAGCCTGCTGATGTGGCTGGTCGCGTTTCTTACCATTGGCGCGGAGTGGTTCCTGATGTGGCAATCGCGCGAGTGGAACGGTCAGGAGGCGGCCTTCAGGATGTTTGGCGTTGTCGGCATCGCGTTCGTTCTGGTTGCCCTGCCGGAACGGGACGTACAGCCTTAGGCCGCAAGCGACTCTGGGCCGCGGCCCAAGACCACAGTGCGGGTAGGATTCCAGCTGCTCGTCACAAAGTGTCAATCAATTCGCTGTCGAGTCCGGGGTCCCTGCGCCCGAATTCGTTGAAGTGGACGAAGTCCTCAAGGTCGCGCCGCACACGGAGGTAGGTTTCTACAGAGGATTGAACCGGATAGCCAAGCGCGCAGGCGAAGGCCACTCTCATCCGCGCCGGAGCATGCAGGGCCTTCTTAATCTCCCGCTCCGCCTGACTCTCGCCGAACACAGTCAGCACGCGGAAGGCAATGCCGAGCGCTTCCGCCATAAGCCACATGTTCTCCATAACACAGCCCAACCCCATGTGGCCCAGGACGTCTCGCTCCGAACCGGGCGCGCGCCTGCTGCCGTCATACAGCACAATGAGCAGCAACGGATTCTCCTGGACCGCGCGTCCCAGGAAAGTGATCTGAAAACGGGCATCAGAGCCCTCATCCCATGCCTGCGGATCGGTCCATGCCGCAGGAAACATGCTGGCCAGCATGCCACGCTTGCGGATACGAAGCTCCTCCTTGGTTGCCACCGTTTCAGCATAGTTCTCGCGCAAATATTCCTCCGACATACAAGCGGGAATCTTGCCGATCGCTTCGAGCTGCTGCTTAGCGTCCACAACGACAATCTCGAAGTTCTGCATGTTGTTTGGCGTGGGCGCCCATCGTGCGGCCTCAAGGATCATTTTCAGATCCGCTTTTGCGACCGGCCGCTTCGCGTCAAAGGCGCCCCTCTCGGAATATCTGTCGCGAATCAGCTTCAGGGTCTGCTGCATTTCCATCTCCCGCTCAATGTGCTCTGTGTCACTTGATCTAATTCAAACTTTAGAGCGTGATACGGAGAAATGATGTGACCGGAATCACACAATGGTGAGGGCGGAAGTGCATTCTCTACATTAGCCCGCGGAATCTGCCAACAGCCGCCGCGCATGGCGGGCGATCTGCACTTCTTCTTCGCTGGTCATTATGACAACCTTGGAGGAAGCGCCTTTCTGAGCGAGGTCGAGCCCCAGAAACTCGAGCCCCTGACATATAAGGTTGCGGACGAACTCGCTGTGCTCGCCGATTCCTCCGGTGAAGATAAGCATGTCCAGCCCGCCCAGCTCAGCCGCGTAGGCGCCGATGAACTTCCGTGCGGCTCCGGCGAAGACCTGAACTGCCAGTGCCGCGCGCTTGTCACCGTTTTGCATCGCCGCCAGCAGCTTTTGCATGTCGTTCTCTCCGCCGGAGAGCGCGCCCAGTCCGCCCCGGTGGTTCACCATCGTCTCAAGCGCATTCGCGTCCATGCCTTTCGACCGCATCAAGAAGAGCAGCACACCGGGATCGAGATCGCCGACACGAGTCGCCATCGGGATGCCGCCGGTTGGCGTCAGTCCCATGCTGGTATCGGCCGAGCGGCGGTCGCGCAGCGCCACGAGGCTCGATCCGCTTCCCAGATGCGCGCAGACCACGCGCGATGGAAGCCTGTCGCGCATGCGATGGAGGATCGACTCGTAGCTCAGGCCGTGGAAGCCATAGCGCTGCACACCCATGTCGTATAGCTCTTCGGGAAGCGCAAAGCGGGCGGAGGTTTCAGGCATGGTCGCATGGAAGGCCGTGTCGAAGCATGCAAACTGCGCGGCGTTCGGAAGCAGTTGCCTGCTCTTCTCAATCAAGGTAATCGCGGCTGGGATGTGCAGCGGCGCGAAGTGAACAGCAGCCTTGAGAGTTCGCAGCACATCGTCGGTGATGCGCTGGTGCTGCCTGAGGTGCGGGCCGCCGTGCACCACGCGGTGACCGACGGCTGCAACCGTCTCGACGCCATGCATCTTGAGTTGCTCCAGGACCGATTCGAGTGCACCGGTCTGCGAGCTGGAAGAGTAGCCGTCGCCGAAGACAATCGCGCCTTCGGCATCGATGATCTTCAGCTTCCCGTCCGTTCGCCCAATGCCGCTGGCCTCGCCGTGGTAAAGCACTGCCTCGTCGCCGTTCTTCTCTGCAAAGACACCGAACTTCAACGAAGACGACCCGCTGTTGACGGCCAGAACCAGGTTGCCGGTCGCGCCAGCTTTCATTGGGGCCATTTCCAGCTACTGGCCTCAGGCTTGTCAATGCCGTAATGATGAGCGTAGGCAATGTGCTCGATGATCTGGTCCTTCAGCCACTCCTTTACGTGTGCGCCCTTCTCCTCGAGCCGCGGCACGCGGTCAATGACGTCAATCGACAGGTTGAAGCGGTCCACCTGGTTTTCAATCGCCAGTTCAAGCGGAGTGTTGATGTTGCCCTTCTCCTTGTAGCCGCGTACGTGCATGTTGTCGTGATTGGTGCGGCGGTAAGCAAGCTTGTGAATTAGCCAGGGATAAGCGTGGAAGTTAAAGATGATGGGCTTGTCTTTGGTGAAGAGCGAATCGAAGTCGCGGTCTGAGAGGCCATGCGGATGCTCCGTTGCCGGCTGTATCCGGTAGAGATCGACCACGTTGATAAAGCGAATTTTCAAATCCGGAAAGTGCGCGCGCAAGATGGAGACGGCAGCGAGCGACTCCTGCGTGGCGATGTCTCCGGCGCAGGCCACCACTACATCGGGTTCGTCGCCGCCGTCGGTGCTTGCCCAGTCCCAGATGCCAATGCCCTTGGTGCAGTGCTTGATCGCAGCATCCATGTCCAGATATTGCAGGTGCAACTGTTTATCGGCCACAATCACGTTCACGTAGTTCGTGCTGCGCAGGCAGTGGTCAGCGACACTCAACAGGCAATTGGCGTCCGGCGGAAGATAGATGCGCGCAATCTCTGCGCTTTTATTCGTCACCACGTCCAGAAAGCCGGGATCCTGATGCGTAAAGCCGTTGTGGTCCTGCCGCCACACGAGCGACGTGATGAGCAGGTTGAGCGAAGAAATGGGCGCGCGCCATGAAGATTCGCGTTTGCTCGCCTCAAGCCACTTAGCATGCTGATTGAACATGGAGTCGATGACGTGCACGAACGCTTCGTAGCTTGAGAAGAAGCCGTGCCGGCCTGTGAGCAGATAACCCTCTAGCCACCCCTCCAGTGTGTGTTCGCTCAGCATCTCCATCACACGGCCATCTACCCCAAGTTCTCCGCCGTCCAGGTCTTCCGGCTTAAATTCTTCAAGCCAGGTTTTCTTGGTTGCTTCATAAATCTTCTGCAGCTTGTTCGATGCCGTCTCATCCGGGCCAAACACGCGGAAGTTCGTCATGTTCCGCCGCATCACATCGCGCAAGAACTGGGCCAGAATATCCGTTGGCAGGGCCTCTGTTGCGCCCGGCTCTTTGACCTCAACAGCGTAGTCGCAAAAGTCCGGCATTTCGAGCGGTTTGCGTAACAGGCCACCGTTTGTGTGCGGGTTGGCGCTCATGCGGCGCGTTCCTTCCGGCGCCAGCTCCTTGAGCTCTGCGACAGGCGCTCCCTTTTCGTCGAACAACTCTTCGGGCTTATAGCTCCGCAGCCAATCTTCAAATTGCTTCAGATGCTGGCGATTCTCCGGGACATCGAGGATCGGTACTTGATGAGCCCGCCAGAAGCCCTCGATCCTGTGCCCGTCCACTTCCTTCGGACCCGTCCATCCTTTTGGCGTGCGCAGCACGATCATCGGCCAGCGCGCGTAGCCGACCTTGCCGCCGGAACGCGCATGCTGCTGAGTGCTCTGAATCTCGGCAATGCACTGCTCAAGTGTCGCTGCCATCGTTCGGTGCATTGTGTCCGGATCATCGCCCTCGACAAAGTACGGTGTGTAGCCGTATCCGCGAAACAACGCGTCGAGATCCTCCTCGGGAATGCGCGCAAGAATTGTCGGGTTGGCGATCTTATATCCGTTCAGGTGCAAGATGGGTAGCACGGCGCCGTCCCGCGCGGGATTCAGAAACTTGTTCGAGTGCCACGAGGTCGCGAGCGGGCCGGTCTCCGACTCGCCATCGCCGACCACAACGGCCACAATCAGGTCAGGATTATCAAACGCCGCTCCAAAGCCGTGCGAAAGGCTGTAGCCCAGCTCTCCACCTTCGTGGATCGATCCCGGAGTCTCCGGCGTGCAATGGCTGCCAATGCCGCCAGGAAACGAAAACTGCCGCAGAAACCTCCGCATTCCAGCTTCGTCCTGGCCCTTGTCTGGATAGACCTCCGAATACGTCCCCTCGAGGTAAGCATTCGAGAGCGTTGCGGGCGCCCCATGTCCGGGGCCGGAAATATAAATCATGTTGAGGTCGTACTTCTTGATCATCCGGTTCAGGTGCACCCATACAAAGCTCTGCCCGGGGTCAGACCCCCAATGTCCGAGCAGGCGGCGCTTGATGTGCTCAGGACGCAGCGGTTCGCGCAGCAGCGGATTGTCATAGAGATAGATCATTCCGGCGGACAGGTAGTTGCAGGCCCTCCACCACTTATTCATCAGTTCGATCTCGCGCGAAGAAAGCGGCGCTCCCACGGCTTCCGCAGGGGGCTGCATCAATTCATCAGAAGTTTTCATCTGGAACCTCATTCCAAGGACATCTATAGATGCTTGAGATGCAAAGCGTGCCAGCTTCGTTGAGGCGGTTGTAACAGAAGAATGTTCCTGACCAGTTGGTACGACATTACAATCTGGTGAATCAGCGAGTGCGCCCGAAACGCGAGCAGCCGAACTTACGACGCGGCCGCTCCGTGCTGAAGAATCTCGGGCTGCTCCAGCTCACCTTTGCGATGCGAATTCCAGCCGAAGAAGAGCAGCTTTATCCCGACGAAGGCCAGATAGGCGCCGAGCAGCGCAACAGCTGAGCGGTCGTCCAGATACGGAATCCAGGCCGTCAGAGTCCCGGAAAACAGCACCGAGCCCGTGCCGAGCACGGCCATCGCACGGCGTTCCAGCTGATGATGCCCTGCTGTAAACACAAAGGCAAAGGCCGACGTCCCAAAGATTAGCGCGTGCAGCGCGGCAAGCCCCAACAGCCATTGCATATAGATGGCTGGATAATATCCGATGAAGAGACCTGCCAACGCGAAGGCCATGCCGGCAAGCAGATAGAATGTGAGGCGGTGTGCACTCTTCATGCCGGCGCTGAACGCCGCAAACCAGTCAGTGATCGCGGCCAGCACAAGGGCGGCGGTCGCGAGCATGATCGCCACCACTACGGCAAGCACTTCAAACAGTGGATTGGTCATGGTTGCGCTGAGATAGACAAACGACAACCCGAGCGCAAGCGCAATTCCGCCGTGAATGATCAGGACTCCCGTTCGCACATTTCTCGAAATCGCCAAATGCTTTCCGCCCTTCTACGAAGCGTGCGCCATACGGGCGAGTGCTGAGCGACTGATCGAGTCTTGCTCGTACGAATTTTGCGGCGTCTTGAAGTGCATCGCTTCCAGCGCTGCGATCTGAGACCCATACGGCTCGTGGGTGTATGTTAGCACCGGGCACGGCGCCGCTGTGAGCACCTTGTACGCCATGGACTCCCGAAAAGACCGTTCGCTGTAGCCGCTTGAACCAAGCAGGATCAGATCAGCCCCGGTTTGGCCGGCCGCCTTCAATATTTCCTCAGCAAGTGCTCCGCAGGTCACTCTTGCATTCACCACGGGCATAAGGTCCGTAGAGGGAAGCATACTCTTCAGCCGCATGTTCGCCCATTCAATCACCCGCCCCGGATTGACGCATTCCATCAGGTCGGGATCAATTATGTGCAGCAGCGTCAGCTCAGCACGGCACGTCTGCGCAACATTTAGCGGCAACTGGATGCTGTTGTGGTCAATCCCCATCAGCGAAACAGGATGCAGAATCCTGCGCGGGATCGCATGCTCTGTAAGGCTGTGCGCCTGGGGGCCGATAACCATCACTGGGATGTCAATCGAGGTCAGTAGCCGACTCGCTACGGAGCCCAGAAGCAGACGTCCAAGCTTGCCGCGCCCGTAGGTGCCAACAATCAGACGTGTGGCGTCAATTTGGCGGATCTCACGCGCAATCGTCTCCGCAATGTTGCCCTGGCGTACCTTGGTCTCACATGCGACCCCTTGGTCTTCAACCCGGCGCTCAACACCCAGTAATACCAGGCGCGCATCGCGGATGACCTTGGCAGGATCAGCAGGCAGGTGCGTGGTGTGGGAGGCCGTCCCGCTCTCATCCCGCGCGGCCCTTGCCGAAGGAAGCACATGCACAAAAGTCAGCTTTGCGCCGCACACTTTGGCCTGCGCGATGGCATACGGAACAAGATAGTCGATGTCAGTTAGGTCGGTTGCGACCAGAATCCTGTCAGGCGCCGCTAGCATGCATTTTTGAAATTCACTTTCGACCAGATTCTGCATCGCAATCTCCTTGTGCTGTTTAAGCCTAGTCTGCAGAATCATCCGGTGCTCCGCTGTGTCGTACGGCACAATGCGGTGTGACATGCGTCACAGAATCCACGCCCGCAAGCCACAAAACCGCACTGCTGCACCTCAATGTCCATAGCCTTCGGCATCCGCCGAAACCTTGCCGCGGAACATGGTGTAGCTGACAATGAAATAGCCCAGCGCCAGCAGTGTGCCGAGAGCCCACCAGATGAGCCCGACGTGGACGGCGTAGGAGCCGGACAGTGCATTGGCAATCGTGATGTCGTTCGCAGCGCTGATCGAAGACGGCAGCAGAACGGGATACAGGCCCGCCGCGGCGCCTACCAGCATCATTACCAGGTAAAGGCTTGAGCAAAGAAACGCGGCAAAGGCCCTTTTCTTCACCGCGAACACTTTGATTGCAATGAGCGACAGGACCACCAGTACCGGAATTGCGAAGGCGATCGGATACGTCTTGTAGTTGTCGAGCATGGAGGGACGTACGGCGATCGTTGCAACCAGGCTGATGGCTGTGACGACGCACAGCGCGACCCAGCCGATCTGGCTGCAGCGCAGTGCGCGCTCTTCGAGGTCACCCTGCGCCTTGACCGCGAGATACAACGCGCCATGCACGGCTAGCGCGACAAGCGCGACCACGCCCCCAATCAAGGTGTACCAGTCGAGAATGCCGGGATGCGGACCGACGCGCCAGTTGGTCCACAGCGGCAGAAAGAAGTAGCTGTCGGTCCCGATGGGTACCCCGCGGATGACATTTGCCAGCGCCGCTCCGTAGAAGATGGCCAGCAGCGCACTCGAAAAGAAGAACACGCCGTCGAAGAAGCTTTTCCACACAGCGTTGTCAATGTGCGCGCGCAGCTCAATGCTGACGCCCCGCCCGATGAGCAGCCATAGCACGATCATCAGCGGCAGATAGAAACCGCTGAACGACGAGGCATAGAGCAGTGGAAAGGCGAAGAACAGCGTGCCGCCGCCGGCCAGCAGCCACACTTCGTTCCCGTCCCATACTGGCCCGATGGACCGCATCATGACCTTGCGGTCCTCTTCGCTGCGCCCCAGAAAGGGATAGAGAAAGCCGATGCCGATATCAAATCCGTCGAGCACAACGTAGGTCGCGAGCATGACGGCGACAATCCAGAACCAGATCGCTCCCATCTTTTCTCTCCTCGAAAAATTCGATTACGACGTAAAGCCTTCGGGTGCAACCGAGGGCTTCACCGCACCAGGGCCGCTCTCAATAAAGCGGTAGACAAGCAGGATCCAGAGGATCGACAACAAACCGTACATGCCCAGAAAGCCGAGCAGCGTAAACAGGCTGTTCCCCGCCGAGACGTGCAGGGAGTACCCGTTGGCGGTTCGGAGCAGCCCATACACAAGCCACGGCTGGCGTCCGATCTCGGCCGTCATCCATCCCGCTGTGTTTGCGATATACGGCAGCGGGAAGCTCAGCATGAGCGGCCACAGAATCCATCGGGCTCGATACAGCGCGCCCCTCCAAAGCAGAACTGCGGCCGTGACCATGAGCAGCACGAAGTACGTCCCCAGCCCGGCCATGATGTGGTAGCTGTAGAAAAGCAGCGGCAGGGCCGATGGCCACTGGTCGCGCGGAAACTGGTCCAGGCCTTTGACCTCTGCCGCAGTGGTTCCGTAGATCAGAAAGCTCAACACCTTGTTCACCGCGAGCGGATTATCAATCCGCTGCTGTTCAATGTTCGGCTGCCCGATCAGTACAATCGGAGCGCCCTTCTCCGATTGGAAGAGGCCCTCCATTCCAGCAATCGCAGCTGGCTGGTTCATCGCCGCGTAGCGCCCCTGCATATCTCCGGTCGGGAAAATCTGCATGCTGCAGGAGATCACGCCCGCGATCACGCCTAACCTTACGAACAGCCTGCCAAACTCGACATCGCGCTTCTCCAGCAGATAGAACGCGCCCACTGCGGCCATTACGAACGACGCCGTAACCACCGCGCCGCACATATTGTGCGCATACTGCAGCCACGCCCAGCGATTCATCAGCAGCCCCCAGAAGCTGGTCAACTGAAATCGACCGTCAGGAAGCAGGCGATACGCGACCGGATGCTGCATCCACGCGTCGGTCACGATAATAAAGAAGCCGGAGATCCATGATCCGGCAAACACCATGAAGGCCGCGCCCCAATGCGCCCACTTTGACAATCGCTTCTCGCCGAACAGGAAGAGCCCGAGGAATGTTGATTCCAGAAAGAACGAGAACACACCCTCCATGGCCAGCGGTTGCCCAATAATGCCGCCCGTGCGGCGGGAAAACTCCGACCAGTTGGTCCCGAATTCAAATTCCATCGGGATACCTGTAACAACGCCGAGCAAAAAGTTCACCGCGAAGATCTTTGCCCAGAAGCGGGCTGCCTGATGGTAGCGCTCGTCTCCTGTTTTCAGCGCTATCGTCTTGAGCACAACGATCAGGAGCGCAAGCCCCATAGTGAGTTGTGGAAAGAGATAATGATATGTGACTGTGAAGGCAAACTGGAGTCTATGCAGCAGGAGCGCCGTCATGATGATGTTATTTTATGCGCCCGCTCCTGGCGCCAGCCGTGATTGGGATCACAAGGCCGGCCCGTAGCTGGGATTTAGCATTGGATCGAAAAAGATTCGAGGCCAGGCATTGCTCGGTGATGTTCACACTCCGAAGACTGCAGCCGAGACCCTATGGACAACGGGGCGGCTCGACAGTTCAAACGGACAGCCGCAGCTGCTCTTTGGCCGAATGTACGAGGATGCCGAAATTGAGGCGAATGCCTTCCCGCGCGGCAGCCGTGTCTTCGCCATCGCATCAGCCGGCTGTACCGCAATTCGTCTCTCAGAAGATCACGAGGTCACCGCAGTCGATATTAATCCGGTGCAGCTCGCTTATGCTCAACGCCGGGCGCAAGGCGCGCCGCGCGAAACAGGCGCCGCCGAGCGCATGATGCAGCTCGGACGCAATGCCTTCCCCCTCGTCGGCTGGACACGCCAGCGCCTTGAGACATTCTTTGCCATGCATGACACGAAGAAGCAGCTAACAGATTGGCGGAGCACTCTCGACACGCAGCGCTTCCGCATTGCCTTTGATGCTGTGACCTCGCATGTCCTGCTGCGGCTGGTCTATGCGCCCAAATTTCTTGAGCAGATGCCGCGGCGCATCGGTCCCGTTTTACGCGCACGCATGGAGCGCTGCTGGTCGCTGCATCCCAACGCCGCGAACCCCTATGCGCGAGCGCTGTTTCTTGGCGGCGACGAGCAAGATGACGCTGTTTTTCGAGACAAGCGCAGGGGCACTGTCCGATTCGCTTGCGCCGACGCGGCAACGTATCTTGAGAACTGCGCGCCTGGGACCTTCAATTCCTTCGCGCTCTCAAACATCTTCGACGGGGCAACAGACACATATCAGGCGCGCCTGATCCGGGCCATGAAGCGGGCCGCGGCGAAAGACGCAGTCGCAGTCATCCGCAGCTTTGTTGAGCCGGATTTGAATTTGCCGGCAAATTACGCGGCCCAGGACAGATCGCCGCTCTGGGGCATCGTCCAGGTAACCGACGTAGCTCGCTTTAGCCTCGGCCTGAACGGCAGCAGTTACGCGCCTCGAAGCCCCGCCGCAACCCACATCAAAATCACAAATACGAAATTCTTGGCCAGCATCCCCCCCGGATCGTGAATGTTACGCCGTGCCCAGGTGAGCCCGCAGGTGTTCATCACTGCAAGCGTCAGAGTCTGCACCAGTGCGGCCCACCACAGCTGCCAACCGCTCAGCGTCCACACGCCAAAGGCGCACTCCAACACACCAAGTCCGATCAAAAAAAGCTGCGCGAATGCCGGTCCGACGAATGGAACCAACGCAGCAACGTCTTTCTGCTCCGGCCTGCGGCTGAGGACTTTGCACCATAGGCCTTCGTAGATCCACACGACCGCAATGGCGATGCGAATGAGAATCGGCGGGGGCATGGTGCCACTCCATTCCGGCGCTGCGCGAGCGCCCAGTTCGCTGGTTGCATCCATCCTAACGGTGCAAAGACGGCGGATCGCGTGACCGTCATCACAGTAACAATACGCTCGGGCTCCTATCCTTTAGCCAGATCATTGTACGCAGCTCATTGCGTTCCTGCGTATCCGGACCGCGTACTCCGGACAAGGAGTTATTATGACTGCCTCTCCTTCACCGCAGTCTACGTTAGAACTGGTTGAGCCTCATCTCGAATCGAGTCCGATCCACATCAAGGACATTCTTGTGGCTACCGACTTCTCCGCGCAGGCAACGGAGGCGGCTATCGTTGCCGCGGACCTCGCGAAAGCTCTCGACGCCCGCCTGCATGTGCTGCATGCTGTTCCGCTGCAGGTATACGCGGCAGACAGCACTTTGGTGCTGCAACGGGTCGAAGTAGAAGGCGGACGCAAGGCGCTGCGCGACTACGCCGCGAAGATTCCGCAACTGAAAACCACCAAACATGAAGAAATTGTCCTGAGCGCGACCCCGCAGGACGCAATCTCCATGGTGGTCAAGGAGAAGAATGTCGGCCTTGTCGTTGTCGGCTCCCATGGCCGCGTCGGCCTCAAAAAGGTTGTGCTCGGATCGGTCGCGGAATCCGCCATGCGGCATCTCCACTGTCCGGTTCTGGTGGTGGGACCGCAGTGTGAGCAGCGCCGTAGCCAGCTCAAGTCCGTGTTGTTTGCCGCCGATCTTCTGTATTCATCGCTGCGTCCGGCCCAATACGCTGTCTCCATCGCGCGGGACACCGGAGCCTCGCTTACCATCGCTCATGTATTTCCCGCCTCTGATTCGCGCAGCGCCGATTCCGCCTATCGCGACCGTGCAACGCAAACTCTGCGGCAGTTGGCGCCTCAGGGTCTGTATCAGGAGAAACGCATTCATATTGAAACAGCGACGGGCGCACCTGGCGAAGAACTGCTGGCAATGGCCGCGCGGGCAAATGTCAGCCTGATCGTGATGGGCGTGCACGATCACGGTATGATTGCCGACCATGCTCCCTGGGCAACAATCTCGCAGGTGATACACAGCGCGCGCTGCCCGGTGCTGGCAGTCCAGGCACACATTGTTTGAGATTGAACAGGAAAGCAATTGGACGGGCCGGCACTCTGCCGGCCCTCACTTTTATCCGGCAAGCCGCTCAAGCTGCGCGAGCTGCACGACCGTCACCATGGAGTCGTTTCTTGCAATAATGCCTTCGCGCTCGAACTGGTTCAGCAGGCGAGTCACAGTCTCGCGCGATGTACCGGCAAGACTGGCGAGTTCGGCGTGTGTGAGCATAAGCGAAAAAGACTGCGCCGGACCCTCAACCCCTGCGGAGTGCAGGAACTCGATCAGTACGTGAGCAATGCGCGCCGTGGCCGATGGCGAAAGGGCCAGACGCCGTGCCCCGAGAAAAACTTCATGATGTTCCCGGGCGAGAGCAAGCGCAGTGGCATAGCCGGCCCTCACTGAGCTGTGTACAAAGTCGAGGAAGAGCTGTCGCGCAACATACTTAAAGGCGCTCTGAACCAGTGTCTGCGCCGTAACCTCGTAGGGAAGCTCATTCAGTATTGCGCTCAAACCCAGCAGATCTCCAGGCTGCGCAATCTTCAGGATCATTCGGTGATGATTTGTTGAAGCTGTGGTCAGCTTCACTTGTCCCGAGCAAAGCAGATAAATCCCCGAAGCGGGATCGCCCTCGGAGAAGATCACCGCGCCGGCCGGATGCGTGATCTCCTGTGCAATGCTTTCGAATTGATGGAGCTCCAGCTCGGGCAGCGACAGAAAACCTGGCCTTGGCCTTGCAGAAGAGTTGAACGGCGGGTACGTCTCTCCGATCTGATGATTTGCAACAGTTATGGTACTCACGTGACCACCTTCCGATCGAGTTACGGGGCCCCAGCGGGAATTGAGCGGCCGTCTTCATGCAACTCTTCCCCGGTTTGCGATGCCGGCGTCCGCCGGACGGTCAGCACTGGACAGCCGGCCTGCAGAATAATGTCGTACGCCGTGTTGTCCTCACCGAATGACCAGAACGATTGGCCAGGGTTGACGCCGAGAACAATTAAATCTGCATTCATTTCGTTGGCTGTGTCCAGAATCTTTGCTACAACTGTCCCTTTCTCAACAATGATTGAAGACAGAATCCACAGCGGGGCCTCGTCCGGAACCAGCCTCTTCAACTCAGCGCGCGTCCAGTCCGCCAGCATCTTTGCATCTGCGTCTTGCTGTGCATTACGCGGCATAATGTGTAGCAGCTTGATCTCCGCCTGGTAGTACTGGGCTAATTCGAGGGCCAGCCGCGCGCTGTGCTCGTAGCCTGCGCTCAACGACACCGGATGCAGTATCCGCCGCGGGACCCCAACCGGTGCGGCATACGATGCCTGCGGTCCGATGGTGCAGATCGGCACATCAACTTTGCGCAGAATGGAGTTGGCCACCGAGCCAAGCAGCAGCTTCTTCATGCTGCGCCGTCCGTGCGTACCGACAATGACGCGCGCCGCACCGATCTCCCGCGCTAGCGCGGGGATCACCTCCGCAGGAGAACCCTGCCGAACCTGAACGTCGCACGGAATTCCCACGTTCGACATCAGGCTTGCAATGTTCTGCAGCCTTCTTCGCGCTTCGTGCTTGATCTTCGCTGCCTCGGCCGGTAGCAACGCTGTAGTGTTCAGCGCAACGCCCTCCGCCTCCGGGACAACCGTTGTAAGCACAAGAGTGGAACTCGCTGCGCGCGCCTGCGCGACTGCATGCGGCAACAAATAATCAATATCATCCTCGAGATCGGTTGCCACCAGGATCACGTTCGGCACGGCGAAGTCACGGTATACGGAATGGCTGACGCCTGGATCGCTCATGGTCATCTCCACTTGAAGTCTCGCGCACTGAGGCAGGTGGCTACAGTGTCCGCTGTCACATTACTGTGTGACCGATGTCACATCGGGAAATTTCGCCGGGGCCTTAGATTCGAACCAGATGAATGGGGAAAGTCACGAGAATGGAGGTTCGTTATGGCAAGGACGGCGGTTGGTCTATTCGAGAACGAGAGTCTCGCCAGGCAGGTCGCGGGCGAGATTAAAGCAGCGGGACAGCCCTGCGCAGACGTGTATGTGGTCGCGAATTCACTGGACCTGCCGGTAAGAGGCTCGCTCAGCTCACCACATACCGAGTTCATCGCTGCTCTGTGTCGCGATTTGCGTGAAATTGGCGCGAACAGCGAGGAAGCTGATAGCTATTTAAAGGGCGTGGAGAACGGCGGCGCTTTGGTAATGGCCACGGGGACAGCGGAACAGGTCAGCGCAGCGGCAACCATCATGAACCAGCACCATGCCATCGAAGTTGAGCAGCTGGCTGGTCTGGAGCCCGCACTGCCCGCTACGCACCTGGGCTCCGGTATATCACGCCCGGAATCTATCCTGGCCGGACGCATTCGCCAGTCCGGTGGAGGCGCGCGCATCTTTGTGTGGTAGTTAAGGATCTGGTAGTTGAACCTGGCGGGAGTAAAAAGGAAAAGGGCCTGTCATTATGCAGGCCCTTTTTGTTGCCAGATGCGCGAAGACCACTCCAGGCGCATCAGGTGAGACCCGTCACTTATACCGCGAGACGGGAACCTCCGCGCTGTGCTACCTCCCCGGGCTTCGTCGCCAGGTCTGCGGTCGTTACATTCGCGCTAAGCTCCGGACCTGTGCTCTCGGCTGCCAAAGCGCGCTCCGTTTCACATCCCCGCATCGCATTCAGAATATGCAGGTGTAATTGGCTTGCAACCACATGCTCAATCGAGCGCCAGAGCCATCGCGGGTGCAAGAATGCCCAGTACTGTGTCGTCAAAATGACGTCGCTGCCTTCGCCGTTGGAATCGATCTCGTACGAGCCTTTCTGCGCGACCACGCATCCTTCAATGCCCAACCGCTGCTCCAGCACATCGAACACCATGCGGTAGGGCGGCTCAAGAGCCACAATGCGCTTGACCAGGTCGCCGCCGTCGTAGATGCAGCGGACAAGTGCCCCTGTCCGGCTCTTGTCTCCTTCGGTCCGTATAGCATGCGGCATGAAGAGTCGCAGCAGGAGGGGCGGACGCCCGATCGTATCTTCATACAGCACGATACGATTCCACACAGTATCGGGATCAGCCGCGAGGTTGATTTGCGTCGAAACAACCACGGTGCACGCGGGTCCTCCAAACAGCCAATGCAAAAGCCTGGGGATCATGCGTCCACGCGCGCCCTTTCTTCCGCTTCTTTGCCTCTCATTCCATCTACTCATCGTCAGTCCTTCTCATGGTCGGTTCTTTGCGCCTGCCTCGGAGTTTGGGCGGCCGGACAGTCTGCATAGGAGAAGCCCAGCGCCAGATTCAGACTGCGGTGCTTCGACACAATCCCGCCGTGACCTGCATCACGCAAATCCCATATTTCCGGCGATTTCAACAAAGTTATAAGCAACCGGGGGGGGCAGAAATCTTCAAAACACCTGTGATTTGAGTCACAGCGAAATTTGCCCCGTAATCCCTATCCTCTAAACGGCTTGAAAGAGTTCGGTACCGCCGGTCTTAGCCGGTGGGCGACAAAAAGGGATTTAAGATTGCTTCCGCGGAGGCCCAAATGAAGCGCTTGCTCTTGGCTGTTGTGCTAATTACATTGTTTTCAGGATCTTGGACAGTCACCAATGTCAATGCCGCAGGCGAGCCAGGCCAGCCGCAAAGCGCAGCACCGCAGAAAGCGGCTGCCGCTCCCCCGGCCGGCTACGTCGGGTCTGACACCTGCCTGACCTGCCATGCCGACATCGGCAAGACCTTCCCTGACAACCCGCACGCGCGCATTGTCATGCTGCACGGCAGCAACGGGCAGACCTGCGAGAGCTGCCATGGGCCCGGCAAGGCGCACGTTGACAGCGGTGGAGACCCAACTAAAGTGGTCTTCAGGTTCGACAAGATGACTCCCAGTCAGATTGACGCGCGCTGCCTCACCTGCCATGCCGGCGCGCATCCGGATTTTGAGCGGTCTCCGCACGCCAAAGGGGGCCTCAGCTGCCTGAGCTGCCACAGCGTCCACGAGGCCAAAGTTTCCCAGGACCTGCTGCTGCAGGCGCAGCCGCAACTGTGCGAGAGCTGCCATGCCGACGTCACAGGGCAGTTTGACATGCCGTTCCACCATCCGGTGAATGAGGGCGTCGTGAAGTGCTCCGACTGCCACGACCCGCACGGCACCTTCCAAAACAATCAGCTGCGAACCACCGCGGACCAGAACATGATCTGCACCCGGTGCCACACGGACGTGCGCGGACCATTTGTGTTTGAGCACCCCGCTGTCAAGGCGGTTGGCTGTCTGGGATGTCACAGCCCCCATGGCTCGCAAAATGCCCGGATGCTGAATATGCCGTCGGTCAACATGCTCTGCAACCAATGCCACAGTCCCGTCGCCGCAGGCACGTTTCACAGCATGGGCGAGGGATCGCAGGAGCTGACGCCATGCACAAGCTGCCACACCATGATCCATGGATCCAACATCAACCAGGCTTTTATTCGATAACGTCGCTGGGCCGCGCCCTTCAGCCACATCGAAGCGCGCGACCCGGTATGGGGTTCAAGGTTTCGATGTGGCGAGTGAGGCATCATTATGACGAAAATAGGTTGGTTCTCCTGGCTACGGCAAAGACAGCCCTCCACCAAGCAGGCATGGCGCATTGCGGGGGGAGCTGGACTTGCCGTTCTGTTGATGACCACGGGCATCGCTCCGGCGCAGACAACGGCACCGGGCGCCCAGATTTCAGCGCCGGTCGATCCGCCGAGTGCGCCGAATGGGTATTCGCTGCACGAAACCATCGACATGGGGGGGCACATGACCAGCACCACGGGCAGCCAAGCCATGTACAACACGCTGGTCAATATCCAGTCGGGGCCACGCGTGCTCGGCGATACCTTTGAGCTGCGCGCGCTTCCAGGCACAAAGCACACGCTCGTTGACTCGCTCAGCGCCTACAGCGACGGCTTCGGCGGCGACCCGAGTAACTTCGTCTCACTGGACTTCTATAAAGGCAATATCTACGAATTCTCAGGAACGTTTCGCCGCTTCCGCGAATATTTTGACTATGACCTACTCGGTAACCCGAACATCCCTTCAGGACAGTCGATTCCTATAGGCCCTTCGAACAACCCAACCGGCTATTTCCCATGGCCGCAGGTCAATCAGTCCCCGTTCCTCTACAACACCGTGCGCCGCATAACGGACACCAACCTGACGCTTTTCCCGCTGTCGCAGCTGACGTATCGCTTTGAATACACGCAGAACGTACAAGAGGGCCCCAGCCTTAGCCCCGGGGGATTCATCGGCAGCTCCGACGCACTGCTTGAGGAGTATCAACGGAACAGCACAGACGACTTTCTGGGAGGAATCGATTGGAAGCCGACGCCGAAGACCAAGCTCACGTATGAAGAAATCATCGATCACTACAAGGGCAACTCCTACTTCACCCTGGCTCCAAGTACCCTCCTGGTACAGGAGGCAAATGGATTACCCGTCTCGCTCGGCGGCTGGGACAGCCTGACCCCCTACTCCATCAGCTCCTGCAATATAAACAGCATGGGCAGCGGATATACGAGCTCGTCAAATTACACCATCCTCTCTCCGCCGCAATCACCGGGAGGCAAGCCAGTCATCAACCCGGCGTGCGATGTCATCTCGAGCTATCTGCGGTCTCAGCCGACCCGCGTTCTGTTTCCGACGGAGATCTTCCGGTTTCAGAGCTCGAGCATCAAGAACATCACCATGAACGGCGACGTGCGCTACACCAACGCGAATATGAGCCTTCCCAACTATTACGAGAACTTCCAGGGACTCGACGGGACGATCCGCACAAGCACCTATACGGGCTACGCGAGCGCCAAGCGGGAGGTCATTGCGGTCGATTATGGCATGGTGTGGGATGCAACCAGTGCGCTCCGGCTGTCTGAACAGTTGACCTACTCCAACGCCCAGCAACCCGGCACCGCTTACGTATCCAAAGGGGTCACCGCGAATACGCCTTCGACCCCGGGGAACGAAACCATCGATTACTCCGGCCCGCTGACGCCGGGAACCACCACACTCGAGGGCAACCCGAACGGCGTTCCTATCTCCAACTTTTTTGGTCAGAAATACCTGACCAATGACGTGACGGGAACATGGGATGGCTGGTCCCGCGCCACGCTCTCGCTGACTTATCGCTACCAATCGCACATTATCGCCGTGGGTATTCCTCACAGCGATCCACTGCCCCTGGGCTCGGTCACGAATGGAACGGTGACGATCCATCAGAACGGTGGCATCTTCAACGCGGCTCTGCGTCCGAACGCTCAGTGGGACTTAAGTGGCAGCATCGAATTGCTCTACAACGACAACACATACACTCCGGTCGAGCCTCGGCAGGAACAGCACTATAGTGTGCATACTTTATACAAGCCAAAATCCTGGATAACGATTTCCGGAGTCTTCAACGACCTGGAGCAGCACAACAACACAAACAACAATCAGGATGCCGTTGCGGCAGGCGAAGCCACGTATGCGGGCCCGATCGATCATGTCGGCCACAGCAGGGTTGTAAGTGTAGGTGCTGTGCTGATGCCGAACCAACATTATGGCGCTGACTTCAACTATTCCTACAGCGACGTTTATACGGCAACGAACATCTGTTATGACGCTGCCGCCAGCAGCACCCTGCCCGGTGCTGCGACGCCAAGCGGGACCGCATGCCCCGGTGCAGCTGTCCGAGGTACTCATTACTACGAGTTCGGGCCAGCAAGGGACTTCATGGATGCTCCAACACAGTACGGATCCGTCGCTTTTCTTTACTCTCCGATCAACTCGATCCACTCGGGTATCGGCTATAACATCACCTCGGTCGATGGCAGCCGCTTCTTTAATGACGCGCGTGACGTGAACGGCTCGCTCGTTTCCACCTATCAGTCGCCGTATGTCAACCTTGCATGGACTGTTCATAAGGCCTGGATATGGACGGCGCAATATAACTTCTACGGATACGGCGAGGGTGGTCCTTCCGGGGCCCCCTACTGCAGCACTTCCAACCCCACTCCAACGTCGCCGGCGCCGGTGGTTCCCTGCAACGACCCCTCGCTGGCTGGTCTGCAGACCGGCTTGACAATATCACCCGCGGGAGAAACTGCACCACGAAACTTTCACGCGAATGTGGTAACTCTCGGTATGCGCTATGAATTTTGACCGCAGTACAATAAGTCCGAAATTTGTTCGTACAGGAGGAATCTCAGTGAAAAATGCACTCTACCTGGCAGTGATCGGATTAATGGCCGCACTCATGACGTTCTCAACCACTTCGGCCCAAACCGGGGCGGACACCTACAAAGCAAAGTGCCAGATGTGCCATGGTGCGGACGGCAGCGGAAACACGCCGGCCGGAAAGGCAATGAAGGCGATCCCCTTCAAGTCGCCGGAGCTGATGAAAAAGACCAATGCCGAGCTGATTACCGCAACCGAAGATGGCAAGGGCAAGATGCCGGCCTACAAAGGCAAACTAAGCGACGCGCAGATCAAGGATGTGGTCGCCTACATCCGAACCCTGCAGAAAAAGTAATCAAGGCACGACCGGCGACAGGAGTTGACAATGGCAGACCTGGAGCAATTCAAAAAGAACTGGCTGCGGCCATTCTTTTTCTACGGTAACAACCGCACCAGCCTGATCGGCGGGGCGCTCACTACGGCGTCCTCTCTGATTTTGATCGGCTTCTGGGTCGTCGAGTTCTTCGGGCACGGTGGCTCGCAGAACCCCTACCTTGGCATCATCGTCGACCTCATCCTGCCCGGGCTCTTTGTCCTGGGCCTGATCCTCATTCCCATCGGCATGTATTTCAGGCAAAGGCACCTCAAAGCCATTGGCGAGGTGCCTTCCATCTATCCGGAAGTTGATCTCAGTTCACCTGCCTTCCGCCATGGCATTGACTTTGTGGTAGTGGCCACTTTCATCAACTTCGTCATTATGGGCACGGCAAGCTACCGCGGCGTGGCCTACATGGACACTCCAAGTTTTTGTGGACAGGCCTGTCACGTCATGACGCCCGAGTGGACGGCGTATCACGTATCATCTCATTCCGGCGTGGCCTGCACGGAATGCCACATCGCCGCTGGTTTTCCGGGCTTTGTCCACGCCAAGGTCAACGGAACCAAGCAGCTCATGATGGTCATGTTCCATGACTATCCACGCCCAATCATGGCCGACGGCAAAGTACCTCCCGCCAGCGCCACTTGCGAGAACTGCCACAATCCTGAAACCTACATCGGCGACAAGCTCGTCGTGGAAACCTCGTATGGTGATGACGAAAAGAATTCTATGACCCAGACGGTTGTACTGATGCACGTGGGCGGGCGCGACCAGTTCGGGCACCTCACCGGAATTCACGGCGCCCACCTCGCGCACATCGAATACATCGCAACTGACTCGCAGGATCAAACCATCCCCTGGGTCCGCAAGATCGGCACCGACGGCTCCGTCACCGAGTTTGACTCGTCAGGCGCTAAGGGAGCGCCGAAGGGCCAGTGGCACACCATGGACTGTATCGACTGCCACAATCGCGCGGCCCACTCCTTTGATACTCCGGAGCAGGCGCTCAACAAAGACATGGCTGCCGGCAGCCCGAGTACATCGCTACCGTTCGTGCATAAAGAGGCGCTTGCGCTCATCAAGGCCACGTACTCGTCACAATCAGATGCAGCGGAAAAGATCCCCGCCGCGCTTGGTGCTTACTATCGCACTCAATACCCGCAGATATGGAGCGGTCAACGCGCGCAGGTCGATCAGGCGGCGAAAACGCTGGTTTCAATCTACGATGAGAACGTCTTCCCCTTTATGAAAGTCGCCTGGGGTACGCACCCGAATAATCTGGGGCATAACGCTTATCCGGGCTGCTTCCGCTGCCACGACGGCAGCCATAACACTAAAGCCGGTGCAAGCATCCCCAACGACTGCTCAATTTGCCATAACCTGGTCGCGGTTGACGAGGCTAACCCGAAGCAGTTGACCGATCTCGGCATGAAGTAGTGGCGGACTATCTGAAAGGAGCGCGACATGAAGAGAAATAATCAGATGATGCGAGTCGTGGCGGCGGCCCTCCTGGTGCTGGGGGTCATTGCATATCTCGCCATTACCGGCGTTCAATCCAACAAGAGCTACTACGTCACCGTCCGCGAACTGCAGACTATGGGTAGCAAGGCCTACTCGCGGCACCTGCGCGTCTCCGGTAGTGTTGTGCCCGGCTCCATTCAGCGTGACGGAACCAACATGCACTTTATGCTCACGGAGCAGGGCCGGACACTCAACGTAAACTATAACGGCGAAGATCCTGCGCCGGACACCTTCAAGGACAACGCACAGGCCCTGGCCATCGGCACGCTCGGCCGCGACGGCACTTTCCACGCGACGGAGCTCCAGGCCAAGTGCGCCTCGAAATACGCGCCTGCAAGTAACGCCGCCGCTCCCGCCGCCGACAAGGCCTCACTGCGTACGCCCGCGGCCATGCAGCCGCAGCAATAGACATCTCCCACCGCAACGTGATCCTCATCACAGCGGTGCGACGATAGATTTGCAAAACTGCATAACATGGACGCCATACTTCCCACCCCCGTTCAGGGCGCGAGCGCCCCACCGACCGCGCCTGGGCCGATGCGATTGTTCGAGTCTCTGATTGAAGACTGCCGTCGGCACGAGCCGATTCCTGTCGCTGTGTGCTGGCCGTGCAGCGGCGTCTCGCTGGCGGGCGCGACAGAGGCAGCAGAGGCCGGACTGATCCTGCCGCTGCTGGTAGGCGCAGAGCGGGAGATACGCAGGGTCGCTACCGAGACGGGCCTGAAGATCGAGGCCTATCCCATTGTGAATGTGAGCTCAGAGGAAGAGGCTGCCGCGGAGAGCGCCCACCTGTGCCACACAGGTCAGGCCAAGGCCTTGATGAAGGGCAGCATTCATACCGACCTTCTAATGCGGTTCGTTATCCAGAAGGAGAGTGGACTGCGCACAACGCGTAGAGTGAGCCACGTCTTCATCATGGAGGTGCCGCTCTACGACCGCACGCTCCTGATTACCGATGCAGCCGTCAACATCTACCCGACTCTGGAAGAGAAGGTCGATATCGTGCAGAACGCCATTGACCTTGCCCACCTGCTCGGTAATCAGGAGCCGAGGGTCGCCATCCTCTCCGCGGTGGAAACGGTGAACCCCAGGATCGTATCTACGCTCGATGCTTCCGCGCTATGCAAAATGGCCGACCGCGGCCAGATAACCGGTGCCATTCTCGACGGGCCTCTCGCGTTCGATACAGCCGTAAGCGAGGAGGCCGCGCTGGTTAAACAGGTACGCTCATCTGTGGCCGGCAAGGCGGACATCGTTATTGTTCCCGACCTCGAATCCGGCAACATGCTGGCCAAGCAGCTTGAGTACCTTGGTGGCGCACGTCTGGCCGGAATCGTGCTCGGCGCAAAAGTCCCGATCATCCTTACCAGCCGGGCCGACTCCGCCGAGTCGCGCGTCGCCTCCTGCGCCGTGGCGTGCCTGCTGGCACGGCACTCGCAGCCATAATAAGCGCGACGCTCGGCCTCCGGATCGTCTTCCCTCTTACCTGGATTCGTTTGCGTCCGCCGAAGCGATAATCGCCTCCGGCTTCACCGCATATTCGTTCAGCACGACCGCGACCAGCACCGCCGTCGGCACTGAGACGAGGGCGCCCGCCACGCCTGCCAAAGCCGATCCAAGCAGCAGTGCGATGATTACCGCAAGACCAGCTAGGTCCACGCTTGTCTGCATGATGCGGGGAGTCAGATACGAGTTTTCGATCTGCGCGTAGATGGCGTAAAACACCAGCACGCCCACAACGCGTCCCCAGGAATCGACGGCCGCCACCAGCACAACCAGCGTGACAGAAATAAGGGCGCCCACGACGGGAATGATGTTAAAGAGCCCCATAAGCACGCCGAGCGCATAAGCATAGCGTATGCGGAGCGCGGCGAAGACGATCATGCTGGAAACGCCAAGAATCAGCATCAGCAGGCCCTGCCCCAGCAGCCACTTCCCCATGCGCACTTTGGCGCGGGCCATGGTGGAGTCGAGGCGCAGCCGCATCTCAACCGGGAAAAGCGTGAGCAGCCAGCGATACGCCGTGTCGCCTTCGATCATGAAGTAAACAGTGAGGACGATGCCGCTCACAATATCGAAAGCGGTCCGCGCCCAGTCGGTGATCGAGAACAGCACATAGGTCGCGAGCTTTGATGCGAAGTCCTGCAACTTGGCATTGAGCGCGTCAAAATTTGCGTGCTCAAGCAGAGGCAGTTGCCGGGCGCGGGCAAAAATCTGGGGCACGCGTGTGGGCATTTCCCGCGCAAAGTCATCAAGGTCATGGATGACTGGAGGCAGCGCGAGACCGAGGAAGATAATCGCACTCGCCACGATGGTGACAAGAAGGAAGAAAATGGCGGCGCCGCGTCCCGGCTGCCAGCGGCCAATGCGGAGCCTCATGATAAAGCGCAGCACGGGCATCAGCACTACCCCGAACAGCGCGCTCACGTATATCAGCACCAGTTCGCGCCGGACCTTCCACGCCAGGTACAGCGCAATCGCCACACCAAAAGCGAACAGAATGTCGCTGCGATGGCCGCCTTGCTTCCCCGTTGTCGGCTGCTCCTGCTGGGCAGAAAAGAGGGCATCGCTCATTGACTCGCCGCCGTTCGTTGCGCCGGTGCTGTCTCACAGTGCTGCCCCAGCACGTCCATAATTCGCGCCACCACTTCCCCCGGACTCAACCCGGCGGTCGAAATCGTCAGATGCGCACCACGATAGTATGGTAGGCGCTCGTTAAAGCGCCGCAGCAGTCTGTCGCGGTCGGCCAGCACGGGCCTCTCCGCAGCCGCAGGTTGCGCGAGGCATCGCGCCACCAGTACTTCCAGCGGCGCATCCAGAAACACCAGGCATGCATGCCGGTGCGCAGCAAAAAGCTTGCGGATTGCCTCAGTCTCTACAGCGCCGCCGCCCAACGCCAGCACCAGATTCCTGCGGCCCGCGTGTTCCCTGACAACTTCGACGATCGCTTCCACCTCAAGCGCACGAAAAACCTCTTCCCCGTGCTGCGCAAAAATCTCTGCTACTGTCTTCCCCGCCCTGGCCTCGATCACAGTGTCCGCGTCCAGAAACTCCCACCCTAGCGTCCGCGCAAGCATCCCGCCAATCGTCGATTTGCCCGCGCCCATAAAGCCGGTCAGCACAATTGTTCGTATTGTGGGAGGCATCGACATCCAATGCTTGCATTATAAGGATTGCACTTCGATGAGGCTCTTCCCGCGCGCTGCCGCGGGCGATATTCTTGAAGCCTTGGAGCGCGGACTTGCTTCAGACATAGAGTCGCGTTCTCTATCTTGCTGCCTTCGCAGGCCCTGTCGACTCGCGCACAATCAGCTCCGGCTGCATCACAGTCTCAGCAATGGTTTCCGCTTCGGGATTCGCAATCATTTTGAGCAGCATCTGCGCGCCCCTGCTCCCCATCTCCCGCAGTGGCTGGCGGACGGTCGTCAAACTAGGCCGCTGATAGGCTGCGCTCAAAATATCGTCGAAGCCGACAACGGAAATGTCATCAGGCACGCGCAGTCCGGCGTCATAGATCGCGCGCATCGCGCCGATCGCTGCAATGTCGTTAAAGCAGAAGACGGCCGTAAAGTCGCGCCTCTTCTCGAGCAGCGTCTTCATGGGTAGGTAGCCGAATTCAGGCGAGGTATTATCAGCCTCCAACTGCAGGCACAGCTCGGGCTGCACCGCGATCTTGAGCCGGCGCGCCGTCTCCAGAATCCCGGCCCAGCGATGCTCGGTATCCGGAATAATCTCCGGTCCGCGCATGAATGCGATCCTGCGATGCCCCAGGTCATGCAGATGCGTAAGCGCCAGCTCCGCAGCCTTCCCATGGTCCAGCACAATATCGCTCACGCCTGTAGCTTTAGTGTGCGCGGAAATCGAGACCACCGGCAAGAGCGTTTGCACCTTCGCTGGAGTATTCAGGAGCAAAAATCCATCCACCGCACGCTCCATCAGCAGGCGCGGATACTGCTGCATCAGCTCCGGGTCCCAGTAGTGGTTCGCCGTAAAGTAGAAATAGTGGGAGCGCAGCAGCGCCTCTTCCACGCCGCGCATCACCAGCGTAAAGTAACCTTCGCTCTGGTCCGGAGCAATCACTCCGACAGACATGCTGCGGCTGCGGCGCAGCGACCGCGCAAAATAGTTCGGGCGGTAGTGGAACTTGCGCGCCGCGGCAAAGACGCGCTCGCGCGTGCGCTGCGGAATCGACTTCGCCGCCGGCGAATCATTCAGGACAAGCGAGATTGTCGTTTGCGAAAGATGCAAAAACTGCGAGAGCTGCTTCAGATTGATGGGACCGCCTTCCGGCGGCTTGGCCTTGCTCATAGCCGTTGTTGTAACACGTTCTCCGTTCAATTTGTATCCTGATCATTCGAGCGAAGCGCCGGAATAAACCGTCTTTCACCTGCTCCTGCTACAGAATCCCGACCTCGCGGTACTCGCCGAACACCTTCTTCAGTGCGCCCGCAATCTCGCCAACGGTTGCGTAGGCACGCACGCAGTCCAGGATCTTCGGCATCGTGTTCTCCGCCGAAATACAGCTGTCTGTGGAGCGCGGTTCCCGCTCCGCAGCCCGGCACAGCGCGGCCAGCGACCGATCCACCCCTTCATTCGACCGCGAAGCGCGCAGCCTGCGCAGCTTGGCGGTCTGCGCCTGCCCGATCGACTCGTCGATGTACAGAATCTCCGGAGGCTCTTCCTCTATCTCGTACTCGTTCACGCCGACAATGGTCTTCTCTCCAGCCTCAACCGCGCGCTGATACGCATAGCTGGCTTCCGCAATCTCCTTCTGTGGATACCCATGCTCAATGGCGCGCACCATTCCACCCACGCCGTCCAGCTTGTCGAAGTACGTCTTTGCGCCGCGCTCTATGTCCAGCGTCATGCGCTCCACAAAATACGACCCACCCAGAGGATCCGCCACGTTCGCTACGCCGGACTCATACGCCAGAATTTGCTGTGTGCGCAGTGCAATACGAGCTGCGTCTTCGGTCGGAAGCGCCAGCGCCTCATCAAATGCGTCCGTATGCAACGACTGCGTGCCACCCAGGACGGCAGCCAGCGCCTGTAGCGCCACCCGGGCAATATTGTTCTTCGGCTGCTGCGCTGTCAGCGAGACGCCCGCCGTCTGCGTGTGGAAGCGCATCCATGCGGAGCGCGGATTCTTTGCGCCGAACCGGTCCGTCATTACGCCGTACCACAGCTTGCGCGCCGCGCGGAACTTAGCAATCTCTTCAAAAAAGTCGTTGTGCGAGTTGAAGAAAAAGCTCAGCCTCGGAGCAAAATCGTCCACGTCCAGGCCGCGGCGCAGCGCCCACTCCACATACTCCACGCCGTCGTACAGCGTAAACGCCAGCTCCTGTAACGCCGTCGAACCTGCCTCGCGAATGTGGTATCCGGAGATCGAAATCGGATTGAAGCGCGGCGTGTGGCGCGCGCCAAACTCAAATGTATCCACCACCAGCCGCATCGACGGCGCGGGCGGATACAGATACTCCTTCTGCGCGATGTACTCCTTCAGAATGTCGTTCTGCAGCGTGCCCGAGACGCGCGTCCAGTCGGCTCCCTGCTTCTCCGCCGCAACCAGATACATCGCCCACAGAATGCTCGCCGGCGAATTGATCGTCATCGAGGTCGTCACCTTTTCCAGGTCGATTCCAGAGAAGAGAATCTCGATGTCCTCCAGCGAGTCAATCGCCACGCCGCACTTGCCGACCTCGCCTTCGCTTTCGGGATCATCCGAATCGCGCCCCATCAGCGTCGGCAGATCGAAGGCCACGGACAAGCCGCTGCCACCGTTCTCGAGCAAATACTTATAGCGAAGGTTTGTCTCCTCGGGGCTGGCAAAGCCGGAGAACTGGCGCATCGTCCACAGCTTGCCGAGGTAGCCGGATGCATGAATGCCGCGCGTGTACGGCGGTTCTCCTGGCGGGCCTAAATCGCTGCCCGGCCAGTCCTTAGGAAGATCGGCCGGGGTATACAGCCGCTCAACCGGCTGTCCGGAGACAGTCGTGAACCGCGCCTTGGCCTGCTCATCCAGGTTGACGCCGGAGGCCTTGCCAATCGGCTGCTCCGGGGCCTTGGCCAGTGCCGGACCAAGCGTCGCTCTGCTCCAGCGCAGCTCTTCCACTGAGGGATGCCGATTCGAGCTGGAGCCGCCGCTGCCCATAAAACTACCCAGCATAACGACGTGGGCGCACGGAGAGCAAGTTAAGGCTAGGCCAGCACGACGGATTCCGTGCCCAGATGCTGGTTGATCAGCTTCGCTACCAGCGGCTTCAGCGTAAGCGAGCCCTTCGGGAAAACAAAGTCCCCGGCATCCTCTGACCAGTCCAGCTTAAAGCTCGTCGAAAGGGCCGAAATCCATATCTGCCGCACTGGAGCGTTGGGCGTGATGACAAACTTGGCCGGCGGCTCCTCAAAGACGATGTTCAGCGCTCCGCTCTGCTCCTCGACCTCAAAATCGCCGGCCTCCTCCGCGGCAATCAGGCTCTTCATCAGCGATTCAATCGCCCGATCGGCATGGCGGCGAAAAGTAAGTTCATCGATCATGCTTCCAGTCTAAACGAGCACCGGCCCGTCAGAACGGAATGTCGTCGTCGGTGATCTCGGTCGATTGCACAAGATCATCCGCCGGCGCAGGACTGCGCTGGTCATATGAGGAGCTGCTGCTGCGGTTGTATCCGCCGCTGTCGCCTTCGCCGCGGCCAGAGAGCAGCGACAGGTCATTCACGATAATCTCAGTCCGATACTTCTTCTCGCCGGTATTCTTGTCGTCCCACGAGCGCGTCTGGATCTTGCCCTCGATGTAAAGCTTCGACCCCTTCTTCACGTAGTCCCGAATAATCTCCGCCGTGCGCTGGAAGGCGACTAGGTTGTGCCATTCAGTACGGTCGGTCCAGTTACCGGACTGGTCCTTGGTGCGATCGGTCGTGGCCAGGCTAAAGCTTGCGACCGTCGTGCCGCCCGGGGTCGCGCGAAACTCTGGGTCTTTGCCTACATTGCCGAGAAGAATGACTTTATTGACGCTCTTTGCCATGGCTGTGCTGCTCCGTTGCTTGTTCTGAGAAGGATAACAGGGTCTTCGGGTCAGGTGATACAGGCTTCAGCCGCAGCTCGGTTACTCTCGATTGCGACGCGATGCGGCGGTTGCGCAGCCACTTTGCCCCGCCCAGCAGGAAAGCCATGGAGCCGAAGGGCAGGCAGCCCATGGCAATCAGCAAAAAGATCCAGCCGGTGCTGGTGTGCGGGCCCTGCGGGCCGATGCCACCAAAGACACTCTCGCTCAGCAGTGCCGCGAGCACACCGGCGGCCAGCGTCCATATTCCGGTCTGTAGCAGTTGCCGGGTACCGTCATCTGGTTGGGTCAAACCCATTTCCACTCCTATTTTGCTCCGGCGTGCAGCATGGCAAACACCACCACTCCCGTTACTGATACATACAGCCAGATCGGTAGCGTGTACCGCGCGATCTTTTTGTGCTGCGGAAAGCGGCCCGAGAGCGAAAAGAAGAAGGTGATGAGCACCATCGGCAGCCCGATGGTACACAGGACGATATGGCTGATGAGGATGGTGAAATAGATCGTGCGCAACGTGCCATGCCCCTGGTAAAGTACGTCCCCGTGCAGAGCGTGGTTGACTACGTAGCTGACCAGAAAGATGGTCGAGAAGACGAACGCCGTGATCATCGACCGGCGATGGGCCTTGATGTTGCGCTCCCGGATGAAGTAATAGCCCACCACCAGGCTGACCGCAGCCAGACCGTTGGTCAGCGCGTCAAGCGACGGCAAAAAGAGCAGGCGGTTAGCGTAAGCCTGCGGCGCCGTATGCACATAGATCAGCCAGAACAGAAACAGGGTCGCCGCAAGGCTTAGGCCGATAATGCCGGCAATCACGCCTTTGCTGGTTTGCGGTGCGGTGTGTGTTACAGACATCTCCTTACCTTCCCTTGGCATTAAGCATGAGAGCGGTGAGCAGCACGGGCAGATAAATCACGCTTACCTTCAACAAATCGCGCGCGTACATCTTGGACTCAATCGTGGAGCGCGCCCGCGTAATACGTCCGAAGCGAATCGTGTATCCCAGATACACCAGCCCCAGAACCGCCGCCGTCACTCCGTAATAGATTCCGGCAATATGCAGATACACCGGTAACAGGCTCACCGGAATCATCAGCACCGCGTACGTCAGCGCCTCTAGCACCGTCGACCAGCCGTCCGGCTGGATTACCGGCAGCATCCGGATTCCCGCGCGCGCATAATCCTCGCGATATAACCACGAGATCGCCATGAAATGCGGAAACTGCCACACGAAGAGGATCCCAAACAGCGCCACTGCGGGCCATTCAATGCGTCCACGCGCCGCCGTCCAGCCCAGAAGCGGGCCCATCGCTCCTGGGAAAGCCCCGATAAATGTCGCCAGGCTCGTGTAGCGTTTGAGCGGTGTATAGACCGCGACATAGGTGAAGGCCGTAAGCAGGGTCAGCGTGCCCGTCATTAGATTCGTAGCGTGCGTCAGCCATGTCGCGCCCACCGCAATAAAGCCCAGACCCAGCAGAATGCCGTGCGCCAGCCCGATGCGTCCGGCCGCCATCGGGCGGTTGGCCGTGCGGATCATCTTCGCGTCCAACTTCCGCTCCAGGCACTCGTTCAGCGCAGCCGCTCCGGCAGAAACCATGCCGATCCCTACCAGCGCCTCCAGCAGTCCCGGCTGCACGCTGCTGATTCCCGACTGCATCGACCCCAGGTAGAAGCCCGCCCACGCCGTGAGCATCACCATCGCGGTGACCCTAACCTTGAACAGTTCGCGGTAGTCAGCAATGCGCGATGCGGTCTCGCCCGCGCGCGGAGCATGCAGGTGGCCGTGCCCGTGCGCTTCCGTGGCTCTGGCCGTAGATGTCTCAGCGGCGGGCAGAACTGGGCTGGTGGATGCTGGCATCATTCTGCAGGTTGACCCTTAATGATACCCTGCCTGGACCTAGGACTTCTTGTAAAGCACGGGATTCAGCGTGGGATCGTTGTACATTTTGAGTTGACGGTAGAGCTTGAAACGCCTTTGACCATAGATGATCTGCTCCCACAACCGGTCAAAGCATTGCGCCAGGTCGTTGCGCTGCTCCTCGAGCAGCTGCAGCCGCTCGCGGTTCTTGCGGATGTGCCCCAGCGTGACATCTTCGCGCTCCGTTTGCTCGCGACTGTGAAAGATCTTCAGGGAAAGGATCGAGAGCCGGTCAATGATCAACCCGGGCGTCTCAGAGTGAAGTTGGGCCGTCGGCGCGGGCAGGCCGTGCGCGCTCAACTCCTCGAGCAGCATCGCGTCAAGCTGCTCCATGAGATCGTTGCGGCGCTGGTTCACCCTGTCAATCATGCGCTTGACCGAAGCAATCTCGCGATCCAGTGAGTAGGGCGACCGGGCTTCGTCCTCCAGATGCCAAAGCTCAAAGTTCGCCTGGTGCTGAATCCGTATCAGCTCCCGCATGCTCTGGGGTGGTCCCACCGTTATCAGATTCGGCGGGGTCAGCTTGTGCCACTCACGTGTTGCCTCGTCGTGCAGCAAAGTGATCTCGTGAGCATCCATGAGGGATGCTAGGGAGCTGCCTTGATTCAGGTTCATTTGGGAGTCCTGCATCCATGGTAGCCGCAGATTTGTCCGGCGCGAAGCATTCTTTTGCGCGTTATCCTTAAAATAGGGCGGGGACGACGCAGCGGCCTCCGCAAATGATAGAAATCATTGAAAGGAAGATCGATTGCCTTCTACGCCGCAGTTTCCGCACCGCCGTTACAATCCACTGCGCCGGCAGTGGGTGCTCGTCTCGCCGCATCGCACTCAGCGCCCGTGGCAGGGCGAGGTCAACGCTTCGTCCGGATTCTCGAACATGAAATACGACCCGTCCTGCTATCTGTGCCCCGGCAATGAGCGCGCTGGCGGGAATCGTACACCCGCTTATGAAAGCGTGTACATCTTTGACAATGACTTCGCGGCGCTGCTGCCCGACTCGCCTGCGCCTGAACCTGCCTCATCCCCTCTGCTTATGGCCGAGCAGGAGCGGGGCCGCTGCAGAGTCATCTGTTTCCACCCCGACCACAGTCTGACCCTGCCCCGAATGCAGCTTGCAGACATCCGCCACGTCGTCGACGCCTGGACGGAGCAATACCATGCCCTGGGGGACGAACCCAACCTGCGCTATGTGCAGATCTTCGAGAATCGCGGGGCCATGATGGGCGCCAGCAACCCTCATCCCCACTGCCAGATCTGGGCCACCGAGCACATACCCGACGAGGCCGCTCAGGAAACCGAATCTCTGAAAGCCTATCAGGCCGTGAACCACCGCTGCCTGCTCTGTGACTACCTCGCGGTGGAAGCAAAGGACGGCGCGCGCATCGTCTGCCAGAACGACGACTTTCTTGTCGTGGTGCCGTGGTGGGCGGTCTGGCCGTTTGAAACGCTGGTGCTCTCGCGCCGTCACATCGGCTCGCTCACACAGTTCAGCGACCGCGAAAAGACCTCCCTCGCCGACATTCTGAAGCAGGTGACCACCCGCTACGACAACCTCTTTCAGACAAGCTTTCCCTACACCATGGGCTTTCACCAGACGCCCGTGGACGGCGAACCCCACGACGAGTGGCACTTCCACGCGCATTTTTATCCTCCGCTGCTGCGCTCAGCGACGGTACGCAAATTCATGGTTGGCTTTGAACTGCTGGGCATGCCGCAGCGGGACATCACCGCCGAGGGCGCGGCTGAGCGGCTCCGCGCACTCCCGGCAGAGCATTTCTACAAAGGCAAAGGCTGAGCCCTGCTCTGGTCTGTCTTCAGTCGTAGCGCTCGTAAACGATCTGCCGCCTCTGCCAGCCCAGTTCGAGAAGCTGCTTGCGGTTGCTTGAAACCATCTTATTCAGCCCGCATATATAGGCATAAACGTCGAAGCCCTCAGCCGCTCCGGACGCGCTTTCTGTGCCCCGTCGCGGCGAACGATCTTTGAGAAGCGCCGCAACGTGCTCCTGCACATAACCGCGCAGTCCCTTCCAGTCCTCGCTGGGACGGCTGAGCGTCACCATGTAATGGAAGTTCTTGTGCTTGGCCGCTACAGCTTCAAAATACTCGCCGTAATATTGCTCTGTCTCGTGCCGGGTTCCATACACCAGCCGGATGTCGTGCCCCCGGCTGCGGTTTTCACCCGACTCTGGAAACAGGTGCTGCACAAAGCCGCGTATCGGCGCTATCCCGGTTCCCGTTGCGATCAGAATGCTGTCCGTCAGTGGAGAGCGCAGCGTGAACATCCCATACGGACCGTGGAACCGGATTTCCCCTCCCGGCTCAAGGTCACACAGCGCATTGGAGAAAAATCCACCCTCGACGCGGTTCAGGCACAGATCGAAGCGGTTCCTGTCCGGCGCGGACGCAACCGAGTAGGCCCGCATCTGGTCCTTGCCGTTCGGGTCCGTGGCAATCAGCGATACAAACTGTCCCGGCTCAAAATCAAATCGCTCCAGCTCGGGAATGGAAAACTCCAGGTGGTAGCACTGCGCCGTTTCAGACAACAGCACCTTCTTCTCTAGCCGCGCAGCATACAGTGGGGTCGTCAATGCTCAGGTGCTCCCGCAAATCCTCTCAAAAAGGCTCTATTGACCAGTGTAATTAGCTCCGCGAGAGAACCGGCTCCACCGAACTGCGTCCGGCCATGGCGCCTACTCCACCGTAACTGACTTCGCCAGGTTGCGGGGCTGGTCCACGTCACATCCGCGACGCACGGCAATGTGATAAGCCAGCAATTGCAGCGGAATAACCTCGATCACAGGAAGCAGCAGCTCCGGCGCCGGAGGCACACAGACCACGTGGTCCACCAACTCGCCAATCTGCTCGTCGCCTTCCGTCGCCACGGCAATCACTTTGCCCGATCGCGCCGTGACCTCCTGAATGTTCGAGAGCGTCTTCTCATAGCGCAGCTTAGAGTCGCGATTGCTCTCGTCCTTCGTGGCCAGCACGACCACTGGCAGCGTCTCGTCAATCAGCGCGTTCGGCCCGTGCTTCATCTCGCCCGCCGGATAACCCTCGGCATGAATATACGAGATTTCCTTCAGCTTCAATGCGCCTTCAAGCGCAATCGGGTAATGAATGCCGCGCCCCAAAAACAGAAAATCGCGCGCCGTCGAATACGTCCTTGCGAGCCGTTCGCACACGCTGTCGGCAGAGTTCAATGCCTCCGTCAGCTTGCCCGGAAGCAGGCTCAGTCCCTCCAGCAGCAGCCTGCTCTCGCTCTCGCCGATCGTCTTCCGCACCTGCGCCAGATGCACGGCAAACAGAAACAGCGCCACCAGCTGCGCTGTGAACGCTTTCGTCGATGCAACGCCGATCTCCGGCCCCGCATGCGTGTAAATCACCCCGTGCGCCTCGCGCGCGATCATTGCGCCGACGACATTGCAGACGGCGATGGTCTTCGAGCCCTTCGCAATCATCTCTCGTTGTGCTGCCAGCGTATCGGCCGTCTCGCCCGACTGTGTAATCAGAATTCCGATGGCCGACGGATCGGAAATGGGGTCGCGGTAGCGATACTCGCTCGCATAGTCCACCTCCACCGGAATTCGCGCCAGCCGTTCGATCATGAACTTGCCTGCGGTCGCCGCATGCCAGCTTGTGCCGCAGGCCGCAATGTTGATCTTGCCGGCGCGCTCGAACTCCTCGTCGGTGATCTTCATCTCGCTCAGAAACACTTTGCCGCTGTCCAGCGAGATGCGTCCCAGAGTCGTGTCGCGGACTGCGCGCGGCTGCTCAAAAATCTCCTTGAGCATAAAGTGCTTGTAGCCGCCCTTTTCCGCCTGGATCGGGTCCCAGGTGATGCGCTGTACCAAGCGCTCAATGTGGTTGCCCTGCAGATCGGTCAGCGCGACGCCATCGCGGGTAAGCACCGCAACATCGCCGTCAGCCAGAAAATATAGGTTCCGCGTGTGATGCAGAATCCCCGGTACGTCCGACGCAACAAAGTACTCCCCTTCGCCCAGCCCTACCACGACCGGCGGACCGTTCCGCGCTACCACGATCTTGTCCGGGTCCTTCGCATAGAGCACGCATATCGCATAAGCACCAGTCAGTCGCAACGCCGCCCTGCGCACCGCGTCTTCGAGTTTGAGCGTCACGCCGGACGCTGCCGCGATAATCTCCTGCTCGATCAGGTGCGCAATCACCTCCGTGTCCGTCTCCGTGACGAACTTGTGCCCTTCGGCAGAGAGCTCCTGCTTCAGCGCAAGGTAATTCTCAACAATTCCGTTGTGCACCACCACAATGCTGCCCGAGCAATCGCGATGCGGGTGCGCATTCTCCTCTGTAGGGCGGCCGTGCGTTGCCCAGCGCGTGTGGCCTATGCCGTAAGTGCCTTCCAGCGGATGCTCGCGGATGACCTCTTCCAGATTCTTCAGCTTGCCCGGAGCCCGGCGAAGCTCAAACCTGTCGCCGTGACCACCCACGGCAATGCCCGCTGAATCATACCCGCGATACTCAAGCCGGCGCAGCCCATCGATAATCAGGGGGACAACCTTTTTACCGCCGCCGACGTAGCCGACAATTCCGCACATAGTCTTCCTCTGATTCCACTACAGGTGATGCAACGCAGAACCATCGGAGCCGGCAAGCCCGACTCGCAGCTCAGCTCTACTCGCCTTCTTCCAGATGAAACCGGAACTCCTCAATCACCGGATTGGTGAGCACTTCACGCGCAATCCGCTCAACCTCGGCATGTGCAGCCGCTGCATCCAGCGAAGCAGCCAGGCGAATCACAAAATATTTACCCTGCCGCACGTCCTCAATGCCCTGGTACTGCATCTTTCTTAGGGCGCCGTGAATAGCCTGGCCCTGCGGATCCAGAACCGTTTGCTTGAGCGTGACATAGACATGAGCCTTCATTTTGCCTGATTATAAACGGTGCGGCCTCGTTGTTAGCGCCGGAGCTCACCGTTCGCAACATGGAAAATACAGGACAAGCATGACGAATTATCTGACCCTTCCGCTTGGCGACAACGCCCCCGAAGCTGTGAACGCCGTGATCGAGATACCTGCCGAATCCATCAACAAATATGAGTACGACAAGAAGCTGAACGTCTTCCGGCTCGACCGCAACCTGTACTCGCCCGTCCACTACCCCGGCGATTACGGCTTCATCCCGTCCACGCTCAGCGACGACGGCGACCCGCTCGACGTGCTGGTCCTCGTCGACGCGCCCAGCTTCTCAGGCTGCGTGATGACTGTGCGCCCCATCGGCGTGCTTGAAATGCTTGACCAGGGTGTGCTCGACGAAAAAATCCTCGCCGTAGGCAAAAACAACCCGCGCTACAAGGACGTGTGGAATTACTCCGAGATTTACCCGCACATGCTCAAGGAGATCACGCATTTCTTCTCCATTTATAAGGACCTCGAGGGCAAGCGCGTCGAGGTCAGCGGATGGCATGACGCGGCCTACGCGCGCGAGCGCCTGATGGCTGCGGCAAAAAACTTCAAGTCACCTAAATAGAGCTGCGAGGCACGCGCCTGCATGCCTCATGCCTCGCCTGCCACGGCGCGCTGGCGCACCGTGCGCGAAATTCCGTACAGCACCGGCCCCATAGCCGCAATGATGAACCCTAACAGCAGAGCCGGCATGTGCGCCATCCGCTCCTGCCGCGAAACATAAGCAGCGTACACGGTCAGCACCGTCGGACCCACCCCCAGCGCAATCGCCGTAGCCAGGCTCCCGGCCCGGAAGGGCCTTTCCAGCTCCGGCTCGCGAAAACGCAGCACGACTAACGCAAGGAACTCCAGAATCAGGCTTGCGCCGTAGAGCATCAGGTCAATGGAGATGAGCCTCTCAAAGCTGAAGTGCAGCGCAAGTGCCCATGCCACCGCGCACAGCAGCACGGCCACCCACGGCACTCCATAGCTGTTGCGCGCCGCAACCACCGAAGGCAGCATCCCGTCTTCGGCCAGCACCATCGGCAGCCGGGCATATGACATCATGAGCGCGTTGAACATGCCCAGCCCCATCACGGCGCCTCCCAGCACCACGATAAATTCAAGCCATGGCCCTGCCAGCGTTCTCGCGGCGTCCGCCCAGGCCCCTGTACTGAATCGCGCCGCGTCCAGGCCTGCAAAGGCCATCGCCGCGAGCGGCAACACATAGGTCAGGGTCGTCGCCACCGTAGCCAGCAGCATCGCGCGCGGATAATTCCGCTGCGGGTCATCCACCTCCTGCGCCACGGTCGACGCATTGTCCCACCCCATATAGTTCCATAGGCCCACCAGAATCGCCGTCGAAAGACCCGCACTGCCCGCCGCGCCTGACCTCCAGGCCGTGTTGCCATGCAGATGTAGCCCGTGCCACACCACCGCAACTATCAGCACGGCGAACGGCGACAGCAAAAACGCGAACAGTCCGACCGATCCATCGCCGACTGCCGGAGCTCCACGCAAATTCCAAAGGCAACACACAGCAATGAGCGCGAGCTCCCACGCAGTGCCCCGCCAGCCCGCCGTCCACCCGGGAAACACCCTGTCCAGATAGAGCACAAACAGCGTAGGGTAAATCGCCATGTCGAAGATGCTGGCTGACAGCGACAGCCACGCTTCCTGGTAGCCCCAGAATGGCCCCATCGCGCGCCGCACCCACACATAGAAGCCGCCCTCTTGCGGCAGCGCGCTCGCCAACTCGCCGATCATCAGCGCGGTAGGAAAGCTCCACAGCAGCGGCAGCGACAGCAGAATCGCCAGAGCCTTGGCGTACCCTGCGCCGCCCAGAATGTCCTCAATGCCGTAAGGCCCGCCCGCGACCATAAAGTATGTCGCAGCGGCAAGCGGAATGAGGCGCAGGCCGCGCTGTAGTTGGCCGGACTTTTGTTTGCTCCCTACAAGAGGCATATCTAGGGTTTGAGCGTATCGCGAAAGTGCTAGGCTGTGTGAACCTTTCTGTTTGCTTGTCTCCGGTGGATCCCGCATCGTCCGCGCGCCTCGCATCAATTCCTATATACTCAATTTGGACAAGCCGGAGAGATGGCCGAGTGGCTGAAGGCGGCGGTTTGCTAAACCGTTATAGGGTCAAAAGCTCTATCGGGGGTTCGAATCCCCCTCTCTCCGCCAGAAAGCTTTCTTCCCGATTCCCCAAAACATTTCTGCATCGACTCGCTCGAAATGCCTGCGTAAAATCGTCACGCAGGGAAAAAGAAGGATTGCTTCTTCCGATTTCTGCGATTACTAAGCAATGAATTGAAGAGGACACATAAAGTAGCTGCTATGCCGGAATCCTGGGTCCCCGTTGAGCTTATATCCGCGGAAAATCACCCGCCTGCCACCCGAGGGACCCGGCCATGAATCGCAGGAAGTTCCTTAAGGCCTCAGGTGCGCTTGTCGCAGCTTGCGCCCTACGCCCGAACCTCCTCTCCGAGACGCCGACACCTCCCCGCTCCTCTTTCAAACTCGATATTGCCCCTCTGACCGTCGAGCTCGCGCCCGGGACCGAGATTCGTACTCTAGGCTATAACGGCCGGGTTCCCGGGCCCCTGCTGCGCATGCGCGAGGGCGTGCCGGTCGAGATCGAGGTCACCAACCACTCCGGCCACCCGGATCTGGTCCACTGGCACGGTCTGCACATCCCGTCGTACATGGACGGAGCTACGGAGGAGGGTTCGCCGCTCATTCCGCCCGGCGGATCGTTCCGCTACCGCTTCACTCCAGAGCCGGCGGGCTCCCGCTGGTATCACACCCACGTCCGGGCCGGTCGCAATCTGGAGCTGGGAACATACACGGGCCAATTCGGCTTTCTGTACATCGATCCCAAACACGAACTGGGCAACTACGACCAGGAGATCTTTCTCGCGGTCCACCATTGGGAGCCGTCTTTCGTCAGGATGCGGGAGACCTCGCGCAACTGTCCGGAGATCGCATACCGTTACGCCTCCATGAACAGCAAATTGCTCGGCGCGGGCGAGCCCATCCGCGTCAGGAAGGGTCAGCGCGTCCTCTTCCGTTTTCTCAACGCCAGCCCCACCGAAAATGTTCTGCTCTCGCTGCCCGGGCATCGGTTCAGGGTCATCGCTCTCGACGGAAACCCGGTGCCGCGCCCGGCCACGGTCGAGGTCCTTTCGCTCGCCGTCGCTGAGCGGATCGATGCCGTGGTCGAAATGACCAGACCCGGGAAATGGGTCCTGGGCTCACTCAGCGATGAAGAGCGAAAGAAGGGACTTGGCGTAATCGTCGAATATGCCGGGGCAACGGGCCACTCACAATGGCGTCCGCCTGCTTCGGTCGATTGGCACTATGGGCTCTTCTCATCACCTGAACCGGGCCCGGCGCAACCTGCGGAGCTGACCACCATGCTGTTTGAGAAGAAATCCGTTCCTGCAGACGAGATTACCCGGTGGACGATCAATGGGCAGTCTTTCCCCAACGTGCCTCCGCTGAATGTCAAATACGGACAGCGTTATCGCCTGCGGTTGGTAAACGCATCCGCCTGCGCACATCCGATTCACCTGCACCGCCATAGCTTCGAGTTGAAGCGGGTCGCGGAGGTGCCCATGTCGGGCATCATGAAGGACGTGGTCCGCGTGCCGGAATACGGCGTCGCTGACGTGGACCTGGTGGCCAACCATCCCGGCCCCACGCTGTTCCACTGCCATCAGCAGCTCCACATGGACTTCGGTTTCATGAGGATGATGGAGTACGTGTGAGCCATGAATGAAATGCTCCGAGCGCGGCCATTCCATCTACCGGGGAGAACATGAAGCTTCCATCGCGAATCAACGCGAGTGACAAACTGCTCGGGATGGATCAACACATCCCCCGAAAGGACCACGTCTCCGCGGAGCCCATGGTACCCGAGAGCGACGGGAAGCGGCGCATCTACGGACTCACTGCCGAGGATTGGGACGGCTACCAGGGCATCGGCGACTACAGCCGGGCCAACGGCAATACTCATGCGACCATGGCCGCTGGACACGGCATCCGCGACGGCGAGTACCCGGTGTTCCTCACCTCGATCGAACCGGCGGATGAGGACTATGACTGCGTAGTCGTGGGCGGGGGCATCAGTGGGCTCGCCGCGGCGCAAACTTTCGTCCAGTACGCGGGCGGGAAGACGTGCCTGGTCCTTGAAAATCATGCGATCTTTGGCGGCGAGGCGCGTAGGAATGAGTTCGCCGTAAACGGCCAGCGACTGATTGCGCCCCAGGGGTCCGCAATGTTCTTTCCGCCGCTGCCGGGCTCTTCCCTGCTGGCCTTTTACGAGTCCATCGGATTCAACGGACAGGCCCTCCAGTACCAGCAGACCGCGGGCGGGGCCAGTGACATACCGGTCGCCAATACCACCTACGCCGGAAACGGGCGCAACCTGGGCATGTTTTTCGGCGCAATGTTCGGGCATCCCGAAGGTCTGTGGGTCACCGATCCCTGGGGCAAGCAACTGGAGGGCACGCCCTTCCCGGAAGAGGTAAAACGCGAGTTGCTGAGGCAAACCAGGCCGGCAAATGTTCACATTCCCGACCCGAAGGCATACGGCGATGATGCCTGCCGCGCGCTTGACCGGATGAGCATGGAAGAGCTGCTTATACGTCGCGATGGCATGAGTCGCGACACGATTCGCCGCTACATGCCGTATGCGGCCTCCGGAGCAGGCGCCTCCGCCGATGCCATCTCCGCAGTGGCCGACTATATTCCCGATCTCCAATTCCCGTGGGACGCCACGCATGGACCACAGATGTTTCCCGGAGGAAATGCCGGGATTGCACGCTATCAGTTGAAGGCGCTGGTTCCCAGCGCCCTGCCCGGACCGCTCACGCTCGAAGGCGTCTCACGTGCGGCAATTGACTTCAATGCGCTCGACCGGCCGCATCAGGGAGTGCGCATTCGCCTGAATGCAACGGTGTTCGGCGTCAGGCATGACGGCGAGCCCGGCACCGCCCGGACCGCGACAATTGCATATGTTCACGAGGGCCGATTCAGGAGAGTCCGCGCCCGATCGGTGATCATGGCCGGGGGATGGTCCACCTGGCGAGTCGTTCAGGACCTGCCTGAAAGTCATCGCGAGGCATATCAGCAGTTCTTCCGCATGCCCTGCCTGGTCGCAAGCATCGCTCTGACCAACTGGCGGTTTCTCGCCAAGAATGGCCTGAGCGAGTGCGCATGGTATGAGGGCCTGGGCGATTCGTTCGCTGTACGCCGTATGCCGGTCTTCGCGCCCGCCAAGCCGACCATCACACCGGATTCGCCCGTCGTGCTCACTCTGAAGATCCTCTTCACCGAACCGGGGCTGCCACTCCCGCAGCAGGCGACCCGCGGGCGCATGCGGATGCTGAGCACACCCTTCTCCGAGTACGAGCGGGCGCTGCGCGAGCAGTTCAACCTTATGTTCTCGCGCTGGGGCTTCGACGCACGGACGGACATTGCTGGAATCATTCTCAACCGCTGGGGGCATGCCTATCTTTGCGCCCAGCCCGGGTTCTTCTTCGGCAAAGATGGTCAACCGCCCCCGCGAGAGGTTCTGCGGCGTGCACCTTTTGGCCGCATCGCCTTTGCCAACTCGGATCTGTCCGGCATCATGGACCACCGCGCATCGATCAGCGAGGCACAGCGGGCGGTACGTCAATTGCTGGCGTGAGGAGCGCGCGATGGCGAGTGCCCGGCTTCGCGCGGGCGCTTTAGGGACGTAGCGCACGACCACCCAAGGACGGAATGCAGTACATGAAACAACGGCGAGACCGGCCTCTACAACCCCCATGTGGCGGACATATTTGCAAAGAGCTAATTCGGATCCGGTCCTGGTTCTTGTGAGGAGCGAGGGCGGGCGGACGCTTCAGCCTGTAGCAGGCGATAGCCGTCTCGCGTTCGCACGCGATCCTTTGCGAGCCTCTTACCTACGAGCTTCACGCTTATGGTGCGCCAGCCCTGATTTTTGTTGGGCTTCGGGTAATAAGCGATGGTATAGAGGTGTGCAAGGTCATCCCGGATCGAGCTGAACGCAAGCTTTTCGTCTTGCCAATTCCTTGCAAAATACGCTTTGCCGCCGGTAGCTTTGCTCATCCGCTCGAACACTGTCGTCGATAATGGATCATCCTGGGCCGCCCGGGTGCTAATGATGTAAATGATCGTTCCTGTTGACTGGGCCAACTCTTCCACGTCTTCCGGAGGAATGGAGCTGGCATCATCCGGACCATTTGAAAACACAACGATTGCCTTTCGGCCCCGCAGAGGGGCTGCATCTCTTACCGTGAGTAAGAGGCAGTTGTAGAGTGCGGCCTGGTCTCCTGCAACTGTGCTGCGCACACCATGCAGGACGGCGAATCGATTGGCGGTAA
>Ga0335075_10000765_pt1 | contig 54518 bp, 43 predicted proteins | sample Lox_Sample_24_FD_206723 | JGI IMG/M metagenome (GOLD analysis project Ga0335075, IMG submission 206723) | Soil microbial communities from Loxahatchee National Wildlife Refuge, Florida, United States - Lox_Sample_2.4 | ecosystem: Environmental > Terrestrial > Soil > Wetlands | place: USA... | reverse complement strand
GGTCGGGCGAGCTTGTCACGCGAGAAGAACTTCGCCAGGAGCTCTGGCCCGCGCATACTTTCGTGGATTTCGACCGTGGCCTGAACAAGGCCATGACTAAGCTCCGCAACGCCCTCGGTGATTCGGCAGAATCGCCCCGCTACATCGAAACCCTACATCGCCGCGGATACCGATTCCTTGCGTCGGTCGTAGAGCATCATGAAAGCGACTCGGGCGCCCACCTAACGGTCGCAGGAGCCGCGCCAAACGGCGGGCACAACGGAAAGCTGCCAGCAACGATTGCAGCGGCCAAGACCTTGCCTCGACCATGGCTGGGCCGGCACAAAACCATGGCGATAGCGCTGGTCGTCGTATTGTTTTCCGTCGCGTTGTTCACCTATCTGAAGTTCTACCGCGGGGTCGTGTTTGGCGGTTCGCCGCGTACGATCGGCACTCGGACTTCCGTGGCGGTGCTCGGCTTTCGCAATCTGTCTGCAAATCCGCAACAGGCATGGCTCTCGACGGCACTTTCAGATTGGTTGACGACCGAGCTTTCGGCGGGCGATCAACTGCGAATCATACCGGCGGAAACGGTGTCGCGCATGAAGATGGAGCTGGCATTGCCAGACGTCGATACGTTTGGCCGCGACAGCCTCTTCCGAATCAGGAAAAACGTGGGAACGGATTACGTTGTGGCCGGGTCTTACGCGACCTTTGCGGGCAAACCCAATGATTCGACTCAAATGACGCTGGACCTTCTGCTACAGGATGCCCGGAGCGGCGAAACCGTGATGGCAATTTCGGAAAGCGGAGCGCAAGCGCATCTCTCGGAGATTGTAGCCAAAGCAGGCGAGGAACTTCGCGCGAAGCTTGGCGCCGGAGCCATGACTACCCAACAGGCTGCAGAAGTAGCGACGGCATTGCCATCCCAGCCACAAGCGGCACGCCTATACTGGGAGGGTGTCGCGCGCCTGCGTGTGTTTGATGCGCTTTCGGCGCGCGACTCGTTCCTAAAGGCTGTCGCAGCCGATCCGAATTTTGCCCTGGCGCACTCAGAGCTTGCCAATGCATGGATGCAACTCGGCTACGCCGAAAACGCGCGCACGGAGGCGAAGAAGGCCTTCGACCTTTCGGGCAATTTGCCTCGCGAGCAGCGGTTGTTGATTGAAGCTCGGTATCGCGAAGCATCAGGCGATTGGGCCAAAGCGACCGATATCTATCGCGCGCTTTTCGAGTTCTTCCCCGACAACTTGGATTATGGCCTTGCGCTCGCTGCAGATCAGGTGAATGCGGGCAATGCGAAACAAGCAGTGAACACGGTGGCGTCTCTGCGAAACCTCCCGGTTTCTCTGAGCAACGATCCGCGGATTGACCTCGCGAGCGGAAATGCTTCGGAAGCCCTGGCTGATTTCAAAGCCGTCGAAACCTACAGTGAGCGGGCTGCAGATAAAGCACGCGCGTCCGGAGCATCGCTGCTACTGGCGCGAGCCCTACTCGATCGCGCATGGGCGGCGGAAAACCTGGGCGAGTTTGACGAAGTGGATGGACTGGTCAACGAAGCAAAACAAATCTACGACACGGCTCACGATCGTAAGGGGGCAGCGGATGCGATCACGGTCGGAGCAATCGCTCTTGAAATGAAAGGCGACTATCCGGGAGCGGAGAAGGGCTACGAGCGGGCGCTGGATCTATACCAGGGCCTCGGCGAACAGATTGCTATCGCCAACGAGTCCGACAATGTGGCAGACATCCTGCTTGGGCTCGGGCAGCTCGGCGGCGCGCGCGCGAATTACGAAAAGGCGCTGGAAATCTTTCGCCGCGTCGGCCACGCCGATGGAGTTCCGTTGGCGGAAAACGGTCTGGGCGACGTGTTTTTCACCATGGGGAATCATCGTGAAGCAAAGAGAATGTATGAAGATTCCCTCCAGGCCTCTCGTCAGATCGGCGATCGTAGCAAGGCTGGCGTGGCTTTATCGGGACTTGGGCAGGTGTATCGAATCGAGGGTGATCTTCCGGCGGCGCGAAGAAGTGAAGAGGAAGCCGAGACGATTTTCGAGGAAATCGGCGATAAAACTCAGGCCATGGAGTCGCGCCTGCGACTGGCCCAGATTCTTCTCGACGAACACAAGTTTTTCGCGGCGCAGCAGTCAGCGCAGATTGCTGTGGATGCTTTCAAGCAGGCCGGTGCAAAGAAGGACGAAACGGGAGCATACCTTGTGCTCTCTCAAGCCCTGTTGGCGCAAGGACAGGTGCTGGAAGCTGAGAAAGTTGTCAATCAGGCCGTTGCGTTGGCAAATGAGACTCACGTCCGTGAACTGGAAGTGGCGGCGGCGATTACTGAGGCGAATGTTATGGCGCGGTCCGGCAAGCCCGGAGACGGCCAGACGGCTGCGCAGAGGCTGGACAAGCTCGTGTCAGAGGCGACGAACGCCGGGTATGTTAACGCGGAGATGGAAGCGCGGCTTTCGCTCGCCAGGGTTGAAATCACTTCAGGCAATCGTGCCCAAGGTGTCCGGCAGCTCGAATCACTGGAACGCGATGCCGCCAGTGCCGGTTATCGGTTGATCGCGACGAACGCAGAAGCCGCGCGTTCGATGTAGGAGCAACCCTCAGGAGCAGTGGGCTCCCCGGCAGTTCGATTAGCCTCGTTTTGCATCCAGCCGGCGATTTGCGACCAAACCGATTCTTCTACGGCCGAGTTTTCATCGATGCTGCGACGCGCAGGGTTAGGATTTGGTGCGGCTCGATCGAAAGCTGGACGGAAGACCCGGAGAACGGAACTTCCCGCTGATTTTCTTCGACCGCGTTCGTGATCCACGCGTGCTGGAGATCGAACAGCGGAAATGTGACCCGAAAATTGGCTGCCTCACCGCCTACTTCGAGGAGCCGCAGTATTGATCCTTGGCCGTCGTTTGCCGTCTTCCAATTTTCCACCACCACGTCCGGCGCACTTACCTGCAGGAATGTCGCCGGGGTGGGCGCCAGGAGCCGCGCAGGATCGCCAGCCTTGTCCTGGTCAACAACCTGGTCCACTTCGAGAGGGGTCATGGCCGCGCGGCCGAGGCGAGCCAAGTCTGTGGGCGAAAGCTGCGGTCCGCTGGTGAAAACGTAACGGAAAGTAAAGTCACCACCCTGTTCGGCACGATAGTTGGTGTGCCAGTAGTTGTTCAGCGCGTACGAAAACACGGTGGAGCTGTTCGGCGCGAACTTCTCTGGCCACACGCCGCGATTGATATCGCCCAGCGTAATCAGTGGCGCGTCCAGAGGGACGACGGCGGCGCTCAAATCGCCGTTCGAGACGCTGACCCAGTGGCGCACGCTGAACCATTCCAGGCCCGCGCCCTTCAGCATGTCGTGGCTGGGATCGACCCAGCCATTTTGAATTTCATACGTGAAATCCGGCTGATCCACGGCGAGGGGAAAGGCAAAATACACAGCTTCCTTTTCGTTGACGGCTTCTTTGTTGAAATGATTCACGAATTCAATTTGCTTTTCATTGTCGAACAAAATGATGTCGGTACGAATTGCGGGAGTGTGCACATCCTTCGACTCGATGCTCAAGATCTGGCCATAGGGCGTTTTTCGTGAGCCGATTACGTGTCCGTCCACCGGGGGATGGATTGTGAGCTGTGCCACCGGCAGAGATTTCTGAAGATAAACAATCTGCTGCTCGCCTTCACCTCCGCCGGAAACGTAAAGATACTGATCGAACTTATACGGGCTCTTTGCGTCGACGAGTTCCTTATTCAGTTGCTTGTCGAAGATGCTGGCCACGGCCCCGGTTGCAGGGTCGACAGTCACGCGATAGAAGGCGTTCTCCATTATGTTGGCCTGCTGCGGCTTCTCCACTGCCAGTGGCGGCGCGTCCTTGGGTGCGGATACGAACCTATAGGATCGATAGCCCATCGCGGGCACATCGCTGGCGAGGAATCGAACACGATCGTACCCATTGCCCTTGCGCACTACCTCAACGGGCACAGGCTTGAGGCTCGGGTATTCGGCCACCATCTCGCCATTGTCGAGGTCGAGGCTGACCATGCCGCTGCGCTGCCAGCTCAAAGTGTTGAACACCAGGAATGTCCCGGACGGCATATGTATCTCATTCGCGATCTGGCTCAGCGACCGCTCGGCCAGCGAATTCACTTGCTGCTGTTCCTCCTCGACGTACTCGTTTTTCGTGGCCAGCTGACGCTTGGCCTCTTCGCTGTCGGGGCGATAGACGGAATCCCACGAATCGAACGTATGTTCCGCATACAGAAGGAGGCTCTGCCACATGCTTGCGATCAGCTGCCGGGGCGGCGCCAAATCGGGATCAACAAACGTGGCTAGGGTTGAGAGTTTCTCTGCGGAAGTCGCGCGTTGCTGATTATTGCGGTCGATCGCCGTGAACTTCGCGTCAGAGCCGAATCCATCTTCCCAATAGGGACCACCGTCGCCGACAACCGTGTCCAGTTGTGGGCCATATTTCTTTTCGATGTACTCAAAATATCGCGGAAACGTAGTGATGACGAATTTCGGATATGCATACGCCGCATTCCATTGCTGTACAAAACCGGACTCGCCCAACTGCAGATCGGTATTTTCGAATTGGCTGCCATACATCAGCACGGTATCCGGCTTGTAACCGGGCGCCTCGAATTGTTCGAGGAACGTGGGAATCGATTGCTCGCAATTCGCCATCTGCGGTGGCAGGCCACAAGTGAAATACATCTGCGAGTACTGACGCGTGTACGCCATCAGCACTTTCGATCCGTCAGGACCCTCCCACCAGAAGGGTGATTTGGTATTCCAACGTCCATAGAGAAGGATCGGGCCGCGATCGCTGTTCGCTGCCGCCGCGAAGTATTTCAGGCCGAGCGCGTTCAGCACCGAGGGGTACGACCAGGTTTGGCTGGGAACGTCCGTAATATTTGCGTAATCAAACGGTATGCCTTCGGAGCGGTGCAGCGCGTAGGTGAAGTCGGCAGACCGAATCAGTTCTTCCAGGCTCGCGTAGCCCGTCAGCAGGTTTGCGTACTGCGCGGGCACACCGATTCTTCGTTGCCGCACAAGATCGAAGAACTGTTTTCGCGCAGCCGCGGTCCGACTGTTCATGTAATTCTGAACGATCCATGAGCCATCCAGGCTGAAATCCATCTCCGGGTGCTGCGGCAGATAGGTCAGCAGCTTGTCGATATTGCGGCTGTGAACCTCCGCCACTTTTGGCTGGTAATCGGTGTAGCCGATATCGAGATGCGCGTGCGGGACAAAATCGATGGTCCATTGCCGCGCGGGTTCGAACAGCGTCTCGAAACGACGCGTTTGCCCGTTGGCGCGCAGAACCACTTGTGCTTCTTCCGGTTTATCGATCGCAGACACTTCAAACTCGAACCGCTGCTGACCGAAATCGTTCGTTGGGGAGAGCGCCGCCTGAAAATGCTGCCGCCCAACCAGCAATTGGAGGTTGCCATTCCGAATTTTTTCAGGCAGCGTGGCCGTAACGTAAGTCTCCTCGAAAAGCCCATCTGCTTTTTTTGTGTAATAGACGGTGGGTTCCACGTTCGCCGAAAAGGCGGATTCCACGGACGACGCTGTTTTCTCACTCAGCTGGAGAGCGTCGTAGATGAAGTACGACATGCCTTCGGGACTGACGGGATCGTCGACTCCTGTGAGTGTCAGCGTATTCTGACCCGCTTTGAATAAAGAAGCCGGCAGCTCAATTTCGAGTTTGCCTTCGCCATAAATAGGCGAATCGACGCCGCCGTCGCCGGGGTAGTAGCTGACGTGCCGCTGAACGTAGTAGAGCCCCTTCTTGCCGTTCACATCGACCAGAAGATTCGGATAGCGAGGATTGTTGAACACCAATCCGATGTCCAGCAGGCAATCGACCGTCGGCCGCTGCGGCAACTGGAACACAATTGCGTACGGAAACGTGCGGCCTTTTGCCTCCGGAACGCGAGAGCCAGGCTGATAGGCGGGCCAGTCGGATGGTTTGCTCTTTCCGATCGTATAGACAACGTGGAAATTCGGGTCGTCGAAGCGCAGATCGTGGTTGAACTCCACCGACGAATGATTGAATGTGCCGATCTGCCAGACGGTTTGACCGCTCGCGCCAATCGCCAGCCAGCAGATCGCGCAAATTAACGGGGCTGCGCGACTCATTCGTCGAGAAATGTGCGCGGTCACTTGCGCCTCCAATTTGCTGCGTTTCCGGACTACGCCCCTGTTATCAATTGACGGAATACAACGTGGTGCGAAGAGGACCGAAGCCACAAAGACGGCGGCCATCTTAGGTCCGTGATTGATGGAAAGTCAATTTGGATGTGGACGCCAGTCAATTCAGCGACGCGGCGCCAATCCGAGAGGAAGGTCCTTCCGGAATCCGACTTACTCGCGCGTGGCACTCGTGGAAACCAATGCTATAGTGTGACGTTCCGAATGCTCTGGCGACCGGACCCTCGATTTCTGCGCTCTTTCAGGCCTACTTCTCCGCCTGCGCAGCATCCCAATTTAGCCAGCGGTTCGCCATTGATCGACCGGCGTTCGTTGCTGTTCGCGTTTGGAACCATGCTCGCCCCGATTGCGAACGGCGCGCGCCGTCTCACGCAACTCGGTTTTGCGAAATCGCCTTCGACGCCACAGCACTCGAACGTGATTCCGGGTAAGTTCAGGGACATCACGTCCGAACTTGGCATCGATTTCCGCTACATTTCGTCCCACACGCCGAAAAAGTATCTGATCGAAACGATGGGACCGGGAGTCGCGCTGTTCGACTTCGATAATGACGGGCGCCTGGACATTTTTGTCGTCAACGGAGCGCCTCTCACTGATTCCATGCCTGTGAAAGCTATCCCTCAAAAGACCGACGCGCAATACTGGAATCGCTTATATCATCAGAAACCCGACGGAAAATTCGAAGACGTAACGGAGAAAGCCGGACTGCAGGGCTTCGGATACGGGATGGGTGTTGCCGTTGGAGATTACGATAACGACGGATTCGAAGACCTATTCGTGACCGCGTACGGCGGCAATCGGCTCTATCACAACAACGGTGATGGCACGTTTTCCGATGTAACGGAAAAGGCAGGCGTAGGAGGGGAAGGGTGGTCAACGAGCGCGGCCTGGGTCGATCTTGATAATGATGGTCGCCTCGATCTGGTGGTTCTTCGCTATCTCGAGTGGGATTTTACGGATGTCTGGTGCGGAACTCACAAACCGGGCTACCGGTCGTTTTGCACGCCGGATATCTTTAAGCCGATCACGCCGTTGGTGTATCACAACGAAGGCGACGGTCGATTTACGGAAGTTTCGCAGAAGATTGGCATTTCGAAGCCGGGCCGCGGCCTTGGAATCGGCATCGCCGATTACGATCGGGACGGCTACATCGATATTTTTGTCGCGAACGACTCGATGTTCGAATTTCTTTATCACAACAAAGGCGATGGCACGTTTGAAGAGGTCGCGCTACCCGCGGGAGTGGCGGTGGACGGCGACGGCAACACCTATGCGGGCATGGGTGTGGATTTCGCTGATTACGATAACGATGGCCTTCCGGACTTGATCGTCACGGACCTGGGAAATCAGCGCTACGCGCTTTACAAGAACAATGGCGATGGCAGCTTTGGGTATGCGAGCTTTGTTTCGGGTCTCGCAACCATCACTCAACGCGTTTCAGGTTGGGGCGTGCGCTTCATGGACTACGACAACGACGGCTGGAAGGACCTCATGGTCGCCCAGGGTCACGACATGGACAACATCGAGCTCACTACGCCAAGTCTGCGATATCGCGAGCCGATGCTGCTTACGCGGAATACGGGCCAGAGTTTCGTTGATGTTTCCGCGCGATCGGGCAGCGTGTTCCAAATTCCGTGGGTGGCACGAGGCATGGCGGTGGGGGACATCGATAACGACGGCAGACTCGATGCGGTGGTCACCACAAACGACGGCGGGATGCACGTGCTGCACAACGAGACAGAAACGGCGAATCACTGGCTCAGTCTTCGGCTCGTGGGCCACAAGAGCAACCGCGACGCAATCGGCGCGGAAGTGAAAATTACTACGCAACACGGTTCGCAGCTTGGCATCGTCACCACCGCGAGCAGTTATCTTTCTTCCGGAGACAAGCGCGTGCATTTCGGGCTGGCAAGCAGCGAGCTCGCCAACGAGGTTCAGGTCCGCTGGCCAAGCGGAATCGTTCAAAAATTGCAAAATGTGCGTGGAGGCCGGACCGTGCAAATCGAGGAACCCACGGGCGGTAGTTCTGCAGATGTGAATGAGGGGGCGGCGCGGGATGCGCAAAAAAACAAGCGCAACGATTGAAGATTTGCGACGCATTTTGGCCCGGCTCCGGTCCACGCGTGGTGCAGGCCCTCGCGTGTCCCCGGAAGCGCCTCCCTGTCTGGATCGCCGGTCAATGCTGTTCTCGATGCTGGGATTCGCCACCGCGCCGATGCTGGGGGGCGCCGCGCCTCGATATTTTCAGCATCAGCAGCCCAAATCGGCTAAGCCATCGGGTGTGATGACGGGGGGTGAGTATGCGCCGGTTTACGACACGAACCACCGCCCGATCACTGCGGGAGGATTTGTGGATGGCGCCCCGGTAGTGTACGAGGATTACACGCGGCAGTCGGGGCTCGCCGCCTTCAGGCATCGTTCCGGCACGCCGGAAAAGGCGACGATCATCGAAGTCGATGGCTCGGGAGTCGGGCTGATCGACTACGACAACGACGGCTGGCTGGACATTTATCTCGTGAACGGCTCGACGTTCGCCGCTCTCAAAGGCACCGAACCTGCTCCTCGCGCCATGCTGTTCCACAACAATCGCGACGGCTCGTTCACTGACGTGACGGAGAAAGCCGGAGTTGCGAACGAGCGATGGGGCTTCGGAGTGGCCATCGCCGATTTCGATAACGACGGCTGGCCGGATATCTACGTCTCGAATTTCGGCAAGAACCGCCTGTATCGCAACAACCACGACGGCACATTTACAGATATCGCTGAGAAAGCCGGCGTGGCCGTCGGCGGGTGGTCTACCGGCGCCACCTGGGGCGATTACGACCGCGATGGACGGCTGGACCTCTTCGTCCCCGGATATATCAAATTTGATCCCGATCATCCCACATTTGCAGGGAAGAACGGCGTTTCGCCCAGCTCTTGCGAGTTTCGCGGGATCACTGTGTTTTGCGGCCCGCTGGGACTGCAGGGTGAACAGGATCATCTGTTTCACAACAATGGCGACGGAACGTTCACCGAAGTCAGTGTCAAAGCCGGCGTTTCCGACCCGAACGGCGCCTACGGGTGGTCTTCCGTCTTCGTCGATGTGGATGACGATGGCTGGCTCGATCTTTTCGTAGCCAACGATTCCGTGGCGAACTATCTATACAAAAACAATCATGACGGGACCTTCAAGGACGACAGCTACATGTCCGGTATCGCTCTCAACGCCGATGGACGCGCGCAAGCATCTATGGGTATCGGCGTTGGCGATTACAATCGCGACGGGCGCATCGATTTTTACCTGACAACATTCTCCGACGATTACAAACCTCTCTACCGCAACGATGGCGAGGGCGAATTCACCGACGTGACGGCGGAAGCCGGTCTGTTACAGCCGACGATTCCGTTCCTCGGGTGGGGCGCTGGTTTCCTCGATTTCGACAACGACGGACTGTTGGATATCTTCTCGGCGAACGGCCACGTTTACGTCCAAGCCGATGGCGCGGACTGGGGAACCACATGGGCCCAGCGCCCGCTGCTGTTCCGCAATTTGAATGGTCGCCGGTTCCAAGAGGTCCCTCCGGCAACCGGTTCCGGATTGGCCGTCGTGATCTCGGGGCGCGGAGCGGCGTTTGGCGATCTGTTCAATACGGGTAAGATCGACGTAGTGATGAACAATATTGATAGTCACCCGACGCTGCTGAGGAACGCGGTGAAAAACACGAATCATTGGATTACCTTTAAGCTGATCGGCGGTCCGAAGAGTCCGCGCGACGCGATCGGGGCGAAGGTTTTACTTGCCGCTGGCGGTGTTCGCCAGCGCATGGACGTCATCAGCGGAGCGAGCTACTGCTCGACGTCGGATCCGCGAGCACATTTCGGGTTGGGCGCGTCAAACAAGATCGACTCAGTCGAAATCCATTGGCCGAGCGGATTCGTCGAACACGTCCCTCCGCCAGATGTGGACCGGCTCGTCACGGTTACCGAGGGTCAGGGGAAGCCGCGCAGTTCATAGTGCCACGTTCGAGACGAACGATGTGGCCGCGCGATTCTCTCGCCGTATAATGCGCATTAGGCAATGGCCGCAAAAGTCATGCAGGGATCGTCTCGCAAATCCGTTATTTTTCGCGCAGGCCCAGTCCGTCGGTTCTGCATTGCCACCATCGCAGTTTTGTTGGGCGCTTCACTCGCTCTGTCGCAGCAGTCTGCAGGAGGAACTTCAACGCAGCCGCATTCACCCCATACTTCAAACGCTCAGCCGGTTGGCAAGGCGGGTTCAGCACCGGCGCCAGATGTCTTGCTAGGGAAAGCGCAGTCGCTTCTCGAAAAAGGGCAGCTGAGCGATGCCGAGGCAACGCTCCGCGAAGACCTGAAAGCGACGCCACAGTCGGCAAACGCCCACTTTCTTCTCGGCTACGTGCTGTTTCGCGAAATTCAGGCGCAGGCCCAGCGCGACGATCCCCAGCCGGGTGCTGTTTATATGAAGCCGGGCAAATCTCTCGTCGAGTTGCGAGAAAAAAACGCCAAAGAGTCTCTCTCCGAGTACACCGCGGGGGCGCGTTATCAGCGACCGAGCGCATTCGATTTGAAGATTGTCTCGCTCGATTACGTTTTACTCGCCGACTTCATTGACGCGGATAAATGGCTGAGCCTGTCTCTCAAAATGAATCCCGGCGATTCGAACGGCTGGTACGAATTGGGCCGCACCAAATATTCGGAGAATCGATTCGCGGAAGCAATCGCCGCGTTCAAGCAATGTCTTCTTCTCGCCCCCAAAAACGTGAAGGCGGAGGAGAACCTCGGTCTTTCGTATGCCGGCCTGGGAGACGATCCACAGGCCATCACTGCTTACCAGTCTGCGATTGCGTGGCAGGCAGACGCCGTTCGCAAGGATCCTGAGCCCTATCTCGATCTCGGAACGCTCTTCCTCGATCAGAATCGTCCCAAGGATGCCGTCTCCGTTCTTCTAGAGGCAACAGAAATCGCGCCATCCGTTTCCCAGGCACACGAATCACTGGGTAAGGCATACCTTCAGATCAACAACTTACCAAAAGCCCAGATCGAGCTTGAACAGGCCGTAAAGCTCTCGCCTGATGTTGCTCGGTTGCACTATGTGCTGGGTCAGGTCTACCGAAAAGAGGGACTCACAGACAAAGCAAAGGTAGAGTTCGATCGCTGCGCCGTCTTGCAAGGGACTCGCGGGCCCAATCCGAACACGATGTGAACGGTACGCGCCCCGGCTTGCATGAAGAGGCCGATTAAGCTCGCTCGCAGATCGACGGAAAGCAGTCGCAGGGAACTCGCGGCGAAACGCGTTCAGGGCTGTTGCGCGTCGGGTATCTTAGATTTCTGCTTCATCACTTCTTCCGCATGTTTCGCTTCCGCGACGCGCGCGCTTTGTTCGAGCCTGGCGAATGTAGCCATTTCCGCGTTGGCTTCGCTCGACTTCCCCATGCCGCGATACGCCTGCGCCAGCAGGAAGTGGAGATGAGGTTCATCGGGACTGGCTTTAACTGCAGCTTCGAGATCTGACACTGCTTCGCCATACCGATTCAGCCGGATCAGCGCGGTCGCGCGATCCTCTTTTGCTTGCGAGAGATAAGGGCACGTTTGCAGCGCCTTGTCTATGTCCGTCAGCGCTTCAGCGGGTTGTATGTGCTGCTGGAGCAGGATGTCTCCAAGTTTCCAGCGAGCATTGCAATTGCCCGGATCGTTTGCCAATTCCGCTTGAAACTGCTGTGTCGCGTCGCTCCAATCGTAAAGCTGCCAGTACGCATCGCCCAGTTTGTAATGCGTGCCTGCCTGGTGCGGCGCGATATCGACGGCCTTCTTGTATTCGACGAGCGCTCCATCGAAATTCTTCATACCGGACATCACGTCGCCGCGAACTTCATGCGACAGCACCGAATTCGGATTGATCGCATCGATTTTTGAAAACGCCCGCTCAGAAAGCTGAATGTAGACGTTGCCGAGCGTGTACCAGATTTCCTGGTTGTCCGGCTCTCGTTTCGCGAGTTCCTGCAAGTGCGCCGCGGCCGGATCGAACTCGCGCAATTTAATCAGGTCGTTGGCCAGATAAAACTCTGCATTGTTGTCGTTCGGATTCGCCCGCACCGCCGATTCGAGCGGCGCTCGCGCGTTCTCGTACTCGCCGTTCTCGTAGTACGTGATGCCGAGCAGCACAGTCGCGGAAGACATCGTTGGATCCACTTTCAGCCCTTGGCGCAGGATCGCGATCGCTTTCGAGTATTCGTGCTGCTTGAGATAGAGCGCGCCAAGATTGTTGTATGCGGGACCGATCTGGGGAGCTATCGCCAGAATCGACTTGTATTTGGCGACGGCTCCCGTGAAATCGCCATGCTGTTCCGCCGACTTGGCCTCGTTGTAGAGTCCCATTACGCGCGGATCGTTCTGGCCCGACTGGGCGCGAGCGCGGACAAAAAGTGAACCCGCAATTAAGAAGGCAAAAGAGCAGACGACGGTTACGATAACGGGTCGAAGAAAGCGCGGGATTACAAGGAGACCGGACCGCATGGCCGTACGATTGTATCGTGAGGGCCAAGCGTGTCAATCACCTCCGGTGGCCCGAACCCGGAGACAAGCTGCCGCTTGGCGGGTCTCGCTAAGCACTCAGAAGGGGATATCTTCGTCGGATATTTCAGGGCCTGCCTGAGGTTCCTCTGGCGGCGGACCGGCTTCGAAGTCGTCGTGGCGTCCGGCGCCGCTGCCGCCGCCAGCGCCCGACATTCCCGCGCCCGCCCCGGCCGCAGCGCCCTCGCCGCGTCCACCGAGCATCTTCATTGAGTTGGCGACAATTTCAGTGGTCTGCTTCTTCGACCCATCGCGCTTATCGTCCCACTGGCGAGTTTGCAGGCGCCCTTCGATGTAAACGAGCTGTCCCTTTTTCAAGTACTGCTGCGCGATTTCCGCGAGCTTGCTCCACATCACGATGCGGTGCCATTCAGTGCGCTGTTGCTTTTCGCCGCTTCGGCTTTTGAACGATTCGTCCGTAGCCATGGTGAAATTGCAAACGGCCTGGCCGCTCGATGTATAACGCGTCTCGGGATCGCGGCCAAGGCGGCCGACGAGGATCACTTTGTTAACCATAAGCGGGGAGTATAGCTGAAGTCGCCGAATGCGGGAAGAGAAAGGGACGATTGAAAAGAGCAGGGGCTCGCGTGGGCCGTTCTTAGTGGCAGGAAGAGGGCTAATCCACCCGTTCAATAGTCGAACGGCGGCGACGCCGGGGTCACGGCAGAGAACGCTGGCTATCGCTGAGCGCCCATCTCGCGCAGCATTGCTTCGGCCTTGCGGGCGGAGGGCGAACCGGGAAAGCGTCGCACGACAAGACGATAGTCACGCTGGGCGGAAACCCGCTCGCGCAACTTTTGTTCCGCCATCGCTTTCTTTAGCAGCGAATCGGAAAGCTTGAAACTGTTCGGGTAGTTTGTGAGCACCGAGTCGTAGGAGTCGACGGCACTCTTGTAGTCCCCTTGTGCGTAGAGGATCTCGCCCAAATAGAACTGCGCGTTCGACGCTAAATCGTTGCGCGGGAAGTTCCGGATGTAATCGGAAAACTCCTGATTCGCCAGCGGGTAGTTGCCGCTGTTGTAATCGCGCAGGGCATTCTGGTAGAGCGTGTCTGCGGAGATCGGCGGCATTGCGTTCGATGGCGTGTTCGTCGCCACGGGCGGATTGTTTCCGGCGGCTCCATTTGGATCGGTACCAGGCTGAGTTGACGTTGACGTCCCGTTCTGACCGTTTGTTCCCGGTCCTGGCTGAGTGCCATTCGGTTGCGGGTTCTGAGGAGCGGCCGCGGAGACTTTGCTATCGATGCTCTGCAGCAGGTTTTGCATGTCTGTCATCTGCTGTTGCAGCTTGCCGACGCGCGCCTGCACATCCTGCAGATTGTCGGAGAGCCCCTGCGTCTGCTGAGCCACGGTTCCGATCTGTGAGCCGGCATTTGCCTGCACCTGCTGTACCGCCGATTGCAGCGAACCCATCGTTGTATTGAGGTGATTGATCGCGTCCGCCTGTTGTTGTACAAGCGTCTTTAATGACGCATTGTCGGCATCAAGTGCGCTGCGAAGGTCCTGCTGCGCTTGCAGAATCTGCGCAACCTGCTCCTGAAGCTCGATCATTTCCTTGCTGACGGCGCCAGCCGGCTGGGGCGCAACGAGTGCTCCACCCAGCGCGCCAAGAATCAAAGATACAATTCCGAGCACAACCCATTTTGTACGCAAAGGGGTGCCTCCTTACCTGGTATGCAAGCGTGCGGCTGTCGCAAAACTTACGAGCTCGCCTCGTCGCCTGCGAGTGGGAATACCCTCATAGAAGCATTATCACACGGCGGCGTTGCTTTGTATGCGCTTGCCGCAGACGCTGAGGGGTAAATCGACTCGGTGGCTGGCTCGGGCCGACGAAAAATGCGCGAGCGGCCATGCGAACAGCATGCACGGCCGCCAACGCGATAACTGTCGAACGTTACGCCGGATTGACGCAACGCCGGCAGAAGACTGCTCTTACTTGGCCATGACGAAATGCGCACGGCGATTTTGCTGCCAGCACGATTCGTCATGTTCGGTGCAGAACGGCCGTTCCTTGCCCCAGCTCACGGTGTCAATGCGATTTGCCGCGATACCGAGAGAAACCAGGTAGTTTTTAGCCGCATCGGCACGCCGCTCGCCGAGTCCGAGATTGTATTCGGTCGAGCCGCGCTCGTCGCAGTGGCCCTCGAGCGAGATGCGTACGTCCGGATACGACCGCAGGAATTCCGCATCCTTTGTGAGCGCATCGCGCGCATCGGGCCGCAACTCCGATTTATCCGTGTCGAAAAATGCATCGTGAACGTTCTCACTGAACAATTCCTCGACGCTTGGGCTCGGGGCAGTTGCCGCAGGCGGCGGTGGGGCATTTACGCTCACCTCCGCCGTAGCGTTGGCGCTGCCTCCGGGACCCGACGCGGTAATCGTATAAGTTGTCGACTCCGTTGGCGTCACCGACGTTGACCCTTCCGGAGAAACCTTCCCGACACCGGGTTGAATGTCGAGGTCGGTGGCGTTTGTCGACGACCACGAAAGCGTCGAGGTTTGGCCTGCATTAACTGACGTAGGCGAGGCGTTCAGCGTGACCGTGGGCTGCGCCGGCGGCGCAGCGGGCGTAGGTGCGGGCGGGGCCGTCGCCACCTTCTTCTTGCATCCCCCTGCGGCCACCAGTGCGGCAAAGCCGAGGGTTAAAATCACCTTTCGTAACGAACTGGACTGCATTCATTTCCTCCCTTCGGCGTTCCCGCGAGGGCTTTAGCGGACGCCGAGATAGTTTGAGTCCCGAAATGCAAAACATTTCAACACCGCCCAACTCGACAAACGAGCCCAACGGTGAAGTTATAAAAACCACACGCGATGCCTGAGGCAAACTACACTGCGCCCCAGAAAACGAGTACGGAGTCCCTACATCCTGGAGAAATCGTTATGTGACGGCCAGCTTCCATGCCGGCTGAGCGCGTTCTTTCGCTGTCTGACAATAGCGCGAGCGTCGGTCATGCGCGCTTCATCGCGGCGACCAGTTCGGCGATGAATTTTCCCCGCGGAACGTCAGCTGGCGTGGCTGGCTGCCATCGGCCAGCATCGACCAAATCTGAACCGTGCCTGTTCGCGTCGACTCGAAAACAAGATGTCGTCCGTCCGGCGCCCAACTCGGACGCTCGTTGCGGCCCACATTCGCTGTGAGCTGGACGAGCTGATGACTCGCCACATCCATCACATAAATATCGTAGTTTCCATTCGGCCGTCGCCAACTGAATGCGGCCAGTTGTCCATTTGGTGACCACGCCGGATCGATGACGTAACCCATATCCGGCAACTTGATCGGCATCACGTTTGTGCCGTCGGAGTTCATTTCATACAGAGTCGGGGAACCATCGGCAGCCCGGTCGCTCACGAACATGATCTGGCCGCCCGTCTTCGGATTCCATGCCGGTGAAGTATTCACCCCGATCGCGAACGTAATGCGATGCAAATGTGTGCCGTCCGCGTTGATCAAGTAAATCTCGGGATCGCCGTTCTGGCTCGACATGAATGCGAGTTGCTGTCCGTTGGGCGACCATGCGGGCGAACTGTTCGTACCGCGGAAGCGCGGGAAATGAATCAGCCGATTCAAGTCCATCGAATACATGCAAATCTGCGCTGAGAGCGCACCGAAACTGTTGGGAACATAACAAGTAAAAGCGATGCGCGAAGCGTCCGGCGACCAGCGCGGTGTCAGCGAAATCGTGTGCAGATGCGTTAGTTGATGCGCATTCGCACCGTCGTAATCCATCTCCCAGATTTCCGACGACCCCCTGCCGGTTTCGTGTACGTATGCGATGTGCGTGTCGGCGATGCCGGGCACGCCGGCTCCCAGCAGAGCGATGATGTCGTCCGCAAACTGGTGAGCCAATTTGCGGGCGTCTGCATCCGTCACAGCGCCGCGATAGATCTTTTGGAGCGCGACGGGCGCGCTCGGATTGCTCACGTCGGAAAGGTAGCCGGAAAACGCGAGCCCTGATGAGTCGGTGTTCAGGTTTCCGTACGCCACCATATAGGCGCTCGCGGGTGCGGCGGACCAATCCTGCGCACGCAGCTCGCTGGGCTGGCTCGGAATTTCTTTCGGGTAAAAACTCGGGCTGACCAGGTCGGCGACACCCGAGTACTCGAGGTCCGACCACAGCACGTCGTGGAACGTTTTTTCAAGCGGCTGCTCGGCGCCTGAACGCACTGCCTGGTCGGGAACGGCAAGCTTGGCCTTCGAGACGCCGAGTCCCGTGCCGGTCGTGAACCAGGCTTGCGCCGCGGCTGGGCGTGCCTCGCACAAGCACAAAGCAAATATCGCTGCCGATAAAAATGCGATTTTTCGTGTCATGAGTAAGGGCCTTTTCCAAAACAAGAAATAATAGTCGCGCTTTGAGCGCGCAACAAGAGAGTGATTTGAGGTGAGCGGGAAGTCTGCGATAGAAATCCGCGATTGTGATCGGAATTTATCATCTGTGGAAATCGAACCAGAAGTCCACGCTCACATGCGAGCCCGAATATGCCGCCGGAAGCGGATTAAGCGGACTGGAATTTTCAACCGCGCGCAGCGCCGAAGTGTCGACGGAATAATTTCCGCTTGACTGCGTGATCTGCGCGTTGGCGACTCGGCCGTCGCGCAGAATGTCGAACGTCACAATCACTCGAGGCGCAACCGCGACATTCGGATCGATGGTCGATTGCAGCCAATTGCTGCTGACCTTTCGTTGCACAGCCTCTACGTAGTATGCAAACTGCGATGCAAAGTCTCCGGGCGCGCCGCTGCTGCCAAACGTCAGACCGCCTTGCGTGCTCTGTCCGGGCTTCAACGGGAATGTGCTGGAACTGTACGGCACGTCCGGAGCGCCTCCGCCTCCGTAGGGAACCGCGTTTTGCGGCGGCGGTGTCTTATTTTCCAGCAGCCGGGACGGGCGAGAAAGATACTTCGGAGGTGGCGGAGTCAGGAACCCTTTTGGCTTTTCCTTGGGCGGAGGCACTGGTCGCTTTAATTTAAATTTCGCGATGGGAATCGCATCCGGCGGCGGTTGTTTAATCTCCGGGGCCGGCTCGGTCTTGTACAGGCCTTTCGAATTGTCGGCGACGCGATTGGGACTCACCAGATCAGGTTTGGGAAGCGGAATCGCCGGAGTGCTGCCGACGATACCGACATGCATCGATTCGCCAGTGCCGCCCCAGTTTTCTCCGCGATGAGTCCACCCCGAATAGATCAGCAGAGCCCCCAGAATCGCATGTAAAAGAACGGAATAGGTCAGCGGTCCTTTCAAGCTGGGGATCGGGCGTTGTGCGGCGACCGATGACATTTTGTTTTTTAAGCTTTTCCTTCTCGTACCGTTAACAACGTCGTTCCCTAATATCGCCCGCAGAAAGTCCCGCGTCACGCGACGCTAGCGCGAACGATCCTCCAGCGGCTGCGTGACTACGCTAACATTTTGGATGCCGGACTGCTTCAAAGCGTCTAGAACCGTGACAAACGTGCCGACGGGAACGGTTTCGTCGGAGCGAACATAGACGGCGCGATGTTGCGGGTCGCGCGACTCCTTCACGATCGTCGGCCCAAGATCGTGAATATTGATCGGCTTATCATTCAAAAACACGTCCTGCGAGCGGTTGATCGTCACCACCATGCGCACTTCGGTGAGCGTCTTCACCGTTTTGGTTTTCGGGACGTTCACGTCGATGCCCGACTGCAGAATCGGCGCCGTGATCATGAAGATCACCAGCAGGACGAGCATTACGTCGATGAACGGCACCATATTGATTTCGGATAGTGCGGTGCCTGTCTCGCGTTGAATTTGTGGCATAGCAATTCCGGGTTGGGCTATTGGTTGTACAACGTTTCGATACGGGCGACGAACTCGGCCGCAAAGCTGTCCATGCGGTTCGCCAGGCCCTTGATGCCATGGAGATAGTGGTTGTACGCGATCACCGCTGGGATCGCTGCAAACAATCCTGCTGCGGTCGTGATCAGTGCTTCAGAAATTCCGGGGCCAACCGCACGGAGGCTCGCTGTACCCGCTTCGCCCAGGTTTGCGAACGCGTCCATCACGCCCCAAACGGTGCCAAACAGGCCAATAAACGGTGAAATAGAGCCGGTGGTGGCCAGGAATGACATGCCCTTTTCGAGCCGCCTCACTTCGTCGGCTGCCGCGATCTGCATTTCTATCCCGATCGCGCTCGGACTTTTTACGGTGCGAACTGCGGTGGTTGTGCTCCCGCCCCGCGGATTGAGAGAGCCCATCTGTGCTTCCAATTCACGATACCCGGCCTCATATACCCCAACGAGCGGGGTAGTACCGGCGCCTGCGCGAAGCGTTCGCGGATCGGGCAGGGCTCCGGAACGGAACATTTGCAGGAAGCGTTTTGTCCCTCCTTCGAGGCCGCCGAGCTGGGCGGATTTCTGAAGGATCACGGCCCAGGAAAAGATGGAAAGGAATAAAAGGATCGCAAGAACAACGCGCGCAACCCAGCTCGTTTGCTCCAGAAGGGTGAGCGGGCTGGCGAAGAGCAGCAATGCCAGTGCTGAAATGTTCGTTCCCCCTAAAAAACCTGTTGGCCCTATGACAATTCAAGACCGTACCATACGATGCGCGAACATTCAAAGTCGTCTCCCGCACAGGGAAACCAGCGTATTATCCGAAACGACACGCGAAACCGCCGGACAGGTTCTGTACAGGTCGACAAGGCCGGCTGCGCCGCTGATCCCGCAAATACGGAGAACCATGAGAACTGTCCTTCTGCTGATCTGTTCGAATACATTTATGACGATCGCGTGGTATGGTCACCTGAAATATCGGGAGTCGCCCCTGCCGCTGGTGATCATCGTGAGCTGGATGATCGCGTTTTTCGAATACTGTTTCCAGGTGCCGGCGAACCGGATTGGCTACGGCGAGTTCACATTGATCCAGCTGAAGGTCATCCAGGAAGTGATCACACTCGTGGTGTTCAGCGTGTTTGCGTGGCTCTATTTCCACGAAAAGCTGAAGTGGAATCACGCCGTAGCCTTTGTCTTCCTGGTTGGCGCTGTTACGTTCGCTTTCTGGGGAAAGATTTAGGTTGGCGGCGTCTGGTACCCCGATTTTCCTCGAGAATTCCGTAATTCGCTGTTCCGCTCCAAAACGTGACTGGATAGCGACCGCGATCCATCCGTCGTTCGGTTTAGTTGTGCAGCGGCGACGGCCAGCGCCTCCTGCGCTCCACGCCAGTTCGCTAGTCGAAATTAGAATGGCGCGGGAGGCAGCAGATAAAAATTTTTGCCTGCCCTGTGGTTTGTCTGTAAATTCATGCAGACTTGCGATTTTTTCGGAGAGGACACATGTCGCGCATTCGCCTACAGCCCCTAGCTCTCACCTTGTCTGTGCTCATCGGCTTCGGACTCCAGGCGGCCGACGTCGTCCACACCGCGTCTGGCGCGGTTCGCGGCAGGACTAGCGACGACGGCAGCGTCCGAATCTTCGAGGGCATTCCGTATGCCGCGCCGCCGGTAGGCTCGTTGCGCTGGCGCCCGCCGCAGGCAGTGCCCCCGTGGAAAGGTGTTCGCGACGCGACGAAGTTCGGCGCGCGCTGCATGCAGGGCAATGTCTATGGCGATATGAATTTCCGCGACGACGGTCCAAGCGAAGATTGCTTGTACCTGAATGTCTGGACCCCTGCGAAGGACTCACATGCAAATCTTCCCGTCATGGTATGGGTTTATGGCGGCGGTTTTGCCGCAGGGGCGTCGTCCGAACCGCGCCAGGACGGTACCATGCTCGCGAAAAAGGGCGTCGTCGTAGTCAGCATGAACTACCGGCTGGGCATCTTTGGATTTTTCGCCTATCCCGCGCTGGCCAATGAGTCGGCACACCACGCCTCGGGCAACTACGGACTGATGGATCAGGTCGCAGCCCTGCAATGGGTGCGACGGAATATCACGGCATTCGGCGGAAATCCACATGAAGTGACCATTTTCGGCGAGTCTGCGGGTTCATTTTCGGTCAGCGGATTGATCGCGTCGCCCATGGCTCGCGGATTATTCGAGCGGGCGATAGGAGAGAGCGGCGCGTTCCTTGGCAAAGGACCGGCGACAAAGTCGCTAGCCGATTCCGAAGCCGACGGCGAGAAGTTCGCGGAGTCGATCGGCGCAGGCTCACTGGAGGCGCTTCGGGCCCTTCCAGCTTCGCAGCTCCTCGCTGATGTGATGAAGGACAATCCATTTCGGTTCTGGCCCAATGTCGATGGCCGTTTTTTCCCCGAAGATCCTCACGAGGTCTACGCAACCGGGAGACAAGCGCATGTCCCGTTGCTCGCAGGCTGGAATCGCGACGAAGGGAACTATCAGATGTTCTTTCGCAAAACAGATCCCACTGTCGCGAATTATGTCGAACGCGCGCGTCAGATGTTCGGCGACAAAGCAGCCGAGTTTTTGAAACTTTATCCCGCCGGGACTGAAGGAGAAATGGAACGCTCTGCGGGCGACTTTGCGGGCGATCAATTTATCGCGTTTGGCACATGGAAGTGGATCGAAATGCAACGCACGACCGGCGAGTCTACCGTCTATCGCTATGAATTCGACGATGCGCTGCCGCAATCTGCCGGTCACCCGTCGCAGGGCGCTTACCACTCGTCGGAGATCGAGTTCGTCTTCGAAGCGTTGCCCTCGAAAAATCTGCCGTGGCGCGCAGGGGACGAAAAACTCTCGGATCTGATGTCGAGTTACTGGACGAACTTCGCGAAAACGGGAGACCCTAACGGGCCTGGGCTGCCTCACTGGCCGGTATACTCGCCGACCCGATTCGACGTGATGCACCTTAGTTTTCAACCAGCCGCCGAGCCCGACGCGCACCGCGCGCGCTACGAATTTCTCGACAAACTTGCTGAGTTCAAAGACTAAGGTTCATATAAGAAGATTTCGCATGGCCTGTGAATGGGCTGGAAATGGAGCGACGGAGGTCGTCTTGAGAACGATTGCTGGTCTAATTCTGCTCCTGGGGTTTTCCTCGATCGGCTCTGCCCAAACGAATCCCGCATCCGTCGCGGCTCACCGCTGGCGCCAGGCGCACGAGCGTCAGATTGTCACCGAATTCACGGCCCTGCTCTCGATTCCCGACGTCAGCAGCGACCGCCCGGATATCCAGCGCAACGCCGAACTCATCGCGGCGATGATGCGCAAGCGCGGTCTCGAACCTCAACTGGTCGCGATTCCGGGGGCAAGTCCGGTCGTGTTCGGCGAAATCCGCACGCACGGCGCAAAGCGAACAATTGTCCTATACGCACACTACGACGGCCAACCTGTCGATCCTAAACAATGGGCCACGCCTCCATTCACCCCGACCTTGCGCGACGGCGCAATTGAAAATGGCGGCCGCATAATTCAGCCTCCGCCGCCAGGCACGCCGTTCAATCCAGAATGGCGGCTTTATGCGCGCGCCGCCGGCGACGACAAAGCCCCCATCGAAGCCATGATGACGGCGCTCGACGCCATTCGCGCAGCAGGCATCAAGACAAAATCAAATATCAAATTTGTTTTCGAAGGCGAAGAGGAAGCAGGCTCGATCCATCTGCAGCAAATCCTTGCGGCGCACAAGGATCTTTTTTCAGGCGACGTTTGGCTGATCTGCGACGGACCTGTCAGCCAGACGCGACAGCAGTCGATCGCCTTCGGAGCGCGCGGCATCACGGAAGTCGACGTCACGGTGTACGGCCCACGACACGAATTGCACAGCGGACATTACGGCAATTGGGCTCGGAATCCTGCAATGATGCTGGCCCACCTGCTCGCTTCTATGAAAGACGAAAGCGGCCACGTGCTTATCGATCACTTCTACGACGGCATCGTGCCGCTCAGCCCGACGGAAAAGCGAGCTCTCGCGGAAGGTCCGAACCCGGATCGCGAATTGATGAAAGAATTCTGGCTCGGCTCGACCGAAGGCTCACCGGAATCGCTCGCCGAACGAATCAACATGCCTTCACTCAACATTCGCGGCATGGCTAGCGGCCACGTCGGCGCCGAAGCGTCGAATGTCGTACCGGCCAGCGCCGAAGCCGACATCGATATGCGTCTCGTGAAAGGAATGGACCACACGCGCATCGAGCGGCTTTTCATCGAGCACATTCGCAAACAGGGTTACTTTGTCGTTGACCGCGATCCGACTCCCGAAGAGCGCATGAGCCACGCCAAAGTAGCTAAAGTCATCGTCGAACCCGGCGGCTACAATTCCGTTCGCACCTCGATGGATCTCGCGATTTCGCAGGATGTTGTTCGAACGGTTGAAAGCGCACGCGGACTTGTGGTGAAAATCCCTCTGATGGGCGGCAGCGTTCCGCTCGACGCCATAGAAAGCACGCTCGGCACGCACACCATCATCGTCCCTATCGCGAACCACGACGACAACCAGCACAGCTTTAATGAGAACCTGCGCATTCAGAATTTGTGGGACGGCATCGACCTGATGGCCGCGTTGATTACAATGTAAGTTCGCGCTGGCCACAATCTAAGCTAAAGTCGCGCGGGGCGTTGCCGGAGTGAAATCTGCAGCTGTGCTAGAATGCCCTTCAGTGATGAGCAAGCCCTTCGACATTGGCCTCGACGCTCTCCGCGCCCGCAGCAACACGGCTCTCCAGGATTCGATAGGGGCACAGGCTTCTGGCGCGCTAGAAGCGCGACATGCTGCGCCCGTCGTGGAGGCCGCCCCAATCGCTATCAGCGAAGCGGTCCGGCCAAAATCCTTCTACATCGAAACGTTCGGCTGCCAGATGAACGTCCACGACTCCGAAAAAGTTGCGGGCGTACTGCTCGGACGTGGCTATCGCGCCGCAAGAAATCCCGTTGACGCCGACCTGCTCCTCTTCAATACATGCAGCATTCGCGAAAAGGCCGCTCAAAAGGTTTTTTCACGGCTCGGCGATCAAAAGCCATCGGCGAACGGCGGCAGTAAAGTCATCGGTGTGCTCGGCTGCGTCGCGCAACAGGAAGGCGAAGAGATTTTCGAGCGAGCGCCGTGGGTCAGCCTGGTGTGCGGTTCCGCAAGCTACCGTAAGCTGCCGGAACTGGTCGAGCAGCTCGAATCGGGCGGCCGTCGCGTGATGGGGCTCGATCTTGATACGGACGAAACATTCGAGACGGAAATCACGCGGCGCGATAATCCCTTCCGCGCCTATCTGACGATCATTGAAGGCTGCGACTATTCTTGCGCTTACTGTGTGGTGCCGCATACACGCGGCCCGGAGCGCAGTCGCGCGAGCGAATCGGTCCTGTCGGAAGTGCGGCGGCTCGCCGATTCCGGCTACACGGAAATCCAGCTTCTTGGGCAGACAGTCAATTCGTATAGCGATCCGTCGGCGCGCGGGATGAATTTCGTCGAACTGTTGCGCGCGGTCGCGTCCGTTAGGGGAATTCGCCGGGTACGCTTCACCACATCGCATCCCAACGATTTTCATCGCGAGATTGTCGAAGCGATCGATGAAATTCCTGCGCTTTGCGACCACGTCCATCTGCCCGTTCAATCGGGTTCGACGTGCGTGCTGAAGTCCATGTTTCGCACCTACACGCGCGACGAATATCTCGAAAAAATTTCGTGGATTCGCGCGGCAAAGCGGCCGATTTCCGTCACATCCGACATCATTGTCGGCTTCCCCGGTGAAACAGAGAAGGATTTCGAGGACACCGTCACGCTGCTCGACGAAGTCGGCTACGACGGAGTTTTCTCCTTCAAGTATTCTTCGCGCCCGAACACGCCTGCGGTCAGCATGGAAGACGCCGTTCCCGAAGAAGAGAAGGGAAGACGGCTTGCGATTTTGCAGGACCGCCAGTGGCAAATTCAGATCGAACGTAACCAGAAACTCATCGGAGAAACATTCGAGGTGCTGGTAGATGCCCGCCATGCGTCGCGGGGGCAATGGGCGGGGCGAAGTACCAGCAATCGGGTATTAAATTTCACTTCTAGGCATGAAAACATTCTGGGACAATACGCGCAGGTGCGAGTGACGCGCGCGGGGCCAAACAGTCTCGTGGGCGAGCACGTCGAGCCGTCGTAGCCCCGAAAGGGAGGCGAGCATGGAGGTCGAGGTCAAAATCCGTGGATTGATGATGGATCCGGTGACCAACATGCCCGTGGTGGTCCTGAAGGAGACACAGGGACTCGGCATCCTGCCGATCTGGGTCGGGATTTACGAGGCCAACGCGATCGCGCTCGAAATTGAGAAGGTGCAAACGCCGCGCCCGATGACGCACGATCTACTGAAGAACATGCTCACCGGCCTCAACGTCCACGTGCAGAAGGTAGTCGTGTCGGACCTGAAGGACGATACGTTCTATGCACTGATCTGGATGGAGCGAGACGGACAAATGCTTTCGATGGATTCCCGTCCGAGCGACGCGCTTGCGCTGGCTCTTCGGCTCGATTGCCCCATCTTCGTCGAGGACGAAGTGCTGAAGACGTCGAAGATGGCCACTGCGATCAACGAGAAAAGCTCCAACGAAGAAATCCGCAAGTGGCTCGAGAACCTGAACGACGAAGACCTCGGCCGCTATAAGATGTAGTGGTTTGTAGCGCCAGCGGCCCGCCGGTGTTTTTTAGTCCCGCCCAAAACTCATTTCTCGCGTTGCTGCTTTTAAGGACCGTTCTGTCATCCCGAACGCGGCCGTCCCGCTTAGCGGGCCGCGAAGTGAAGTCCGCCTACCGCAGGAAGGGATCTCTCCTCAGTCGAGCCGACGTCAGGACGGAGGAATCCTCTCTTAGAACATATGGTGCCGCAGCGCGAAGCTGCCCGCGATGCCGGAGAAAGTATCCTGCGCTGCGTGCTGAATCATCCCTGGCCGCAGGCTCTTTCGCCACGCCGCGAGCGCCCCAAACAGAATGCCGTAGATCGTAATTGTCAGAGCGCCCTTCCACCCCTGATACAAGTGTGCCGAGCCGAACACGCATGCCTGCAAGATAACGGCCGCTTCTTCTTTGCCCGTTAGCGCGAAAAATTGCCGCTGGAAATACCCGCGAAAGATCGTCTCTTCACAGAAGCCCGCCGTAATCGAGAGCAGGATCCAAGCCGCCATTTCCGCCGGAGTTCGAGGAATGAGCATCTTCACGGCTTTCAACCCCGTCGCGTTCGTGCCAAGCAGCCTGCTGGCAACAGCCAACACTCCGATCACCACGATCCAGAATCCGATCACGATTGCGATGTCCCGTCCAAAGTCGGCGAGAGTGTTCCATTTCCCCCGAATCAAGTCGCGAAGCCGCTTTTTCCCGAGGAGCACACCAATCCACGTGTAAAGCAGCATGAACAGCTCGAACACGATCATCGCCACGTACAGCGGCACACGGTTGTGGATTTGGACGTTCGCCATCTGCTGCGTTTGGCGGAACTGCGCCAGCGTGAGGCCGATAATTCCTACGATGAATATGAAAGTGTGCCAGATCGGCGCAACTCGGCTGCGGTCTTCCGGCGGTGCAATTGGAGGTAGTGGAGCAGCGCTCATGGGTGGGCGGTCATTCGGCGAGCGGCCAGTGTAGCATTGGTTGGGTCACTGGCACACGCCAACCTCACCACGTGTGGCTGCCGTGCGACCGAACCTGGATACTCGTGGTGGGGGCTGTGGTGGCCTTCTTCTAAACTTTCAGGTCACATACTATTTTTCCCTTGCGAATCCACAGCGAAGGTGAGTACAGTGTGCCGACCGATACTCTAGTTGCAATCGGCTTCCGTGTGAGCCGCCCATGGCCCGCGGTTGCGCGAGGGGAGTGAGGGGCAGAAGCTTGACCTGCGTCCTGTCGATCGCCAATCAAAAGGGCGGAGTCGGAAAGACCACCACTTCTATCAATCTTGCAGCGGCGCTCGCGCTGAAAAAGAAAAAAACCCTCCTCATCGATCTCGACCCTCAGGCAAACTCCACCATCGCTTTCTTCGAGCACAACGATAATCTCCCAACGATGTATGACGTTTTCGCCGACTCGCGCTCCGATTTCGCTAAGGTCATCCGTCCGACGAAGGACGAGAATCTCTTCGTTGCTCCCGCCCGTCTTGCGCTGGCTCGCCTTGAGCAGCAGCTCGCCGGCCAATTCGACGCGCCGTTCAAGCTTAAAGACGCGCTGGCGCCCGTCTTGAAGGATTTCGATTTTATTGTCATCGATAACCCGCCTGCATTGGGCATTCTCACAGTCAACGCGCTTGTTGCTTCGACGCATCTTCTTGTTCCGATTCAAGCTGCCTACTTCGCCATCGAAGGCACGGACGATCTGCTCGAAACATATGCGCGCATCCGCGCTCGTCCCAATCCCGACTTGAAAGTGCTGGGCGTCCTGATCACGCTCTACGACAAGCGCACGAATATCTCGCGCGACACCCACGAACAGATTCGCGCCACGTTCGGCGACGCGCTCTTCAAAACGCGCATCAGCAAGAACGTGCGCCTGGAAGAGAGCCCCGCCTACAAGGAAACCGTCTTCACCTATGCGCCGAAATCTTCCGGCGCGGAAGAATACAAGAAACTGGCCCAGGAGGTATTACAACGTGTCCAAGAGGATCGGGTTGCCCGTCACTCTCAAGATGCGGCATGACGCGCACTACGTCGAAACGCTGACAAGTTTCAGCGGCGCGTCGGTCGGGCGAATGATCCCGATCGATAAGGTTCGTCCCAATCCGGACCAGCCGCGCAAAAACATCGGCGACGTCAGCGAACTTGCCAGCTCAATCCGTGAGAAGGGTGTGCTCGAGCCGCTGCTCGTCCGTTACGTTCCTCGCGAGGACATCTATTACATCATCTCCGGCGAACGTCGCTACCACGCTTCGAAGATCGCCGGCCTGCACGAGCTTCCTTGTATCGAGAAGATTGCGGACGACGCAGAGACGCTCGAACTGGCGCTGATCGAGAACCTCCAGCGGAAAGACCTGACGGCGTTCGAAGAAGCGGACGGCCTGCAGCGCCTTGCCGACCAGTTCGACTACACGCACGACGACATCGCGAAGAAGATCGGGCGCGCGCGGTCGTCCGTTACGGAAACGATGTCGCTGCGCATCATTCCCGACGATGTACGCAGAGCCTGCATCGAGAGGGGAATCGTGTCGAAGTCGCTGCTGTTGCAAGTGGCGCGGCAGCCCACCGAAAAGAAAATGCAGGAAATGGTGCAGAAGATCGTCTCGGGGGGCATGACACGCGACGAAGCGCGCCGCGTCCGGCAAGAGGAAACCACTGCAGCGCCGCGCCCTCAGCCCTATGTCTTCAACTACAAGGCGGAAGATGAATCGTTCCAGGCGCGCCTGCAATTCCGCAAGAGCAACGTCAGTCGCGAGGAGCTGATGTCCGCGATCCGCGCCATCCTTCGCGAAATCGAGGCTGGCGCGTTCAACTCATCCGCCGCGTAGCAGCGCTGCGTCCGATCTTGCACGAACTCGAACCGTCAGCCCCGTCTTCTGGCGTCTGCCTACATCTGCTACGCCGCGCCAAAGGGCCGACGCGTCATCCCGAACCCGGTTTGGCGGGCGAAGCAAAATATCTCTGTTTGTGCTTGCGCAGTTTGTGAAGACGGGTCCGCCGTACAGCAGGATCAAACTTTGAGCCGCCGGGATCAGCCTGCTTTTCCCATCAGCCGATCGCGGCGGCTCTTTGGTTGCTAGCTGCTGGCGCTCGGGAGGTGCTTACCGGTGGCGCAACCTACAAAAAGGTTAGGCGAACTCGCGTCAACCACTTTCGTCATTGTTACCAGCGTTTTCACACGCTGAAGGTTCTTGCCCCGTTTCAAACCCCTGCTGCTTTTCTTGGTCTTCTTTGACTGTGCCATCCTCATGTTCCTCCTTGTGGATTTTTGGTCAAGCATGTCACGCAATTGTTTCCAAGTGCCTTGCTTCGACGAGTTCGCGGCTCTCGAAGTTCTACCTTACGAGCATGGTCCCGGTGGAGATGTGAGTACCCGAGCAGCAATTAGCAAACAGAAGCGGTTTCACCGCCTCGACCTTCTTGCTCTTTTGCAAATTCCTGCCGCTTTTCTTGCTCTTCTTGGACTGTGCCATCGGTCGCTCCCCCTATTCGACTTCTGTGCCGTGCCGGTGGCGCCGGCATCAGCAATGCTGTGGCCCTGGAACTTGCCTTCCCGCCGACCTACTTAGGACTTGCACCGTCTGTTGATTTCGTGATCGAAAACCCGCTCATTGTGAGAGTTTGCTTCTTTTCCAGTTTCTTGGCCTTGACGAGTTTCTTGCTGTTTTTGCTCTTCGTCATTTTTCAGCCCTCCTTTGAATGGGCCACCGGGCTCAGGCGTGCAAAAGCACCTTTGTCGCCAAACGTATAATGGTTTCGATTTCGGACCTTCAGACGGAAGGCAAAGGACTTACGTTCCGTCAGCAGGCATCGCATGCAGTCCTGGCGCGACCTCCGTGTTGACTTTTTCTTTGGGCGCGTTGGACTTTTCAACGGCAGGGCTGTGATGTGGGGCCACCGTCGTGTGTTTCCGGGCGCGTGTTTCTACCGGTTTGCCAGCGTGGCGATTTTCCCGAGACCTAACAGCCGTTCGTCGGCAGTCACAAGCGTCAAGCCAAGCACTTCAGCGGTGGCGGCCAGAAAGCGGTCCGCCGGATCCTGGTGGGAAAAGAGCAGTTCGTCTGACGACTCCCTTCTATCAAGGTCATGCAAGACAGTCAAAACGCGCCGACCGCGAAATCCGCCGACCTGTTGGCGATTAGGCGAACACGATCTTCAGATTTCAGAAGTCCCCATCTGTCCGCGGTAGGCTGCGTCTAGAGGGCAAAAAAACTCTGTGAGCACGATGGCCGCGGTCTACATGATGGCGATGTTCGCGCCACCGATCGTGCTGGGTTTCGCGTGGTGGAGTTGGTTTAGGGATTCTAGCATGCGGTTTCCGACATGGAGTTCGAGTCCGTTTGTCTCCGGGATGTGCTCCTGCTCGGCGAACGTTCTGCTATTTTCGTGTTGGGTCGTCTGGCTACGTGGTCATGAGACGCCAGAGTTGTGGAGAGTCCGGGACACTCTCAGCAATGTTGGCCCATGCTTGCTTGCATACTCGTTCTTCGCCGCCTTCGCCGGTACGGGAAGACACCGGATACTGCTGGTCGTAAGCACCATATTGGCGGTGCTCCCTTGGATTCCGGTCGGAGTCCTCTAACTGCGCGCGACGTTTTTACGTGAATCTGGAACTCTTAACTTATCCCAGCCCCATGATGTGGAAACCGGCGTCGACGAAGAGGACGTTGCCTGTCACGCCGCGGCCAAGGTCGCTGCCGAGGAAAACGGCGGCATCAGCTACTTCGGCAATGTCCGTATTACGACGCAGAGGCGCATGCTGCGGAATGAAATCCAGAATCTTCGAGAAGTCCTTGATGCCGCGGGCCGAAATCGTCTTGATTGGACCCGCTGAAATCGCGTTGACTCGGATGTTCTGCTGGCCAAGCTCGCTCGCAAGATAACGCACTTCCGCTTCGAGAGCGGCTTTTGCTACACCCATCACATTGTAGTTGGTCACGACACGCGTCGACCCAAGATACGTAAGCGTCATGATAGAGCCGCCGCCCGTCATCAAAGGAGAAAGCGCCTTCGAAACGGCAACGAACGAATAAGCGCTAACGTCTAAAGCGAGCTTAAATCCGTCGCGCGAAGTCTCGACGAATGGCCGCCCGAGATCTTCGCGGTTTGCGAACGCGACGCTGTGGACGAGCACGTCCAGTTTGTGGCTGGCGCTTTGCAGCGACTGAGCGAGCTGGTCGATATCGGATTGCTGCTGAACGTCGCACGGGTATAGCCCCGACGCGCCGATTTGCTTGCCCAGATCTTCGACCGTCGGTTTGGCGCGTTCATTTTGGTACGTAAGCAGCAGGGTGGCGCCTTCGCGGACGAAGGCCTTGGCGATGGCGTAGGCGATGCTCCACTGATTCCAGACTCCGAGGACGATTGCCGTCTTTCCTTCCATGAGCTTAGACATGGCCCGACATTCTAACCGGAAACAGCGTCTTCATGGGTCTAATCCGCGCAAAGCCAAGGCGAACGGCTAAGCCGGGGACGCGGGTTCAAGCACGCCAGGCGCGTTCGGAGCGGTGCGCTTAATGGGGTTAAGCTCGTCGCTCTATTGGCGGCGTGAACCGGGACAAGTCGCCATTGCTAACGGAGGAGGCGGAGAATCTGACGGACCAATTCCTCGATGAGGGGCCAGAAGGCGGCAATAATGCCAACGGTGGCAGCAGCTTTCTTCTTGCGCGAGCGGCTCTGGTCGCGCAGAACAGTACCCGTCGGAGAGGAGTTTGGCTGATGACTTGGGCAGAAGCCGTTGTCGAGGGCCGGGCGATAGCATCGCTCGCCCGCGGGTCCCAGATACAAACACACCGGCCGGTTGGGAACCTGGATGTTCGGAAGCTGCGAGAAGACCGGCTGGTCGGGACCAGAGGGTGAGCCAGGGAACTGAACTGGAGGAAGCCGAGGAATCGATTCGGCTGTCGGGCGCGGGAAACTCCAGTCGCGCGCATCGGACGGCGCTGACGGGCGGACTCCGCTCGAAAGCGAACCGGCAAGACCAGTTCTGCGGGCTGAAACAGGGCGAGCCGACGGGTCCCGCTCACGCAGGCCGTCGTATTCGTCGGGGTTATTGACCACTTCGCGCCGGTCCATTGCTCCCGCCTTTTCCGGTCGGCAGAATATTGTGCTAATTCACGCGAAAGGGCCTAACCGGTCTGTTCGCTTGCAGCTGAGCTGAACTCATTCACGCGAAAGCGCTGGTAACGAACCCTTTCGCCAGAATCAGGACTACAACACACGAATGGGTGAAACACGCATTGCGCCGTCCTCGGCTCATCCAGCCCGGATGAACCTGGAGCCCTATTCTGCCGAAATTCGGCTGGAAAAGCTCACCCTTGGCCTGGACAACATCCATTATGACGTTTATCTGAGCCCGAAGTTCGTGGAGTTTGCGCGAAAGTACCTGCTCGACCTGGTGCGGCAGTTCGTGAATCTGCCGACCGGTTCCGGCAAGGACCGCAAACAGCAGAGCTTTCCGGAGCACGGCGCGTTCCGCAAGCTGCTGACAGAGATCCTACAGGAATCGCTGACGCGTGCGAAATTTCAGGGCTCGATCGAGACCGACGTTCTGCACCAGCTTGCGATACTGAAATACATCAGCCAGGAGTTGAGCAACCAGTTCTCGAGCATTCTGGTGGAATGCAAGGAATACATCCGCTCGCGGGGCGAACACTTCGAACACAGCGAGCAGGCCCACGTGCTGCGGTCGAAGATCTCCGACGCGCAGGCCGAACGGAAGAGCGTGATTCGGCAGGCGGGAGAAACGCTGTTCCGCGTGTGGGGCGAGATCGAGGAGGGGCCGATATCGAAGTCGCGGCGCGCGCTGTTTGGCGACGACTTCCATGACATTTACGAACAACTGCACAGCCGTTTCCTGTTCGTCGACGGCGGGACCGACGATTACGTGTTGCTGGAGCACTACGTTCTGCTGGGCAATTTCAGTAGCGATCCGGACCGTTTCGACGTGTTCGATTCACTGCTGCTGGACTTCATCCGGGAATTCGTGGTGCCGGACGAGAACGCAGAAGAGTTGAGCCGCGCGCGCAAGTCGCACGAGCGGATGCTTGAACAGGCGCGCTCTCTGCATTCCGAGCTGGCGCGCACCGAACAAGAAGTGGACGAAGCCTCGGGACGCTCAAGCAGCAACGACGACGGTTTTTCGCGGCTGTTCTGGCGTTCGTCCGGCGGCGGAGGCAAACCGAATCGTGAAGTCACGGAACTGAAGAGACGATTCGCCTCGCTGGAGAAGCAACTCGAGGATCTCGCGCCGAAAATCGACGCAGCAAAGCAGAGGATGGACTTCCTGGCGTCGGAGTGCCAGAACCAGCTGGGCGATTATCTGAACCAGCCGGCGAACGCGCGGCGGTTGTTCGACGCGGAAATGGCGATCGAGGGGAACGAGCCGTCCCCGGAGACGCGCGCCCAATTGCTGGACGAATGGATGCACCGGCTGGAAGAGCGGGAGCTGCTGTTCCACGTGCTGGCAGGGTACGAAGTGCGGAGGCTTGCGCCGTCTTATTCGCCGCCGATCCACCTGCAGCAATTGAAGAAGGCGTTGGTCAGCCGGGACGAGTTCAAGAGGGTAGAGCAGACGATCGAGAAATTCCCGGCACGCAAGACGTCGATGAAAATGCTGGAAGATTCCGCGCGCGCGATCCGGCGACGCTCACAGGGCGAGACGCGCGCAACGTGCCTGCAATTCACGGAAGACTTCATGCGTTTGCGGCGGGACCGCAGGAATTACCAACACGTTGCGGCGTGGATGGAGCGAATCCATCTGGTGCATTCGGAACGCTCCCGCGAGCTGTCGCGCGTGAACAAGAGCCTGTACGAATTCCTGCATCCCGACGAAGGCCGGCCGACGGAAGATCCGATCCTAAACCACACAATCATCAAGGCGGACGTGCGCGGTTCGACGGGGATCACCAAGGATTTGCTGGCGCGCGGTATGAACCCCGCGTCGCACTTCAGCATGAACCTGCACGAGCCGGTAAAGAAAATGCTGGAGCGCTATGGCGCTTCGACGGTCTTCATCGAAGGCGACGCAATTATTCTGGCGATTTACGAGAACGAATCGACACAGGCGACGTGCCGCGCGGTGGCTCGGGCTTGCGTCCTCTCACGGGAGATCGTGGTCGTAAGTGCAGCCTACAACCAGCGGGCCAAGTCCGCCGATCTGCCGCCGCTCGAGATTGGCGTGGGAGTGGCGTTTCAGGATTCAGCGCCGTCGCTGTGGATGGACGGGGATTCGAAAATCATGATTTCGAAGGCGCTGAACCTTTCCGACCGGCTCTCCAGCTGCACGAAAATCACGAAGCGGCTTTTCCGCGAAAATCAGTCGCCGTTCAACGTGTTCGTACTCCAACCTTTGATGGAAGACGCAGCAGCGGACGAAGGCGAAGAGTTGCTGATCCGTTATAACCTGAATGGTATAGAGCTGAACGAAGAAGGATTCCAAAAGCTGAGCGCGGAAATTTCGCTGCGTCCGATCAGCGGGAGTTTCTCGCTGCCGTGGGGCAAAGAAAAAGTGCAACTCTACTTTGGCGAAGTGCCGCTGGGGGCGTCGCTCGAGCCGATCGTGATCCGTAAGGGATTTGTGCGGCAGTTATTGGCGGGTGGAAAAGTGGGTGCGCCCGGCACACGTCCGTACTACGAAGTTTGCACGGACGCGAAGCTGCTGGAGCTGGCGCGGAAGAAGGTCAGTTCGGCGCAGTGATGGGAGTAGGGAAGAAGTTCGAATTATCCGTAGTGGAATGCTGAAGGGGATGGGGGTGACCTCCACGAGGGGAGTCGCTGTGCCCAGCCAGCATTTGAGGGCTGAACCAAATGAAACGAATCATTCTTCGGGCACTCGTTATCGGAATCGTACTTTCGCCGGTTACGGAATTTGTGGGATCGGCGTTTGCGATGCGAGGTGGCATCCAGTACAGTCCTGCGATCACTGAAGCCGAAATGCGCCAAATGGATCATTTGTCGTTCGAAAGAGTGCAGGCACTTCTTGCAGCAAGAACCGTGAAGCTGACTCGGACACAAGCGCTGAGGCAGGAGATCGTGCTTCCATTTTTCTGGAAACGGTTAGCTGAAGGGAGCATGTGGCTGTTTGCTGCGGTGTTTACCGGCTGCATTTGTATGGGCGTTCTGCAAGATCGAAGTCGTCGAGTTAGGGTGGCTGGCGCCTCGCATACGGTCGACACATAACCGGGCAGACGGGCAAGTTGCCGTCGGCCACGATTGCTCGTTTCATTTCATCGGTGCATTGGTTCGAATTTCATATTCACTCTGCACCAGCCCGCCGTTATAGGAGCGGGTCGCGACGTGGCTAAGGCTCACATCGTGTGGCAGCGGCCCAAATAACGGGATGCCGGAGCCGATCAGGACCGGGACGCGCGTGATAACCAGCCGATCGATCAATCCGGCTGTCAGGAATCGCTGAATCGTGATACCTCCGTCGATGTAAGCGTGCTTGAAACCGCGCGCATCAAGGCGAGCAACAATTTGGGCAGGTTCACCCGACATCTGCTCGACTACGCCGCCCTTGATCGATGAGAAATCGAGCTGATGGCCGCTCAGCACAACGACCTGCTTCTCTCCGTAAAACCACTTACCAAAGTTGAGAACAACTTCGAAGGTCTTGCGACCGATCACTATCACATCGACGCTGGCGTAGAATTCGTCAAACCCATGCGGCTCTTGACCACCTGCTTCCAGAAAATCGAGAGTGTGGTTCGGCCGAGCTAGAAAGCCGTCGACGCTCACTCCACAGAAGACAGAGAGTTTCATGGCGAACCCTCCTGGGTGACCGCCTAGTGTATTTGTGCAAGGCGGATGGAGCAAGGAACAGATTGGAAAGCCGCCGTTCGAAAGCTCAGTGAGCATTCGCGTCTTTTCCCTTGTGTTTACGAAGCGAAAGCGTATGTAATGCGCGGCAGCGCGAACCGCCGTCTGAGAGGGCCACCAACGGAAGAGCGAAAGCTGATCCCTCGTCCACATTTCGCGCAAGACGCGGAACTGGGTTCGGGATGACTGCGATGGAAGCTAGGCCATTTCAATCGTCCCTCCGGGACTTTGGAATTGAATCCTTGGGCGCGCCTTCCGGCACTTCGTGCCGGGCTAAATACCATCGCCGCTGCGCGGCTTGACGGCTCTCATATCTTGGAACCGCGAGGCGCAAAACGCCGCGAGGGGGACGACGACGATGAAGGAATTTACGGGAAAAGTGGCATTCGTAACTGGCACGACCGGAATCGGGCGAGCGGTTGCGATGCGTTTTGCTGAAGGTGGAGCCGAGGTTGTCGCCTGCGGCATTGACAAGGCCGCGAATGCGGAGCTATGTCAGGCGGCAGCGGTTCGCGGACTTGCGATTGCGGTCGAACTGTGTGACGTGTCCGAAGCGGAAGCAGTGAAATCTCTGGTCGGAAAGATCGTTGCGCGATTCGGTGGACTCGACATCGTCGTGAACGCGGCCGCGATCCATCCATTCGGAAACGTGGTGGACACCGATCCCGAAACGTGGAATCGCGCGATCGCGGTGAACATCGGCGGCGTGTATCTGACTTCGCATTTCGGCATACCGGAGATGAAGAAGCGCGGCGGGGGTGCGATCATCAATCTGGCGTCAGTGCAGGGATACGCATGCCAACGCGGTGTGGCGGCCTACGCAACATCGAAGGGCGCGATTCACAGCCTGACGCGCGCTCTCGCGCTGGACCATGCCGGCGACAAGATTCGCGTGAACTCGATCAGTCCCGGCTCGATTCGAACGCCGATGCTCGCGCACTCGGCACAACACTTTGCCCCGGGCGTGCCCGTCGAAGAATCATTCCTGCGATTTGGATCGCAACATCCACTGGGCCGAATCGGTACGTCCGAAGAAGTTGCAGAGTTAGCCGCATTTCTGGCGTCAGACCGAGCCGCGTTCTGCACGGGCGGCGATTACCTGATCGACGGTGGTCTGTTGGCTGGAATCGGCGTCGAATGACCTCGCAACCGGTGTGTGTTGCGCCGACTAACGACGTGTGCGGCGAAGGGCTGGTCTGGCACGCGGCGCATAACGCAGTCTACTGGGCCGACATCAACCGTTTTCTCATCCATCGTTTCACGCCTGCCGACGAGTGTGTTCGGACGTGGCTTTTCGACGAGCCGGTGACGGCCTTGGCGCTGACGGACCGGGACGAGACGCTGGTTGTCGTGCTCGGACCGAAAGTGATTTTGTGGGAGCCGCACGCCGATCGGAGGAATGAGCCGATTTTCCGACTGGAAGGCTGGCCCGAGGTGCGGCTCAATGATGCGCGCATCGATCCGAGGGGCTCGTTGTGGATGGGCTCGATGCGAAACAACGTGAACGCGGATGGTTCGTCGAGCGAGGCGGGCGGGCGCGATGGCGTGCTGTATCGACTTGACCCGGACGGTACGGTGACCGAATGGTGCCGAGACATCGGCATCGCCAATACTCTGGCCTGGACGCCGGACAGGAAATGCTTCTATTTTGGCGATACGTTGCAAAACGTCGTTTGGGCGTATGACTATGACGCGACCAGCGGCTCAATTTCGAATCAGCGGCCGTTTCTGCAGAATTTCGAAAGGGGATTGCCCGACGGCTCATGTGTGGATGCGCAGGGTTATCTATGGAATTGCCGGTACTACGGCGGCTGCATCGTGCGAGTGGCGTCGAGCGGGGATGTGGATCGCATGGTCGAAATGCCGGTGCAGAATGTTACGACGTGCGCGTTTGGCGGCGCGGACGGCAAGACTTTGTACGTGACGACGGCGCGGTCGGAGAAGAGTCCGCACGATCGATCGGCTGGAGGACTGTTCGCGATTAGAACCGACATTGCGGGACAACCGGAGAATCGCTTCGCCGGATCGAAGGTCCGAACGCGCGAATGATCGCGAACCAATTCCGGATCATCGCGGCTAGCTCGGAATGCGAGACGGCGGTCATAAGAAGACAAATGGCCTGCGTAGGATTATTGGGAGGAGACGAAGTCGGCGCCGGCTACGCGGCGCACGCAGTCGACGAGGTTGGCCAGGCCGTCTGTCTTAGCGACGATGGCGGTGATACCCCAAACACCGACGAGCGACTCGCCGACATTGTAGGTCGAAAGCAAGACAATCTTCGAATCTGGAAGCCTTTGGCGCAATATGGAGGCGACCTCGATGCCGTTTAGCATCGGCATCCTTAGATCAAGAACAACGACGTTGGGCGAAAGGGCCGTTGCCTTATCGACAGCGTCGTACCCGTCCGCCGCTTCACCGCAAACGTGGAACCCCGCATTCTCAAGTCCGGTACGGACGATAAGCCGCGTTCGCTCCTCGGGATCGGCAATCATCACTGTCATGGGCATTTGTGAGCAGGTCTGGGCGGGGAGGGGCAGCCAGAAGCGCGCCCAGAGTGGCGGAAACACCCGAGATCATCAATACGGGCTTCTGTGTAGATTCGTTCGGCAATCGCGTTTAGCCATGCAATGTCGCGCGCTCCAGCTTATGAGGCCGGGCGCTTGAGCTTTAGGGGAAGCGTTCGTCGGCTATTCGATCGGGGGGCTGTTTGCTGTGGCCGGCCCATTTTTGCTCATGCGGATCACACCTGTTTGGTCGACGAAAAACCTGGGCCGGTGCTGCGAAGGTGGGAAGGGTTCGGCGGTCACTGTGAATGCCGACACTCCTGGGACTTTGCAACCGTGTTTTTTAGCCAGGAAAGAAAGAGTAGGCGTGTTGGCGGTCGATATTTGCCCAACGTACGTGAACTTGTATCGACCTTTCAGGCCGTAGGCAGGAACCGCATCGATTAGGCCGGCGTGATCGCAGCTTGGAATTTTGGACAAGTAGCCATTGGGGAGGACTTCGACGCTCGGCCCAAGAGCCGCCAAAGTTGGCGGATAGCCATTGGAATACGTAGTCAAATACATCTCTGCCGCTGAGTCTATCGTGCGAAGGCTCGCTGCGGGGGGGGGCCCTCCACGCCCCCACGAGGCAGACTCTTGATGTACGTCACGCCCAACAGGACCGTCCACGCCAGTCCGATGTAGCCGACCACAAGCCCGGTGATTGCGAAGTTTTTTCCTCGGAGTCTGCCAGCGGACCTTCGAATATTTGAAAGCGCAACGTGGCCCAGCGCGACAGCGGGAATCGACACGAGCGGGATGAAACTGAGCACACCAAAGACGAGACTCGCGATTGCCTTCCCGCTTTTGCGAGTTCGGAGTCTCTTCGCTTACCATGATCTTCATCCACGCTGCGGAAAGCCAGTCGTGGAATGAGTTGCGACGGCTAACTTGGCGGAAGCGTGTGGGAGTCGAACCCACCACCCGGCTCGCGAAGAGTCGGATCAATGGCTTTGAAGGCCACGAGGATCACCGGACCCCTTTCGCCTCCGAAATGGACCTTCATAACCAACGCGATTTGCTTAACCCAACGTGACGGAGCTAGTCCCGATGCCCTGGACCTTTTACGCCTGCGGTGCGGATTATAGCAGGGCAGCGCGGAAGCCAGGGCTCGGTAGTGCGGTTGTCCAGGGGCGAACAAACGCGGGGCTCAAATCCCGGCCGCATCGCAGAAGCGCGATGAATATGCAAAGCCAATTCACGAATCGAGGTTTACAGCTTCCGCACGATAGGGGCAAGCGGAGGCCGGAAATACAGAGAATACCCTAGAGCCATCAGTACAGGCTTGTGCTATCAAGGGCGGTCGTGCTGCCTTTCCGGTCTTGTTGTATCGACTCCCCGCACTTGCCGGAAATACTGCTGTGCGAAGATGCCGAAGATGAGCGCCTGGAGACCGCGCACGCGATTTTGCACGTGTTGGGCGGCCGACCCGATTCGAAGAACCACCGAGCGGCGGCTGGATGCGCCCGATTTATCAAGCTGATCCACCCAGCGATCAGGGAGAGTAGCGATGAAAACTGCCCGTAGCGGCCGGACTGCCACGGCCGAACCGAACGTCGCAGCCAATGGCAACGGCGCGTCGGGCACAAAAAGGGATGCGATCGATCTGAGCGTCCTGCTCGCCGCGTTGCAAACGATGCGGAACGGCGACTTCTCCGTCCGCCTGCCCGGTTCCTGGACTCAAATTCCCGGAAAAATTGCGGACACTTTCAACGACATCGCCTCCGCGAACCAGCGCATGGCCCAGGAATTGAAGCGCATGGTGCAGGTGGTTGGCAAAGAAGGTCGCACGCGCGAGCGAGCACGGTTCAGCGCTTCAAAGGGTTCCTGGGGAGACATGGAAGTTTCCGTGAATACGCTGGTCGAGGACCTGCTGCGTCCAACGGCGGAGGTGACTCGCGCAATCGCGGCGGTTGCGCAGGGCAGCCTGACGCAACAGGTACGGCTGGACGTGGACGGGCGGCCACTCGAGGGCGAGTTCCTGCGGTCAGCGACGATCGTCAACACGATGATCCAGCAGTTGGGCGTGTTTACTTCGGAAGTGACGCGCGTGGCGCGCGAAGTGGGCACAGACGGAAAACTGGGAGGCCAAGCGGTTGTGCCGGGCGTGGCGGGCACGTGGAAGGACTTGACCGATTCTGTCAACTTGATGGCGAGCAACTTGACGGGCCAGGTGCGCAACATCGCGGAAGTAGCAACGGCGGTGGCGAGCGGTGACCTGTCGCGCAAAATCACGGTCGATGTGCGCGGCGAAATTCTGCAATTGAAAGAAGCCATCAACACGATGGTGGATCAGTTGCGCTCGTTCGCGTCGGAAGTGACGCGCGTGGCGCGCGAAGTGGGCACGGACGGAAAACTGGGCGGGCAGGCGATCGTGCCGGGCGTGGCAGGCACGTGGAAGGACTTGACCGACTCGGTGAACGCGATGGCCAGCAACCTGACGTCGCAGGTCCGCAACATCGCAGAGGTGACGACGGCCGTGGCGCGCGGCGACTTGTCGCGCAAGATCACGGTCGACGTGAAGGGCGAAATTCTCGAGTTGAAGGACACCATCAACACGATGGTGGACCAGCTCAACGCGTTCGCCGGCGAGGTGACGCGCGTGGCGCGCGAAGTAGGAACGGAAGGCCGGCTCGGCGGACAGGCCAGCGTTCCTGGCGCGGCGGGCACGTGGAAGGACTTGACGGACAACGTCAACTTCATGGCTAGCAACCTGACGGGCCAGGTGCGAAACATCGCCGAAGTCGCAACGGCAATCGCGAATGGCGACCTCTCGAAGAAGATCACTGTCGACGTGCGAGGCGAAATCCTGCAGCTCAAGGAAACGCTGAACACGATGGTGGATCAGCTCAACCGGTTCGCCGGCGAAGTGACGCGCGTGGCGCGCGAAGTAGGCACCGAAGGACGACTAGGCGGACAGGCTAACGTTCCGGGCGTTGCGGGCACGTGGAAAGACCTGACCGATTCGGTCAATTCGATGGGCGGCAACCTGACGGGCCAGGTGCGAAACATCGCCGAAGTAACGACGGCTGTAGCGCGCGGGGACCTGTCGCGCAAGATCACGGTAGACGTGAAAGGCGAAATTCTCGAACTGAAAAACACCGTCAACACGATGGTGGACCAGCTCAACGCCTTCGCCGGCGAAGTATCGCGCGTGGCACGCGAAGTGGGCACGGACGGAAAACTGGGCGGCCAGGCGCAGGTGCCGGGCGTGGCGGGCACGTGGAAAGATCTTACCGACAACGTGAACTCAATGGCGAGCAACCTGACGGGCCAGGTGCGAAACATCGCGGAAGTCGCGACAGCGGTGGCGCGCGGCGACCTTTCGCGCAAGATCACGGTCGACGTGAAGGGCGAGATTCTCGACCTGAAGGACACCCTCAACACGATGGTGGACCAATTGCGGTCGTTCGCGTCGGAGGTCACGCGCGTGGCTCGCGAAGTCGGCACTGACGGACGACTCGGCGGTCAAGCAACGGTTCCAGGCGTCGGCGGCACGTGGAAGGACCTGACGGATTCGGTCAATTCGATGGCCAGCAACCTGACGGGCCAGGTGCGAAACATCGCGGAAGTATCGACCGCGATTGCGAGCGGCGACCTGTCGAAAAAGATTACGGTGAATGTGAGCGGCGAAATCCTGCTGCTGAAAGAAACCATCAACACGATGGTGGATCAGCTGCGGTCGTTCGCGTCGGAAGTAACGCGCGTGGCGCGCGAAGTGGGAACGGAAGGACGGCTCGGCGGCCAGGCTAACGTGCCTGGCGTGGCGGGCACATGGAAGGACCTGACCGACTCGGTGAACTCGATGGCCGGGAACTTGACGGGTCAGGTGCGAAACATTGCCGAGGTGACGACGGCTGTGGCGCGCGGCGACTTGTCGCGCAAGATTACAGTCGACGTGAAGGGCGAAATTCTCGAACTGAAGAACACCATCAACACGATGGTGGACCAGCTTAACGCGTTCGCAAGCGAAGTGACGCGCGTGGCGCGCGAAGTCGGCACGGAAGGAAAATTAGGCGGGCAGGCGCAAGTCTCGGGCGTGGCCGGAACGTGGAAGGACCTGACGGACAACGTGAACGTTATGGCCGCGAACTTGACCGAGCAGGTACGCGGCATCGTGAAAGTTGTCACGGCCGTCGCGAACGGCGAGCTGACGCAAAAATTGACCGTGAACGCGAAGGGAGAAGTTGCGGCTCTGGCGGAGACGATCAATAACATGACTGGCACGCTCGCGACGTTTGCCGATCAAGTGACGACTGTCGCGCGCGAAGTAGGTGTGGAAGGACGTCTGGGCGGCCAGGCGAACGTGCCCGGAGCGGCCGGCACGTGGAAGGACCTTACGGGAAACGTCAATCTTCTTGCGGACAATCTGACGAACCAGGTGCGCGCGATCGCCGAGGTCGCGACGGCTGTTACCAAAGGCGACCTGACGCGTTCGATTCAAGTGGAAGCCCGTGGCGAAGTGGCGGAACTGAAAGACAACATCAACACGATGATCGATAACCTCCGGCTTACGACGGAGCGGAATACGGAGCAGGACTGGCTGAAGACGAACCTCGCGCGGTTTACCGGTATGTTGCAAGGGCGACGCGATCTCGCGGAAGTGGGGCGTTTGCTGCTCTCGGAACTCTCGTCGCTGGTCAACGCACAACAGGGCGTGATGTATCAGATGGATTCCGGAGAGACGGAAGGGCTCGCGATGCTCTCGGCGTTCGCAGATGGCGGAGAGGACGGCCATCAGAAGCGCCTTGATCTAGGAGAAGGCCTCGTCGGGCAGTGCGCGCTTGAGAAGCGTCGCATGCTGATCACCGACCTTCCGGCCAATTCGGCCCCGATTCGATCCGGACTATTCCAGGCCGTTCCGCGCAACGTCATTGTGCTGCCGGTTCTTTTCGAGGACAGCGTAAAAGCGGTGATCGAGCTCGCTTCTCTGAGCGCATTTACGGCTTCGCAACTCGCGTTCCTCGAACAGCTCACGTCGAGCATCGGTATCGTGCTGAACAGCATTGAAGCGACGATGCAGACGGAAGCGCTGCTCAAGCAGTCGCAGCAGCTTGCCACGGAACTGCAGGTCCAGCAGAAAGAGTTGCAACAGACGAACGAACAGCTCGCGCTCAAAGCTCAGCAGTTGGCGGAGCAGAACGCGGAAGTCGAGCGCAAGAACCAGGAAATCGAGCAGGCGCGGCGCGCTCTCGAGGAAAAGGCCAAAGAATTAGCGCTGACTTCGAAGTACAAGTCGGAATTCCTGGCGAACATGTCACACGAGCTGCGTACGCCGCTCAACAGTATTCTCGTCCTGGGCCAGCAACTTAGCGAAAACCCCGACCGCAATCTGTCGCCCAAGCAGGTAGAGTTTGCGCGCACGATTCACGCGGCTGGCACAGACCTGCTGACTCTGATCAGCGATATTCTCGACCTGTCGAAGATCGAGTCGGGCACTGTGTCGGTCGAAGCCGAAGAGGTCTTCTTTGCGAACCTGCTCGAGATGGTCGCCCGGCCGTTCCGCCATGAGGCTGAGAACCGCAAGCTGACGTTCGAAATCTCCTCCGATCGCCGACTGCCGCGGAGCTTGGTGACGGACTCGAAGCGCCTGCAGCAGGTGCTGAAGAATCTGCTGTCCAACGCTTTCAAGTTCACAGAGCAGGGCGGCGTTCGCCTGTCCATTTCGGCTGCCAAGGCGGGCTGGAGCGAAGATCATCGCGTGCTCAGCAATGCAGCGTCGGTGGTTTCGTTTGAGGTGACGGACACAGGGATCGGTATTCCACTCGACAAGCAACGCACGATTTTCGAGGCGTTCCAACAAGCGGACGCAGGCACAAGCCGCAAGTATGGCGGGACGGGACTCGGTCTGGCGATCAGCCGCGAGCTTGCAAATCTGCTCGGGGGCGAGATTCGCTTGCATAGCACACCTGGCAAGGGCAGCACGTTCACGCTGTATCTGCCGCAGACCTATGTAGGGCCGGCAGCAGTCCCGGTTCCGCACCAGGACTCGGCGGTTTTGAACGTGCCTCAACTGGCTACCGCAGCGGCGGAGGCAGCCATCGAACCGGTGGAAGACGATCGTGAGAATCTGCGTCCGGAAGATTCCATCCTGCTGGTGATTGAAGACGACGCCCACTACGCCAGGGTGCTTCGCGACCTTGCTCGCGACAAGGGCTTTAAGGTAGTGGTCGCGCAGCGCGGCGTAGACGCGCTGGCGCTGGCTCGCGAATACCATCCGACCGCCGTCTCGCTTGACGTATTTCTGCCGGATATGCTCGGCTGGGCCGTGCTGAATCATTTAAAGCAGGATCCAGCGACGCGTCATATCCCTGTCCAGATGCTTACGCTCGATGAGGACCGCCAGCATGGCCTTGCTCGCGGCGCCTTTTCTTTCCTCACGAAGCCAACCACGCGCGAAGGACTCGAAACAGCGCTCGACCGCATCAAGAACTATTCAACGGCGCATCAGCGCGAACTGCTGATCGTGGAGGATAATCCCGGCGAACAGCTCGGCATCAAAGAACTATTGGGTCACGACGACGTTGCTGTCTCGGTGGTTTCGACCGGCAACGAAGCTCTCGCGGCGCTCGAACAGAAGCAATTCGATTGCGTCGTCCTTGACCTGCGGTTGCCGGACATGTCGGGTTTCGATGTTCTTGAGCGGGTTCGCGATAATCCGGCGGTGAACGATGTGCCCGTGGTGGTGTTTACGGGCAAGGAGCTCTCGCCCGATGAAGATGCCCGCCTCCGTTCGCTTGCGCGCAGCGTTGTGGTGAAAGGCGTAGAATCGCCCGAGCGGCTGCTCGACGAAACCGCGCTCTTTCTTCACCGGGTTGTCGCTGATCTGCCGGTGGAAAAGCAGAGAATGCTCGACCGGCTGCACCGGTCCGACGACGCACTCAGCGGGAAGAAGGTACTAATTGTCGATGACGACGTACGGAACATCTTCGCCCTGAGCAGCGTTCTCGAACGTCGCGGGATGGTTGTGCTGACGTCAGATAACGGACGGGAAGCGATCGAAACGCTCGAAGCGACGCCGGACATCGCAATCGTCCTGATGGATATCATGATGCCCGGAATGGCAATCCGGCAGAATTCAACGCTGCGCCGCTTACCCATGATCGCCCTGACCGCGAAAGCGATGAAAGGCGACCGCGAGAAATGCCTTGAAGCGGGCGCATCCGAATATCTGGCCAAACCCGTAAACACAGAACAGCTGCTATCCGCACTTCGTATGTGGCTGCACAGGTAGAGAGATGGAAAAAGTTCTCGCTGAACCCGAGCAAAAACCCAGGATCAAGCAAAAGGAAAAGGTCAATATTCTGCTGGTGGACGACCAGCCCGCCAAACTGCTGACGTACGAGGCGATTCTTGGCGAGCTGGATGAAAATTTCGTCCAGGCTACGTCGGGCCGTGACGCGCTCGACAAGCTGTTGAAAATGAAGGACGTCGCCGTAATTTTGATGGACGTCAGCATGCCGGAGATGGACGGTTTCGAGACGGCGCGGCTGATCCGGGAACATCCCCGGTTCCAGCGAACGGCGATCATATTCATCTCCGCCATTCATCTGACGGATCTCGACCGGGTAAAGGGATACGAGCGCGGCGCGGTGGACTACATTTCCGTGCCCGTCAATCCGGAACTCCTTCGAGCGAAGGTCACCGTATTTGCCGATCTGCATCGCGCCACGCGAGACCTCGAAACGCTGAACCGCGAACTGGAGGAGCGTGTCCGCGAGCGGACGCTGGAACTACAGGAAAGCGAAGCGCAGTTCCGTGCCGTCGCTAACTCTATTCCGCAGCTCGCCTGGATGTCGGATTCGAGCGGCTCGATCGTCTGGTACAGCGACCGCTGGTACGAGTACACAGGTTTGAGCAAGGGCGATGCGGATGGCGACGCCTGGAAGGCGAGAGTGGACCCGGAGAGCCGAGCGTCCGTTCTACAGACTTGGGAGGAATCGATCGCAGGCGGAGAGCCGTTCGAAATGGAATTTCGCCTGCGTGGTGCAGACGGCGTGTATCGGTGGTTTCTCACGCAGGTGACGCCCCTGCGAGATTCCAGCGGCACGATCAAGCAGTGGTTCGGCGCGCGCACGAATATTCACGAGCAGCGCGAGATTCGCCGCGCCCTCGAAGAAACGCAGGAGCGGCTGGTCCTGGCGCAGAAGGTCGCACATTGCGGCGCATTCGATTTTGACGCTGAGACGGGCCTCAATTTCTGGTCCGAAGAACTCGAACAGATATATGGGTTCGCGCCCGGGACATTCCCCAAAAGCTATGAGGCGTGGCTCGACCTTGTTCTGCCCGAGGACAGGCAAGCGGCGGAAGTGATGATGTTGTCTCCGCGGATGCCCAGTTTCGATTCCGAATTTCGCATTTGCAGAGTCGACAACGGAGAGATTCGCTGGGTTAATAGCCGCGGTCGTGCCCAATACGACTCAAGCGGCAAACTGGTGCGCATCTTCGGCCTGAACATCGATATCACCCGGACGAAACGAGCCGAAGAGGATCTGAAACGCGCCCACGACGAACTGGAAGCGCGCGTTCTGGCTCGCACGGCCGCCCTCCGCATCGCCGAAGACCGCCTGCGCAGGCTTTCGGGCCGCTTGATGCAAAGCCAGGACGACGAGCGCCGTCGCATCGCGCGCGAACTCCACGACAGTCTTGGCCAGTATCTCGTCGCGTCAAAAATGAGCCTCGATCTGGCGAGCATGAACGCCTCGAGCACCGATCGAATCAAAGACTGCCTCACGGATGCGATCACCCAAATCGAGAAAGCTATTAGCGAAACGCGCACCATCTCGCACCTGCTGCATCCACCTTTGCTCGATGAAGTGGGCCTCGAGTCGGCGCTTGTGTGGTACGCCGAAGGATTCGCGAAGCGCAGCGGAATCGCCGTCGAGGTGGATATCGCAGAATCGATCGGGCGGTTGTCGACGGATATCGAGACAGCTGTGTTTCGCGTCGTGCAGGAATGCCTCACAAACGTGCATCGTCACTCCGGCAGCCAGACAGCCAGCGTTCGACTCTATCGCTCCGACGGCGATCTGAAGCTGGAAATCCGCGATCAGGGGCGGGGAATGCCGGCAGGGTCCGTCAGCGGAGAAGCGCAATCGGCGCCGGGCGTCGGGCTTCAGGGCATTCGCGAACGCATGATACAGCTTCGCGGCAAGCTCGAGATCATTTCGAGCGACGGCGCGGGAACTACGGTTGTGGCGACTATTCCAGGAGAGTGCCTTGCCGCGGCCGGAACCGAATCGACTAGCGCCGCAACGACCCGATCCTCCTCATAAGCAAAGCTGCTCCTCGGCAGACGAACAAGCCGAGGCGAGGCGTAGGCCACGACCTTGTTTGTAAGTAGTGCCACCCCGCTCATTGCTCCTCGTTAGCTTTTACTCGTACGTGACAACGACGTGTCCATCAACCACCTGCACGTCGCTGATGCCCTGCGGGAGCTTCAGTTTTTCGCGGTTTTCCGGCGATGCCATCAGCTTTTGCACAGCTGAATTGAGTGTTGACTGCGGGAGTGGGAACGATCCGAGTTTTCCTGAAATGGGATCGAATTGAAGGTATCCGTTCTCGGTAAAAACATGGCCGTCGAGTTCGAGCGACAGATCCTCACCGTGAAAATCGAATACGACGTATGCCGTGATCAGGTCACCTTCCATATCGATCTTCACGTCCTTTACAGATGACTGAACCTGCTCGACGGTTTGCGGATTCGCCCCGGCGACCGCACGGACGGTGGATGGTTTGCCTCGATCTTTGGTTGCGGGATCGGCCGTATTCGGGTCCTGAGATTGTGCGCTGGAGGGCTGGGACACGCCTTCGAGTTGCAGGTTATCGTGGAGATACGAATTGAGCTCGATCGAATCGAGGTGAACCTGCGTGGGAGTACTGGCGGCCTGGGACTGGTCCGCAGAGTTGAGTTCCTGCTCTGCGCGTGCGGTGGCCGTGGGATCGTAGCCAACGTTCGGTGCCGGAGATCTGCGCAAAATGAGGACCACGGAGATGACGAGTGCGGCGAGGGTCGACCAGCGCAGAATCTGATATGCGATTTTGAGAGGTGAAGAATCCGCCATGTTCGGTCCATCAGCGCCGCGTAGCGGCCCCTTCGGTCGTCAGCGCTCGATCAAATCAGGCAACGGAACCGTTGTCGGTCAATTGAAATGCTACGAAGGTGAAATCAGGTTAACAGGGCACAGCCGCAACCCATCGGCGATGCTGAATAGCGTGCGCAAACGCTTATTGGACGAAGGTACAGGATGGCTGGCGGATCGCTATGGGGAGTCCAGCACGGGCTTCGCTCTCCAGAGTATCGCCGACTGCACCTGTGCATATTTGTCTGCGTGGCAGTTCCAGGGCCGGCGTTCTCGGCTGATCGGCGGTCTGCATGTTCGCCATCGGATATGTCCTACGCAACCGCTGGAGTGGATGGCTCGGGATGGTCGCTACTCACGAGAGCGCATGAATTACCGCTTCGGTGAACTGCTCGGTTGTGGCGGTGCCGCCGACGTCGCGGGTCAGTGTTTTACCCTCGCGGTAGACCTTTCGCATGGCCGCATCGATTTGCTGAGCCAGCGCATGCTCCTGCAGATGCTGGAGCATCATGATCGCGCTCATGAGCAGCGCCGTCGGATTTGCGACGCCCTTACCGGCAATATCGGGCGCGGTGCCGTGCACGGCTTCGAATACCGACGCATGCTCGCCAATGTTACCGCTGGGGACGACACCCAAGCCGCCAACGAGTCCGGCGGCGAGATCACTGACGATATCACCATAAAGATTCGGCAACAGAAGTACGTCGAATTGCGCGGGATCGAGCACCAACTGCATGCATGCGTTGTCGACGATCAGCTCTTTGTACTCGATCTCGGCGAATTCGGCAGAGACGTTGCGCGAGCAGGACAGAAACAGGCCGTCCGAGCGCTTCATGATGTTGGCTTTGTGGATTGCGTGAACCCGTTTGCGACCGTGCTTCCGCGCGTATTCGAATGCGAAGCGAGCGATACGCGTCGAGGCCTTTTCAGTGATTATCTTCAGGCTTTCGACCACGCCGGGAACAACGGTGTGCTCGAGTCCCGAATACAGATCTTCGGTGTTCTCGCGGACGATGATCATGTCGACGCCCTGGAACCTCGATCGAACTCCTTCGAGGTTCTTTACGGGTCGGAGATTCGCGTATAGCTCGAGCGCTTGGCGAAGTCCGACATTCAGGCTGGGGGCCCCGCTGGCAACTGCTGTCGCCATAGGTCCTTTGAGGGCAACGCCGTTCTTGCGGGCGGATTCCATCACTCCCGAGCGCAGGAAGTCGACGCCGCGGCGTTCGAGCTCGGCGCGGCCGGGAATTTCGTCCCACGTAATCTGGGCACCCGCTGCGTCGAGGATCCGTTTGACCGCGGAAGAGATTTCAGGGCCGATGCCTTCACCGGGAATCAGCGTGACGGTGTGCGTCATGGACTCGCAATTGTAGCAAAGTCATGGACGGCGGAGGCGAACCGCCGTTGGGATTCGTCGTGAGACTTGTCGTATTCGCGCACGTCGACCGTGTGTGAATCCCTGACTGTACTCGGAGGTTTCCGTGCTGTATTCTCGCCTTTATCTTGTCAGCGGCAAACGTACGGCCGTGGGGGATCAGACATGGACGAACTCGATAACAATCGAATGCGACCCGAGCGCGGAAATCAGCCCGGATTTTCCATGATCGAGCTGTTAATCGTCATCGCGATCGTGGTTGTTATTGTGGCCATAGCTATTCCGAATCTTCTGCGGTCGAAAGTTGCGGCGAATGAGGCGTCGGCAATCGGGTCGCTGAGGAATATCATGTCGGCGGAGGCGGCGTACAAGGCGATGTATGGCGTCGGGTATTCGAACGATTTGGCCGCCATCGGTGGCACATCGACAACGGATGCCCAACCGTCATGTACGGCGGCCCAACTACTCGATCCGAGCCTGGCAAAGAATCTGATCGGCAACAAGACGCAAAAGAGCGGGTACGAGTTCACGTTTACCCCCGGCAAGGAGGCATTTAAGCCTGATGAGCCGGCACCGTCGGGCTGCAGTGTCGGAAAAGGGGACGGCTATGTCGTGCAGGCCGACCCGGTCGATTCAGAAGCCGGCAAGCGCCATTTCTGCGCGGACGCCTCAGGCGTAATCCGGTTTGATACGAACAGAGAAATCGACGTGACCGCGCCGGTCTGCGCCGGCAGCGCGCCGCCGTTGCAGTAATGGCGACAGGCAGGGGCTTGTCCGGGAGCGAGTTTCGTCCTCCGGCGCAGAATGCTGGCTAACTATGTGTTCAGCGAACGATCTAACTTGATTCAGGGCTGGGAATGTCGCGGCAGGTCATTCGGCCGTGCCAAAAAACGTCACTTTTCAGCGAGAAGCCCACTGGGTTGACGAGGCAACTGTTTCGTGCAGATGTGGCTTCTGTTCTATGTGCCTGAAAACAGATGCCATGCGTTGGGGTGTCGCAAACGTTACGCCGCCGTTTCTGTCTTGGCACGGCCATTGCACTAACCAGCCGCGTACCCCTTCCAGGCGGGTACGCCCCTAGATCGAATTTCTGATCCTGATTAGCGGGATCCGGGCTCTAGGGTTCGTAAGCAGACCTTGAGCCTGAAACGGACACGGAGTGAAAGCTCCAAGGAGAAAAAATGAACAAGAGGCAGAAGGGCTTTTCGTTAATTGAATTGCTGATCGTCGTGGCGATCATTTTGATCATCGCGGCTATCGCAATTCCCAACCTGTTGAAGGCGCGCATTGCGGCCAATCAGTCGTCGGCTGCGGCTTCTCTGCGCACGTTGTCGACGTCGGCGACGATGTATCAGAGCACCTACCAGGACGGCTATCCGGGTAGCTTGGCTGTCATGGGCCCTCCGGCGACACCGCCAGCGAATTGCAATACCGCCGGGCTCATTGATAGCGTGCTCGCGGACGCAACGGCGGCCACTGCTCCGAAGTCGGGATACTACTTCACGTGGCAGGTGGGTGCGACGCAACTCGCCACGGCGGCCACAGGTTGTTCCGCTGCGGGCTACTCTGACATGTTTGCAATCGCGGCCACGCCGTCGGCCGTCGGTACCACCGGCACGGAGTACTACTGCGTTGACGCAAACAACGTGATTTATCAGTCTAACGCTGCGATTGCGCCAGCGACTACCGGCTGCCCGACCACCGGCGATACGCCGATCGGCAACTAGTTACGCACCAGTACCATGCAACTCGGGGAGGAGGCTCAACCTCCTCCCTTTTTTTCTGGGTTGGATCATGAGCGGAAGAACACAAAACGGCTTCTCACTCATCGAGCTGCTAATCGTCGTGGCAATTATCCTGATCATTGCCGGAATCGCGATACCGAATCTGATTCAGGCGAAAATAGCAGCCAACCAGGCATCAGCGGTGCAATCTCTGCGGACGATCAGTAGTGCCGCAGCCGAGTACTCGAGTTCGTATCAAGACGGCTACCCGCCTTCTCTCGCCGTGCTTGGATCACCGGCCGGGATTGCCGATTGCAATGCCGCCGGATTGATTGACGCGCAGTTGGTTGCGGGCGCGAAGTCCGGTTACCAGTTTGCCTGGCATGTCGGCGCCGACCAGGTCACGGGTGCGGCGGTGCCGCCTGGATGCGCGGGCGGTTATCTGGACATGTATTCGGTGACAGCTGATCCTTTCGGATTTCCGACGGGCACAACCCATTACTGTGTGGATGCGAACGAAGTTATTCGCGAAAATACAGCCACGATCGCAACGACAACTGCCAATGGCTGCGACCCTGCGGCACAGGCGATTGGCAATTAATGACCGCTTGGGGCGTTGAGAGTCATTGCCCTTCCTCGCCGGCAATCATGAGTTGTTCATGTGCTTGAGCCGCTCTTTGCGACGCCCGCATTTAGATCCCGCCTCCGTAAGCAGGGCGAAATCCGATGTATTCGGAGTTACGGGTTAGGGCTTTGAAGACTGAATTGGGCTGCGTGGATCCAGGCGAGACTTGCCATCGGGCCCGAGGACGTACGGGTATCCTTCGGGATCAAGGGGAACCCCACGGATCATCTTGGCGGCGACCAAGTCGCTGATTGACCCGGGATTCCGACCATATAGGTTGCGGTAGCGTTGGATGAGTTCATCCAAGTGGATTTCGTCATCTTGCGCTTTGAGAGACTGCAACTGTTCCAGCGCGAACTGTTTAATATGCTTGTCTTGCGTGGAACGGTAAAGGCCAGCGAAGATCATCTCCGACATCTCGAGCGAGCCGCCCTTCTTCGCCATGCCTGCCGCATATAGCCTCAGCAACAGACTGGGCGCACCCGGCATATTGGCGCCCGCCATGTAGGCCTGCGCTGCGCTCTTGTAGTCCTTCACTCGCCAGTAATAAAGGAATCCCAGGTCTTGGTCGAGGCGCCACTCGTTCGGGTTGGCCGCGATGCCGCGCTTGACGAGATTGATGGCGAGGTCCGTCCCGGATTTCCAAGCAGAAAGAAACACCGCGCCGAACCGATAGGCGACGATTAGGTGTGGATCCAGCGTGACCGCAATGTTCAAAAGGGGAGCCAGAACATCCAAATCTGGATTTGTCAGATGTGAGCCGTAGTACTGAACGGCGCGGGTCCAGTAGATATCGGCAAGCAGCGGCGCATACCCGAGACTTAGTTTTTTGAGCACCGGGCCCGACGTGACCAACAGTTCCTGTTCTTGCCGCGCTTCAGAACGCGATTCCAAGTCGATTCGGATCTGCAACACGGCGATTGCGCCAAACAGCACGACGATCGCTATAAGCGATTTCCAAACGGGGAAGCGGCGAGCCGGTCTACTCAGCTTGGTTTCCATACTTGGCCAATCTCGACTATTCATTCTCGCAAATGTACGAAATTTCCGAAAACCCGTTCTGCCAGTCGTTTCCATTCCATTACGACTGCCGATGATTCTTCTGAGGGGTCGGTCGTTCCGTTGCCCAATTTGCTAGAATGCTGCCTGATGATCGGGAATTGGCTCACTTTTTCACGCCGGGGCCACACAATGCTCCACATCGCGGGGTTCCTTGGTATTTTTGCGGCCATTGTCATGTTGCCGAATGCCCATTTCGCGGGTCTAGAGGCGGCCATATCCGGCGAGACGGCGCACGAGGTCGAACACAGGTTCGAGGCGCGGTACCGGCACGCAGCCACTCTGAAAGCGATCTTCTTCGAGCGTTACAGTGCCGGGAAGGGAACGGGCGAAGCAGAAACGGGCACGGTCTATTTTTCGCGACCGGGACGAATGCGTTGGGAGTATGAGTCGCCTGCGAAGAAGCTGTTCATCATTGATGGCAAAAATGTCTGGTCCTACATTCCCGAGGACCATACGGCCAGTCGGGCGACGTTAAAGAATAGTTCAGATTGGCGCACCCCCGTCGCTTTGCTTGCCCAGAACGCCGATCTAGGGAGGGTCTGCAAGAACATCGAGCTGGTGAAAGTGCCGGCCAGCGGAGACCGTTCCGGCCCATCACCTGCTTCCGATACAGACAAGATGGGTTCGTTACCAACAACCGGGCACGATTCGGTATTGACATGTGCGCCGCGATCAAAATCGGATGAAGCGGGACAGGCTATCAGCGACATTCTCCTTACGATCGATTCAGCCGGCTATCTCGTCCGAGTACTGATACAGCAGCCTGGGAATGTTGCAACCGAGTTCCGATTCGGCAATTGGCATGAGAACGTGCACATTGCCGAGGCGATGTTCCACTTTCAGCCGCCTCCTGGCGTCGAGATCGTGGATGAGGATAAGCTTGCCGGCCAGATAAACTGACCGTTGCATGGACGCCGGCTGTGAGATTGGCGACCCTCAAGGCAGGGAAGGGAAGTTCCAGTACCCACGGTACAGCGAAAAATGGTACCGTGCGGGGGACTGTCGCGCTTGATTTCGCTTTGGCGAATGCTAGAATCGCTGCAGTTCAGCGCCTTCAGGGGGGCACTTTGAGGGGACGCGCGGCGCGGGCGTGCAGCAGCAATTTCCGCAAAGCTGCGGGTTTTTCTCTCGTTGTCCTATCCGCCCTGCTCGGCTTTGGCCTCGCAGCAAGTTCGCTGCCGGCGCAAGAAATGCCGGCGGGTCCCGAACAGAAAGCTAATCCTCAACGAATTGTTCCCGGGAAGCCGCTCAAAGCGGAGACGGATCTAACCCTTGTTAATGTGACCGTGACCGATCCCTATGGGCGTCTCGTCACCGGGCTCGAGCAGGACAACTTCCGTGTCTTTGAGGACGGGCTCGAGCAGGAAGTCCTCACTTTCTCGAGCGAAGACGTGCCGATATCCGTCGGCGTGATCTTCGACATGAGCGGCAGCATGGCCGACAAGATCGAAAAATCTCGCCTCGCTGCCGTGCAGTTTTTCCGCACCTCCAATCCACAAGACGAATTCTTTCTCGTGAATTTCAACGATCAGGCGCATCTAATCACGCCGTTTACTACGAGCATCGACGAGCTGCAGAACCGATTGATGTTTACCGCTGCGCACGGCATGACGGCACTTTTCGATGGCATCTATCTGGGCCTGAGCCAGATGCGAAGAGCACACAACACGAAGAAAGCTTTGCTCATCATATCGGATGGGGGAGATAATCATAGTCGGTACACTGAGACCGACATCCGCCGTTTCGTGCAAGAGGCAGACGTGCAGATTTACGCGATCGGGCTGTACGAACCCGATGGCGGCCCGACCCCGGAAGAGCGCGAAGGACCGGCCCTTCTCCAAAACTTGACACAGATGACGGGCGGGCGAACGTTTGCGGTGCACAGCCTTGACGAACTGCCTGACATCGCTACGAAAATCAGCATGGAGCTGCGGAACCAGTATGTTATCGGGTATAGACCTAGCGACCGCCGTCACGACGGTAAGTGGCGCAAGATCAAAGTTAAGCTCCGGCCGCCAAAGGGGCTCCCGCCTCTCAATGTTT
>Ga0335075_10000764_pt1 | contig 54528 bp, 54 predicted proteins | sample Lox_Sample_24_FD_206723 | JGI IMG/M metagenome (GOLD analysis project Ga0335075, IMG submission 206723) | Soil microbial communities from Loxahatchee National Wildlife Refuge, Florida, United States - Lox_Sample_2.4 | ecosystem: Environmental > Terrestrial > Soil > Wetlands | place: USA... | reverse complement strand
AGAAGTCATCTGTAAATCTTATTGTAAGCAAGTAGTTCTTTGACTCCGGCGACACATGATTGGACAGCTAGTGTAATACAGTTAGGCTAAGGAGCTTCGTCGGCGCAAAAAGAAAGAGACGGGGAGAACGGGGAGAATTGCAGGAAGGGAAGAAGCGAGAAGAGCAGATGTTGAGGGGTTGCAGGGGACGCGGACGAGGGCCCTTCATGTTCATATGTACAATTCTAATTCATTATTCTATTGAGTATTTTATCATACATGATGCTGCATTCCAGCGATCGGCTTCCCATCCCGTTTTCCAAGCCTCCATACAGAGTACAGAGTATATCAATCCATCTCTGCCACGGTATCAGCTCTACTGTAGGAAAGGTCTTCCTTCATGCCACCCGAAACACGCCTCTTCCACATTTCATGCCTTTCTCCTGGATCAAAGTACCTTCCAGTCGCATCCAAGTGTTGTCACTCATTGTTTCTGCAATTTCGTGACATCTCCCGCCCTTCCAGGCTTTGAAATAACCAGGTCAAGGGTCGCTGTTCGCACCGCCTTTCATGCCAGGGTGTCTTGAATCAGCACGGCGGATTGGTCACGTTGTGTCTAGCGTGTCCAGGTAGTGTGCTTTATGCTGGATCTTTGCCTAGGGTTGTCCGGGCTCTCCCTACCACCACCACTCCTCGTACAATCCCTATTCATTACTGTAGACGCAAATCACCACGGTGCTTACCGCCTCTGCCCCCATTTGCAATTGCTGATTCACTCAGCCCAATCTCTGCACCCCTTCCTTCCTTCCTTCCTTCCTTCCTTCCCTTGCTGGACTGGAAGTGCCTTCCGACGAAAGGAAACTAAGGAGAAAATAGTTGGGGTTTCTCGTACTTCCCCACAGACCCACCCAATACTCTAACCCATCTCTCGCACGCTGCTCGCCTTTACCCTCCCATCTCTGCCCAGCGACCCAGCACTGCCAACATCCCTCCCTTCCCAGCATATCTTTCAATATCATTATTAGTATCATCGTTGGCACCAAGGGTAAGGACCGCTGTTCCCCAGACAGCGCTAAGCTGCCCATAAATCATTTAGCGGGAATCCCTTGCGCGGGACTGCCTGACTCTTTGAAAGTCTGTGGGTTATGGGTGCCGGAAAGTGTGCCTCACTACCTCCTGCCCAATGGGAGCCCAGCCCGTCCCTGCCCACCCAAATTCGATGATCATCGACCCGCAACGATTAGACCTCGACCATACCACGACAACGATAGTTGTGAAGGGGACCAAAACCTCGCGCATCAAGACGACGACACCTACCTTACTCAGTCCATCCCTTCGGGGAGCCCAAGATCAAGATGGGTTGGACCAAACCAGACAAGCACAGTCTCCCCGTCGCTCATCGCTGTGGACAGCCTGCTAATGATTCAAACAGTGTTGCTGGCTCGGCCGCTCCAGCGATCATGATCGGTTTATTCGTCGCATTCGGTGGGATTCTCTTTGGATACGATACAGGGTACGCAGAGACGGTCATGACTGTTGCGTACAGAAGAATGATACTGACGTCGGAATGTACAGTGCCATTAGCGGCATCATAGTGATGCCCAGTTTCAAACAGACATTCGGTTCTCCAAGTGCAGATGGCCCCGTCATATCTGCAGCTCAGTCGGGTCAAATAGTCTCGATACTTAGTGCAGGAACCTTTTTCGGGGCTCTGGGGGCGGCTCCCTTTGCGGATCAAATTGGTAGACGTCTATCGCTGATCCTTGCGGTAGGCGTCTTTACCTGCGGCGTCATACTACAGGTCATTTCTTCTACTATACCTCTTTTGCTAGCTGGAAGGTATGTGATCCTGATGACATGGATGGTTGTTTCAACTAATTGACACTCTCGCAGGTTTTTCGCTGGCGTGGGTGTGGGCACCATCTCTGTGCTTGTCCCTCTGTATCAGTCTGAAATGGCGCCGAAGTGGATTCGAGGCACATTAGTCTGTGCCTATCAGTTAGCAATCACCTTTGGGATTCTGGTCGCTGCTGTGGTCAATAACTCCTCTAAAAATATAATCGGCGCTGCCGCGTACCGGATACCGATAGCCACGCAACTTGTCTGGGCAAGTATACTTTTTCTCGGATTAATCATTCTACCCGAAACACCTCGATATCTCATCAAGAGAGAGCGTCATACTTCCGCGGCGGCATCTTTATCACGAATCCGCCGTCTTGATATCACCCATCCTGCCTTGATCGAAGAACTCGCTGAAATAGAAGCGAATCATGAATATGAACTTTCCTTGGGGCCCTCAACATATCGCGATGTATTCTCGGGCTCACCTCATTTGGGGCGCCGTGTCTTGACGGGTTGTGGACTTCAGATGCTTCAACAGCTCAGCGGCTGCAATTTCATATTCTACTATGGAACTACGTTCTTCCAAGGCAAGGGTTTGGCAAGTCCGTTCGCGCTACAGATGATTACCAACGGCGTCAACGTCGCTAGTACTTTACCCGGGATGGTGTTTGTTGAAACATGGGGTCGGCGGCCCCTCCTTCTTTTTGGCGCAGCGGGTATGGCTGTTTCGCAACTCATAGTTGCTATAGTTGGTTCCGCCCTGCCATCGAGTAATGATGCCAATATGGTGCTTATTTCGTTCGTCTGCATCTACATCTTCTTCTTCGCATCTTCCTGGGGCCCAACCACCTGGGTCGTCACCTCTGAGATATACCCACTTAAAGTCCGGGCCAAGTCCATGTCCATTTCAACTGCCTCGAATTGGCTCTTCAATTTTGGATTAGGTTACGCTACACCGTATATGATCGATAGCGGTTACGCCAACCTTCAAGCGAAAGTCTTCTTTGTGTGGGGTACATGCTGCATCTTCGGCTTCTTCTTTGTTTGGGCAATGGTTTACGAGACCTCCAAGATATCTCTGGAACAGATAGACGAGCTCTATGAACGAGTTGACCATGCCTGGCAGTCAACAAATTTCCAACCTTCCTGGAGTTTTCAGGACATCCGCGACGAGACTACCGCCGGCACCTCGAGTGGTGTCAGCCTCGCAGATCGAGAAGCGGCCAGAAGGAGAGCAACTGCTGAGGCGGCGCCAGCAAATAGCACAGACAGCGATCGAATCACTGTTAGTGCTGACGGATCACAAGTATCAACGACAGCAATGTCAGAGGAAGACAAAATCATAGCGTCCCTAGGAGACGTCGATTTCAGTCTTTGATCTCTCTCACCTCATGTTCCAAATAATCCTTTTTGATGTGATCTAATTTTGGGTTGGGAAGCGTGGAGTTATACGATCCAGGAGTTACTTGATGGGTCAAGGGCGGAATTTCAGGGAAACCGGCGATCTATTTGGATTGGCTCTCTGGATTCTTCGATTGGGAAATAGGTAAGCTTTACCTTGGATTTTTAGTATATCATGTGGCGTTAGTCTGGAGTGGTCAGCTTTCTCTTGTTGAAAGAATGTCGCGGCGAAAATGTTCAGATTGAATCTTCCTATTCAGTGGATGCCATTGAGAGATAAGACATCAAAACGTATATATTATCTACTTCCTTCCTTACTCCAGCCTTCACATTACTGTTTCGTCGTATCCCTGTTTCTGACTGGGCTCGGACTTGGCACGGCGACAGTCAGGACGTGAATACCTATTCCATCATTCCTTATGCCATGTAGCAAAAAGCACACGCCAAAAGTCCATAATGCGGCCTAAGGATTTTCCTCCGAAACCAAACCCTTTCCGCCTCCTACTCGAGAATCTCTCTCTCAAAGCGCCGTCTCGATCTACGCCAACGCACTGGCAAAGAGTGTGTACGAGACGATTACGAAATACCAACCCGGAGATACAAATTGGAAAAGGGGATGTTTGGCAACCATGACTCCGCTTCACAAGTGCAGCGAACTCCTCCCTCATATCGTATGCTATTTTTCCTTTTGTTTAGCGCCTTACGGGTCGTCCGCAAACGGGCTGTACAGACTCATGCTTGATATCAGCTCTATAGCCAAGGTCTTAGCAGTTTCACAATCACAAGAGATTCGAGAGAGAAGAGTCGAGAGCGGGAACCTTTGTCGTTTACATTAGATTCCTTTCTTGCTATGCTGAATAATGCATGAAACTTTGCAAAAACCCAACTCGACCTTACAGACCCCGCCGGCTGGGTATGCTCCCTGAATCCACAAAAAAAAAATAAAAAAAAAATATCCATCCCATTCCCTATATAGATGACCAATATTTTTATCTGTACTTTACTTCACCCATGCCATGCCAGATATAAATAATACAACCCCACCACCCACGCCACGCGCCAGATGCTCGTCCACGCCTCCCTGACTACTATTTGTGCCTTTGTCAGCGGCAGCCGCTTTACTTCCACTCTCCTACTGTCCTTAATCACTCCAGTGGCGCCGAAGTTCTCGAGCTCATCGTCATCTTTCCATGCATTTTTGACGCTGTCTATTAAAGGAGGAACGTAGCGCACTTGGCTAGGCGGTAGCCCATAGCCGCCGGGCGTAGGACTCACGCTTCGAGTTCGGGCGGCTATGTTGCGGGGTGCGAGGTTCGCGCCATTGCCTGAGGAGGTGGAGGAGGTGGAGGAGTTGGAGGAGCGCGTAAGATGGAAGGCTTCTTCTGAAGAGCGGGAGTGGCGGTTGGGGAGGTCTTTGGTGGAGGTGGGCAGGAGAGTTGTGTAGGTAGACGATGAGCGGTTGAGCGAAGAGGAAAATGGGGTTAGGCCGAGGAAGGGTGTTAGAGCAGCCCGGGTCAGGAGGACCAGGAGTGTTACGACGAAGAGGAGGCCGTATCGGATGAAGATACTAATTTGATCGGGAAGGAGACAGAGATGTGATTCCAGCGTGGTAGCGGAAGATCCAGAAGGAGTGGCAGCACCATGGCCTCCTCCCTGCGTTCCAATAGGCGCTCCATTCGCATCGATTGGGTTCCACATGCTGAGCATAACAAAACCTGGCTTCCTGACACCCATAGCCCAAGACATGCTCTTCACGGTTATCTCTCGAACGTTGTCTTTATCAGCGTGTACAACTTCGCAATAATCATGGTCATCCCCGGAGAAAACATGTACTACATCTCCGATACCAAATATGAGGCGGTTTGAGTTGGTGTCAGACAGGACGTTTTGGTATTGGTAGCCTCTTGTAAGTGATATTGCGTTTCTATCGTCAGGATTTACGGGCTGCGTTTGCCCTGCGGGAGGCGGAGTTGGGGGCCAGCGTTCTCGAAATGGGCCACAAGGAGTTCCGGATTCACGGTACAGTGGAACATGTGTGAGCAAGATCGTTGGGAGGGAGTGAGAGGTATCGCCAAGGTCCAGTGATGGGAGATGTTCATAGTCTGCCGCTTCAAGTTCACTGACCTTGTGTTCTTGCTGTAGCTCGAGAACCTCGCCTCTCTGATATCTCAATTCTCTCTCTACAGCTTTTCGTTTTAAAGGTTGGATATTCTTCAGGAACTCATCCACCGGGCCATATATCTCTTGCGGGTTTCCCTCTGGGTGCACCACATCGGCAGCACTCAGACTCACAGAATCAACCGATACGAAAGTATGATTTCCAATAACATCCACACGATTGGTGTCCCCGAAATAGGCCTGAAAGCGGTTACGGATTGGTATCTTGACTTTCGTTCCAAAGCCCAAATCATGATTCCCCGGAAGACTGGCGATGATCTTCCGTCCTCTTTGTCCAACACCAGCATCAGCACCGCCGTCATTCCAATGCTCAAAGAATATCTTCCCGAAGCGATTATATTCCCGTAGCCAAAAGTCCTCCCCGTATTTCTTACGCCATGTCTTTACAAGAGCCTGTTCTTTGACCGGCCGCTGCTCGGCAGCCCATTCCGGGTCGTCACTGTTGCCGTGCAAAGTTGCCCATTCTCTACCGCCATCGAAGAGGTCTCCAAGGAAGAATATGGTATCTGGATGCAGAGATTTCTGTAGCTGGATGTAAGAGCGCTTGAGGTAGTTGTCTGTATGTAAAATCGTGAAGGTTGACAGCGGCCACGGCCGATCGGGATATGTGTGTGGATCAATCAATTGCGGATCTGCAAGTAATATTAGGTGATGCGGTGTCGCTGTTTGTGGCTGTGATGGCTTGGTGGTCAGTTGCAGTATGAGCTGTTGTGAAATCTTCAAGCTTACCCATCTCTCCCAGTTGGCCCATTGACAAGCAGCGACGCTCCCTTCAAATACCCATCGCTCCCCCCAAAGCAATACAACAATCCATATTGCAATAAATGCATTTGGCAGATTGAGTAGTCCGCGCGGGTGGAACCTTTGTCGAGCCTCCTGCCATGTCCTGGGAACCCGCAATATATGACTGTTCGCAGTTGTATGCTTCCCCCAACCTATAATATTCTGTAAGAATTCCACCAAGCTATCTGGAAGCGCAATGAAGAAGCGATCAACAATGGAAGGTGGCTCAATGAAGTGATCGCGAGTAGATCGAAGGGGATACGCTGCGCTATAATATGCCATCCTGTTGCGACGTAAACTGTGGTTCAGGATGAGGGTAGAAGTAGGGTAAGTGAGCCATCCCTTAGGCTATGAATGGAATGGTCGGGCTATGTACATGAGGAATGCCATGGTGTTGAGTGGGAGTGCAAATGCAGGTACGGCGAAATATTTGGGCAAGGGTGAAAATAAGGCCGGGGTGAAGGGATGGCGACTCGCCGTAAGCCTAAACAGAACAGCCTGAGTCTAGAAATTCATGGGCCACACTGCCCACGAAATTTTAATTGCTACAAGTATATGCTAACCAGCTGGCTATCGTGTCACTGTTCACAGGATTATCATGTGTCACCTTTCACTTGAGGACCCGAAGGAGCATTCTACCGCGCATTCAGAGCTTTAACATTCCATAACTTTGCAGGACCTACGAGACGCTAGAATTTCATTGCAGCGCCATGAGGATATGTAATTGAGTATTGCAAGACCTATCGGTGAAAGGGAGATACAAGGAAATAAAAGCAAACACCCATTGTGCAGAAGTCTAAGTTAAGATGGATTGCTACTTTAGAAAATCCACGTGAAAGAATCCTTGACTTGGAAAGAAGCAGTCTCCCTTGGTGCAGTTAGCTTTGGAGGCTCAATGTTGCTATAGAAATAGTACGAAAAAGGGAGGAATCATACCTGATATCTGCAGAAGATGCACCCACCAGCACCTTGAAAACACCCTCCTCAGCAATCCAAGCCTTCAGCTTAGTATCATAATACCCCACAGAATACTTGTTCAGATTTAGGAAGACGTGTTTCGTCTCTCCAGGTTGTAAGAAGACCTTTTCAAATGCCGCAAGCTCTTTCTCTGGTCGCGGCAGTCTTGATTTGACATCATGGACGTAAACTTGTACCACCTCAGCACCAGTGACGTTGCCCATATTCGTTATAGCAAGCGTGATTGTCAGTGGCCTGTTTTCGCGTAACACTGGACTAGAAAGAGAGATTCTGCCATATTCAAATGTCGTGTATGATAGACCGTGGCCGAAAGGGAAAAGAGGCTTAATACCGAGACGCTCATAATGCCGGTACCCGACATAGATACCCTCACCATACAGGCACTTCTTGTTCTCACCAGGCCAGTGATGATACGTTGGGTTGTCTTGCAGACGGACAGGGAATGTGGTCTTTCCACAATAAGTCAGCAACTCGATTTAAATACAATCATGAAAGAGGCTTAGGTAACTCACCGGAAGCTTGCCACTCGGATTTGCAAAACCAAAAAGTACATCCGCTAGTGCATTCCCTGCCTCCTGACCTTGATACCACGCCTGAAGTATAGCAGGTACTTTATGAGCCCAAGGCATGGTAACTGGCGACCCGGCCTGAATAACGACCACGGTATTCGGGTTTGCAGCGACAACTGCTTCTATTAGGCGATCTTGGCTGCCATCTTTTGGCAGATCCATTGTAGTTCTATCGTATCCTTCAGATTCCCACTCTTCATCCAAACCAACGATGACTACCGCAACATCAGCCGCCTCAGCAGCCGCAACAGCTTCTTGTAGATGGTCGATCCTGTCTTCTTCTTTGTAGCCAATGCGGCAACCGCCCGCCCGATACTTCTGCCCTCCTGTCAACTGTTTCGATAGAGGCCTGACCTCATTTGTTGTCTTCACCAAAAGCTCAACAGGGTGACCGGCTTCCATTTCTAACTCGACCAGGGTATCTACTGAGCCATCAAACATAGTCTCGCCTTGGTTGGTCCAGTCCCAGAGGTCTGCGGCCAGCTTTCCATCGACGAATAGATGTCCCGGGCCGACGCTGGAGTAACTGATGGTATGTCGACCGCTTGTTTTAGGTGTCAGTGTTGTTCTAATGTTAGCCGACCAGATATTCCCAACCTCAACAGGCACAGAGTCCCAAAGCATAAGATCTGTGTTAGACCTCCGTTGAGTGACTAAAGGCTCGCCTTCAAATTCGTCTCCAACGAAGAAATCGATGATTACTCCCTGCTCGCCAGACTCCGTTCTGCAATAGGGTGTAGCCAATGGCATCCATTTGAATATTTCACAGCCCCGTGAATACGTCACTCTGTCGCCCACAATCTTTTTAATGCTATCCAACGGTAATGTGTTGTAGTAAGGATTTAGACTTGCGCTTCCACCACCACCTGCAATGGCTCTATTGGCGTTAGGACCGATGACAGCGATCTTTGTTTCGGTTGGGCGGATCGGGAGAATACCGCCTTCATTTTTAAGCAAAGTTAGACCTTGAGTTCCAGCTCGTCTGATCAGCTCTCTATGTTCTTCCTTGTCTTCTTCCCTCTCTTCTGGCTCTGGAGACATGTCATTTCCTCTTGTGCGCTCGACAAGGTATAGCACATTAGCCGCAGCTCTTTCTACAGCTTCACGACTTAGTTTCCCATCTTTCACAGCTTGAATTGCCTTTTCACCCCTCCATTTGTCAGACCAGGGCATCTCCAAGTCGCATCCAGCTTCAATTGACTCAATTGTGGAATTAGTTCCCGTCCAGTCGGACATGACAAGCCTATCAGGATTGAGCATGATCTCCAGTACATTGAGTTGATTAGCTTACCCATCGTATTTCCATTCGCCACGCAGAATTTCTTTCAGGGTATGAGTGTTCATGTCCGCATGCACACCGTTGATTAGATTATAAGACGACATGACTGCCCATGGATTTGCTTCTCGTACTGCAATTTCGAATGGACGAAGATACAGCTCACGAAGCGCCCTCTCTCCAACTACCGAGTCCATGGAAAGTCTTTCAGTCTCCTGCTCATTAGCAACGAAATCTTCCTGCGAATCAGCAAATATCATGTGATGATGACGACGGATGACGTACGCTTGATAGCTGCAGCAATACCCTTCCCTTGCAAACCTTTGATGTAGGAAGCAGCGAGCTTTCCAGTGAGGAACGGATCCTCGGAGAAGGACTCGAAGTTTCGACCACCAAGAGGCCCCCGATGCAGGCAGACCGTCGGCGCTAGCAGAATGTGAGCAGATCTAGCCTTGGTCTCCTCTGCTAAGTGCTCGCCAATTTCATGTAGGAGTTTCTTATCCCATGTTGCCGCCAGGGATACTCCGCATGGAAAAAGAGCAGCCTGTAAATATATAAGCGTCAATCAACATTAGTAGGATATGAGAGGTCTTTACACGGGTGCCAGCTTTAAAGATTGCACCTCGAGCACCATTCGGTCCATCAGAGGTTTTGATGTTAGGTATACCTTTCGACGGAATGGCCACCGTCCTCCAGTGATCTGCTGCTCTGAGAAGTGATACCTATCATATTTTAGCAAGTTGTGTAGCTTGATATTGTACTATATCAACGAACCTGCTCTTCCAGCGATAGAGATGCAGCCTTGCTTCGGGCGTTCGCCTTCGTGTCAATGAAGCTCGACGGCTTCTTATTATCTACCTCGGGCTCACTTGACAACGACAGTTCAGTGTCTGGAGTCGAATCGTCGCCTAAGCTTGATGGTGATTGAATCTCAGACTCTCTTGAGATACTATCAACTGAGTCGAAGCTCATCAAGCGCGGAGGCTCCATAAGAACCTCTGAAATTGCAGTTGTAGCCATGGAGAATAATTTCAATCGTCTTTTTCTAGAATCTGGATTTCAACGTTACATAGCCAGAGGTACTATGAGACGAGGTAGTGTCAAGGACGTTGACACAATTGAACAAGTCTAAGACAGGAGATGGGAAACGTTGCTAATGATACAAGTTAAGAAGAATACAAAAGAGCGATATCGTCTATATGTATCATTTTGATATCTCTAGGACAGGTGATCAGCTGCTCCGTATTGATATATCTCTAACTTAAGTTTTGGGCGGAGCGACGAAGCCATCTTCCGCTATGGATCCACATAGGATCCATGTCTTCGAAATGCTACGACCAGGGATTCGACGTAACGTACAGCCTGGCAGCTAAGTCTTAGTGGAGGAGAGCATGCTGGCCTTGCCATGTTCATTCGTAATTCAACGAGGCATCACTGCTGACGGGAGCCACGGCGTTGACCATGGCAGCCTCTCGAGCAAGGGTCAAGTTCCAATCCGGGCTAGTTCTGCCTGAAGCCTCACTGTCCGAGCAGCCGAATCGGTCTAGGCGGACCGCCTCAGCGAAGATTGAAGAAGTGGGGAGGGTACCCGGAGTAGATGCTGCATGCAGTGTACCTATCGTTGGGGGAAAAGATGGTCGATAGCGGCTGATCGGCTTCGCGGACGATCTTGGACCGGCTAAACATCGGTGATAACCAAAGCAAAGCATGTTCAGACATATCCACTGCCGTCCTTCTGCCAGTTTCTACCCGTAGATAATATCTAAGATCCAGCAAGGATTCGTCTTGGTAGATCATCCATCTGGGACCTCTTCTCGGTGGTTCTATTCCCTCCACACAAGCATCTTCTTTCATGAGATTCTTTCGGCTCGAGGCCTTTCACATGAGATTCTGTAAGGTTCAGTTTCGGTAGACTGGCAAGAGCTGGAGCTGCCATTCATGGATTGGCGGTACTTTTCGGTGAATTGAGGTGACGGTTAAGCGGCCCGAAATGGCGAAGGCCCAGAAATAGCGTGTATCGACTGTGGGAATTTCATAAACGATCTAAGGCGAATGGAGGAATTATTATATTTGTTTTACATTTGCCTCAATATCTTTTCATTGGCTTCATCAATATAATGATTATAACCATTTGTTTGACTCAAAAAGAGGAAAACGATCTAAATGCCACTAGAATGTCGAGATCTTATCTTATCTCTTCATTAGTTGCCGACCCGGCCTCCGAAACTTGCACCGCGAAATCTTGAATTTTCACATCGTTCTTCCATTATTACTAGAGGCCCAAGATGTGCGGAGAAGCCTTCCTTTCTATATATCCAATTCTAGCCTTGGATATACATAGACGCCTCTCATCATTTGCTCTATATACACATATGTTACTGAACTATGGCACATAATCCTTGCGAGGCCACCAGTATCTCGACGGTACAAGATCAGCGTGAGTCCCGCCACTCACTGTCTCAGTCAGGCTCGCGTCGCGGATCCGATGTTCTTGAAGCCACTGAGCTCTCCCGGATAAGAAGTAACTACAGCCGGGCGACGGACTCGTATCGTCGTGCATCACGTCCGAATGCGCAAGCCTCCCCCGCCACGGGAATGTGGCGCTGGAAACATACTATACATAAATTTTGGAAGGACCAGATCAGCGTTATTGTCGCCCATGAAGCATGTCGAGATCACCTGGGTATGTAGTCAATCATAATATCTCTCACACGCCCTATCTACTTTCACCTTGGAATGAGGAGGGAAGTCTCCGTAAGCCGCCTAATAGAGCTAGCGCCGCGTTTTTGTATTACTTACGTTCATCCTTAATAGCGTCAGCACCATGTTTGATCGCCTGGCATATAGTATCAAAGGATCATTAGACTTCGGCAAATGGGAATCTGCCTTTTTATTGATGAAATTTGTGGCTTCAAGATTCCTCCTGAGTAGCATCCTTCTTGATGTGATCCGCTAACATCTCTGCAGCACTCGAGCGAACTTTCCTTGGTTACCTCAGGACATCACTTGCCCTATCTATGATTGGTGTCACAGTTGCCCAGCTATTTCGTCTCCAACATTCACCCTACCCAAATTCCGTATTTGGCTTCTATGTTCTCGGAAAACCGTTAGCTTGTATTTGCCAAGGATGTGCAATTTATTTCCTGCTGCTAGGAGCTTATCGGAGCTGGAGACACCAACATGCAATTGTTAGAGGCAAAGCTTTAGCCGGAGGCCTTGAAGTATTTCTTATGGGTACCGGAGTTTTGATGGTGAGTACAGTTCGACCTAGCATCACATATCTGCCATGGCTTATACGTCCCACAGATATGCGTTCTGTTCTTTGTCCTACTGATTGCTGTGGATATTAGTAAAGATGACTAATCTCGTTCGGTTACTTCTCTTGGGAATTATAAAGACTACTAACCACCTCTATGACGGTCATGGCAATCTCGAACGTCGCCCGAACGTGGCTGAGCATCAAATACCAGATGCGAGGAAAACAAACAGGAATGTTATAAGGAGATTTTTGACAGACTGGTAAAAGAAGCGACTAAAGAAGCACTGGGATTGGATGTTAGAAACTGCTTATGGGCCATAACATTTGTGCATTTTTAATCCATATCAATCACAGGATGAAAGTCGTAGAACATCAATATTAAATGTCTAGATTGTGAGGAACATTAGCTGTATATTAAGTCTACATAGCAAGGGTATTCATTATAAATGCCATAGCTAGACATATTTCACACTGAGGCCACGTTCTAGGAAAATCATCAGTGAAGCCTTAAACAAACTATGTGTTCGAACTGAGTCTCGATACGCGATTTGAACTTATATTTTGAGAGAGTTAAAATATCTGTTGACTCTATGCCCTTCTGAAATGCGTGTCTAACATATATTATACCTGCGCTTTAGCTCTTCATGGACTATCTCGGCTTCGACTCGTGGTACACTGCTAAACAAACTGCCGCGCATTTCGCCTCTCCGCCCCGGTAACCGCCTTCAATGAACAAGCGAGAGCAAATTCTATGTTCAACGCAAACTTTTCACACCTTCATTTCTTCCCATCCAAAGAGTATTTATCGATAAGGACAATCGATATAGCATGAGCAGAATTCTGCTTTCCTGGATCCACATCCTTTTATCTAGCTGAGAAGCCGTCAGGAGCATTCACAGACATTACGTCACTTGCTGTGGCAAGCCGCTTTCGGCGACCACAGTGAATCCACGATAACCGCACGGGAACAGAGCAGACCTCCTTTCTCGTCGGAGAAAGGCTTGGAACCTCATCTCCTCTGCAAAGTTCAATATACGAAACCTTAGATCGCACGCGCGGACGTGTTAGCTTCAAGATGGCGTGGTCTAAATCTACACGGATAACAGTTATGCTGGTTATCGACATTACTTTCTTTCTACTAGAACTCGGAGTTGGTTTGATGGTGGGGTCGCTTGCCTTGATGGCAGATGCATTTCATATGGTTAGGACTCAAATGATCATTAGATCTTTGGCTAAGCTGACCATCTCCAGTTGAATGATATTATTTCTTTACTCGTTGGACTTTGGGCTGTTCAGGCTGCACAAAGATCTAGCTCCGACAAATATTCCTTTGGGGTGAGCAAGGTAACAGGAAATAGCTAAGGCTATTCTAACTTTCGAGCAGTGGCTTAGAGCGGAGATTCTTGGTGCTTTCTTCAATGCGGTCTTCCTGATTGCCCTCTGTTTGTCGATCGTCCTCGAAGCTATCACACGCTTAATCGACCCACCTGAGATATCGAATCCCATGCTCATATTAATAGTTGGCTCCCTTGGTCTGGTATCGAATTTGGCAGGATTCTTCGTGCTTGGTGGACATGCGCATTCTCATGGGGTCGAAGAGCATGAACACGAACACGAGCGCTCTCAAGCGCATGGAGACAAAATTCGGTCGGCCGAGGAAGGCTATTCCCACGCAGCAAATGGCTATACGCATATCGCAGCAGATGAGTCCGGGCGGGTTGGAGATGTACCACCGGAGGCTACTGTGGCAAGTGCTACAGCGATTTCTCCTGACTCGGCACGTCATATCAGGTTTACAAGATCAGACGAGACTGCGAGCACCTCTAAAGGAGGCGAACGTTCTATTGGAAGGTCGACCACCAAATCGCCCCGTCACCACCGCCGAAGAACAAGCAGCATTCGCGCTAATCGTCTCTCTAATATTGAAGCTCAAAGCATTCACCCTGCGAGCCTCAGACAAGAGATAATTGCAGCTAGTCGCCCGTCCTTGGATGAAATTCAAAGCGAAGACGTCTCAGTCAATGAAGAGGCTGTCGCTGAAGAAAGTGAGGTGGCGACGGAAACATCGCCCTTGATCAGCCATGACCGTCACCATGATCACGCAGGTGAACCACCCCGGTCTTGGCATGCCGACCATAATCACAATAAGCCCAAAAAGCCCGGAACGAGCACTGGTCACAATCACGGCGACATGGGTATGCGTGCTATGGTACTTCATGTCATTGGTGATGCTCTCGGTAATGTCGGGGTCATTGTATCGGCCCTAATCATATGGCTCACTCCATGGTCCGGCCGCTTCTACGCCGACCCTGCTGTATCACTTTTCATCACTATTATAATTCTTCGTTCGACTGTGCCACTGACAGCAGCAACGGCCAAAATTCTCCTACAAGCTACTCCCGACCACCTCGATGTCAATGACATCAAAGAGGACATCGAGGACATCCCTGGTATCGTCAGTTGCCATGATGTTCACATTTGGCAGCTGAGTGACTCTCAGATCATTGCTAGCATGCATATACAAGTCGAATTCCCTATTAACGACGAGGGAGGTAGCGAGCGGTATATGGAGGTTGCAAAGCAGGCTAGGGAGTGTCTGCACGCCTATGGCATTCACAGTGCTACAATACAACCGGAGTTCTGTCTTGACAAGGCACGCGCTCATGCTGAAAGTGGGCCTCGTGGCCTCGATGGGCTATCGTCGAGGAAGGCGGATGATCTGTCATGCCTTCTAGAGTGCGTTAATGATTGTAGTAATGGGTGCCGCTCAACAGCGCCAAGTGGTTCTGAGGGACAGCACAACCATTCTGATCATGAGGGTCATAGCCACTGAGCTGGTCACAAATATCTTTCAGTAGACGTTTATCTTCAACACAGCGTCTATGGGATCTTTAATAGCGGGCGTTTGCCTACTTCTGTAAAACGGGGCTTTTAGATGTGAATAGGTACAGTTTCAAAGACGTGGATAATAGCTCCACAGGGTGTAGATATAGAATGATTCGTATAGCATACAATGCAGATCTTACGAATCCTAGGATCTCCTATTTGCTTCATGCGCGTGTTTAACGTAGAAACCCCATTTCCATTTTTTTTCATTCATTCCATATCCATTTTAAAACGGCACTAATTTTCTCTCTACATAATTAAGATTAGAATTGGCATATCAAGCACGACCAGATTTCGGGCTTCTGCCCTCATTGCAGTCAAGGACCATCCACAACATGGATCAGGAGCTTGGTCGCCGCGACCGCCAGTCCAATCTATAATCTATAGGTTATAGTCTTGTTGATGTTGAGGTATGGCGCTCGGTGATCATACAATCTACAACAAGAAGATTAGCAGCGTAAGCAGTTCAACGGCGAGAGCCTCACAGCTGCAAGAGTGCGAAGGACTCGGCCTTTCTACTTCGAGCCCCTTGCTTGGTGACAACAACTTAGTCGAAACAAGCCTGAGTATGCACTGTACGCGTCAAAAATTGGACCTCGCCAAACATCCTCATCTTGTAAGTTGATTCAATTATTATCCAAAAGTCATGGTCTCCCTTCATTGGTCCTGCTCTTGGTTAGGTGTATCTTAATGGGTCATTTGCCTATCGTAGAAGGTAATGAACGCCTTGAAATGAGGGAGATTGACAAGAGGGCCGAAAGAGTTTCTCACCACGCCGTAAGGGAACAGCGGAGATTCACGAGATTGACCACCACCAATTTTAAAGATTAGGAGATGCTTTACCAGAAACTGTAGTATCGGGAAAGGGTCCTTGCTTATTTACTGGGCAAGAGAGTGCCGGTTGATGTTCGAAGACTGGGACAGGAGATGAAGACCTTGGCCAAGTAATTGACCCAGCGCGAAGTGGATCAGCTGGCTGTTCAACAACGACCGGCAAATTGACAAGATTTCCAATGATGGCAAGAGAATTTGCAGCGGCAGGCAGAACAATCGACGACAAGGAATCCATTCCCGTAAAAACCGACTATTGAAAATTGTACACAGCAAGCTTCCTAGGGCCTGAACCCGGTTCACTCTTCCGAAGCTCCAGTAATTACGAAGTGACCCGGTTCGGTGTCCTTGGATGAGAGTTGAGACGTGAAGGTCCGGCTTTATATAGGAGTTAGGTTTTCGCCAGAAGCAACGGTCGTTCAGCGCCTGGCGGAAGTTGAGTAGGTAACACAAGATATTATTTGATAGCAGGGGCCTTGGGCAACAGCAAGGAGATAATTTGAACTATTTGCGCAAGAGGTTGTCAGATAGACAGGTTTATCTTTTCCTTGAGCTTGATTTTGATTGCTATACGCTATATGGATGTTTCCATAGGCTACCTCTCCTTTTACAGTATAGAGAGTTTACAGGAACTTCGAGGCCATTTCCATCAAGCCAGAGGAGCCACCCTGGCTCTGCATAAACATTTTAAGCGCCATTTCTCCCGCGCTCTGAATAGCTGATTGCTTGTTCGCGCCAGCAGCGACATTACCTTGAGCAGACTGTTGGTCGAAGAGCTATACTTCGTTAGTAATTTGAATTCTTGTCCCAAAAGTAGATACGAAACTAGATCGCCATACTTTGCTTGCTTCTGACATGGCCATCCCAATGAAAGCATTCTGGGAATTCCCAGACTGGGTGTTGCCACTTGCACCACCAGTGAAATGCTTCAGAGCTTGCATTGCTGCGGCAGATCCCATGGAGCTAGGATCCGCTTGCTGGTTCGAATTGCCTCCACCACCATAGAACTGCTGATGAGCGTTGACGGCATCTATAAAAGTCAGGGATGCTTAAGACGACTCAATTGTAGCTTCGGAGCTCACCTTGCTCGTTAACACCTTGCTGGCCAATGGTATGCCTGTTCTGGCCGAGGTAGCTAGCGACGTCACCGAACATTCCCGCGTCTCCAGAGCTTCCAGCATGCTGTTGGGCATGCTGAGCAGCACCGCTTAGGTCATCATTCCCTACACCATATCCTCCTCCACCGCCATAGCTTCCTCCTTGTGGAATGTTCCCACCGCCATATGCGCCCTGCTGGCCTCCACCGTAGCTGCTCTCTTGATTGTCATAACCTTCCTCACCTTCACGATGATGCCGATGCTCATGGCGTCGCTCCTCGCCGCCACCATATCCACCCTGCTGCTGATCATTGTAGCCTCCTTGCTGGCCTCCCCCTCCATAGCCACCACCTTGCTGGTCGTCATAGCCTCCTTGCTGGCCTCCCCCACCGTAGCCACTTTGCTGGTTATTATAACCTTCCTCACCTTCACGACGGTGCCGATGCTCATGGCGTCGCTCCTCGCCGCCACCATATCCGCCCTGCTGTCGATCATTGAAACCTCCTTGCTGGCCTCCCTCACTGTAGCCACCTCCATAGCCACCGCCTTGCTGATCGTCGTAACCCCCTTGTTGGCGGCCCCCTCCATAGCCACCTTGTTGGTCATCATAGCCTTCTTGCTGCCGGCCTCCGCCATAGTGGCTCTGTTGGTTCTCATAACCTTCGTAGCCTTCACGATGGTGACGATGCTCATGGCGTCGCTCCTCGCCGCCACCATAGCCTCCACTCTGCTGTTCATCGTACCCGTCGTCTCTGCCGTAGCCTGACATTTTGCCTAGGTCCAAATGGAGCTGTTAGTGACGTCGATAAAGCGACCCCGCATTCAGTGGCCCTAGTGGATTTGTGCATTAATCTAGGAGGTGGGAGCTCACTGCTATAGTAACTGAAATTGAGAATGACTCTTCGGAGAGGTTGAAGTGGAAAATGGAATTAAAGAGAAGGAGTGGTGAGGTGGAAGTGGAGGTACCTGACGCAATCAAACCCGTGGTGGGGTAGCGCAATCCCTGTACAGAACCCTAGATGAGGTGGACCGTAAGCACTTCAGAGACACTCTGACTAGACTTAATTGGCCACCAGTTCATTCCACTCCAACATGTATAATCTCAGCATTTCTTGGTGATGGAGCTTCTGCGCAGAGAGTATTCGTCAACATTAGTTCAATAGTTCTTGATCAGGAGTTAGGTAGAGACGGCAATGTTCTAGGTCAGTCTGCTCCATTCTTTTCATAGGTCACTTCCCTGCCATGGCCTTTTGTTTGTCCTTGCAGTTGGACTACATCTGGTTGATACATGTCTCGTTATTGTTGGCATATCATTCTCATCAATGTTATACTTCATGTCCCACGGCCCTCCAAGACATATGACAAATGTCTGGATGTCAACACTTGATTGACGACCCCAGTGTCACATTAAGGACGGATCAGACGTCGTAAAATTGTGACTGCTATATGTTTCTTTCACCCATTTTGTTCATGGAATTCATTTGTCACCATCATCAACCTCATAACAGGATCAAAATTTGCCCGCTAAAATACTTTCAAAAAGATCTCTCTACCAGTCATCATCATCATCCCTTCCCTTCTGCATTGCACTCTGCCTGGCCCTCAATGCCTCTGCCAATCCTCCCGCCAAACTAGGGGTTGGCGTATTCCGTCCACTATCTGTGCCACTCCCCGACCCGCCATTCAAGCTCATTCCTGAATCTCTCGGAGCTAGCGCAGTTGCTGGCTTCCTCCCTCCAGCAGCAGGGCGCTTCGTAGGTGGAGCTGGCGGCGTAGGTTTGGCTCGGACGGTGGGGCCGTTTATCACGGTTGACTTCACAACCGCCGGTGGGGGAGGCGGTGGTGTCGGTCGAATAACAGGAGCAGGTGCCGGGGCTTGAATTTCTTCTTTGAGGTACGCAGAGGGAACCCAGCCTTGAGTTGATCCGCTTTTAGCGAGCCACCAGCCTTTGCTCGAGTTAGCAAATCGTATACGAGAAGAGTAGTCCTTACTTACCATTGTTTTCTTTCTGAACAATCATGACAACGTCATCCTTTTTCAAACTAAGCTCATTCGCGCTCTGGCCTTCAAAGTCGTACAATGCCCTGTAGGTCGGCTCTCGAGCCTTCACAGGCGGAGTAGCTGGTGGTGGCGGTGGCGGCAATGCCCGGTTCGATGATGTAGAGGATTGATTACGCGTATGTGTTGGGATTGCCATAGCAGCTGGGTGCTGGGAGTAGCTTTGTGTAGCAGCTGGTTGCTGGGAGTAGCTTTGTGTAGTAGCGGGTTGCTGTGAGTAGCTTTGTGCTTTAGATGAAGCTGGCATCCGTGACGGTGTTGTCTTCGCAGCACTTGAAAGCTTCGAAGGACGTCCACCTGGTCCACCTGGCCGGATCAAACGACCTCTGGTGAATGGCTTTGGCGGTATTGGCTTTCCCCTAGGCAGTGGTCTTGATTGAGAATTCGGTGGTTCTCCTTGACTTGTATGAATAGCCCCGCTTTTGTAGAAATCGTCTCGCTGAGTTGAATCCTTCATGACCTTGATGACTTGCATTTTGCCTGGTTTCTTGGCGTACTCTATCGAATCAGATATTTTAAGATTGAAAACACCAGGCATAGAACGCTGCATATGGGCAAAGAGTTCCGTTTTGAGGACACAATTGAGGAGTGGGTCAGCCTCCTGTGGGGAGCCAATTCCCAAAGAGAACCAATCGTCTTTGCAGATCGAAGTCCCAATGAACTTGATGGAGCCGAGGGGAATGGTTCGCTCCGCACGAATGGTAGGCTGATTGCTGACCATTAGTTGTGACACAATGTAAAACTTGCTCTTCGTTAAGATCAATATCCTAGGACTAGGTTTACTTGACCGGCCGAATTTAGCTTCCAGGATTTCGCCCCGACATGAGAACAGGGCTTGTTCATTACCCATATTGATGGAGCTTCGGAGTCGCGCACCAGGGCCATTGGCAGAATTAACGCCTAGATAGTCACCCATAAATCGTCGTGATCCAAGTAAGCTGAACCTTCTTCTCTCCTTTCGGCCTTGCAGGACCCTGTGGCCCCTCTCGCGCAGTTCTAAGAACTCTGCTCCAACTCTCTTCTTTCTCCAGACCCGTTGAATCCGAGTTGCTGCTTCAACGCGAATTCGCAAGTAAGCCCGCCAAACTCTCTGAATTCGGATGGCCATATTGTGCCAATACCGATCGCGCATATGTTCGAGGGCAAAAAGTGTCTCCGGTGCCTTGATAAAGGCTTTGGTAACACCCATCTGGAATTCTTCCGCAGGTATGCTAGTATCTTTCAAAATCTGTCTTACTCCAGATTTAGCGTCACCTGTCCAAGTATATTCGCCAGCATATGAACATTGTGGTGAAAGAAGGTAAAACCGCTCAACAAATTTGTCAAAAGTCTGTCGATACGCAAAACCGGCTCGACGAATTCGAACATTTTCTTGAAGACCAAGGTACTTGATTTGGTGCATCACATTTGGCACGTTATACTCGCTTGGAGACTTGTTCTCGTTGGGCTTGATGGTCCGAATGTAAGAGGGAGTGGCTTTCGAGAGTGTTGCCACTAATTCATTCGCCGATGTCTTGATCTTATCTCCCGCAGAAGGAGGCTGTCTTCTGTCGTCTTGATCAACCTCATTGGGAAACAAGGTATGCACGAAGTGGTTAGAACTTTGGCTAAAAAGATTTAGGAGTCCTTTTAAGAGCTGATCCTTATTTTTGTCTGTGATGCCCTCCACTGTGTAGCTCACATCACCAGCGTAATGCTTGACAATGAAGTTGCCTTGTCTCGGTGTTAGATGAGGGTTTGACATGCCGTTGATGGCTTGCATAAAGGTCCGATCCGAAGCTGCTGGATCTGCATGGGCTGTTTTCGTTGCATCTTTCATCGCTGAGAAGATCCCGGGCGGTCTCGTAGCTTCAATCAAATCGCAAACAATTTTGTTATCAAAATATGTGATTGGCGTCCACTTAATTTGCTCACGAGCATATTCCTCTTGCTCTGTCTTCAGGGTAAGCTGGATAAAGATCTGCTGGAGCTTTTCATTGACATAATTGATGCATAGCTGTTCAAAGCTGTTCTTCTCGAAGATTTCGAAACCGTAAATATCGAGAATACCAATTGAATTTGCCGTTGCTCCTCGTGCTTTCAAGGAGACATTAATTCGTTCAACTATCCAGTCAAAAAGGTTGTTGTAGATAGCCTTTGCCAGGGCATCCCGAGTAGCTGATGCCTGGGCTGGGTTCGCAGGAGATTCAATTATCTCACCGTTCTTAGGAGTCAAAATTCTGATGGTGATGGCTTGAATCACATGGGCAGGATCCACCTCTAGTAGATATGCCACGAAATCGATAACGGATTGATCCGCTACCACGGCATATCCAGAATCATCCTCCACAAACTGGATATTCCCAGTCCATAATACTGCTGCAAGCATCCTGAAAATCTCGTCCTGCTCCGCTTGTGACAAGCCTATGATCTTCATAGCATTCATAGTGTCTTTGAATTCAGCAAGATCATCAATGCCATCTACGTTAAAGCACTTCGAACGACTTGTATAGACGTAGGACTCCGGTTTCTGAACTCCAAATATCTCCCGATAATTTTGCGATGCTCCTTTTGTGAACTGATAGAAAATGTGGAAGTTTCGCTCATTCATGATCTGGCCCACCACCCTTGACTTCTCAAGGAGATAGTTTGTGATATCTGCTCCAACGGGTTCGCCTTGGGAATTGAATTGCAACTGTAGGTACTTTCCGAACCGTGACGAGTTGTTATTTCGAAGAGTCTTCGCGTTTCCAAAGGACTCCAATAAGGGATTGGTGGCAAGAACCATATCCTTGATTTCTTGGATTGAAGAATTGCTACCACCAGAGACGTTCGCAATGTATTGCATAATACGTTTCGCCGCTTCGGTCTTTCCAGCTCCTGACTCTCCTGATATAATTACGCATTGGTTGTCCTTGTAGGCTTTCATGTTATAATATGCGGCTTCAGCAACTGCAAAAACATGGGGGGGCATCTGGAGCTGTAAGTACTTGTTTGAAGGCTATATGATGGAAATCGCATACTTCTAGTCGATTCTTTCCCCTGTAGCTGTCCAGCACTTGATCTGTATATATTCCCACTTCAACAAGTCAGTACTTGGAACTATATTGAATATTCGGGCTGTCTGAAACCTACGATCTCGAAATGGATTGACGGAAACCAGCACATGGCCAATATATGTCTGCAAGATAGATTTTAGTGCCCCGTATGCCCAGCGCTAGATACATTGGAGGAGATGCGGTTGGCTCTAAACATACATATATCTCGCCATTCTCGAAACGTTTCTTCAGATTATCGTTGATAGCTTCGTTCGAGACTTTGCTGATGAGGGTCAGATCGGAGACACCAACTTCCTTCTTCTTTGTCGTGTCGAATGCAGCCTTCTTGATGTTAGGCTTGCTACTGCCGGACGCACCGGCGCGACCACCAGATTGCGCATTACCGGCCACCTTGTCGCCCTTTGGTCGCCGGCTAATTCCCTAGATGCGCATATGAATGAGCTATGAGCTTCATGCATTATGATGGTCAGATTTCGTGCTATCGGCTTACCATCGTGATGCTTTTGAGGAAAGAGTTTCAAGCGGCTGTTAGGCACGCCGAGCCCAATATGATACAGAAGAGCACAATATGATCCTGCGATTAGAGAGCGAAGTCTGGCTAGTCCAAAGCAGCATCTGGGATGAATGCTGGACAAGACAGCATATGATGTTGGAAGAGCGGATATAAAGTTAATGTTTTCGTCATTCAACACTCGCGTAAGCAAATTTAGGAATCAGGCTCAGCCCCACGAAACGCGCATTCTTGGCCACGCCAGTTCAACGGCCTTGTACATCCCTTACAAAAGATTGACAGATCCTCATCCACAGATGCAATTATCTTTGTGCACCTAAGGGATTATCTCAGCGTCCACAGAGAATTTGCCCACTTTTATTATGCCTCTTGCTGATGTTACCCACAATCTCCATGAAGCTCCCACCTTTCAAGCTTTCCTTTCTTGCCCTGCGGAGCTGTCATGTCTCAACTTTCATTGCCCTTTTGGTGTTTGGAGCTGTCTAATAAATAAAGACAAAAGATTGGCAGTCTCTGGGTTTGAGTCATAATGAGAAGCAAAATTCCAGGAGTGGAAGGAATATTCTATGCGGGGTCTTCAATGGAGGGGTAGCGAAAGCCAGCCTAAGGGGTCCATAAAGAAGGTATAGTAGGTGGCTTTTCTATTCCAGCAGAGAAGGTGCTTCTAGTTGTGAAATTGCGGTTGGCATTATGATCTTTTGCTTATCTCAAAGATGGTCATGACTGCTGAACCTTATACGTGTATCATCTCCTCCTGCCCTCTTCTCATGGAACAAGCTTTCACATTGGATCTTCCAAATTTCTTTTCAGGTCTGCGGGGTCCATGTTGGTTTCTAAAGCCCTCTCAATTTGTCTTTCCTCTCTGTATTCCTCGAAATGTGGATTAAGTTAAATGCCTCCAATCTATCTTGGATTCCATCTTGCCTGTGAGTTTCCTAAAACATCCATTATCTTGATGTTATCGTCTATTGGATATCACAATCTGCACGGTCTGTAACTAGCTATTCCATCACACGCCCATCACAGTGACAGTTCATTTCTTATGAGCGACCAAACCCCCCCATACTCAACAATTCGTTCAATAGTTTAACAGAAGCCTTGCAGAGTATCCGCTTTTCGAGATGCCGGCAGCCGGAAGACAATCACAAATTGCATTGCCTCGTGTGTTCCAGCTTGATCTGATGGTCCTGGCCATCATGGGGCCAATATTCATGAACTGGATATGAGCCGAAGTCTCGCAGATGGAACGTGCAGGGAGCTTTTACGGACTTAGTTGCATGAGATGAAGATGCCCAGCACGGCATATCACCAACTTGAGAATGTCCTTGATAAGATGGCCAGTTTCAACCTGATTGGTTTGTGACGACGGCTTGTTACATGATGGCCAATCGGAGGCCTTAGCGCCCTGGCATTTCAAGCCTGCATATTTCCCGGAATAGATCTTCCCGTCCGGGGCACAACCCAGCTTCCATGGAATGAAAGATTCAACAACCCATACATTTTCTGGAATTTTGATGAGGCCCTGATGTCGCAGCCCAGCGGTACATCTTAAAGGTTTTCTTTGTATGATATTTGTTTCAAGATCAGGCCTGTCACCGCCTACCGATGGATAGATCATTCTGGCACTGACCAATAGCAGCGATTATCTCTGTTGCATAATCGCATCAGATAAAACGAAAATTATCATCAAAGACCATGATAATGGTCACACGTCCAGAGAATATTAGATCTTTCCGTTACTCCGTATGGGGCATGCATGATGCTATCAAGTGCGTGCGACGGCAACAGTAAGGGCAGGTTTTCAAGCAGGGATCTTACCCCTGAAGCGAGGAAAGCCTGCTGTGACATCCCAGGATCAGCGAATCTATTGCAAGGCGAAGCGCCGGGACCCTGCAAAGCGTCGACATGCTGCCTTTTGCGGCGCCCCGAGCGATGGTGATTTCGTTGCCCTCTTCAATTGACACCCTTCACGTCGGTCTACGACATAGTTAAACAAGCAATGATTTCAATGATATGATATAAACATCGCAATGCGAGGTTGACCTTATCTCTCAACGCTGTCGAAAGTTGTGTGCATCAACAACGTTTGAAGACTAGAAATCCGAAACGCTTCGAGACAAATTTGGACTCACTTCATACATTGACCGTCGCAGACTCAGACTCTTTCAAGCCAAGCCGTTTTGGCATCCGAACAGCCTCACAATCCCTTTTCGTGCGTCTGATTATCTAGATAATCCGAAGATCTGACACCGCTCTCTGTCTCGAAAACCTCTTGGCAAGTCTGATCATCAAGATACGGACGATCCCCTGCCTACCTCGACCTCTATTGTCCCTGTGTTATGTCATAAGCGCCTTTTAAGCCGAGCAGGAAAGGAAGGTGTCCCAAGTGAATCAAAGGAATACAGGATCCCGAGTTTCATGGGATGGTCAATGTCCAACTGTCAAGCCCTCCCCTGGATCACCCTGTAGTAATCGTCTGGACCAGCTACTTCAACGAAAGTCACTAGCCACCCTTTCGATTCATATTGCCTAGATATATCTCCAGATCCTAGGATCTCAACTTTTGTTGAAGCGTGGAGGACGACCTTAACTTTTCCCCCTTCATCGCGTCAACTGTTCCTGCTGGTTCAGATTTCTCTCTTTCGGTGGGCGTCGATCACACTTACGTTCATTATCACTCATCCACGAATCACTGCAGTCGCTGGTCGACACTGTATTTAATACGAGAAAGGCTGGCGTTGTGCAGGTAACGACATCATGGGTTTGTGGGAAACAGTCAAGAAGCAGCTATGGGGATCGAAGCTACTATTCAACATAATATGGCACGGTGGCCATATTGGAATCTTTGCTTTTGGATGGTGAATATCAGTCCACGTTCGTAGATGATTAGGTTAGCTGACACTGGTTACAGGTGGAAACAAGCAAGTGATATAAGGCTTGCTGGGTTGAATACGCTGACGTACTCCGTCTGGCTTTCGCGAGGTGCTGGCTTGTGTTTGTCGGTAGATGGCGCAGTAATTTTACTGCCAATGTGTAGGAACCTTTTGAGATTTATAAGACCAAAGCTAAGGTTCATACCACTTGATGAATCGCAGTGGTTTCACCGTCAAGTTGCCTACACGTTGCTCATCTATACGATCATTCATGTCTGCGCTCACTACGTCAAGTAAGTCTCGATTTGACTAGGTATGTCAGCTGCTAAATCATGCCATAGCTTCTTCAATGTCGAGAAAAATCAGCTTCGTCCTGTTACGGCAATTCAGATCCACTATACTGAAGCTGGTGGAATCACTGGCCACATCATGCTTCTGTGTATGCTCTTGATGTACACTACTGCGCATCATAAGATCCGGCAGCAGTCATTTGAGACTTTCTGGTACACGCATCATTTGTTCATCCCCTTCTTGCTTGGCCTTTATACGCACGCAACTGGATGCTTTGTCCGCGATACACCAAACCCATACTCGCCTTTTGCTGGCGCTGATTTTTGGGACCATTGTATTGGATATGAGGGCTGGCGATGGGAGTTGTGGGGAGGTGGGATATATCTCATCGAACGCATCTACAGAGAAATCCGTGCCAGAAGAGCGACGGAGATTGTTCGTGTTATTCGCCACCCTTATGGTAAGTACCTATCGAATCTCGGTCATAGAACTCTGCTAACTTATCACAGATGCAATGGAGATTCAGTTTAAGAAACCGTCAATGAAATATAAGCCCGGCCAGTGGTTGTTCCTGAACGTTCCTGATGTATCTAGGATGCAGTGGCATCCATTCACCATCACTTCATGTCCATACGATGACTATATTTCCGTTCACGTCCGTCAAGTTGGCGACTTCACCCGCGCATTGGGTGATGCTCTTGGAGCTGGCCCGGCACAAGCGAAACTGTTTGATGAATCTGATAACAATGCCATGTTCGAAGTGGCACTTCAAAATGGGCAAACAATGCCTAAACTCCGGATTGACGGTCCCTACGGTGCTCCCGCCGAGGACGTTTTCGAGAATGAGATTGCCGTTTTGATTGGTACAGGTATCGGTGTCACTCCTTGGGCCTCCATCTTGAAGAACATCTGGCATCTCCGCAATGGACCAAACCCACCAACCCGCTTACGCCGTGTCGAGTTCATCTGGGTCTGCAAGGACACTACTTCATTTGAGTGGTTCCAAGCGCTCCTTTCGTCGCTCGAAGAACAGAGCTTTGAAGCTGCTGGACAACCCCGCAGCGGTAGCGAATTCTTGCGAATCCACACCTACCTTACACAAAAATTAGATATTGACACTGCGCAGAACATTGTTCTGAACAGTGTCGGAGCTGTAGTTGATCCATTGACTGAGCTAAAGTCTCGGACGAACTTCGGACGACCTGATTTCCAAAGACTATTCCAGGGAATGGCGGATGGCATTATGGATCGCACATACTTGACCGGGCTGGATGGAAACATGAGGACAAACGTAGGAGTTTACTTCTGCGGCCCGTCTGCTGCTGCAAGGTCTATCAAGACTGCTTGCAAAGCAGCATCTTGTCCAGAGGTAAACTTCTCGTTCTGGAAAGAGCATTTCTAAGCTTAGGAGGCAATTAGTGGGTATTTAGGCCCTGTAAAAGTAGCCACACTTCAATTCAAAATGATTGAAAAGTTCCTTGCTAATGCCTGTGTCTTTTCTAATTACATTTGCTTCTTGTGATTCTCCGCTTACGCTTTATCTGAGAATGATCGCTTGAGCATAAGCACAAAATGTCAGCTTAATAGGAACGAAAGCCCAAGAGCTTACATAGAACCTGAGTGCTCAGGTCTTTAGAATTATCGACCTAATCATGATAGGCGTGAGCCGCGTTAAAGTAGTAAGCCATTTTAGCTAACAGCAATCCCGGTTGCCAAACACGGAATCAATGATGCCTCACTTCCTTACATGATCGATATTCCAGACATACAGCTATTTTAGTTTAAATGACCACCTCAAGTTCCACGAAGCAGAGCAAGAGCACTTTTGAATGCTTCTACAACTTGGATATCTTAGATTGGTGAGAAGTTGTCCCAGTATAAGAGCACAGATATACTTACAATGTTGCTTCTTCTCCTCCAGTGACTGCTCAGCAGCTTGGATGTATGTCTCTCGAGTCTTCAACCTAGGGTGAATCAGCACTAATTACAAGCGGAAGGGGTGTGACGGCAACGAACCGCTTTAGAGCGCGTTCATCGTCATACTCTGACGCAGCCGCCGCCCAAATGCCGAAGTACTGGATGGAGGATCAGTAACAGACGGTTTAGGAGATGCTTCAGGCTACTTGCGTTTGCCAGCTTGTGGAATTCATTGAGAAGATTTTCTTCTGTTGTCTTCGCTTCGGCCATAGCTTGGTCGTAACGAGCTTGGAAATCATCCCAGTCAAATGGCTCAAGATCATGCGGACTTCCGGCCCTTTCGTTGCTAAGGGCAACTGGTTCTACATCGTGATGTTTTTGATTAGGGACTTGGGATTGAGTTGGTGGCGAGTCTTTGATCATTGGGGGTGGTAGTGTGGATGGAGCCTCGATTTTATCTGGTGCCTCGCGGATGGCCAGAGCCTCCGACAGTATTCTAGATTCATTTATGTCTACCTGAGACGAGCTTTCCTTCAGTTTCCCATGTACATCTGTTGCACCATTTTGGGTAGCCGCCGTTGGTCTGACTGGGGTAACTGGTGGATTTAATGTTGCTGTCGACATACCGAACGGGCAGCCTGATGTGGCGATCCTTGAATCATTCCTCAGGGATCATCTACGTAAGCATCAATGTTATGTCGAGTGATCAAGACGCGCATGTCGTTTTTGAAGAATAAGATCTTGTTAGTATTGGTTGGCGCGCGGCATGCAAGCTCGCGTGAGCACGTGATGATAAGGGTATCATCCTTTGGATTGGCGTGTGACAATGAGTCCTCGACGCCATCCTTTATTCTGCTTCCCTGAGAGTATCTGCGACATGCTCTTAGCGCGAGGCACACCACCTTTAACCGAGATGCGATTCACTTAGCCTCGAGGTTCGCGTGCATGATGCTCATATGCCCGCATTTCAGCCTTGCTCTGACACCTACAAGTCCGCCATCGCTGCCTATCTCTCTCCTATAACGACTCCTCTCTTCGTCACACATCCCCAGCTGGATAATGCAGTGTGATATTTGCCTCCGTACTGGAGGGCATAAACTGCCATTCCTCTGCCCAACCGATGCACGAAATATACTCTACGAGCCTCGAATCGAGAATGCCCGAATCCTCCTCGAAAAGGACGCCCTCGATCAACAAATTACTGCTATAACCTCGCCCAAAAAGGTTACAGATCCCAGTGGACAAGTGTCAGAGGCAAATTTGAGGGAGAATTGGACACGCTGGAACGTTGAGATAGCTCAGATGGAAAGAGATATCTCCATCGATCGCACGCAACAAATCATAGCGCAAGCAGATAAACTCCGATTAAAGATGGAAGGAGCGAGACAAGAGATAGCACGTAAAAAGACTATAATTGCTCGGCGGAAATCGGAATTGTCCTTGGCCGCAAATGGCCTCGATTCGCGAAGAGCCAAGCAGTTGGAGGAGATTGACAAGAAGATCAAGATGACGAAATACAAGTGGAACCAACTGCATGGCTTGACGGCACAATCACGAGCATTTCTCTGCGTGGAGACTGCAAGCTTATATGGGCTACGCAGACACAGAGTACAAGATGTGTGGGAATACACGATAGCAGGCGTTCCCATCATCGATTTGCGGGCTATGAACAATGCTAGCGCAGTACAGATCACGACTTCGTTGGCCCATATTGCACATCTCCTTGTACTATCAGCACATTACTTATCTCTGCGACTTCCAGCCGAGATTACTCTGCCTCGTCGAGATTATCCTCAACCTACTATTATGTCACTCTCCTCTTCATACATATACACTAATATCCCCTTCCCGGGAAGCACACCAGTTCAATCATCAAGCAACAGCCCCTCCGCATCTCGATACGTTGAGCCTATTAAGCTCCCACGGCCTCGGCCGCTCTTTATTACGAAAGCTCTACCACATCTGGCAAAAGAGGACCCGACAGCCTACTCCTTCTTTCTGGAAGGCGCAACTTTGCTTGCGTACAACGTGGCTTGGGTTTGCAAAACTCAAGGCGTGCCCTTAGGGAAATCATACCCTACCTCATTTGAAGATATTTGCGCCCTTGGTCGGAATCTTTTCAATGTACTGATTGGAACAACACCACGCCCTCCTCCCGGTAGCCGTGCAATATCTGCTTCATCAACGCCAGTTTCAACAGCCACATCCACCCCAACGAAATTGAAGTCTAAACCCAAAGATGCACCTGAAAGTGACGAATCTGGGTCAGATGAAACAAGAAAGGGCGGCAGGAACAACATAGGTTCGGCAGTCGGTCATTTCTCACACGGGACAGCCCATACGTTCCTTGGCTCAGCGGAGGGTAACGATTTTATGAATAGTTTCAAATTAATGTCTCCTCGTCAGCTGGTAGACAATCTAAAACCGCTGCTCTTGAATGAGGTGTCAAGTGCAGAGTGGGAGATCTTAGATCAGGACGCCTGGGCTGAGGACGATGGGAGAGACCTAGAGGATGACGGAGTGATGGTCGGAGCTAGGAGGGTCAGTGAAGAGGGAGCCGGGGGCGTCCTTGGAGGCGGACTAGGAAGATTCGGAGGGGCAGTGCAGAGCTTTATGAGCATGGGAACTGTCATGGACGCTATAGAGGTCGTGGGCGGCGGGGATACTGCAAGGGATAGAAAGCCTGGAACAAGTGGGTGGACTAAGCTGAAGTCCAGATAGGCCAGCATCACTCGTGGAGTTTGGCATTCACATAATAGAAGGGGGGTATGCATGTAGAGTATAGACATCCAACCTATGTATATAAATTGCTTTGGATGATGACTACCCTGAAGATATAAGTTATGCAAGAGGGCAAAGCAAGCCAAAGAATTCTCTATCCCAAAAACATTAACAGGAGTTCAAGGCCGTTTAAAATCAAGTGTCATTAAGTCTTTTACAGATTCATTCATATGTAGAGACTCAGCAAACTGATCACCTCAAAGAGCGATAGTGAGCCCGCGACGGCAAGCTCTCGCTTGATTTCCAAACTCCAACAAATGCCAAGATTTAAAGCCCAAAAGATTTCACTCGAAAATCATAAACTTCACCAATTCAAGCCACTCGATCCTAAAAGGTACGTCGACATATTTGTTGTAGCAGCCTCCAGAGTCTGGCTGGGATATCCCGACTCTATGTAGCTAAGTTCTTGCCAAGTAATGAGAATACTAGTTGTAACGACCGTTGTATAAATAAAGAGCAGGCTGGCTCTCCAATAGGAAGAGCATCACGGCCAGTGCATTCCGATTGGCAAAGGCCGTTAGTGGGTCGCTGCTTACAAAAACGGATATTTCACCGAGACAAATCGGAAGGCCCATAACATCAACATCATTACTAAGATTCGGCAATTCGGATAAGCTCGCGCACCGAAGTCAGCTTTTGATTAGCTGATGCCCACCTTGCATCCATCGCTGGGTACCACTGAAGGCACAGCTGGCATGCGGGGCTAACGGACAAATGTTGCACGTTTTATCTAGAAAATGCCATGCACTTTTCAGTGCGAGCGGACTCCGAGTCGTCATAGCTTGGACAGCTTGGGGGCTTTTGAAAAAGTATAAAGATACCAGCTTGCTCCCATCCAGGTAGGAGCATTCTCTCCTGCCATTGCACATGCTTCTCCAGAAGTTACATAGCCCTTTGTCACACATACTCTCTATTAGCCGCCAATCAGCTCTCAATTCACGTACTACTTTTCTTAAAACTACTTGGCATTACAGAAACTTCTCTGCAATGGCTGAGAAAAAGACTCTCGTCGTTTTTGGTGGTACCGGTGGTCAGGGTGGTTCGGTTATCAAAACTCTCTTAAAGGATCCTAAGATGATGGAAGAGTGGAAGATCAGAGCTATCACCAGGGATGTCAGCAAACCTGCAGCAAAGGCTCTCGAGGAAAAGGGCGTCGAAGTCGTCTCTGTGGGTCTCCTCTCCTATGCGTGCCTTTGGTTGGATGAATTATGCTGATAAGCAATTCTGCTAGGCTAATATGGACGATACTGAATCTTTGAAGGCCGCATTACGCGGTACGCACGCTGCCTACGTGGTCACTAACTACTGGGAGACGATGAGCGCAGATGTGGAGAGGAAGCAGGGAAAGAACGTTGCGGATGTTGCAAAGGTAATGAATCTTCATCCTATCCAACCTCCATCATTCGACAAGCTCACATTTACGTAGGAAGTTGGCATTCAACACCTTATTTTCAGCAGTTTACTGAATATCAAGAAAAGTATGTTCTTATTCAACCAAGTCTCATACAAGCAATATTAACGGTTTCTCAGTTTCTGGTGGCGTCTTCTCTAACGTCCATCATTTTGACTCCAAAGCCGATATTGAAGAATACATCCGTGAACTTGGTATCCCTGCCACTTTCTACATTCCCGCGGTGTACATGTCAAACTTCGTCCCAACCAAGTCCTTCCGACCATCACCACAACCACCGCATGCTTTTACGCTTGCATTCCCCAGTATCCCCAAGGACAAGAAGGTTATCCCGCTGATTTGGGCCGAAGAAGACACCGGCAAGTTTGTGAAAGGCATCCTGAAGAACAGGGACTCGCTGCTAGGAAAGAGGGTTCTTGCCGCAGACCGCTATTACTCCCCAGAGGAAATGGTCCAGATCTTCTCAGAGGTCAAGCCCGAGGCTGGAAAGGGTGCCCAAGCTGTAACTCTGCCTCCGCAAGCCTACAGAGGCATCCTCATGCAGAGCGGCATGCCTGAATTCGTTGCCGAGGAGCTGTCGGAGAACTTTGAAATGTTAAACCAATGCGGGTATTTCGACGGGGCGGACGTTGAGGCTGAGCATTCTGTAAGTCTATCTCCCTAACAAATTTCATTGTGGTACTGTGCTAACAATTGGCCTAGATCCTCGATGAGCCTGTCACTACCTGGAGGGAGTTCATTAGCACCGCGAGGGACTTTGCTGACTTGAAGTAGCCTGAAAAATGAGACCGGAAGAGGCTGGCCTTGCACCTTAAATGATGGCAAAATGATCTATTATAAGTGGCCATTGCTTTAGAATGCCTTATGTCATTGGCTGTGATATTAGGGATGGTGATAGAATCAATACGGATCTTAATTCTGAAACAAAATATGCAATGCCCCTGGTAGCCGTGTCTGGCATGACCTTATCCCTTTGCTCGATTTCTAAGCCTATTTGGGTAAGGTTGAAGTTTCCAAGGAGCCCATGGTGATAATTTCCATGCAAAGGGGCTCCACGGCAGATCGGCGATGCAGAGCTTTTCTGCTCCCAGGCATGTCACGGCTCGTGTCATTATTCGAGACCTGTCAGCCGTACTTTCGTTCCTAATGTATAATCTGTTTTAATTGGTTCGCCAGCGCAACCACCACATCCAGACGGGATAACCTGGCACTTCCTGGCAAGTATTACTGGATCCAAAGGCCTCGTCTCTGGCTTCTTTTTTGTGGCGCTCTTTCAGCCGAGTGCCTCGTTTCTCCTTTGGGTTGATCTCGCATAAAACAAACAAGAGCGCAGTGCGATGCTGGATTGGTCAAAGATCCAATGCGGAATATTATTAAAGCTTGGGTCAGTCGCTTGGTTGCTGTGCACAGTACATGTTTCCAACTTGTCATCAATGGATCTGCCAGTTGCTCACTCTTATGAGTCTATCTCAGGCTCTGCAGTGGATGAATACGAATTGAATGACATTTCTGAAGAGATTCATGTCCGGTCGCAGGACGAAGGTGCCCATGAAGGGCTGTTAAGAGATGAGAATAATCGCGAAGCCTTTGCATCTGTGTAAGTTAGACACATCGGTTAATTATCATGCTGCTTACTTGTATGTTCTTAGGACAGGGTCTAAGCACAAGTATTTTGTCCAAAGAGCTTATAGCAAACTTGCTCATGGCCACGACCACCCCAAAATTGGCCCACTACAGAAAGATGCAAGAAGAGTTGCATGGCAGGCTGGTGTTCGCTGGGTCACAATTGGAGCTGCCTTGATTCTACTACTCAATATTGTCGTTACAATCTTTGTCACGGTTCGTTTTGGTATCTCTAATGGCGTGGCAACACTTTACACCGGCGACTGCACCACCATCTCACGGGTGGATTCGGGACTCCACATTGCGATCAACTTTCTTAGTACTGCCTTCTTGAGTGCTAGTAATTATGTTATGCAGATTTTGAATGCTCCCACTCGAAAGCAAGTAAATGATTTCCACGCACGAGGAGTGTCACTACATATCGGTATTCCAAGCTTCGAAAATGCAATGCGCCTAAGAAAGCGCCAAACAATACTCTGGGCCGTCTTAGGTATATCGGCTATACCTTTGCATCTCTTGTAGGTATCTGTCTCAAGTTTTTATACCTCGCTGGGATTCTGCAAGATCCTAAGACTGTGCCTACAGCTAACAGAAATAGCTGGAACTCAGCAATATTCACCACTTTACAAGCTAACCAGTACAACATTTTCCTAGTATCGAGCGACTTTAATACTACAGACTTCAATTGCACCCTAGGGGAGTCTTGTAACCAAGCACAGGAACTTTACAATCTTATGAGGACACCAAATGGACTTGAATACCTTGATAACGCTGGCTGCATAGAGGATTACTCAGTTGATTTTCTCACAGGAAGACGAAACCTTCTTCTAGTTACTAACTCAACTACCGTATTGTATCCTAATGGTACAAGAGTTATAGAAGGTACAGTTTTTGGAATGTTGAACAGCACTACTTGGAATACACGTCTTAATGGCGAATATACTTGGAATCCAGACGGGTGGGTATGCGGGGGTTCCAACAACTTCGGGGTAACTTCCACATGGAGCAACAGAGTTATGACCAATGGTGTATGTTCACTGTCAAAGGCAATCGCGCAAGCGGCTGACTTGGAGTTCTACTTTTGGGATGAGAATGAGTTCCCTTCTAGGTACTCAGTACCCTTGGCTATTGAGTATTGCCTTAGCCAGAGCACACCGGAGCTCTGTCAGCTCGGCTTCACTGTGTATATTATGATAATCGTTATTTTATGCAATATCGCAAAGGTCGCAAGCATGGTTTGCTCATTCTGGGTACTAATAGACGAGCCGCTCGTGGTCATCGGAGACGCATTGTCATCATTTTTGGAGGCTCCAGATATAAATACAAAAGGCTGTTGCCTTATGGAAGCCCGAGACGACATTAGCATACGTAACTCTCAAGGTAGAATTTGGCAGTTCAAGAGGCACTATTGGTTTTACGCAGCAACACCGTTTAGCATAGTTAGATGCTTCATCTGGTTTGTTTAGATCATCGATTTCCAGCACAAACTTCAGCTAACTAACCATCAGCTGTCTCGTCTCCTTAGCTATAGCAGGTTATCTCTTGAGAATGAGCATCGTCCACATATCATCCTTCTCTAGCTTACCATTTGGAGGCGTTAGCGCCTCCGCAATTCTTAACAATTTCACACCACATGGCCTTGACCCAGGCGGCTTTACAGCTCTAGCATTAGCAGTCCTAGTGGCAAATTTGCCGCAACTACTTTTCTCAACATTGTATTTCATGTACAACCGCCTCCTAACATCTATGCTTGCAATGGACGAATGGAGTCGATTCGCATACCGCTCGGCCACCCTGCGTGTTAGCTATCCCTCTCGCAGTCAGCGCTCTACCTACTGGCTTCACTTGCCATACACATATAGTATACCTCTCTTAATAACAACGACTATGATGCATTGGTTTGTCGCACAATCTTTCTTCCTCGCTCGGGTCCAAATATATGACGCAGACGGTAATCCATACCAAGAGCTGCCTGGAACCTCATTTGATCCGATCCTTTCAACCCCCGGATATTCCCCAAAGGGTATAATCGCAAGCATTGCCCTTGGTAGCTCGATGCTTCTCTTTCTCGTTGGACTAGGCCTTAGACGCTATAAAGGAGGCATCCCACTGATCGGCAACAACAGTCTCGCAGTGAGCGCTGCCTGCCATCCTCCTGCAGACGATAACGATCCAGCTCATTCAAAGGTCATGTGGGGTGCTATAACCCCTGAATACGGGACTATTCCAGGCCATTGCTGCCTTACCAGCAAGCCAGTTACTCCACCCCTTGTCGATAATTGGTATGCCGGTCTAGGGAAGGTAATATACAGACCAGTGTGAGAAATATGGGTTCATTGATTATCCCTTTCCTAGATGCTATAGGGATCTAATACGAATTTGGATAATCATCGAAAAGGGAGGTCTGTTGATGTATGCTCTAGACCCAGTGCCTTCTCATATCCTTGCAGAGCGCGCTCGTACATCTTCTCAACATCTGCTTGGCCTTGGTGAGCTGACTTTGGTTGGCGTACAGGAGCCCTAAGTTATTGACCGTGTCGAGCGTCGACGTATGCAGAGGTCGAAGCAGCGGCCCTCCCGTGGAGATTGGCTTGCGGTTCCCCAAGGTGGTCAGTAGTCCCGATCAGGAACTGGATCCTGTGCCGTACGCTGTTGTAGGTGTTGTCGACTGTTGAGTCAAACTTCCAGAAAGACCGTCGCCACTAAGGCTCGAGAGTAAAGTCTGGGCAAGGTGAGGGGCGATCCATGAGGCGAGCTTCGATCTTGGGGTCGGGTTCACTTCGCGTTGTAATGAGGGGACGTAATCCCGACACCCGCACCCCTGGCGACGCCGTTTGTGCTGCGGGAGAGTGGCGGCGGGGACTAAGCTAGTAGGAGAGGCGTACGTGAATAGCACTATAAGAAGGGAGATGTTAAGGCAGCTGAAGTTTGAGAGGATCACTTTGCGCTAAAGTAAATAGCGTCGATTAGGGTAGGTGATTCAGTCTGGGAAATCAGTCCAAAAACCATATAGGAAACCAGGCCCAAAACCATGTGGAAAGCCAGGTCCAAAGCCAAGTACAAAGCGCAAGCGGACAGAGACTAAGGTTGAAACTCCAAGCCCACGGAAGTTGAGAAAAAGAGCTTAGATTTGTACTGTATTTTCCACTGTATGTGCTGGCACTGTAGGGTCTCTATTTCATAGTTTAGGACTCAATTTTTACTTGTATTTGCGTATAAAAGTGACCAAACCACTGAAAAGTGGACCAAAACACCAAGGCAATTATCACTAGTTTCATGAAAAATCGCCGAAATGGCCAGTTGGCATGTAGTGTAGTAGCAAAATGACGATTTCGACGAATTGGCTATTTCGGTCTTACAGCTCGTCATCTGCCGTACCTCATTTTGACGCCACTCCCAGTATTCCCTTCCTTTGACGCTCTCTACTTCGCCATGCTTAGACTCCCAAATCAGCGAGCGGGTAAGGCTCTTTGTAGCCCTCTTCGCAATCCTCCTCACAATCCGCTTTGCAACTTGCTTCAAACGTTTTGCGAATTATTGTCTTAATGTCCTTTTCAAACTCGTAGACTCGCTCTTCTTGTCTTTCATTCTACTTCTTTGATACTTCTAACTCGAGCTTAAGTTCTACTGCGGTTTTAGAAGGCTCTTTATTCCTAGTATATTTGAAGTTTTTTCCGAGCGTCTTACAGTTTCAAGATATTTTAGTCAATTTGGTCGTAGCCTTCTATGTTTCCTTCTTACTCTTTTCCCTTCTGTCATTATTAGTTGTCTCGTCATCCTTATCATCCTCATCCTCGTCATCCTCGTCACCTTCGTCGGGGTAATCATACGCCGGGCCGCTATAAAGCGAAGCTTTCCATTTCTGTTAATTTTTCATGCCTTTTAGTGTTGTAATGTTATAGTTTCCACGTCGTATGCACGAGTAACCAGATAAGACCCGCAACCCGCAGCTTATTGACCCTCCACTTAAATCTTTAAAGGGATGGCCGTCTGATGACAGCCCTGTCCTGATTTCACCTCTAGAGGTGAAATTTGTGGAGAATGCCGCAAGATCTGTTTTTCTAAGCTCTCTTAAGGCGTATCTCATTTTTAGTTGTCCTAAGACATAATCGCTAAATCTCCTACTAGTCTGGGGTACTTTACTCAGGTCGAACTGCCAAGTTGTAGGGTCTGGATTGAATAGTGGAAGCTGATCAAGTTCAGCCCTCTTAGGGGCCTTGCCATGCTTTGTCTTTGTCATTTATGCTTGATCTTAGAGACAAAGGTTAAGGGTGTGGATTCAACTATGTCTGGTATCAGATAAGTAGACTGATAACGGATGAGATTGTGACTTACAGTAATGCGCACGGATTGCAAAGTGACAATCTGTAGTGAAAAGCAAACGTGTCTTTGGTAATTTTCTGGCGTTGACACGGATGTAGGTGAGGATGACCGTAGATTAGTAGAGCAACCACGGAGTGGATCGGGCGGGTGAGGTTGACACAAATGTAGGTGAGGATGACTGTAGATTGGTAGAGCAACTGCGAGGTGGATCGTGGCGGGTGAGGTTGACACAGTGGTAGGACAACAAAATCAATCCTAAAACCACGTGGGGGAAGTAGGAAAGAGAAGGGCAAACAGGCAGAGGTTGAGGACGATGGAGAAGCTAGTGACGGCGATGCTAGTGAGCCGGTCCTAGTCCTAAAACCACGTGGGAAACCAGGCCAAAACCACGTTAAGGGCAGCTAAGCAGCGGAGAACTAGTTAAGTAGTGTCACGGAAGTGCTTTCAGAGAACTCAATCCAATTCAACACTCTATTGAAAGCACAAAAACTGGATGGAGCCAGAATCTGCCCTCGGTCTGGCACGTGCTAGAATTCTTAATCCTTAGGCTGAAATTCAATTTCAAAACTTGCTGATGAAATCTGTTTGCCGCTTTTAGCCAATGTCAGACAAATCCTAAGGCAGAGGGATTAGGTAATGCTGTCCAAAATTTAGCTTAGCTATAATGGTACTAGTGCCTTGGCAAAATGTGGGTCAACATTAAATCATTGATTGTTTAGGTTTGAAACTGAATTTCGCTGTTTCCTGTATCCTCCTAAGCACAATTTGAATTGAATCCAGCAACTTTTGTTAATACCGAAGAGATCTGGAATAATCGTATGCAACTCCCCTTTGAAGAGTCTGGGGAATCATGGAAAAAAGATCCTTGTTGCCGTAATATCAGCCGAGGCTAACTGGACCAGTCTTCACGAGCAATCCCTCATCTTACAACGCCTGCGAGAAAAGAACTTCCTGATCCTCCCATAGTACAATCATCCATAAATTCGTTTCCTCTTTTGCATGTTTATTTCTTTCAATCGCTGCCGCTCGGAGCTGGCCGCATCCTCGGTAAAGATTCGGCGCTAGCCCCCCGCAGCCGCCTGTCGCCTCTTAATCGTCAGAAGTTTTCGCCATAACAACAAAGCTTGAACTCCTAACACGACAACGATAAGGGGTTGCCGAGCCACGGGAATAGTCGTTGAGAAGAGGAGATCGGAGGATGGCTTCAGTATCACCACCAAAGCCGTGGGAGAGAGGTGGAACTGCTGGTGCGAGCGCTGGTTAGTTGTTTTTGACTGAGGTGTTTCATTCTAGTAGTTAACAGAGCGTGTAGCAATGTCAAGTACGAATGCTCTATCGTCAGGTAGCTCCACATTAGCAACAGGTCCGACGGCCACGTCCACTCCAACATCATCTTCGACCTCGGGTCCACCTGCAATACCAGAACGACCGTCGAGTCTTACGGCAGCTGTGAATCGAAATGCATCAGCATACTCTCCATATGGCGCGAATCGTATTGGCACGACTCCATACGGAGGAATCGGAGGGATCGGCTCGGCTTACACGTCTCCATACTCAAGATTAGGTGGAATAGGTGCCTATGGCTCTAGTATGTATGGATCAAGCATGTACGGAGGCATGGGTGGATATGGAGGCTACGGAACTGGCATGTATGGGGGTATGGGGGGAATGTATGGGGGTATGGGAATAGGACAACCCGGCGACCCCAATGACCCGAATAGCTTGACCCACAGCTTCAGTCAAAGCACGCAGGCAACATTCCAGATAATAGAAAGCATTGTAGGCGCGTTTGGGGGCTTTGCGCAGATGCTAGAGAGCACATATATGGCTACTCATTCGAGTTTCTTCGGTAAGTCTTGATATTTCTTCAAAGAAGCATTCATGCTAACTTTTATAGCTATGGTCTCAGTAGCGGAGCAATTTGGCAACCTACGCAACACTTTAGGCTCTATTTTGGGCATCTTCACAATTCTGCGATGGCTACGGGCTTTGATTGCAAAAATCACAGGCAGGCCTCCACCAGCGGATGCAACAGCCCTAACTCCTGCAGCATTTGCAAATTTCCAAGGGCGAGCAGTCCTTCCTGATGGCAGTCCGGCAGCCCCACCCCGCCTTTCCAAGAAGCCCTTCCTTGTCTTTCTAGTCGCCGCCTTTGGTCTCCCCTACCTCATGGGCAAACTCATCAAATCCCTCGCAGCCTCACAAGAAGCTGCAGAACGTGAACGCTTAGCTGCCGCAGGCGTTCAATTCGGCCCAGACGGGCAACCTCTCCCTCCTCAGCCCATCGATCCCTCCAAACTTGACTACTGCCGAGTACTTTATGACTTCACGCCAGAAACTGGCGCTGCTGTTTCCGGTGTTGATCTCGAAGTCAAGAAAAACGACTTAGTCGCCGTCCTCAGCAAGAGTGACCCAATGGGGCAACCAAGCGAGTGGTGGCGCTGCCGAGCGCGCGATGGGCGCATGGGATATCTGCCAGCAGTATATCTAACACCTGCAGGCCGGCCGGGCCAAGCTGTCGCACAGATTAAGAGCGCGAGCCAGAGTGTAAGCAGAGCGAGTAGCTTGAACAGCACAGTTAACCGGCCCGTCGTGCAAGGAAAAGTAGGCGATATTAGCCCAGAGAGTTTCCAAAAGAGTCAATTTTATTCCTAGCGGATCGTTTCCTCTTCCCCCTTGTACTCTAGATGCATGACCGGATGGGATATATTGGCCTTTGTACCTGGCTAGGCTGCTGGGGTGTTCTGACATATATATTTTCACGACTGCACCTGTTACATGGCGTTACAATGGATATAGGAGTTTAATATGTGTGATTTTCCAAAACATGCTTTAATTTTACAACGCTGTGCTAAGCCATAGAGGCCAAAGAATTATTGCTTTGCTTTTCCAGCTGCTCTCATCTATCGACTAGTATTCCCTAGTTCCAGTTCGGCGAGAATTCATTTCTAGCGTACACTGAGGCCCTTCCGCATTAAGCGTGGCTACGAAACTGACGATGCTCTAAGCTCTTGAATCATACTAGTCGATAGCTCTCTGAAAACATAGCAAGCTCGTGTCATTTTTATAATCCATTATTGCGATGTCACCTCTCAGTACGAGGGTATTTTTGGCCTTGCACAAGAGGCTTGAGATTGGCAATCCCCATAGTAGATGGACGGAGCCATAAGCTGGACCCGCTTTGAGATCAAAAAGTATGTATTGAGGTGAGTATAAAGCGAAAGTATGGGATATCAAACCTGCGTTGTAAATACTATGATCTGAGTAACACACTGCAAAGACATAACCTACGCCTTACTCGAGCACTAATGAACGGAGGGTCCACATCACGAAACAATAGATTTCGGCCGGATTTTTTTATTTCATTTTATTTTATTTTGGGAAAGAGTTACGCGCGTGTTCCATGCAAACCCTTCTCAGTGATGCTTGAAGGTAACACTACGTCGGAATTCTGAATACAAATCCCGTTGTGACGGGAGAGTTACTCAACATCCTTTTGGTCTCAGGAACCAAAAGGAGACAGTTAAGTATTCTGTTTTCGGATTTGAGTTGGGCCTCCTGCAAGAACAGAATACGCAACATTAGTCAGGAGATTAACAGGAAGCCCTTGAGGAGGAGAGGTCACAGGACGAGATCACGGATTGTGGACGAGGGATTGTCCCCGTTGTTGACAATAGTAACAGGGAGGAAAGAAATCACCGACAACAGGGAATGAGCCCAACGAGAAACAAAAGTATCGACGGTAGGTCCCCAACTAGGTCAAGTCGGCCCTCTCGGTGTATCTCTACATCCTCTTTCTCCGAAGTCAGAATCGATTCGGGGACCACGTTAGGTGTGTCCTTAATGCCCGTCAAAAACCAAATATTTTTGGTTTTCAAGGCATCCTTCTCCCATGGCGATCAGTGGCTGCAAGAAATAATCCACTTCGCTGTCTTCGTATGAGATATATGGATATACACAGGAAGTGGGACACAAAATCTCCTGAGGTCAGGAATAAAAATTAGTCGATGGATTGTGCTGCTATATGATAGCCAGAGATTGTTCATTATTCTATAGAAACATACGAAAGAGGCCGTTTCGGACTCATATCGTGAAGCTACAATGCTGGACCAATAACGCCGCGCTGCAATACGCTCAAATAGATGCTAATATGTAGGAAACAAGGGTATCGTAGAAGATGGTACAGAGTAGAAGTGAAAATAAAATGCCGACATGCGCCAGAGTGGCCTGGAATTCCCATTCAAATGCTCCGATCCCCTAGGATGTATCATCGAATCCGTTTGCCGTCTAGGAATTGCGGTTTTCTATCAACCGCGTAGTCTCTTGGCTGTGGACCGCCTCTTCTCTTCTCCTCAAAGATTTTTCTTTCTTCTTCAGAGAGCGAGAAAGCCTTTTTAAACCAGCCAAAGCCACTTTTCTTTTTCTTGACTCTCGTTCCGTTTTCTGTTGCAGTCGTCATCTGGCTCACCTTCGACAGAGAGGTTTGGGATCGGAGGTTACTAGGAGAATTTGGTGCTGCCGTCCATGGACGCTGTAGAGGCGAGTGAGGAATTGCTTTTACAGTATGGAAATGGTGATCGGATCGGGGGGAAGCACCATAAGGAGCGCCAAGAATCTGCTGCGCTTTCGGTGATCCTGGTGAGCGAGCATAATCCGAGGCAGGGCGGTCAATGTAGGAGACATTTGGTCTTAGTCCAAAGTAATCAGAGGCTGTATTGCCTTGATAGACGATTTTATCAGTATCTGAGCCATAAGCAGAGTCGGGTGGACCACGGCTTGGAGGTGAAGATCTAACTGGAATAATGGTTTGAGGTTGACTAGATGGAGGTGTTAACGGTTTTGGAGAGACTTTCTTCTCTGGAGGTGATTTCTTTTTGAATGAAAATCGTTTCCGGGCAGCTACTTGGGGAATTTCTGGCGCGGGTGTAACCTCCTGTGTAACTGATCGTTGCCCGGGTGCGCTTGATTGTGGTACTGGAGAATATGTACGAGGTTGTAATGTTAAAATTTCCGGCTCGGACTCAATTTCAAGCTCCTCTGGTTCAGTTTCAGGCTCAGGGATGGTGGGTTCAGAGGCTCTCTCCCGTTCTGAAACATATTGGAAAGCTGGAAGAGTGGCGCGAATAGCAGGGGTGATGATATTGGGATCTGATGGTAAATCTTTGGTGGTAGAACTGGTAGCAGAGACGACGGACGGACGAGAATGATGCGATGGTACAGTACGATGGGAAGATGAAGCACTTTTTGTTGTGGGCGGAAATACTGGTGCTGAACCAGGTGTAATGCTGAACTATGACATGTTAATATTGAGAACGAACATGTAAGCAGAGTATACGTACTCTCATCTTACGGCTAATTTTGCCGGCTCTCTTGTCCATCTCTGCGACGATAGAACCTAGTTGCACCAATATTTCTCCAAGGTGATTCCCTTTCGTTTGCAGTGCCACGTAAGCCTTGTACCAGCCTTCCGCATTGCCCTTCATGGCATCGTAGACCTTCTGCATGTCAGGCCGCGACATCTTCCAGTCTGGTTCTTCCAGCTCTTCTGCCAAGTATATTGCAAATTCCTTTGTTGCATCAAGACCTTGTTGAACATCCTTAAGGGCATCCTTCATCGCTGATGCTGTCCGGTGTATGATATGTTCTATCCTCTCATTTCCCGTCACTATCTGCAATCTGAATTGACGATCTTCGAGCATGGCGTCGAAAATATGTATATTCTCCAAAGGCATCTTGAGAAACTTTAATCGCTCCTGTATATCTTTTATAGCAAGGTCGAAGTCCTCCAAAGTGGTCTCTAGAAAGGCATCCACCTCATCAACGTGGCCTTGAAGGATATTCAAGACTTGCTCATCGTCTTTTGCAATGCCGTTCAATAGCAGGTATATGCCAAACGAGATCTGTGCCATCAACTTCCATAATTCGTGATATCGTTGCCCGGGCCTTTGACGCCATTTCGAAGCATGTGTATCCTCCTCGATGGCCTGATCAAGTAACTTTTGACGGCGACTTGCAGCGCTTGTGCTCTCGGATTGCGGTAGAATGGGGGATGAGCCAGCTGAGGCTTCTAGCATAGACTCTGCAAATGCACCTTGCATGGAGGAGATGGGATGGATGGGAACCTGCAACTCCTTCATGGTACGTGCCTCCCCATCAAACGATGAGATGCTCGACTTGTTATCAGGTTCGATGAGAGTTGGGGGACAGCCATGGCTTTCACCCGAGGAAAGGTACATGTGAGAGGTCATGGCGGCTGGGACTGGGTGGAGTGCGTACTACATCGATGGTTCCGACGGCATTGGCGGCTGGAGAATATACCGACGGCTATTTTTTCGCAGTTTACTGTACGTTATCGGATAAGAATCAATCGCAGCAGAGGACGGTGGATAGGTGTACAGCATGAGTTTCCTGGAGCCAGGAGGTTGAAGATCGGGATTGGACTGCGTCTCGTCTTCTAGTCAGGAACCTTTGCTCTGGATTGGAGCTTTCCAATAGTAGGCGGGACCGACGAGGCTACGATTAGTGAGGAGATCTGTGCGCTGGACGGGCCGTAAGAGGCGCTCACGGCACTGTTTCAGAAGCCACAGGACTGGCTAACATGCATGTGAGCGGAAAATGAGTGACGCAAGCTGGATGGATGGGAAACAAAGTACGGGGTGTAGATCATCTCTCAGTGATATATCAGATAGGAAATCGTGCCGCGGACCGCGGGGCGGGCGAATAGATAGATATATGAGCTGATCCGGTAGGGAACAGCAGCCGACTCCTAAAGAGAACAAGTAGAGACGAACATTGTGTTTCCACCCTCGATCTTCAATGCACGTTCGGACTAGGGTGTCGATGCTAGCATCAGCATTTAGCCAATAAAAGATGTACCAAATAGGACACAATGCACGAAATATTTACGCCAGGCCTGGAAGGGCGATTCTAAGGGAAAGGTGGGAGCAATTGAAGACTTGGGACACGTGCGATTTCTCCGACTCGGGACAGCACACATATTGCCATTGAGCTTTTGGTTGGACAGTCTTAACAGTACATGCGTTTCTGGCCTGCCACGCCATACGAAGTAGAGCCATACATACCTCGCACGAAAGGAACTTGCTGCTTCAGGCATCTATAGGCATGTTACGGGAACACTTTTACTTTCTGCCTTAATTCAGGTTGCTGCTATCTCCTCAGGGCCTGGAAAAATTAACTGTGGCCCGTTTCCGAATGAAGCCTTGCAAATTATATTTTCCTGCTGCATAAGGAAGAGTCTTGATCTTTTCGATCTTACCGAGACACCGAGACGGATATAAATCCTTGTGGAGGATCTCCATTACATACATACAACCCTCGTACATGTCGAATTGCCCTCGGCGCTTGTGTGTGCCCCTCGGTAGAGACTCCCTCTAACAGCATCCGCAAGCGTCCTCCTTGTACTGGTCGGCCACTTGCCAAATCAAGCGCCGTTTCATGCAGATTCGGCCAGGGTTTTGACACCAAGAAATCTTAACCTTCAATCTCGGTGATCGTCCTGTTGGTGGCGTACATAAACAGGAATTTTGCCCTCTCTCGATCTTCATATAGGCTGTTGGCGTTTGACAGGCTGCCAACTATTACGCTCATTTTCAGCCCTACTTTTAATTATACGGGGGAGGCTTTAATTCCCTAACCTCACAGTACATATAGGTTGTCGGCGCTGGGTCTCTTTTCCGGTCTCTAAGACCTCCTTGTCACAATGGCAATATTTAGCTTCAGCGATGATGTGTTCGATCCTAGTCATAGATTCGAGACCTCATGGCTTCTCACGCCATGGACGCTGTTCTTTATACGCGCGGTCATTGTATGCCCGTACCCAACTCTCCGATCGATAGTCAACTTTTCAATTACTGGAGCTGATAGTTTGTTTAGGCACTCTATGCCCTCGTCGTCTCGTTCTTTATCATAATCTGGAAATCTGTACAATCCGCTTATGGCGGCCCCACTGCTGCTGGCCAATCGTTCTCATACTTTACGGTGCTCACGTACTGGGGAATTGCCTTCTACTTCCTCTTCGCCTCCTTTCACACCTTCACATACGCAAGACATGGAACTCCAGCCTTGAATAGATGGCCTCGCCCCTTTCAAGTTCTCCACTCCTTTTTCTACACTACGATTGTCACTTTCCCCTTCCTAGTCACCATTGTTTTCTGGACAATCCTATACGTAGGACCATGGTATACTGACAAATATGACGCCTGGTCGAACATTTCTCAGCACGCAATGAATTCCCTCTTTGCTCTCTTCGAAACCTTCATTGCCCGCACAAACCCTCGACCTTGGATTCACCTCCCATTCATCATAATTATCCTAGCGTTATACCTTGGCCTTGCGTACCTTACAAAAGCCACTGAAGGGTTCTACGTATATAACTTCTTGGATCCAGCCCAAGGAGCGGGTAAAACTGCGGGCTATATCCTTGGAATTGCCGCTGGCATTATAGTCGTGTTCGTTATTGTGAAGGGTCTGATGTGGCTACGAATCCGGGTTACGGAAAAGAAGCTGGGCATGACAGGGAAGTTCCATGGTGGGAGGTCACTTGGCCACGGGGATGTAGAGTTGGAAGCTGTCCGTACGTGGGAGAAGTAATACCGAGATCAGTCTGAGTTTTGTTGATTTTGTATCAGATCATGTATATTCGCATGTTTGAGCGAGGCGTTGTTGGAATACCATTTGTTGAGCAGAACCTATTCCCTTCAGGGGCACCGCACGGGCACGGCGCAGCGAACACCTTGAACAGTACAGCAAAGCTACACCATAAAACTAATTCAATAATTAAATCATTATCGACTACTTTTAGGATGAAGAGTTACAGGACGAGATCCAAAATGTCACACACAATACATGGTATTTAACGTATACAAGGTAGTTCAACCACGTTCTATATTACCGTGCTAAACACGACTGAACTTTTCCACAGGATCACTGTGCCCGCGCCGCCTACTCTCATAATCTGCTGCTTGTTGACCCGAGGGGAAGGTAGGCTATGACTAGGGTGATAACGAAGACAAGAAAGTGAGCAGCGGCAAGAACGGAAGTGATGACTGGAACGGGTTTAACGACAGGAGGGAATGGGCAGCTGATGGGAGGAAGATGCTAAAGGTGAACTCTGAGGAGAGAGAGACTGGCGCCAGTTTGTGGGTAGTGATTGAGAGGGGAAAAAGTGACAGGAAGGGGACAGGACGAGGGAGACATGAGGACGGCAAGAAAAAATTGATAAGTAAACCGTAAATGAACATTAGATAGAGATAACCTGTTCTCTCACGGAATCCCTCTCCTAGGATCTTTTGATACGGGCTTGGGCTCCATGGACGTTATATATTGGCTCCTCACCGCCTTGGGGACCTTGATGCTGACAAGTGGTGGACAAAAATGCATCTTGGCTTGTCTTTTATACAGTAGTTAGGCGCAAATAGCTGCGCAGATGCCAACTCATCATTTACATTGCATTGTGGAATGCAGTATATCGTACATGACGCAGAGGATCAATTGGCATTTGCCATCATCAGCCGCTGCATGCCTGCCTTCCCCAAGTCAGTCTAGCAAAGCGACTGTGTGGTAGTGAATTGTAGGTTCACACAGTTTGGACCTATTTTTGCACCGTCGCGACGACAGAGGCAAGCGTCACCTCTTCGGGAGAGCAACGTTTTGCTGGCCTGGCCAAGGGGCGGCTGGATATTCGAGATGTCCACATGCTACCTATCTATCTAGCTCTTCCCTAATGCTCAAGGACGTTTCGTACTTGCGGCAACCTCCTGAAGCTTCGCCTCCAACGCAAATATTTCGGCTAGAGTCAATTGATTAGCTCTTGCGAAGTAGCGATATGTAATAAGGGAAGGTTACCTTGCCGGTTTGACTTGATCTCGTCCTTCTCTAGCTTCACCCAAAGCCAGTATGAAAGCTGATATGTAAAAGTTGCCATAAGGAGAACCTTCGCAACAGGCCGACCGAACGTTTTATAGAACCCAATCTGTTTAGGTTAGCATATTTCACTAAAGGTGCTCTTGGGCTGGGATACATGAGGGGACACCTGTTTCGGAGCAGTAGTAGATTGCTGAGAAGATACCGCTCTTAAATTTACAGCACTCAATGATCTGTGCGGAAGCATCCGACCTCTCCTCATAACTGGCGGAAGCATTTTGCCTAGATATGAACGCTTTCGCGTGAAGTCTCGGATTACTGTGAGTTGAATCACGGAGGTATTAGCAAAGAAACTGGGCGAGGAGCTACATAGCTTCCACTAGCGCCGAAAGGCCAGTTCCCAATCCGCCCTCGGGCCTGCATGAAATGGTAAACCTTAAAAATCCAACGGGACACCGTTTCTTATTATTTCTTCAGCCTGTACCTTCCCCTTCACGCACCATATACCACTTCTTATATCTGTCATAAAATTCCTTGGTTTGATGCTGTGAATCTAGTTAACATTCGAGCGTATATCTCTATCCCATCCACTTTCACTATGGTATTGTCCCCGATGGCGCATTGGATTGTCTTTTCGCTCTCTCTCATAGTACTGATTCAATGCAGGCGCAAACACCGGAGCAACGTATAAGGAACCAGAAATTTGCAAAGGAGAACACTGCGAGGATGGGAAAGCCAGAAAGTGCAATAAAGAAGAAGGACAAGGACCTCAAATCACCTATTTCACCTGTATGGTTAGGTATGGTGCCTTGTCCTGCAGCCCATGATGGCACTAACCATGTCTTTGTAGGAATACTGGGGTTTGTTGTGTTTGGCGGCCTCATATTCGAATTATTGTCACGAATACTTTACAACTAGAGGGCAAAATGGCTATAGTTGATTCCGGAGACTGGCAGGCGCAACGTGTCTTAAAGGGTTGGAAGCATATTGGAAACAACTGATACTGCTACGGGTACCAGCAGATGGAGAGCTAGGATATGACCTAGCAAAACAAACATCTGTTATACAGAGAGCCTTTTGATTGGCGTCTTGAGGCATAGTAAAACTAGTTCCGATATCCTGGAGTTTTTTTTAATTTTGCAGCAATTTACAGTATGAGGACCTCAATTACGCCCCGAGTCCTTTCTTGCGCTGGCCATCGTGCTTCATACGAACTCCCGCCTCGAATTGGCGCTCCAAGTCATTCTCCATTTGCTCAAGTCCTGCCAGCGTCGATTTTGCGTTTACCTTCTTTGACGGCTTCTCCGCACTATTGCCGTTGACTTTGCTCCCTCCTAATAATCTCAAAAACTTGTCCTTTCGAGTAGCATCACCACTGAGAGCATCAGGGTTCCACTGGTCTCCATTTTTGACTTTCAACTCTACTTCACCATTTTCGTTCGCCTTCGCTGGGCGCATTTCTGATTCTGCTCCATTAGTGGTAGGTGTTCCCACCGGTTCCGTTTTCCGACGCTTGCTCTTAAGTTTTTTGGCAGGAGCTTCGGGAACCTTTTCCGGCAAATTCTGTTCTTTTGCCTTTTGCCGCTTCTGTTCCTTCTTGAGCCTCTTCTCCTTCCGGGCAGCTTCGTTGTCTACGAACTGATTGAGTTTATCAACTTGGTCTTCAAGGTTGTGAGTTCTCTTCCGCTTCTTGTCTTTCGGTTTCGACTCCTTGGGAGTAGAAGTCGTAGGCAACTCAGCATCAGAGATATGTGAGGCAGTCAAGCTTGAACAAGCTTTCTTACTGGCCTCCTCGGTTGGTTCCTGTACCTCACTAACTTCCCCACCAGAAACAAGGACTGACATTATAGACTTCTTTGATTTCTTGACCTTTTTGATATCAGAATCTTCATCTTCGCGCCGACGTTTCTTACAATTCTGAATCGTGGACATGTCATCCTGCTTCATAGTATTCTCGGTAATGCTGGTAGGACTTGGGTCTTCCTTAACCTGAGAAGGAGGAACTTCGCTTATATCGTTGATTTTTTTGCCAGTAAGTTTGGCAAACAAGCGGAGACCAGCCTCTGTTGCCTCAGCCTTGGCTTGCTGCCTCAAGACCTTTGCTGCTTTGTTATATTCAGCAAGCTCAAGCCGTTTCCTTACTCGCTCCTGTTTCTCGGTTTCAAGTGTGCCATCTTCCAAAATTCGCCTGCCTGCAAGCTTGATAGGCTTATACTCAGCCGCCAATTCCGGTGGTACTTCTATGCCCTTTGATTCGCAGTGTTCTTTCGCCTTCGCTCGAACAAGGAGTTCCTTCTGGATCTGGGCGGCTTCAATGGCTCTATGTAGTTTCCGGCGTAACTTGTGATTGTAGTTCAGCGCTTCGAATTGTTGTCCATCCATCGCGCCGCCGAAATCCAAAGAGACAAAGTCACCTTCCAGCCCAGCAGGTGTTGAACCGTCAGACGTCAAGATTTTCGTCTTAGACTCGTCTGCGACTTTGCTAAGGTCGACCCTATTCCCTTTAGCCTTTCCGTCCTTCAATTCCAGGGCTCTTTTCTCGTCCTTGATCCTTAGCTGAGAAGGACGATCGCCAATCTCGAAGATGCCAAAGTCTACTTCCTGACCTTTCATACCAAGTGCCTTTGGTTTAATGTCGGCTACTCCTTCTACGTTGTCTAAGGTGAACCCAAGCTCTGCGCAGACCTCCATGGCTCTTCGTCGCTCGGCAAGATTGACCTCAATTTCGATTCTTTTCGCTTCCTCCTGCTCCACTCGTAGTAATTTCCTCTTCTGTATTTTCTCTTTCTCTGTTCACTGTTAGCACAGGCATTAAATAGTTTAGAAAGCATAAGCCCCACCCTTGATGGCCTTCCATTCTAGCTTCTTCTCTCTGTAAACTCTTCGACGTTCATCTCTCGCTGCTCGTCGTTCTGCCTTGCCCTCCTTCTGCTTTTCTCGAAGAGCTTTCCTCTCTGCTGCTTTCCGCTTCTTTTCGCGAATTATCCGACGTTCCAGTTCATCATCTGAAAGGTTCCAAAGAGCTAACCAATTCTCTTCACCTTCTGGTAGTTCGATCCCATCAGGGATCACGGGCTTTCGGGGCGGCGGACGTTCCTCGAGTAAAGCTAATTTCTTCTGCTGATTTTTACTCATCCGTTTTGCCTTGATTTCATTTTCATTAGCAACTTGAATTAAGCCGCGCCTCGCTGGGTTGACGCCGTCCTGCAAGACATTTTGGAGATAGGTGCTGGTATTTGCTACGCCACTCTTGTCCAGGCTTGAGGTTTGAGCGGCTGCACCATCATTGCCCTGAGCAAGCTTGGCAGCTCTCTCAGCTTGTGCCTGAGCTCTTCTCTCCAGAAACTCTACGCTGACCACCTTGCCGTCATCCTGGACAACCACAGGCCCAACATTGAACATTTTTCCACTAGGATCGTGAATGGCCGCAAGTCTCTCAGCCTGTGACACGGCTTCCTTATAAATCTTCCGCCGCTCCATTTCAATATCTCGCCTTCTATTTCGGTCCACATTTTTATTGTACTTATCGGGGTTCTTGGTCTGGAGAAAGGGACGAATTAGTAGTAGGCCGAGAGTGGGGCTTAAGTATGTAAGCTCACCATGCGACGTAGGATCGTGGCATTGAGCCTGCGTTGCTTCTTCTCATCGGCTTTTCTGTTTCTTTTCTCTCTTCTCGCCGCTACACGGTATTCGCGATTACGTTGCTTCCGCTCCCACTCGGCTTCTACACACGCATAAGCTGTAATTGTCAAATTGAGGCAGAACGTGGCTTACCGTCAGTCTTCGACTTGAAAGTTGGTCTTACTAAAGTAGGGGCATCACCCTCAGACGCCCACTCGGACAAGTCAGATGAAGACATGTCTAAGCAATGTGGATAATCCGCGCGCGAGTTTCAAGGTCGGTGACAGGAAAATGCAAAATATTTTTTAGGTTAAGTCGCTAAAAGCTTGGTGCATATCTTTCTCAGGGCCAAGATAAGCTAATAGCGATAAGAGAGCAATACTGTACACTGTAACGACTTCCAACTATAACACTTCAAGCCATCATTTATTACTTTGCACAGCTATAATACGTAGTAGCTAAATTTGTGCTAGCTTGATCCTATCTGCCCTTTTCTATGCACTACCCATGCGCCATGCTATGCTTGGAGTGGTGGTCCTCCACCGCCACCATCCATGTTTTCACCCTCGTCGATCTGGGCCTTCTTCTTTGTCTTTTTGACGGTTGTGGAAACTTCTGTCCCTTCCATGGTCTCTGCTGGCTTTTTGACCTTTTTTTTCCTTGGCTTACCAGGCTCATCTTCACTAAGAAGCGGCTTGCTCTTCTTCTTGACTTTCTTCTTGACCAAAGTTCCTTCCGGTGGAACGCCTTGGGCCGCCTGAATACGCTCATTCGCCCGCTGCATTTCCAAACGTAGTCTCTCAACTTCTTGCATCGCTTTAGCCATTTCAGCATCCTCTCGTTGCTGACGCTCATGATTGAACCCCATAGTGTCGTTCCCGTCACCCTCCAAGGAGAACGCCCCAATGCTGCTTGAATCCACTAGTAGTAGAGAATTCTTTGACTTGTTTGGACGTGCTCTTGCCGTGCCTTCCAGATTCGGTTCCGAGTCATAATGCCTTGGTGTTGATGTGCCACTGGTCGAAAGGGTTTCGTCTGCGGCTACCTGTATAAGCTGCCGAGCTTTTGAAGAAGCTGCTTTCCTAGGCCGTGGAGCCTCCAGGGTGGTAGATGATTTCTGCCCAAGATCTAGTTGCATTATTGGTATAGAATCAATATCGAGGTCGTCATCATTCTCGCTCTGTATTATGCTATCCAGTGGTGTAGATACGTCAGCGGTATGGTCAGTACCAGCTATATAGAATGGATCATCTCTATTTCTCTCACGGCGTTCTGCACGTCTTCGCGCGACAATATCGGGATCAAGATAGCTCTCCCCGCCTCCATGCTGGTATGATGGAATTGCGTCGTCATTCTTTGTTGCGAGACGATTGATTGCAGGCTCTGCAAGGGTCACATTGGGTGGCTTATGATAGTAAGCATCGAATTCATCATGCTCTGCTTCGCCCAATACTCTAGTATCAACAACTTGTAAGAGCTCGTTTAATCGGGAGTTTATTGGCTGGTCGAGGTCGAGCGCAGTTGGAAAGGGGACGTTACGTTGGGCTCCAGGAGCGATGGAGTTCAATTCGAAACCAGCAAAGAGAGACGGAATCGCCTGTGTAAGAAGAAGGGGAGTATCTTGGTAGCCCGCATCAGCTGCTGCTTCATGGCCGGCTGAAGCCTCCGCAGCCAATCGAAGAAGCTCAGCGAATTCCACGGCCCGTTCTTGAACTTCTAGATCAGGATGAGACGCAAGAGGCTCTAATGTATGGATGATACGCGCTATGAGCAGTGAAGTCATCGTCTTCCTCTCAGGTGTCCAGTCAACACGCTCGTCGCCAGCGAGAAGCGCAAATATTTTAGGAATAGCTTGCAAATATACAACAAGGCATTCCGGAGATGAAGAAGACCTAACTATCTGGAGAAGAACAGTCAAAACATCTTCCGGAGATGAAAGATGTGAGGCATATTCTCCAACTATCCATGCAATGGGACGAAGAGCTTCTTTGCCTGTACCAATTTGGATTAGGTTACCGTTGTAGCTGGCCAAAATGAGGGATTCGGCAGCTCTACAAGCGGTTGCACGAACAGCTTTGACTTTTACTGCTATGTTGCGCAGCTCATCCCCGACCTTTTCGGAAATGTCCAAAGGCCCGAAGTCTCTTGAGCAGGACGATTCGATCCGGGCAAGCAAGGCAGGATTTTGAAGAGGAGCGTTTCGAACCAGCTGAAGTAGCACATCAATGTACCAATCAAAGTCTAAAAGGTTACCATAATTATTGGCTGCGCACATTTCAAGAATTCGGCTGATGACATCAACCTTATATTCATCCGGTAAAGGAGGACTTGTATCTGCCTTTTTACCAGTTGTCTTGATGTTGATTTCAGGAGTTTCGTCATCAGAGTCAGCCATGGGGTCTATCCCTGACCTAGCGGCTCGATCGCTTTCCTGCTCGGAGGGCAACAAAGGCGTAACAGGATTTCGTAATTGCCTCATGAGACGCCCAACAACTGTCATGAGGTTGTCGCTACTGACCATGCCGGAGACTAAGTCTAGTGCTCGTAAACGAATAGAAATGTCGGCACTATCTAGACAATCCATGATAACGTCTTCCTGTTGAGCAACCAGGTATGGATGTGTCAGTACGATTTTGTTGAATGCCAAGAGCGCTACATATCTCACTACAGATCGTTAGACATGGTAGATGCGCAATATAATTCCAAACAGCAGATGACTTACAATTCGGATCACCTTCAATCATTATCATTCCGCGAAGCTTGCTTACGCACAAGGTCGCAATTTCTTCTCCACCAGACGAATCATCTGCACTGCCTAAAATGCCTCCTTGAATGATGCCGTTTATGCATTCATACAAGAGAGACATTGCAGGAGTAGTCCGAATTATCGACGTCAAAGGAGGTAGCAGTTTCTTAACCAATCGTGGCTCTAATGGGGTCAGTGTTGCAAACTTTGCACAAGTCAGTAACCTTTCATGTTTCAAGAGATTACGACAGCACTCACTAGCTTGATCAGCTTGATAGCCATCCAGTTATTACCACTATCCACAAGGAGTTCAAACAATCTTGGGGCCAATGGTAGGAAGTCTTGCGGCCTTCGCCAGCCCAACTCACAGACA
>Ga0335075_10000763_pt1 | contig 54556 bp, 43 predicted proteins | sample Lox_Sample_24_FD_206723 | JGI IMG/M metagenome (GOLD analysis project Ga0335075, IMG submission 206723) | Soil microbial communities from Loxahatchee National Wildlife Refuge, Florida, United States - Lox_Sample_2.4 | ecosystem: Environmental > Terrestrial > Soil > Wetlands | place: USA... | reverse complement strand
CAACACCGGCTCCTCGAACCTCAAACAGTTTCCCTGGCGGCAATAGCGAGCGGGAACCACCCGATCCCATTCCGAACTCGGAAGTGAAAACGCTCTGCGCCGATGGTAGTGTGCCTTTCAGGCATGCCAGAGTAGGTCACTGCCAGGGTCCCAACGTGAAACCCCCGGAACCGCAAGGTTCCGGGGGTTTTGCTTTTGGGCCGGCATTTCGCCTGGTCCCATTTCCGGCGCACTCGCGCTCCAAATTTGTGCAGTGCGCCCGGGCACCGCGCCGGGGGTTGAGCCAGACTGTCGCGATAGGCAGACGGGGGGTTCGTGAACCATCTGGTGCTCGGATCAGCGGTACTGTCAATGGGGCTGGTTGCAGCGATTGGCATTTCGCTTTGGACACGCGCGCGGAAGCGCTCGAAGGTGGGAGTCAGAGGCGCGCATGACGCGGCCTTCGCTCAGTCACCGCACGGCATGTTGGTCGTCGACGGCACGACTCTCGAGATCGTCGATGCCAATCCCGCCTTCCAGAGCGGGCTCGGATACTCGGCGCAGGAGTTGCGCGAGCTGTCGCTGGCGAAGGTCTTCAGCGACGACGGTGGCCCACCGGAGGCGCTGCTGGCGCAGCTGGCCCTGTCGCCGGCGACTCTCGTCATCGAGACCGGGCAGCGCTGCCGCAGCGGGCGCTTCCTGCACGTCGAGGTCACCGGCCATCGGATCGATTTCGGCGGACGCGGGCTTTACACCCTCACCACGCGCGACATCACCATGCGCCGGCGCGTCGAGGCGCAGCTGCTCGAGAAGCAGCAGCATCTGGATCACCTCGCTCATCACGATCAGCTGACGGGACTGCCGAACCGGCTGTTCCTCGCGGCTCATCTGCCCGGGGCGATCGAGGAGGCGAAAGCCAGCGGCAGCATGCTGGCGGTGCTCTTCCTCGACCTCGACCGCTTCAAGCACATCAACGATTCCCGCGGCCACGAGACGGGCGACAAGCTGTTGAAGGCCGTGGCGCAGCGCATCCGCAAAACTACCCGCACCAACGACATCGTGGTCAGGATGGGCGGCGATGAATTCATCGTCGTGCTCAAGAGTGTCGCCACCGCGGAGGAGATCAATGAGGCGGCGAGCCGGATCACCGAGGCGCTCAGCGCACCGGTGCTGATCGACGGCCGGCCGCTCGTGACGACCGCGAGCATCGGGGTCAGCCTCTTCCCGCGCGACGGCGCCACCATGGGCGAGCTGCTGCGGCAATCCGACACCGCGATGTACCAGGCGAAGGATCGTGGCCGCAATAACTTCCAGCTCTTCAGCCCGGTGATGGAGCGCAAGCTGAAGGAGCGCATCGCGATCGAGTCGAGCCTGCGCGCGGCCATGCAGGCCCGGCACTTCGAGGTGCACTATCAGCCGATCGTGGACATCGAGTCGCATCGGGTGGTTGCGCTCGAGGCCTTGCTGCGCTGGCGCCATCCGACCCACGGCTTCGTCCCGCCGGATCGCTTCGTCGCCGTGGCCGAGGAGACTGGCCTGATCGTCCCCATCGGGGAGTACGTACTCGAGCGGGCCATGGAGGATGTGGCGCGCTGGCGCGCCGCCGGTGCCGTCCTCGCCCCGATCTCCGTCAATATCTCCGCCGTGCAGCTGCAGCGGTCCGACCTGCCGGCGACGATCGCCCGGATGACGCAGACCCATGGCGTGAGCCCCAATCTGCTGCAGCTCGAGCTGACCGAGAGCGCGGTCTTCGAGCGTCGCGAAGGCCGTAACGGCGAATCCTCCCAGGACGCCATCGCCCGCCTGCGCGAGCTCGGCACGCGCATCGCCATCGACGACTTCGGCACCGGCTACTCCAGCCTGTCGTACCTCAAGCGCTGGCGCGTGGACTACCTCAAGATCGACCGCAGCTTCGTGCGCGACCTGGTCACCGACATGAGCGACCTGGCGATCGTGGAAGCGATCATCGCCATGGCCAAGCACCTCAACATCGAGGTGGTCGCCGAGGGCATCGAGGGCTGGCAGCAGCTCGAGAAGCTGCGCCAGCTCGGATGCCCGTATGCACAGGGATTCCTGCTCGCGCGGCCGGCGCCGTTCGAGCAGTGCCGGCGATACCTCACCGGGCAGCCGCTGGATCTTACGGTCCAACATCCGTCCGGATACGAGCTCGACGCGACGGGGAGCTGATTTTCCCAGGGGAGGCGTGGCTGGGACGCCACGGGCCGCGGCAGGCGCCGGGATCGTGAGAGAATGCCCGGTGATGAGCAGTGATTCCCCTCCTGCCGAGACCGTCACCGAGCGCCGCACCCCCCGCCGGCAGTGCGCCGAGGCAGTGCTGATGGTGCGGCCCGTCAGCTTCGGCTACAACCCGGAGACTGCCGCGAGCAATAAATTCCAGCGGCAGCCGGCCGGTGCCGCGAGCGACGACAGGGCGATCGCCCGCAACGAATTCGAGGGGCTCGCCGGGGCGTTGATCGGCGAGGGGGTGCGGGTCTGCGTGGTGCGGGATACCGCCGAGCCGCCTAAGCCCGATGCCGTGTTCCCCAACAACTGGGTGAGCTTTCACGAGGACGGCACCGTGGTGCTCTATCCGATGGAGGCGGAAAGCCGCCGCCGGGAACGCCGGCGGGAGATCATCGACGAGGTCAGCGAGCGCCTCGGCTTCAAGGTCTCACGGCTGATCGATCTGACCGCCCACGAGGCGCACGGGCGCTATCTCGAAGGCACCGGCAGTCTCGTGCTCGATCACCGCGAGCGTACCGCCTACGCCTGCCTGTCTTCGCGCACCCACGCCGAGGTGATCGGGGAGTGGGCGACTGAGCTGGGCTACGAGCCGATCCTCTTCACCGCCGTCGATCGCGCGGGCGCCGCGATCTATCACACCAACGTCCTGATGTGCATCGGCGAGAAGGCGGTGATCGTGGGAGCGCAAGCCATTGCAGCGGCGGATCGTGCGCGAGTCATGGAGCGGCTGCGTGCGACCGGACGGGAGGTCATCGAGCTCGGGCACACGGAGCTCGAGCACTTCGCCGGCAACATGCTCGAGCTCGGCACGTGGGATGAGGCGCTGGGGGACTATCGGGTACTCGTCATGTCCGACGCGGCGAGACACTCGCTGCGGCCGGAGACTTTCGCACGCCTGTCGGCCTGCACGGACGAGGTGCTGGCGGTGCCGGTGCCGACCATCGAGCGGCTGGGCGGCGGCAGCGTGCGCTGCATGTTGGGCGAGGTTTTCCTGCCCTCGTGAGCGAGCTTTTCGTCAAGGCGCTGCTCGGGTACCTCCTGGGCTCGATCGTGGGCAGCCTCCTCATCGGCAGGCTGAGAGGCGTCGACATCCGCCGGATGGGCAGCGGCAATGCGGGTGCCACCAATGCGTTGCGTACGCAGAGCAAGGGATTCGCGCTCGTCGTGCTGCTGATCGACATCGCCAAGGGATGGATCGCCACGGGGCTCCTGGCTGGAGCGAGACTGCCCGGGGTGGCCGCGGCCCCTGCGAGCTTGCGCGTGTGGGCCGTGGCGGTATGCGGGGTCGCGGTGGTGTTGGGACATATCTATCCGCTCTGGCACGGCTTGCGGGGCGGAAAGGGTGTCGCGACCGTGGTGGGTGCAGTGCTCGGTGCCGCTCCCGTGCTCCTCATTCCCATGCTCGTCATCTGGCTGCTGGCGGTGATCCTGTTCGGCTTCGTGGGTCTCGCGTCCATCCTCGGTGCAGTCACTTTCGTCGTGGCTGCGGCGCTGAGCGGCATCGAGCCGCGGATACCGCTGCTCACGTTTGCAGTGATCTGTGCCATCCTCATCACCTTCACGCATCGCGGCAACGTCGCGAGAATGCTGGCCGGCACCGAGCCGCGCGCACGCCGGCTGTGGCTCCTGGGCGCGGCCAGGTCTCGGTCCTGACATGCGGGCTGTCACGAAATGACGAAGGCCACGATGCCGGGGGGCGCCGATCCAGGCGATGCCGAGCCGCTGGTCGCGAGAGTGTTCGCCGCGCTCGCGAACGGTGAGTTTCATTCTGGGGAGCAGCTCGCGGAGACGCTGGGCGTCAGTCGCAGCGCAATCTGGAAGGCCGTGGAATCGCTGCGCGAGCTCGGCGCGACGCTGCAAGCCGTGCGAAATCGCGGATACCGGCTGCGGTCGGGCAGCGAGGCGCTCGATTCGCAGCGCATCGCGAACCTCCTGCCACAGACGGCGCGCGCTCATATCCGAAGCATCGATACAGCATGGACGGTCGACTCCACCAACACCGTTCTGCTGGCACGCCCCAATCCTCCCTTCGGCGGCGCCGAAGTCATGCTCGCGGAGTATCAGACGGCCGGCCGGGGTCGGCGCGGCCGCGCGTGGGTGGCTCCGCCTGGCGGCTCCATATGTTTGTCGCTTTCCTGGACTTTTCGGGAAGTGTCGCAGGACCTCGGTGCTTTGGGACTCGTGATCGGAGTCTGCGCGCTGCGCGCGTTGCAGGAAGCGGGGCTTGCGGAGGCGCGGATCAAGTGGCCGAACGACATCGTGGTCGATGGCAAGAAGCTCGGCGGCATCCTCATCGAGCTGCGGGCCGAGTCGGCTGGGCCGGCGTGCGTCGTCATCGGCATCGGGCTCAACGTGGCATTGGGTGCGACGGTGCTGGAGGCGCTCGCGAGCACAGGCGTGGCGGCTACCGACCTCGTCACCGCGGGGCTGACGCAGCCCTCGCGCAACGCTGTGGCGGCCGCCCTGGTAGCACAGGTCGTCCGCGGGCTGCTCGTCTTCGAGCAGGAAGGCCTCAAGCCCTTTGCCGAGGAGTGGCGCGCGGCCGATGCGCTTCGCGGGAAAGAGATCGACGTCCATACCCTGGAGGGTGTCGCGCGGGGATTGGCCCGCGGCATCGATCTGCATGGGGCGCTGGTGGTCGAGACGCCCAGCGGCGTGAAGCGCTTTATCTCGGGTGATGTGACGGTGAGGCCTGTCGCGTGAAGGCGCTGCTGGTCGATATCGGCAACAGCCGGGTCAAGTGGGCGTGGCTGACCGACGGCAGGCTCGGGAAGGCGCAGGCGGCGGAGTACTCAAGCTGGCGAGCCCGGGATTTCGCGCGTCGCGTCGTTGGATCACGCCGAGACATCGAGCGCGTGCTGGTTTCGAATGTCGCCGCGGATGAGGTCAGCGACGCTCTAGCCGCGGGTGCGCGAATGGCGGGAGCGCCGCAGCCGGAACGGGTCACCACGCAGCGGCAGGCGTGCGGAGTCACCATCGGCTACGTCGATCCCTGGCGTCTCGGGGTCGATCGGATGCTGGCGATGATCGGAGCGCACCGCCGCTTTGCCGAGCGGCCTGTGTGCGCCGTCGCGGTGGGGACTGCTTTGACGGTGGACCTGCTCGGTGCGGACGGGCGGCATTGGGGTGGCGCGATCATCCCGGCGCCGCCGCTCATGGTGGCGAGCCTGCTCTCGAGCACGAATGGCATTCGCCGCCGCGCGCAGGGCGGCGCGCGCGGCCGAGGCCATGCTCTTTTCGGGCGCTCGACCCGCGCGGCGATAGAGCAGGGGGCCCGCTATGCCGCTGCCGCGGCGGTGGATCGAGCGGTCGCAGAAGGGAGGGAGCTCATCGGGCGTAAGCCCCAGCTCGTGCTCACCGGAGGCGGCGCGCCAGGCATCCGGCCGCTGCTCCGCAGCGCCAGCGTGCTGGTGCCGGATCTGGTGCTCGAGGGACTCGCCGCCTGGTGTATCGGGCGCTGAACGCGCTGCTCCGCACCGGTCCTTCCGAGTCCTCGCCGCGGCGAGCAGCGTCGCGAAGCTTGCCCTGCGCCGGTCCGAGGTGACATAACTGGTCTACAATCGCGGCGTGCGCGTCATCGTTTTCGCCTTGCTGCTCGCCAACCTGCTCTACCTGGGATGGGCGGAACTGATCGATGTGCCCGCGCCGCCGCAGACGAGCTCGATTGCCGGGCTGCCGCATCTGGTCCTCGCCCGCGAGTTGCCTCCCGAGAAACGGGCGGCGCTCGCCCAGAAGATGTCCGCCCCGGCGCCTGCGCCTCAATGCGTCTCCGTGGGACCCTTCGATGATCCTGCCATCGTCGCGAAGGCCGCGGCGCTTCTGAAAGCGAAGAGCTTCGCGCCTCAGCAACGAGCGGCGGAATTGCCAGTGCGCCGCTTCTGGGTTTATCTGGATGGATTCGGCAGCGATGCCGCGGTGACCGGTGCGCTGCACAAGCTGGAGCGCAAAGGCATCGACGATGCCGAGGTGATGCCTCCGGAGACGGGGGGCCGCCGGATTTCGCTGGGGCTATTCACCGACCAGACTCGTGCCGACCGCCGCGTCAAGCTGGTGAGCGGCATGGGATTCAAGCCCGCGATTGGCCAGCGGATGCTGCCGGGAACGGTTTACTGGCTCGATGTGACCCTGCCCAACGGCTCGCCGCCCGTGCCGCTGAAGGATGTTTCCGACCTGGTGCCGGCGCCAGGGCCAGGCGGGGACAGCAGCGCCGGCGCGCCCATCGGCGTGCAGTCCTGCCCTGCCGGCGGAGCGCCGGCCACGCCGCCCGCGACGCCATCGCCATCACCGGCCGCGCCCGGTCCTCAGAAGGCCTCGAAGCCGTCGGCCCCCGTTTCAGCGGCGACCTTGCCGGAGTGCAAGCCGGGCGGCGGCGGGCCGGTGCCGTGCGTGGTGCTGAAGGAAGCCAAGCAGCCGTCCGTGCTCTGAGGGTGGCCGGACCGGTAGAATGCGCGGTTCCAAAGCGCCTCTTGGCGTGCGCTCTTCTCGGCGCCGGCTTAGCTCAGTGGTAGAGCAGCGGTTTTGTAAACCGTTGGTCGGGGGTTCAAGTCCCTCAGCCGGCATGTCCCTTTTCGGACAGAGGGGTGACATTCATACCAGCCCTTGCTAGCGCTTGGGTGTACGGCTTCTATCGGCCCGATGTCCGGCAGGCTCGCTTTGCGGCGGTCCCGCTGAGCACCATTGTTCCTGCGTACGTAGGAATTTCATCGTAAAGGGCTTTGATCATTAGCTAAAATTCCTACGAGCATGGGAATTTTATGGACACATGGCGCCTGGATCCATATAATTCCTATGAGCTTAGGAACTAAATCATGCGCATCCCTATCCGGTCCCCCGCTGACTTAGGCCTCGCCATCCGCGCCGTGCGGCGAAGCAGTCACGTTCGGATCGACGACCTCGCTGCGACCGCTGGCGTAAGCAAGCAATTTACCTCCGATGTCGAGCATGGCAAACCGACCATGCAATTCGGCCTCGTCCTCAAGCTGCTCGCGGAGCTTGGCGTGCCACTCGAAGTCGATATCCCAGGGGAAGCGGCGCGCGTTCTTGCCATCTTGCGCTCAGCAACATCCAGCACCCCGCCGTCCTCGAAGCAGCGGACGTAACCTTTCATGCGCACACTCGTCGGGTACCTAAACGATAGACGCATAGGGACCCTCAACGAAGGCAACGATCTCTGGAGCTTCCAGTACGACCCGGCATGGACGGCCGCACCGGACAGCTTCGACCTCTCGCCAGCCTTGCCGCGCTCAACGCTCCTGCATCAGGATGGCGGCACCGAACGCCCCGTCCAATGGTATTTCGACAATCTCCTGCCTGAAGAGCAGATGCGCGAAGCGCTCAGCAAGGAAGCCAAGATCCACGGTGATGATGCCTTCGCGCTGCTCGAGTATCTGGGAGCCGAATCTGCCGGCTCTCTCGTCCTCCTCCCGCCCGATAAGGACTTCAACGAGCCCGGTGGCCTCAGACCACTCTCCGACGAGGAGATCACCCGACGTATTCGCAACCTGCCCCGCGCGACCCTCGGCAGCGGCGCCCCCAAACGCATGTCGCTGGCTGGCGCGCAGAACAAACTCCTGGTCGTCTACCGCGATGGCGCACTCTTTGAACCCATCGGTAGCGAACCCTCGACACACATTCTGAAGCCCAACCACGCGAGCGATGACTATCCCGCATCCGTTATCAACGAATACGTCGTGATGAGCCTGGCTCACGACATCGGACTGTCAGTTCCGCCCGTCTTCCGGCGCTACACGCCCGAGCCGATTTACCTCATCGAGCGCTTCGATCGCCGAATCGATCCTGAAGGTCGCACTGAACGCCGCCACATCATCGATGCGTGTCAGTTGCTCAACAAGTCACGCGTTTTCAAATACCAAACCGCGACCCTGCCAACGCTCGCGCAGATCGTCGAGTACTGCCGCAATCGCGCCAGCACCAGACTGGAGTTGTATCGATGGCTTGTGTTCAACTTACTCGTGGCCAACGGTGACAACCACCTAAAGAACCTTTCCTTCCTCGTGAGCGCCGAGGGCATTGAGTTCGCCCCCGCCTACGATCTGTTGAGCACCGCGTCATATCACACCCGTGCCTTCGCGAACGAGCGTGCGGACTGGCCCGCTACCCCCTTGGCCATCCCCTTGCCGGGCGCGACGACGTTCGCTCAAGTGAACCGCAATTCCATTCTGAGCGCCGGTGAATCCCTGGGCCTGCCCCGGCGGGTCGGCGAGCGCGAGCTCGATCGGCTCACACAAAATTTGCCCGACGCGCTGAGCGCTTTGGTGCAGCGCGTCGAGGCCGAAAACGCTCGCTGTCCGGAGCCGGCTCGCGCATTCTTGGGCGCCGAAGCAAGGCTCATATCGACTGTGCAGCACTTGATCGTGCCCGACATGCTCCAGCACGTGACGGCATGAGCGGAGCCGCTCGCCATGTAATGGCTGTTTGATCGTCGCTGCGGCTCCGACTTCTCTAGCCGTGCCAGGATGGCGAAGGCTTCGTCCGTACCGTGCCCTCGGGCTTCTCCGGGGAATGATTCGGGCCCATTCTTTTCGTCGTCCAATCCTACGGCAGGCGCAACCTGCCGGACGCTATTTGGCGGAGGCAGGCTTCGGGGTTTTTGGCGTGCGTCCGCGATGTGTGAGGGCACGATCCAACTTCGGTGACCCCGAGTGCGACGCTTGATCGGGCTCTGTCTGCTGGCGGCTGCCGGACTCCTTGGGTCGGCCTGGCGTGGCTCTGCCTGCTGTGTCACTCCCGTGCTTGGCCATGCGGATACCTCGGTGGCGATGAGTGCTCCAACTCCGCACCGTCGAGGATGTTCCAGGTCCGCTTCGCGTTCTACCCAGGCGTCGCTGTCGTGACGCTGCCGTCGGATTTCCTGCCGCGCGACCTGCCGGTGTTCAGGCTGGTGTTTCCATGCATGGCATCGGTGAGGCGCGCAGTGCGGCCTCGAGCACTGGCGATAGGGGGCATGCGGGTTGCTGCGAGAGGGCGGTCGAAAATCCAAGAGGAGAATTGCAATGGCTGAGAATCGGAATCAAACCCACGAGAGCGGCAGCTCAAACCGCGGCTTTGGCTCGATGGATGAGCAGAAGCAGCACGACATCGCGAGCAAGGGGGGCAAGAGCGTGCCCGACGAAGAGCGAAGCTTCTCCAAGGACCGGGAGCTGGCCGCGGAGGCGGGTCGAAAGGGTGGCGAGGCAAGAGGGGGCTCGGGTGCCTCGCAGCAGTCCTCGCCGAGCGAGGAGCACTCGGAGTCAGATCGCGATCGCGGTGGCAAAGGCAACTTCGCCCAGGACCGCGAGCGCGCCTCAGAGGCCGGCCGCAAGGGCGGACAGCACTGAGCGACTCGAGCGAGGCCGCCCATCGAGGCGGCCTCCGCTCACAAATCGCAAGCGGTACCTCGTCTGCACGATCGGAGGCGAGGGAGGGAGATACGGCCGAGCTGCTGCCTCATGCGGGTCCGCGAGAGAACAGCGGGGTACGTCGGTTGCTATGGACACGGCACCTCATTTCGTCTCGAGTGGAGTTGTCCATGAAGCGCGATCAAGTCAAGGAATTGCTGTTGCAGTCGTTGGAACACGAGCGCGGCGGTGTCAAGGTATACCAGGCGGCGCTGCAGTGTGCCGTCCAGGAAGATCTGAAGTCGGAATGGGAGCACTATCTCGAGCAGACACAGAATCATGTACAGACGCTTACGGCTGTCTGCAACGCGCTCAAGATCGATCCCGAGGAGCAAAGCCCGGGTGCACGCATCCTGCGGAAAATGGGCGCGGCTCTGGTGGCCGCGATGGAGGAGGCGCGCTCGGGTGGCGACCCGGACGCGGCGCAGTTGGTGGCTTGCGAATGTGTCGTGCTGGCCGAGACCAAGGATCACCTCGACTGGGAGCTCATCGGCGAGGTGGCGAAGGAGGCAAAAGGCGGCGAGCGCGAAGCGCTGATGAGCGCTTACGAGCGCATCGAAGATGAGGAGGACGAGCACCTCTACCACACCCGCGGCTGGTGCCGGGAGCTCTGGCTCAAATCTCTGGGCCTGAAGGCGGTGTTGCCGCCGCCCGAGGAGCGACGCGACGTCAAGACTGCCATCGGCGCGGCACGTGCCCAGCAGGAACGTACCAAGATGCGCTGACGGTATGCGGGGGGCGGCGATGCCGCCCTTCGCGCTTCGATGCCCGTGAGACCGGTGGCTCAGGGTCGTGCTCGAGCCGCCGCGAATATCTGCTCGAGTTCATAAGGCTTGATCACTTCGAGCTGGTCATAGCGGCACGCTGCAGGCGGCTTGTCGGGTCGCCAGCGCAGGAACTGCGCCGCATGGCGGAATCGGTCTCCCTGCATGTGATCGTACTTCACCTCGCAGGCGCGCTCGATCCTGAGCGGCTCCCATGACAGATCCTTCCCGGCGCTCCAACGGCTCGGTGCTCCCGGCATGCGAGTCGTCGCGGCTCCCGCGTCTGCCCACTCGCGCCAGGGGTGTTGGCGCACTGCGTTTCGGCGCAGCGGCGCGAGTTCCTCGAGCAGCTCGCGCCGCCTCGTCATCGCGAAAGACGAGGTCACCCCGACGTGGTGAAGGATCCCGGCGTCGTCGTAGAGACCCAGGAGAAGCGAGCCCACGGCGTTCCTAGCGTCCTTGTACCAGCGGAACCCCGCCACGACGCAGTCGGCGGTGCGCACGTGCTTCACCTTGATCATGGCTCTTTTGCCCGCCAGGTAGGGGATCGATAGCGGTTTGGCAACCACTCCGTCGAGCCCCGCTCCTTCGAAGCGCCCGAGCCAATCGAGCGCGAGTCGCCGCTCGCGGGTCGCAGGGGTGAGGTAAAGGGGCGCTTTCACTCCGGCCAGGAGTCTCTCGAGAGCCGCGCGCCGCTTCTCCTGCGGTTCGGCGATGAGACGGTCTCCGCCGCTGGCGAGGACATCGAAAGCGACGAAGGAGGAGGGCGTCTCCTGCGCGAGCTTGCGCACTCGGGATGAGGCCGGGTGCAGGCGCAGCTGCAAGGCATCGAAATCGAGTCCTCGCGCGCTCGCGATGACTATCTCGCCATCCACCACGGAGTGCCTCGGCAGGCGCTCGAGCAACGCCTCGTGCAGCTCCGGGAAGTACCGGTCGAGCGGGCGCAGCTCGCGGCTCTGGATGTAGAGATCACCGTCACCCCGAAATACGATTGCCCGAAAGCCGTCCCACTTGGGCTCATAAAGAAACGCCCCGGCCGGCAGCTCGTCGCTGAGCCTGGCCAGCATCGGCGGGATGGGTGGCACTACGGTGAAGCCTGAGGGGCTTCTCCTGGCGCCAAGGGGCCTCCGGATCGCTCGAGTCATGTTTCCTGGGAGAGCAACTGCCGAGCCGGTACGCTGCGCGGGCTGGCGCGGGGGCGGTCGCGATCAAGAGCCGCGATCCGGCGTCCTGCATCCAGGCGACCGGCCTTGCAGCCTGCTTGAAAAATTGCCCAACGTCCCTACCCAATGGCGCGAACGGGCATGGGCCGAATAGCCCGTGGGTCTGAAACCAGTACCGATCCGCATTTTTGCCTGGAGGCGTCATGGCACTTCCGGACGAAACGGCGCTTCATCTGCTTGCCAGACGAAAGATCGAAACCGGCGCGCTGCCCCGGGTGGTATCGGCGCGCGTCTTCGCAGGCAACGGCTCGGGCCTGCCGTGCTCCCTGTGCGAGCAGCCCATCACCGCGAACGACTACGAGTTCGAGTACGGCGACGGCGGCGGCGGCGGCAAAGTTCCGAGATTCCACCTTCGTTGCCAGGAGATCTGGCGATCGGCGCTGGCTGCAGGGCACCCTTGAATTTTCGGCGCCCACCCCTAGGTTTCAGCCGCCCAAGCGGCTCATAGAACCGATAGGAGGTGCTCATATGTTCGGTATTCCCTCGAATCCGCCGAGCTCGGTCTTTGACGAGCTTTGGCGGCTACAGCAGGAAGTCGACGAGCTATTCGGCAGCTGGGGTTCCCCCCTGGGAATCCGCTCGCAGCCCCGGGGCAGCTTTCCCGGCGTCAATGTCGGCCAGACCCCCGAGCGGGTGGACGTCTACCTGTTCGCTCCCGGGATCGATCCGAAGAGTCTCGAGATCTCCATCCAACAGAATCTGCTCGTCGTCTCGGGCAAGCGGGACCTCGCGGCCGAGGAGGAGGCGAACTACTACCGCCAGGAGCGCTTCTCCGGGGAGTTCCGCCGGGTCATCAGCCTGCCCGAGGATGTCGACCCGGAGCGCGTGCAGGCGAAGTACACCGACGGCATCGTGCAGATCGGCGTGCAGCGGCGCGAGTCGGCGCGGCCGCGCCAGATCCAGATTCAATGAACGAAGCGGAGGTCGCTCACATGGCTACCCAAACTGAAGTCACCCGACGCGGCTCCGGCGCGGCGGCTCAGCAGGCGCCCGGCCAGGCGCCGCAGCGTCAACAGGCCGCGGAGGCACCGATCCGTCCCCCGGTGGACATCTGGGAGAACAAGGAGGGGATTACCCTTCGCGCCGACATGCCGGGCGTGTCCAAGGATCGCCTGAACCTGCGCATCGACGGCAACAATCTGATCGTCGAGGGTCAGGTGCAATTCGAGCTTCCGGAGAACGCAGAGGCGCTCTACGCCGACGTGCGCTCGAGCCTCTACCGCCGCAGCTTCTCGCTGAGTGGCGAGCTCGAGACCGGGAAGATCGAGGCGAGTCTCAAGGACGGCGTGCTGACGGTGCGCATCCCCAAGCGCGCGGAGCTTCGCCCGCGCAAGATCGAGGTGCAGGGCTCGTGACCGGGTGACGGAGCGCCACGAACGTCAGCGGCTCGTGGCGTTCCGTTCCGCGACCCCTCACGCAGGCGGCGGGTAGTCCGCTCCAATGGACACCGCCTTCCACGTTTCGACGTCCGTCGAGAAAGCGTCCAGCATCTGCCGGGTGCGGTGATAGGCATCTGATCCCAGCACGAGGTGCAGCGGAGGATTGGGCGAGTCGACGGCCTGGATGATCGCCGCCGCGGCCCGCGCCGGATCACCCGCCTGTTTGCCGGCCATGGCGCCGAGGCGCTCCCGTGCAGCGCCGGCGGTGTCGGCATAGTCCTCGACACTGGCGGCGCTGCGGCGGATGGAATGCTCCGACAGGAAGTCGGTGCGGAAGGCACTCGGCTCGACCAGCGTCACGCGGATGCCGAGCGGCGCCACCTCCCTGGCGAGGGACTGCGACAGCCCCTCGACAGCCATCTTCGCCGCCGCGTAGTAACCGCTCCCGGGGTTGGGCGCCACGGCCGCCATGGAAGTGATGTTGATGATGTGTCCACTGCGCTGGGCCCGCAGCTTGGGAAGCGCGGCCTGGATTACGCGCCGTGTGCCATGGAAGTTGACAGCAAACACGTGGTCGATCTCTTCGTCGGTCGCCTCCTCGACGGAGCTCAGCAAGCCGTAGCCGGCGTTGTTGATGATCACGTCGATCCTGCCATGCAGCTGGAAGGCGGCAGCCACCGTTTCTTTGACCGCCTGACCGTCCGTCACGTCCAGCGCGAGGACGTGCAGACGGCCTTTTCCTTTGGGGACCTCGGCGGTGCCGTTACGGGTCGTGCCGATCACGACATCGCCGCGAGCGACCAGGGCCTCGGTGAGCGAGCGCCCAAAACCGCGGGAGATGCCGGTGATGAACCAGATTTTCGGGGTGACAGTCATGGATGCTTCCTGGAGGGCCTTGCGGTGCCCATAGAGTAGGGGCTGCCTTTGTTCGGCAGAAGCCGTCCCTCGTTGCGTGCGGTGTTTAGCTGAACTAAATTATCGTCAGCTTCCCGAGGACCCTGGCGTGCCACGCAGCCATCCGTTCGCCGGACTCTCCGAATTTCTCGCCGTCGCCAGGCACCGCAGCTTTCGCAAGGCCGCCCATGAGTTGGACGTGACGCCCGGCGCCGTCAGCCAGGCGATCCAGGGCCTGGAAGCGCGCCTGCGCCAGCCCCTCTTCCATCGCACGACCCGGTCAGTGGCGCTCACCGAGGCTGGCGAGCGTCTGCTCAGCGGGGTCAGGCCGGCCGCGGGTGTGATCGCCGAGTCCCTGGATGATCTGCTGCAGACCGGCGCGCGGCCGAGCGGCACGTTGCGCCTGCTCGTCCAGCGCTCGGCCCTCGCCCACGTCATCGAGCCGGCGGTGCCGGTATTCCGGCGCGAGTATCCGGAGGTGAAGCTCGAGATCGTGATCGAGTCCGAGCATACGGGGCCGTTCGGAGAGGGGCACGACGCCGGCGTGCGGATCGGCGAGTACATCGATCGCGACATGGTGGCCGCCCCCGTCTCGCGGCCGTTCAGATGGCTCGTCTACGGTGCGCCGAGTTACCTCCAGAAGCACGGACGCCCTCGGGTGCCGGAGGATCTCTCGCAGCACGAGTGTCTGCGCTACCGCCGGCCGGAGATCGGCGACATCTATCGCTGGGAGTTCCAGCGCAACGGCCAGTCGGTCGTCATCGACCCCCCGGGATCGGTGCTCGTCAACGATCCCACCCTGCTGCGCACGTTCGCGCGGCAGGGCATTGGCCTGGTCTACAGTGCCAGCATCAATGTCGCCGCGGACGTGGAGCAGGGCACGCTCGAGCCGCTGCTCGAGAGGTTCTCGCCCGCGCAGGAGAGCTTCTTCATCTACTACCCGCGCGCGAGCCGCAACCAGCCGAAGCTGCGCGCCTTCATCGATCTCTGCACGCGACTGGGGTCGGCCAGCCGTGAGCCAGTCTGACGGTCACCGGTTGCGGAGCTTTGCAAGCCCGATGGTGCACAGCGGCACTATGAAGATGACGATGAGCGCAACGGCCATCGCACGGTAGCCCTTCGCGATCAGCTCGACCAGGCCTACGGCGGCGGCCACGAACATCGCGCCCACGACGATGGCGGTCGGTACGACGATGCGCACCGCCATCGGCGTTTCCCTGCCACGGCGTCGATAGATCGCCGCCAGGCGCGCGTTGAACGCGTGCACGAATCCGACGCTGCTTTCCAGCAGAGCGAAGAACACCATCGCTTCGAATATGAGGTGGAACAACGGCCGATGCAGCGCCCGCAGGATGAAGTCCGACGGCAGCTCCTGCGAGCCGATGCCGGGATAGAAGGCGAGGAGACAGGTGAAGAACAGCAAGCCCGGCGCTATCGCCAGCGGGCCGCACAATGTACCGGCGATCACCGCGTCCTTGCGGCTGGTGAGATGCCTCAGCACGGGCAGGATGAGGACCGCGCCTATAACATTGTAGGATGCGTAGGTTACTCCGCCGGAAAACCAACCCGAGATCGGCGCCGCGGTCTTCAGGTGCGCGCCGATGGCGCCGCCATATCGGCTGAACGTCAGTACGAAGAAGACGATGTACACCGCGTACAGGAACAGGGACACCAACTTGAAGAGCCGCTCCACGGCCCCTTGCCCGCAGACGACCACGATGAGGATTCCGGCGGCCAGCGCCAGCGTGCCCGCCACCGGGGGCCAGCCGAAGAGCGCCTGGCCGATGGCCCCGGATGCGGCGCCGAAGACGGCCAGGACGAGAATCAGGAACGCGAAATAGGCGATTTCGAAGGCCACCGCGCAGCGGCCGAGCAGCTGCCCGAAGAAGGCCCGATAGTCGCAGCTTCGGGTCTCATAGGCGAACACGAAGGTCAGGGTGCACACGATGCTCCAGATGACCATCGCGAGCACCATCCCCAGGATCCCGCCCACCGGTCCGGCCGGAAGGAAGAACTCGGCCAGCTCGCGCCCCGTTGCGTAGCCGCCGCCGATGACGACGGCCTTGAAGGCGAGTCCCGGCAGCAGCAGCCGATTGACGATCGAGGGGACTCGCGTGCTCACGCGGCAATCGCGGCGAGCTCAGTGATCCGTGCGGGGAAGGATGGCGCCGCCGGGTCCGTACTCCGGCGGAGTCGTTCGTATCGGCTCTCCCTTCATCAGGGTCCGCTCGAAGAAGTCAGCGGTGGCGTCGAAGTTGCGCACCCACGTCCGCCACATCAGCGAGTCGTGCGTCTCGTCGGGGAACACGATGAGCTCATAGGGGATGTCGTGCGCGCGCAGCAGCGGAACCAGATCGACTGTCTGCTCGAAGGCGACGTCGCGATCGTCGTCGGACTGCATCAGCAGCACCGGCGACTTCCATGTGGCTATCGAGGCGACGGGCGATGCTTGGTAGGCGATCTTCTTCACTGCGGGAGAAGCGCCCGTCATGTCCTCCGTCCAGTCGTGCACCCCGGCATAGTCGACCCCCGACTTGAAGATATCCGAATTGCGGGCCAGGCCCATCGCTGTCAGGAAGCCGCCGTAGGACCCGCCCCACAACCCGATCCGATGCGGATCGACGAACGGCAGGGCCTGCAGATAGCGGGCGCCTGCGACCACGTCCTGGTACTCCGAGGCGCCGAATGGCCCCCAGTGCGCCGGCTCGCGAAAGGCGCGGCCGTATCCCGTGCTCAAGCGGTAGTTGACGGAGAGAACCACGAATCCGCGGCTCGCCAGGTATTCGTTGGCGGCATACATGTAGTTGTAGGCGTCCATCGGATGGAAGCCGAGCATCATCTGCCGGAACGGCCCGCCGTGCGTGAAGATGAGGCCGGGGCTGCGTCTCGCGTGATTGCGCGGCACGAACAGCTGGCCGTGGATCTGCAGTCCATCGAGGCTCTTGAAGACCACCTCTTTCGGGGTGACGAACTGGCTGGAGGGATAGGCAGCCGGCAGCGAGTCCGCGGCGATCATGTCGCGCCCGCCTGCCGTCAGGCGATAGGGCATGGCGGGCTGAGTCGCGGTCGAGCCGAAAAAGGCAATGTCGCGCCCGTCGCCCGTGACCACGGGTGACCACTCGATCGAGGCGCCGCGCGTCAGCGCGACCGGGTCGGCGCGATCGACATCCACGCGCCAGAGGTGTCGGCGGTCCACGTCGTTCTCGTTGGAAGAATACAGGACCGCTTTGCGATCCGCCGTCAGTGTCACGGGGCCATTGAAGGAGAAGTTCCCCGGCGTGAGGAGGACCGGCGTTCCGCCGCCCGCGGCGATCGAATACAGGTGCAACCAGCCGTCTTCCTGCGAGGCGAACAGAATGCGCTTGCCTGCGGCGAACCGGAACGTGACGTCCTCCCAGTCGCCTTCGGTGAGATACGATCCGTTCGCATCGTCGGTGCTCTGCCAGACGGCCTTCGTCCTGCCGCTGGCCGCATCCCACACCTCGATCGTCCACGGTTGCGGCTGGCTGGAAAGGAAGGGATCGCCATTGCCCATCACCCGGATGAACGCCAGCTTGGAGCCATCGGCCGACCAGCGCGGCAACGTGTCATGAAACACACTGGGGTTGATGTAGCGCACCGTCGTACCGCCCAACCGGTAAAGGCCGATCAATGCGTGCGTGCCACGGTCGCTGACGAAGGCAATTTCATTGCCGTCGGGCGACCAGCGCGGCTGCGAATTGTCGCCGCGGATGTAGGCAAGCGGCCGTGCGGGCGTACTGCCCGAAATCGGCGCCAGCCACAGTTGATGCTGGCCGCTCCAGACCGCGTACTTTCCGTCAGGGGAGATTTCGATGTCCTCACAGCCCTCGGGGGTGCAGTTCATCGTGCCGAGCAGCCGCGGCTTGCCGTTCGCGATCTCGACCGCCCACACCTGTTGCTCGGGCTGGTGCACGTTGCTGGTCGGGTCGGCCACTTCGCCCTGCGCATTCGTCTCGCTGCCACGCGCATACACGGCCGTGCGGCCATCCGGCGTGAGCCGCAGACCGTTCATGGGCATGCCGTCGTCCGCAGTGTAGTGGGTCACCTGCCGGCCGACGAAGCGCGGGCCGTCGGCCACCCATACGTTGCGCGCGCCCCGCAGGTTGAAGACCCAGGCGATCCGCTCGCCGCGCTGTGCCGCCGTGAGCTCATCGGGAAAGGGATAGCCGAGCGCCTGCGCCATGGTGAATCCTTGCGCCTGCGCCGGTCGTGCCGGCAGCAACACCGACAGGAGCATTGCGGCGAGCCCGGGGATTGCGCCGCGCGCGAGAATTCTGCCGATGCACATGATCGATGCCTCTTGCTGCTCGTGGTTCAAAAGCGATCCGCGGCGAGCGCGGCCGGGTCGAGTCCGCCAACGGATTGCGCCGCGGTGTCGCCGCGGACCAGCGCGGCGGCCAGCCTGCCGGCGGCCGGCGCGGTCTGGATGCCATAGCCGCCCTGTCCGGCGAGCCAGAAGAACCCCGGCACGGCGCGATCGAAGCCGATCACGGGGGAGCGGTCAGGCGCGAACGAGCGCAATCCCGCCCACTTGCGGCGCACCTGGTTCACGACCACCCGCGTGGCCCGCTCCAGGCGATCGACCGCGATCGCGACATCGAGGTCCTCGGGCTGCACGTCACTCGGCGGGACCGGAGTCTCATCGGCCGGAGAGACGAGGAGCAGGCCTGCGTCGGGTTTGAAATAATAGGTCTCTTCGATGTCGATGGTCAGCGGCCACGCGTCGGATACGGGACCCTCGGGCAACTCGATCAGCGCCGCGGTGCGGCGACAGGGTTGGATGCCGACAGGTGCGACGCCGGCGAGGCTTGCGATGTGGTCGGCCCAGGCGCCGGCCGCGTTGATGACCGTGTCCGCAGTGAATTCTCCGGCAGCGCTTCTGATGCGCCATTTGCCGTCACTGCGTGTGGCTGCGGTCACGTGTGCTCCCGTCACCATCGTGCCGTTGCGTTGGCGCAGGAGCCGCAGATATCCCTGATGGAGCGCATGCACGTCGATATCCGCCGCAGCCGGCTCGTAGGCGCCTCCGCCTGCGACCGTCTGCGGCCGCAGGAGCGGCGACAGGGCCAGCGCCTCCTCCGGGCCGATGCGGTGCACCCGCATCGCCACATCTTCCGCGGCGAGGAACCGCTCCAGGGCGGAGGCCTGCGTGGCGGAGGCGACGTGCAGCCAGCTGCGGCGCTTGATGAGCGGTGCGGCACTGAAGTCCGCCGGCGGCTGATAGAAGAAGTCGCGGCTCGCGCGCGTCAGCGCGCGGACCGTCTCATTGCCGTAAGACTCCGAGAAAACGGCCGCGGAGCGCCCGGTCGAATGGTACCCGGGAACATCCTCCCCCTCGAGCACCACCACCCGGTGGGTGCGCGCGAGCTCGGCCGCCACGGAGGCGCCGGCGATTCCCGCACCGATGACCAGGATGTCGGGTTGCGAGCCGATCACGGCGGTGTTTCGGGTCCGCTGAAGCCGACGAACTTCTTGCGCAGCTCGTGGATGGCCTCATAGCGCTGCTTGCGTCCCTTCACCCGCTTGGCGACATCCACCAGCAGCAGCTCGAGCAGTGTCTGCGCGATGCTCAGCCGCTCCCACGAGGAGTCGAAGCCCGTCTCCAACATCAACACGTGGTCGGTGATCTCGCGCGCCCAGTGGCAGTAGGTGTCGGTCACGATCACGGTGGTGATCTTGCGGGCGCCGGCTTCCTCGGCCAGCAGGCGGAAATGTCGCGAATAGCGCTGCCAGTCGAGGAGCACGATGCAGCTCTCGGGGTCGCTGTCGAGCAGCGCATCGATGTAGGCGCCGTCGCTGCCGTCCGAGAACTGGACGTTGGCGCGCATGGTATGCAGGGCGGAGGCGAATCCGAGTCCGAGGAAACGCCCGAGCTGGAAACTCGCGATGTTGACCTTGCTGGCGGTCGCGAGCAGCGACACGATCCGCGGCCATTCGGGCGTCAGGGGCACGCGATGCGCATCGGTCAACGCTTTGATCTTTGCGTTGAGCGGAGCGTCATCGAACAGGGTCTTGGTGATCTGACTCGACAGCCAGCCGCTCTCCGGGACGCGTTCGCGCAACGCCGCCTTCACCCCGCGCAGATCGTCGAAGCCGATCTTCTTCAGAAAGCGGCCCACGGTCATGGGGCTCACGGCCAGGCGCTTGGCGATCGAGGCCGCGGTCTCGAAGGGGAGCTGCTCCAGGTGCTGCAGGAAGAAGGTCGCCAGCCGCTGCTCCGAGGCGGTGAAATTCTTCCAGTCCTTCTTGATGACGCTCTCGATGCTGACCATGGCGGGGTCGGTCGAATGTGATTTTGATATCATATTGTACATCCGGAGGAATACATATACCATTCAACGCAGGCAGGCAGGTGTTCCTTGCAATGGGAATCTTCGTGAAGACCGTTCACTGGCGGCGAGCGGCTGGGTTGACCGGTGCCGCGCGCGCAGTCGTGGCGGCACTCGGTTTGATCCTGGCCGCGCCGATGGCGGCCGCTGCCCAGCCGGTCCCGGGGCAGATCCCGCCGCCGCCGGACCTGGATCGATACGTTGCCCACGCCATGCAGGCGTTCGGCGTTCCCGGACTGTCGCTCGCGATCGTGCAGAACGGCAAGGCGGTGGTCTCCCGGGGCTATGGGGTGCGCAGCATCGTCAGCCGGGCGCCGGTCACGCCGGACAGCGCGTTCCCGATAGGGTCGGAGACCAAGGCATTCACCTCGGCCGCGTTGGCCATCCTCGTCGATGAAGGCAAGCTGAAATGGACCGACCGCGTGGTGGACAGGCTGCCCGGCTTCAAGATGTACGATTCGTACGTCACCGAGCACATGACCGTACGCGATCTGCTCACTCATCGCACCGGTCTCGGGCTCGGCGAGGGCGACCTCCTCATCATTCCGGGCACCACGCGCAGCCGCGCGGATGTCGTGCATGCATTGCGGTACCTCCCGCCCAAGACCGGTTTCCGCGAGGTATTCGCCTACGACAACATCACCTACATCGTCGCCGGCGCCCTGGTTCAGGCGGTCTCCGGCGAGACCTGGGAACACTTCGTCGAGCACCATATCTTCGCACCGCTCGGGATGACTGATTCCCGCACGTCCTACGATCCGACGGCAGCCAATGCCGTCGCGCTGCACGGGCGCACCGATGGGCCGATCCGCGGCATGGGCCAGGAGCGCGTCCTCACCCAGATACTGAACGGGCAGGCCGCCGCGCCCTGTGGCTTCATCAATGCCAGCGCCGCCGACATGGCCAAGTGGATGGCCATGTGGGAAGAGGGCGGCAAGCTGCCCGACGGCAAGGCGCTTCTCAGCGCCGCGGCGGTGCATGAGCTCTGGACGCCCGTGGTCGTCGTCCCCGCCGATGCCTTCGGAGCGGCGTCCGCGCTCGTACCGGAGCCCGCCTTTCAGGATTATGCCCTGGGCTGGTTCGTGGAGGAGATCCAAGGCCACACGGTGGTCGAGCACGACGGCGCGGTCTTCGGCGGGCTCGCCTCGCTCTATTTCATTCCGGACCAGCACGTCGCCTTCTCGGTCGACATCAACTCCGAGGACTGGGCCGCCAAGCGCGCCGTGGTGGACTACCTGCTGGCCTACTACCTCGGCCAGCCACGGCAGGATTGGGTCGGCGGCCTGCAGCGCATCCGCAATCAGCTCATCGAGCAGACGCTGGCGAAGCTCAAGAACCTGCCACAGCAATACCGGCCCAACGACCGATCCTCATTGCCGGCCGCGGGCTACGCAGGCACGTATACCGACCCGTGGTACGGCAGCATGACGATCAGCGTGCGCCCCGGTAAGAAGCTCTGGATCAACTTCGATCGCACGCCGAACATGGACGGTCCTCTCCAGCACGTCGCCGACGACACCTTCCGCGCGCACTGGACGGAGAGAGGCATCGAAGACGCGTATGTCACGTTCCAACTCGACAACGGGCGCATCGAGTCTATCGCGATGAAGCCCGTATCGCCGCTCGCGGACTTCAGCTTCGATTATCAGGACCTGCACTTTCGTCCCGCGCCCCGCGGCGCGCCGGCGACGTAGTCGCAATCCGAAATGGAAGACATGGTGCCTTTCATGAAAACGACAACGTCATCGAGATCAACTGCCGGCGGCCAGCCCGCCACGGGGAGAATGGTCATGTCAAGGTCATCCCGCGTTCCATCGCCCGTCCTGCTCGTTCTGGCATCGACCTTCGCGGCGGCCCAGGCGGCGCAGGCGGACGATGCGCCCGCGCAGCCGCAGACCGCGGCGATGCTGCAGGAAGTCGTCGTCACCGCGCAGAAGCGCCAGGAAAAGCTGATCAACGTGCCCATGGGGGTCACCGCGATCACGAGTCAGTCGCTGCAATCGATGCACCTCGTCGATTTCGCCGACCTCGAGACCCATGTGCCGGGCCTCTCGGTGGAGCTGACCGCTCCCGGCCTCGACCGGCTCAGCATCCGCGGTGAGAACGTGGGCGGCGTCGGCTCGACGGTGACCACCTACATCGACGATGTCCCGTTCGGCTCGAGCAACGCGCTCGCCAACGGCTACGGCCTGGCCGGGGACTTCGACACCTGGGACCTGCAGCGGGTGGAAGTCCTGCGCGGCCCGCAGGGCACTCTGTACGGCGCCGGCAGCGAAGGCGGCTTGCTCAAGTACGTCACCGCGCCGCCCGACCCGAGCCACTTCTCGGGCGCATTCGAGCTCGGCGATGAGGACGTGGCCCACGGCGGCAACGGGACTTCCTACAAAGGGATGGTCAACCTACCGGTCGCGGGCATTGCCGCACTGCGCCTCGACGGCTTTTATACCAAGCTGCCCGGCTACATCAACGACCCGTCGCTCGGCGAGTCGGACGTCAATCGCGGCTACCGCGAGGGCGGCCGCGCATCGTTCCTGCTCGACCTGGCCGACAATTTCTCGATCCGGCTGTCAGCCTTCGGACAGACGCTGCACACCGATGGCACGCCCGACGTCGACGTAGTTGGTGCCGCCGGCACTCCGGTCACACCGCCGGCCAATCAGCTGCAGCCGCTCGTCGGCGAGTACGAGCAGCAGCGCTTCGTCAACGAGCCATCCAGCTTCAAATACCGGATCTACAGTGCGAACCTCGAATGGCGTCTCGGCTGGGGCACGCTGAGCTCGATCACCAGCTACGGGACGACCGACTCGGATCAGTACGAGGACGTGACCTCGACCGAGCTGACCTCGGGAGTTCCTTTCAGCTACGGCATGCTCATCGATGAGCTGCTGCCTCCCGGCACCAACGCCTCGATGGCGGAGATCAATGACGTCAACGTCAAGAAGTTCACCCAGGAGGTGCGGCTTGCCTCCCCGGCGGATCAGACGATCGAGTGGCAGGCGGGAGCCTTCTATACCCATGAGGCCTCGAGCATCATCCAGTCGCTGCCCTCGTTCATCATTCCCACCCAGGCGCCGAGCGGTCTGCCCTCGCTGGAGAACGTGAATCTCGATGCGCTCTATCGCGAATGGTCCGGGTTCGGGCAGATCACCTATCACTTCAATCCGGCATTCGACCTGGCTCTCGGTGGACGCTGGTCGGAGAACAAGCAGTCCGAGAACCAGTCGATCAGCGGCATCGAGGCTGTGGTGGGTCCGCCGACGACCACCGGCGGGGCCTCGACCGGCACCGACTTTCTCTACTCGATCGCGCCGCGCTGGCATGTGACTCCCAACACCATGGCCTACATCCGCGTCGCCAGCGGTTACCGGCCCGGTGGCCCGAACGCATTGCCGCCGATCACTCCAGTGGGCGTGGATCGTACGTATCAGTCCGACTCCACCGTCAACTATGAGCTGGGCGTCAAGTCCACCGCCTTCGACAACCGCCTGTCGATCGACGTGGATACCTTCCTGATCCACTGGAAGAAGATCCAGCTGTTCGAGTACGTCGACAGCTTCGGCATCAATGCCAATGGCGGCACGGCGACCAGCAAGGGCTTCGAGTGGACGTTCGGGCTCACGCCTTTCCAGGGCCTCAATCTCACCCTCACCGGCGCCTACGTCGATGCCTACCTCACGGCGGATGCGCCTGCGGCAGGCGGTCTCAACGGCGATCCGCTGCCCTATGCGCCGAAACTGACCAACTCGCTCGATGCCGAATACTCCTGGCAGGCATTCGGCGACTACAGGGCGTTCACCGGCGCCACCTGGAGCTACATCGGCGCGCGCGACAACGACTTCACTTCGAGCGCCACCGTCGTGGGCACCGCTGTCGTCTTCGTGCCCAATGCGCGCTTCGACATGGGTGGTTACAACACGCTGGATCTGCGTGCCGGCCTGGACAACGGACGCTGGTCGTTCGAGCTGTACTGCAAGAACGTCGGCGATTCCCGCGGGCTCGCAACCTACACGAGCACTGGAACCCCCAACTTCGGAGGGGCGGTCACCCTACAGCAACCGCGCACGATAGGCGGCACGGTCGACCTGCACTTCTGAGGACCTGTCGATGGCGAGCAGCGGGAGACTGAAGCTGGTGGTGGCCGAGGAGCACTGGCGAATGAAGGAGCCGTTCGCCATCGCGGGCTATACGTTCACGGATTGCGATGTGATCGCGGTCGCGCTGGCGCGCAACGGCGCCGTTGGCCACGGAGAGGCCGCCGGCGTGTACTACCACGGTGAGACCCCCGCGACCATGATCGCCCAGATCGAGCAAGTCCGGCCGGCGCTGGAGGCGGGCATTTCCCGCCAGCAGCTACGTGGGCTGCTGCCGGCGGGCGGTGCCCGCTGCGCCCTCGACTCCGCCCTGTGGGATCTGGAGGCTAAATCGAGCGGCACGCCCGCCTATCGGGCCGCCGGTCTGAACGCGCTCGCACCGCTGAATACGACGCTGACGGTCAGCGTCGGAACGCCGCAGAAGATGGCGGAGGTCGCCCGGTCTTTTGCCCAGGCGCCCCGCCTCAAAGTGAAGATGACCGGGAAGGACGATGAGACGCGCCTGCGTGCGGTACGCGCGGCCCGGCCTGACGCGTGGATCGGAGTCGACGCCAACCAGGCGCTGACGCGCAGCTCGCTGGAAGCGGTGCTGCCACTGCTCACCGAGCTCGACATCAGCCTCATCGAGCAGCCGGTCAAGGTCGGCTGCGAGGAGGAGCTGCGGGGCCTGCGCTCGCCCATTCCGCTGGCAGCCGACGAGAGCGTACAGTCGCTGGCGGATATCGAAGGTGCGGCCGGACTCTTCGACGTGGTCAGCATCAAGCTCGACAAGTGCGGCGGCCTCACCGAGGCGCTGGAGATGGCGCATGAAATCCGCCGCCGGGGCATGAAAGTGATGGTCGGCTGCATGCAGGGCACTTCACTGGCGATCGCGCCGGCCTGTGTCGTCGGCCAGCTGTGTGAGATCGTGGACCTCGATGCGCCGGTGTTTCTCGACGTCGACCGCCCCGCCGCGGCGGTGTACGAGAGCGGCACCGTGCGCTGTTCCGATGACTGGGGCTTTCCGGTAACGGCCAAAGAAGATCGCCTGGGGGATGAGAAATGACTGTTCGAATGGGTCGCTTGCGCAGACTTTTCACGGCATTGCCGCGCATCGTGGCGCTGCTCGTCGGAGCAATCGGCACGCTGGGCGTCGCCGCGGCGGCAGGCGGCCAGCCGCCGCTTGGCCCGGCGCCGAGCGTGAGTTCAACGTCGCCGACAGCCTCGTCCACATCCGCGATGACCCCCGCCGATACCGGGCCTCACGCTCTCACCAGGGACGACGTGGCCGCATTCTTCGACGGCATGATGCCGTACGCCATCGATCGCGGAAACATCGCGGGCGCCACTATCGCCGTGGTAGCGGACGGCAAGCTGCTCTTCGCGAAGGGCTACGGCTTCGCCGACATGAAAACCCGCGCCCCGGTCCTGCCGGATCGGACGCTCTTCAGGGTGGGCTCGATCTCCAAGCTGTTCACCTGGACGGCGGTGATGCAGCTGGTGCAGGCCGGCAAGATCGATCTCGATCGCAACGTGAACGACTACCTCGATTTCCACATCCCCGACAAGTTCGGGCAGCCGATCACCATGCGGGATCTGATGACGCATACGGCCGGCTTCGAGGACACGATCTCGCAGTCATTCCTGGAAAAGCCGCAGCAGCTCATCCCCATGCGGGATTATCTGGTGAAGCACATCCCGGCGCGCATCTTCCCGCCGGGAAAGATCGTGGCCTATTCCAACTACGGGGCGACTCTCGCCGGCTACATCGTGCAGCGGCTCTCCGGTGAGCCATTCGATCAATACGTGGCGGATCACATTTACCAGCCACTCGGCATGCAACACTCGACATTCGTGCAGCCCCTGCCGGCCGCGCTGGCACCCGACATGTCGCAGGGGTATGCCCAGGCGTCGGATGGCAAGTCGAAGCCCTTCGAGATCGTCGAGGTTGCTCCCGCCGGATCGGTCTCCGCCACCGCTGACGATATGGCTCGCTTCATGATCGCGCAGCTCGGTGACGGGAGCGATGGCGGCACGCCGATACTGGATGCCAAAACGCTGGCGCTGATGCACTCGCCGCAGTCCCGCATGGCGCCGGGAATGAACGGCTTCGACCTCGGCTTCTACCAGGAGAATCGCAACGGCCTGCGCATCATCGGGCACGCCGGAGATACCAACTGGTTCCATTCCGATCTGCACCTGCTCCTCGATCGCAACGTCGGCATCTTCATGTCCTTCAACAGTGCGGGCGCCGACGGGGCTTCCGACAGTGCGCGTACGGCCGTTTTCAGGGCGTTCCTCGACCGCTACTTCCCGTATTCCCCGCCGCACGAGGCGACTGTCGCTCATCCGCAGGTCGATGCCGCCCGTGTGGCCGGATGGTATGAGTCCTCACGGCGGATCACGAGCGCGCTCAGCATCATCAACAGCTTCCTGCAGACGAAAGTGACGGCCTCACCGGATGGCACGGTGCGGGTGGCCGCGCTCACGGATCTCAGCGGCACGCCGTTGCGCTGGCGCGAAGTCGGCCCGCTCACTTATCGCGAGATCGGCGGCCAGACGCATCTCAAGTTCGTCGCGGATCCCAAGGGGCGGATCCTCTATTGGATTTCGGACGATTTCCTGCCGGTGCTGATCTTCCAGCGGGCCCACGGCCTCAGGCAGACCGGCGACATGCTCTGGATGATGTCCGCCTTCTGCGTGATCCTGCTGCTGACGGTCATCCTGTGGCCGGCCGGCTGGGCGACCCGGCGCCGGTTCAAGGCCGGTCTGACGCTGTCGCCGGAACGAAAGCGCCTGCGCCTCGCCTCCCGGATCGGTGCGGTCCTGCTGCTTGCCATGGTGCTGAGTTGGGCGCTCATCGTCATGCTGCTGCTCAAGGGCAGCTGGGGCCTCGATGGCGCCATGATCTTCGCTTACTGCGTGTCGGTGCTCGGGTTCCTCGGCGCGCTGGCGATCCTGGTCGAGACGGTGCCGAGAGTCTGGCACGGGCCCGGCGGCTGGCTGGTGCGCAGCAGTGAGGGGCTGCTCGGCCTCGCGGCGCTCTATGGTATATGGTTGATCTTCGCCTACGGGCTGATCAACTTCAGCCTGCGCTACTGAGTTTTCACCGCCGACAATGGGCATGGCAGGAGATATCGGGCCGGCGCCGGGAGCCGGCCCGGCCGCCGGCACCGTGGCCGCATTTGGCTACCGCCAGGAGCTCAGGCGCTCGCTCAGCGTCGCTGACCTTCTCGTCTACGGCCTGCTGTACATCTCGCCCACCGCGCCTTTTGCCACCTTCGGTATCCTCTACAACGCCAGCGCCGGAATGGCGCCGCTGGTGTACATCATCGGCTTCGGCGCGATCGTCTTCACCGCGCTTTCCTACATGGCGCTCTCACGGGAGTTTCCGCTGTCGGGATCCGCGTACGCCTACGCGAAGCTGAGCTTTGGCGAAGGCGCCGGATTCCTTGCGGGCTGGGCCGTGACGCTCGATTACCTGTTGGCGCCGGCGCTGATCTACCTCGCAGCTGCGGTAGCGATCGATGCGGTGCTGCCCGGCGTGCCGCTGGCGGTTTGGGGCGGCGCCTTGCTGGCGATCAATACGCTGGTCAATCTGCGGGGTATCGCGTCCGTCGCACGCGCGAATGCCGCGCTGCTCGCCTTGCAGGTGCTGGCAGTCATGCTCTTTCTCGTCTTCGCGCTGGCGGCGGTGTTCCATGGCACGGCAGGTGCGCACTTCTCTCTGGCGCCGGTTCATGGCGGTGGACGGATCTCATCCGGGCTGGTGCTGGGTGCCCTGTCCATCGGCATGCTCAATTTCCTGGGGTTCGACGCCATCTCGACGCTTTCCGAGGAGGCCCGGGGCGGCACGTCCAGCGTTGCGAAGGCGACCTTGCTGTCGCTGCTCCTGGCGTCGGCGTTCTTCGTCGCCGAGAGCTACCTGGCTTCTCTGTTCGTGCTGGGACGCAAGGAGTTCCCTCCGGGCATCCCGACCTACGCCGCCTTCTATGACATCGCTGCGCTCGCGGGCGGCTCATGGTTGAAGGCGACCCTGTCGATCGCGGGAGTGTTCATCGCCAACGTCGGTGCCGGGCTCACTGCGCAGGCGGCCGTCTCGCGGCTGTTTTTCAGCATGGCTCGCGACGGCCGGTTGCCGCGCGCACTGAGCCACGTGCATCCACGGCGGGGTGTCCCGGACCGGGCGACGCTGGTCGTGGCGGTGATCACGCTGGGGCTCATCGTCTTCTTTGCCACTCGCCTGGAATTGCTGGTGACCATCGTGAGCTTCGGCGCGCTCACCGCGTTCCTGTTCGTGCATGCGTCGGTGATGAAGCATTTCCTCTGGGACCGGCGCAGCCGCAACTGGCTGCGCCACCTGCTTGCGCCGGCAATCGGATTCGGCGTGGTCGCCATCGTCATCTGGGGGATGAGCGGCAACGCCAAGATCCTGGGCGGCTGCTGGATGGCCGTCGGCCTGGCCGTCGCGATGGCTCAGCACATGAGGCGGGCTCCTCGGACTGCTCGCTAGCGCCTCTGTCCGGGCAGCGCTCACAGCGCGCACCGCGAAGCGATGTTCTCGGAGCGCTGCCTGCGGTCCTCACAGCGCTGTGCACCTTGCTTCTGCTGATCTATTCTCTCGACCAGGAGAGATATAGGGTCATCCAGCAGGCATTGAGCGAGCGCAAAAAACTGGTGACTGAAGAGGGTCCGTGCCGATGAGTCCGCCCACTGTGCAGCCGGCAGGCGCCGCCGGCAACGATGGCACCGTCGTCCGAACGCCCCGCGGCGCGCTGGCGGGGCAGCCTTTGGCAAGCGGCGTTACCGCATTCAAAGGCGTCCGCTACGCCGAACCACCCGTCGGCGACCGGCGTTGGAAGCCTCCCGTCCCAGCCACGCACTGGAAGGGCGTCCGGCCCGCGATCGACTTCGGGCCGGCGTGTGTGCAGGTGAGCTCCATGCCCGGCAGCATCTACGCGCGGGAACCGAAGCGCGTGAGTGAAGACTGCCTGTTCCTGAATGTGTGGCGGCCGCCGCAGGCGGCCAATGCGCCCGTGATGGTGTGGTTGCACGGCGGCTCATTGCGCACCGGAGACCCGGGCAGCGGGCTCTATGAGGGCAGTGCGCTCGCGCGCAAGGGCGTGGTGGTCGTCACGCTCAACTACCGGCTGGGAGTGCTCGGTTATCTTGCGCATCCGCAGCTGACCGCGGAGTCGCCGCATGCCTCCTCCGGCAATTACGGACTGCTCGATCAGATCGAGGCGCTGCGGTGGGTGAGCGAGAACATCGCGGCCTTCGGCGGCGACCCAGGCAACGTCACGCTGTTCGGCGAGTCGGCAGGCGCGCTCAGTGTCATCGAGCTCATGACCAGTCCGCTCGCGCGCGGCCTCTTTCACAAAACGATCGTGCAAAGCGGCTATCTGGTCTCCAATCCCGAGCTGGCGCGCGCCCGCTTTGGCCTGCCGTCGGCGCACGCCATCGGCGAATGGGTGGCGGAAAATCTCGGCGGCGCGGATCTGGCGGCGCTGCGGGAAATGGATGTGCGGTCGCTGGTGGAGCGCGCCGGCGCGGCGGGATTCGATCCGCAGGCGACCATCGATGGCTGGGTCCTGCCGCAGCAGATCGTCGAGTGCTTCGACCGCGGCGAGCAGGCGGCGGTGCCGCTGATCGCAGGGTTCAACGAGGGCGAGATCCGTTCGCTGCGCCACATATTCGTGCCGCCGCTGCCGGCGAGCGCCGGCGAGTACGAGAGCCTGGTGCGGAGCATCTACGCGGATCTGGCGCCGGCCTATCTCGCGCTCTACCCAGCGTCGGATATCGAGAAGAGTGCGCTTGCGGCAGCGCGTGATGCGTTCTACGGCTGGAGCTGCGAACGCCTCGCCAGAGACCAGACGCGGCTCGGGCAACCGGCGTACCTGTACTTCTTCACGCATCGCTACCCGGCGCAGGAGGCACTGCACCTCGAGGCGTTCCATGCCAGCGAGGTGCCTTATGAGTTCGGAATGATCGGCAAGCCCGACGGATGGCCGGACCGCTGGCCCCGTCCGCCGGATGAGGCGCACGAGCGTGCACTCAGCGAGGCGATCATGAGCTACCTCACGACGTTTGCTCGTGACGGCGCGCCGTCCGCCTCCGGTGCCGCCGCATGGCGCACCTATCGCGATGAGCGGACGTATCTCGAGCTCCGCGCGCCACCGCAATCCGACAAGGGCCTGCTGCCGGGAATGTTCGAGCTGCACGAGGAAGTCATCGCGCGGCGCCGCGCTGCCGGCACGCAGTACTGGTACGTCAATGTGGGTCTGGCGTCGCCGCCGGTGCCTCCCCGCAGTTGACGCCAACGGACCGGAAGGCCACCTGCGCCGGATGGCGAGACGCTCGATTTCTTCGGCATGCGCCTCCATCGATTCCCTGAAGCTGCTGTAGCAGCCGCCTGCGCCACGGCGTTCTGCTGCTGGCATTCGCGGCAACCGCCGGGCGCCAGCACCAATTGATCGTCTGGACACGCCGCGGTAACAATGGTCCACTAGAAACCATCCCCGAAGACAAGGAAGAGATTCCTCATGGCCGTCCGCCCCGGGTTCCGTTCCCAGCTCGCAGGCTATGTGCGCCTGGGGCTCGGGTCACTGGCGCTGCTACAGATGTCCATCGGACCGGCGATCGCCGCGATAGCGGCCCCGGTCCATTCGGCCTCGAGCGGCGCAGGGTCGTTCGCCGACGACCACACGGCCACTCCGATCAAACACGTCATCGTGATCATTGGCGAGAATCGGAGCTTCGATCACGTTTTCGCGACCTTCGTGCCCCGCAAGCCCGGCGTGACGGTCCATAACCTGCTCTCCGAGGGCATCATCACCCTGGATGCACGCCGGAACGCGATTCCGGGGCCGAACTTCGACAGGGCGCATCAGCTCGCCGCCATCGACACGGGTGCGAGTGATCCATTCCTGCTGAGCCCGCCGAAGGCGCAGTTCCCGAGCGACCATCTGCCGGCACCGCTCGTGGGCGGCCCCCCGGTGTCCTACATTCCCAACAAGTGCGGCTCGGGCACGCCGATCACCCGGTGTGCCGCCAGCCTGAAGCTCGCCCGGCAATCCGAGAGCGGTCTGCCGGCATCCGACTACCGCGAGCTGCTCACCGGCGGTACGGGCCAGGTTGCGGGAACCCCGGACCAGCGGATCACCGGCGTGAGCTCGTTGCCGGCCGGCCCTTTTCAGCTCACCAACGGCTCGAAGCTCGTCTACGACGCCTACGCGCAGAGCCCGACGCACCGCTTCTATCAGATGTGGCAGGAGCTGAACTGCAGCGCCGCGCGCTCCCGCTCGGACAATCCCTCGGGCTGCAACGGTCAGCTCTTCTCGTGGGTGGAAGTGGCCACCGGGCACGGCGCGGATGATGCCGTCCAGCCTCCTGCCTGCGACCCGAAGAATTCCATCCCCAACTGCTTCAGCGTGAACTATCGGCCGGGCGCCAGGACGACCGGCGAGGGCGCAACCGCATTGGGCTTCTACAATGTGCAGAAAGGTGACGTACCGTACTTCACGGGCCTTGCCGACTCGTACGCGATGAGCGACAACTTCCACCAGTCCGTCCTCGGCGGTACGGGCGCCAATCACATCATGTTCGGCCACGCTGACATGATCTGGTTCAGCGCTCCGGGCGGCAGGCCGGCCGTGCCTCCGAACGGCGTGCAGGTCTATACCGGCACCCCGGATGCCGGTGTCGTCCACGAGATCGAAAATCCCAATCCGGCGCCGGGCACGAACAACTGGTATATCGCTGACGGCTACGGCATCTCCCACAACACGGGCTCGACTCCGCCTTATGGGAACTCGCCGGTAGCCGGCGGCGGCTCCTACACCGAGTGCTCCGATCCCAGTCAGCCCGGCGTGCGGCCCATCCGCGATTATCTCGCGCGCCTGCCGCGGCCGATCGATCCGCATTGCCAGCCGGGCCACTACTACCTGGTCAACAACTACAACCCGGGCTATTTCGGCAACGGCAGGAATGCCTACACCGACCACAATCCCGCCAACACGCCGTTCACCATTCCGCCGTCATCGACGCCGAGCATCGGCGACGACATGAGCGCGCACGGCATCTCCTGGAAATACTACGGAGATCAATGGAACAACTACGTGCACGACCCTTACCAGCTCAACTTCCATACGCCCGGGCCTCGGGCCGACCAATACTGCAATATCTGCAACCCGTTCCAATACGACACGTCGATCATGTCGCACCCGGAGCAGGTCGCGGCGCATCTGCAGGATTCCATCCATCTCTACGCCGACATCAGGAACGGTACGTTGCCGGCCGTGTCGATCGTGAAGCCGAGCGGCTACACCGACGGCCACCCGCAGTCGTCCAAGCTGGGTCTCTTCGAAGGATTCGTGCAGAAGATCGTGGACCAGGTCCAGGCATCGCCCTACGCAAAGAACACCGCCATCTTCATCACCTTCGACGAGGGCGGCGGCTACTACGACTCGGGTTACGTGCAGCCGCTCGACTTCTTCGGCGACGGGACGCGAGTCCCGCTCCTCGTCGTGTCCCGCTACGCGAAGCGCGGATACGTCTCCCACGTCTATACGGATCATGTCTCGATCCTCAAGTTCATCGAGCGCAACTGGCATCTGCCGCCGATTTCGCACCGCAGTCGCGACAACTTTCCGAACCCCGTGACGGCCGCCGGCAACCCGTATGTGCCGCTCAATACTCCGGCCATCGGCGACCTGTTCGACCTGTTCGACTTTCCGCGCGGCTCGTGATCCACAGCGCCTGGCGGCGCCGAGGCATGCCGCCCGCAAGGTGATGGCGGCCATGAGCTTGCCTGCTTTCTCCGCGGCCGTAATTCGCGATTTGGCGTAGAGTCCTACCGGGCGGAGCATCGGTTCCGCACCGACACAGGAGACCTCGTGCCCAAACCGAACGACCACCAGGCCAGGAAGCAGAGCGCCACAGCGTTGCAGGACCCACCCGCCGGTCCAACCCATGCGGCCTCGGGCGGCGCGACATGAAGCTGGGCAGTGCCCGCGGCGCGCGCACGCGTCAGGATCGCTCTTCCCGGCTGCACCGTGACCAACTGGCCGCGCCCAAGCTGCGCGCCGCCTTTCCGGCGGTGGAGCAATTGCGCATCGACCTGAGCTTCGAGGGCGGCGGCACGACTACGCCGGTTCCTCAGTCGCACATCCTGCATCCGCCGGCGCGTGCGTACTTTTCTTTCTCCTGTCCGTACTGCGACTGCGACGGCCAGTTCGAGCTGACTGCAGCGGTGCACGCTGCAGTGGAGAGCCCGTCACATCGTGTCGAAGGGGTGGTGGAATGTGCCGGCTTGCGGGCGAGCGACCACGAGCCGAAACCGCCGTGTCATTTGCGTCTTCGCTTCGCGCTCACGGCGGTGTGCTCACCTACGCACTGATTGACGCAATTTGCGACTGACCGTGCCCATTGCAGGTATTGAGGACCATGGCCCCGTCCGCTGCCATCGCGGAAAGGCTGCCCCGTCAGCGGGGCGTGCGCGCAGGCGAGGCCGGATGGCCGTCCCCGGCACCTCGAACGAAAGTTCGACGGTCCGGCGTCAAATCCTGTAGTCTCCGCGGCGGCTCGTATGTTTTCGGCTTGTCTGCCTTTGCGCCATGCGCCGCCTCCCGGCGTGCCTTCCGGCCAATGTCTGCCACCCTCGCAAAGCTCCGCGAACCAGGCGGCAGAATGTATCTGCCCCTCCACTCCGTCTTTTTTTTCTAGGTATTCCGCAGTGACCAAACTTTACGTTGGAAATCTCCCCTTCACGGCCACCGAGGACGCGGTACGCGCCCTGTTCTCGAAGCACGGGACGGTCGAGCAAGTGTCCCTCATCAACGACCGTGATACCGGTCGGCCGCGCGGCTTCGGCTTCGTGGAGATGTCGAACGCCGACGCTTCCCGGGCCATGCAGGCGCTCAACGGGGCCGACTTCGACGGCCGCGCTCTCAGAGTGAATGAAGCCCAGGAGCGCGAGCGTTCCGGTGGCGGCAATCGCGGCGGCTCACGCTCCTACTGACACCCGTTCGCAGCCGCTCCCGGAGCCGTTCCGGGGGCGGCCGCATCCGCTATCCAACGATCGACCTCACGATCACCGCCGCGCCCCGCATCCAGCCGCGGCCAGCCAGCTCGCGGGCAAGGCCCTTCTGACCGGCCCCTAGGGCGGGGTTGCGCCGGACCGCCCGGCCGCCAATTCCAGCGATCCGGACGTCGAATTCCGGGTTTCCGCTTCGTCTAGGGGCGGAAGGCCCCGCGCAATCGCGGGCGCATACTCTATGAGTACAGGAGAGCGCCGGATGATCACTATTTCCGCTTTCAAATGGGTTCCGGAAGTCGCCAGGGGGCAGGTACGCGACCTGCGCGCCCGCTGGGCGCTCGAGGAGGCCGGATTGCCGTACCGGACCCGGCTGCTCGCGCAGGGCGACCAGGACCAGCCCGAATACCGCGCGCTGCAACCCTTCGGCCAGGTGCCGATCCTGCAAGAGGGCGATCTCGTGCTCTTCGAGTCCGGGGCCATCGTGCAGTACATCGGCGAGCGCAGCGAGACGCTTCTGCCGCGGGACACTGGCGCGCGCGCCCGCGCGATCCAGTGGCTCATCGCGGCGCTGAATTCGATCGAGCCCTTCGTGATGAATGTCGCGGTGATCGATTTCGTGTACGCCAACGAGCAGTGGGCCAAGCTGCGCCGGCCGGGTGCCGTGGAGTTCGTCCTGCGCCGGCTATCTGCGCTCTCGAAGTCATTGGGGGACAAACCCTTTCTCGATGGGGAGCGGTTCACCGCGGGGGACCTCGTCATGGCCACCGTGCTGCGGATCCTGAGCAACACCGATATCGTCACCCGCGATGCGCGCCTGGCCGCGTACGTGGAGCGATGCACGGGGCGTCCTGCCTTCAAGCGTGCGCTCGATGCGCAGCTCGGGGACTTCGCAAAGGCCGCCTGAGGCGGTCTAACGCCGCCGCGGCAATTCCAGCACGCGGCTGTGCTAACGCATTCTGCTGCTGTGACTTTCTTCTCTGATCCTCTCGTCCAGGAATTTCGCAGCGTTCGTGAGTAAGGGGGGTGACCGAGCGACCAGCATCGATCCGCTTTTCGGGCCGTGTCCCCCATGCCGACTGATGACAGATGCAACCGGCGGGGCCTGCACGAGCCATGGACCCAGAGTCGATGTCTCGATCTTGCGCGCTGCTGCGAAGTGCAGCGGAGCGCTCGCGGTCGCGTAGTCGGCCGTCCTGCCGGAATGCCAGAGGCCCGCCTGCCACGACCGGGCCGTGAAAGTCACCAGGAAGCCGATGCTCGCCAGAGCCGCGGGAATGATTCGAGGGCTCATGGATCGCAAGTGAAGCTCCCGCCTCGCGGAATTTCTCGTGGCGCCGCGCACAGGCTCGAACGTACGCCATGCTCGTTACAGTTCTGCGACTTGCGGCGCCCGTCATGGGCCTGTAAAGAGACGAGGCTAGGTTCGATCGTTTTGAGGGAAGCACTCGAGGATGTCACGCCGCACGACGCATCATCTCCCGACGCGGTGCCTGATCGCGCTCATGATCGGCTTGGCGGGTCGAGCCGCTGCGGGCGGCGTTACTCCCGACTGGTGCCCGCGACCGGCGCCCGGCGGCGTGGTGGCGGAGCCCGAGAATCTGCGCAGCCACAACGGCGTTCTCAGGCTCGACCTCGCCCTCCATGACTACAAGGAGAAGGACGGCTCGGTCCGCTACTGCTATCTGCTGCCCGACGGAACGCAGTCGCCGACGCTGCGACTGCATCCCGGTGACCTGCTGATCCTGCATCTCACGGACCGACTGGAAGATTTCGAGACCGCGGTCGGCGGCGCCAATGCGGTGCCCGGTGCCGCGAAGCGGCAGGCCGGCATGATGGGGATGAGCATGACGATGAAGATGACGCCGGCGTCTTCGGATCCCTGCACTCGAGGGACGATGTCCGCCGTCGCGACGAACCTTCACTTCCACGGCCTCACCGTTCCTCCCGTATGTCACAAGGACGATGTACTCAAGACGTCGATCCTGCCCGGCGACCCACCGTTCGAGTACCGCTTCCACATCCCGAAAAACGAGCCTCCGGGCCTCTACTGGTATCACCCCCACATCCATGGCTTCAGCGAGGTGGCGGTGCTCGGTGGCGCATCGGGCGCGCTGATCGTCGAGGGCATCGAGCGCGCCAATCCGGCTCTGGCGGGTTTGCCCGAGCGTGTCTTCCTGATCCGCGATCAGGATCTCGTCAATCCGAACGCGCCTCCCTCCAAATCCGAGCCCGTGGTCCCGAAGCTGTTCATCGACCACGATGGCGACTCGGCCAACAACGGCACGGGTTTCGGCCTCCCGGCAAAGGACCTGTCGATCAACTTCGTGCCGGTGCCGTATCCCGACTACCCTCCGGCGCGCATCACGATGCGACCCGGCGAGCGGCAGCTCTGGCGTGTCGTGAATGCCTCGGCCATCACCTATCTCAACCTCGCGGTGCTGGTCGAGAATCGCCCGCAACGGCTGGGAATCGTCGCGATCGATGGCGTTCCGCTGCAATGGGGCGGCAGTCCGGCGCCGCCGATCGCATGGGTGGATCACATTGGCCTGCCACCCGCGGGGAGAGCCGAGTTCGTGGTCGCGGGACCGCCGCTGGGTGTGCCGGGACTGCTCGTGACTCGCTCCGTCGATACCGGACCGGGTGGAGAGAACGACCCGAACCGGGCCCTCGCGTCCATCATCGCCGCGAAGGATGCCCCTGAGCCGCAGGTGCTGCCTTCCCACCCGAAGCCGTTGCCGCCCCCGACGCTTCCCTGGCTCGGCGCCGTACAGCCGGTACGGGTGAGGCATCTCTATTTCTCCGAGAAGCTGCAGAACCCGAACGATCCGACCAGCGCGACCGAGTTCTATCTCACCGTCGACGGCCAGACGCCGAAGCCATTCGACCCGAACGCTGCGATGCCGAATATCGTGGTGAAGCAGGGCACGGTGGAGGACTGGATCGTCGAGAATCGCTCTCCGGAGCTGCACGCCTTCCACATTCATCAGCTTCATTTCGAGCTCGTGGCCTGGAACGGAGTACCCGTGCACGAGCCGTTCCTGCGCGACACCGTCAATGTCCCTTACTACAACGGCACGATGCTCACCTATCCGAGCGTCGAGCTGCGCATGGACTTTCGTGACCCGAACACCGTCGGCACGTTCCTGTATCACTGCCACCTGCTCGACCACGAGGATGCCGGCATGATGGGCACCGTCCGCGTCGAGCCGGCCGATGCTCCTGCCGTGGCACAACCGCGAACAACGGGCGCCCACTCGTCGAACCCGTAATCGCCCGGAAACGCGGCGGTAACAATCATCCACTAAAAATCCTCCCCAGAACGTCCAGTCAGTCAGGGGAGATTTTCTATGACCGTACTCCACGGTTTCAGGTCCCGGCTTGCAAGCTGCCTGCGCTTAGGCGTCGGCTCGCTTGCACTGCTGCAGATGTCGGTCGGACCGGCGCTCGCGACGGTGGCCGCCGCGAACAATCCGGTGTCGAGCGACGCACTGTCGTCAGCCGATAACAACACGGCCTCGCCTATCAAACACGTGATCGTGATCGTCGGCGAGAACCGCAGCTTCGACCACGTCTTCGCGACTTTCGTGCCCAAGAAGCATGGCGTGACGGTCCACAATCTCCTGTCCGAGGGCATCATTGCCCTGGACAGCAACAAGAACGCCGTTCCGGGCCCGAACTTCGACCGGGCGCACCAGCTCGCCGCCACCGACACGGGCGCGAATGATCCCTTCCTGCTGAGCCCTCCGAAGCAGCAGTTCCCGAGCGATCACCTGCCCGCGCCGATGGTCGGCGGTCCCAAGGTCTCCTATATCCCGAACGAGTGCAGCGCCAGCACGCCGATCAATCAGTGCGCGGCCAGCCTGACGCTCGCACAGCAATCGGAGAGCGGCCTGCCGCAGTCCTACTATCCCGATCTGCTCACGGGCGGCTCGGGCCAGAGCAAGGGAACCCCCGATCAGCGCATCGCGAACGTGACCGCGCTGCCCGCGGGCCCCTTCCAGCTCACTAACGGCTCGACGTTCGTCTACGACGATTACTCGCAGAGCCCGGTGCACCGCTTCTACCAGATGTGGCAGCAGTTGAACTGCAGTGTCTCGCGGGCTACGCGGGACAACCCGTCGGGCTGCAACGGCAAGCTCTTCTCCTGGGTCGAGGTGACCGTCGGCGCGGGCACGGATGGCGTCACTCAGCCGGCTGTCTGCAATCCCAGCAGCCCGACTCCGGGATGCTTCAGCACGAGCTACCTGCCGGGCGCCAAGACGACAGGCGAGGGCGCGACCGCTCTCGGCTTCTACAACGTGCAGAAGGGTGATGTGCCGTATTTCACCAGCCTCGCCAATACGTATGCGATGAGCGACAACTTCCACCAGTCGGTGAACGGCGGCACGGGCGCGAATCACATCATGCTGGGCCACGGCGACATGATCTGGTTCAGTGACGCGAACGGCCAGCCGGCCGCGCCACCGAACGGGGCCCAGGTCTTCACGGGCACGCCGGATGCCGGCACCGTCCATGAGGTCGAGAATCCCAATCCCGCGACCGGAACGAACAACTGGTACACCGAGGACGGTTATGGAACCAGCTACAACGCCGGTTATCCGCCGCCCTATACCAACTCTCCGGTCTATGGCGGCGGCTCCTACAGCGACTGCTCCGACCCGAATCAGCCGGGCGTGCGGCCGATCCTCGACTACCTCTCCAGCCTGCCGCGGGCGATCGATCCGCATTGCGAGCCGGGACACTACTACCTGCTGAACAACTACAATCCCGGCTACTTCGGTAACGGCAAGAACGCCTTCATCGATCACAACCCGGCCAACACCCCGTTCACCGTTCCGCCGTCGTCGACGCCGAGCATCGGCGACGACATGAATGAGCACGGCATCTCCTGGAAGTACTACGGAGATCAGTGGAACAACTACGTGAACGACCCCTACCAGCTCAACTACGGTACGGCGGGCCCGACTGCGGATGAGTACTGCAACATCTGCAATCCGTTCCAATACGACACGTCGATCATGACGCATCCGGACCAGGTGGCGGCGCACATCCAGGACTCGGTGAACCTGTACTCGGACATCGCGCACGGCACGCTGCCTGCGGTATCGATCGTCAAGCCGAGCGGCTATACGGACGGCCATCCGTCATCGTCCAAGCTGGATCTCTTCGAGGGGTTCGTGCAGAAGATCGTGACCCAGGTCGAGGCGTCCAAGTACGCCAAGGACACCGCTATCTTCATCACCTTCGATGAGGGCGGCGGTTACTACGACTCGGGTTACGTGCAGCCGCTCGACTACTTCGGCGACGGCACGCGCATCCCGCTGATCCTGGTCTCCGAGTACGCGAAGCCCGGGTACATCTCGCACGAGTACACGGATCACGTCTCGATCTTGAAGTTCATCGAGCGCAACTGGCGGCTGCCGCCGGTGTCGTACCGCAGCCGCGACCGTCTGCCGAATCCGGTCACGACCCAGGACAACCCCTATGTGCCGCTCAACACGCCGGCCATCGGTGATCTCTTCGACCTGTTCGACTTCTCGTCCGCGCCGGGCGGTGGCTGGAGCCACTGATCGATTCCTGACCGCCGCCCAAGGGATTTTGGGTCAGGCGGTCCCCCGGAGGTCCCGCAGGCCGCGCACCGGTCTGCGGGACCTTGTCCTTTTCGCGAGCGCGGGATACTACGGCGAGCGGGGTTCCTTCACGAACGATCCCGTCAGCAGCTCGAGCATTCGTTTCGCATCGGCCGAAACCGGCGGCCGCGGATTGTCGGAGTAGATAGGTCCGAATCCCTTCTCGAGATAAAGCGTCGCAAACCCGTGGACGGCGGACCAGCAGAGCATCAGCTTCGCCTTGCGGCCGGCCTCCGAATCGCCGGGCCCCAGCAACGGCATCAGGGTCTCCTGAAGCTGTTGAAACGTCGCCTGCGACGCCTCCTTGAATTGCGCGTCGTCCAATCGAATCACATCGCTGCGGAACATCAGCTGAAACTGCGGCCGATGGGCGATGGCGTAATCGATGTACGCGCGGCCGACTGCGAGGAGCTGCTCCGCAGGCTCCTTCGCCGCCCTGGCCCGATAGTCGAGCATCAGCGCGCGCAAGGTTTTGAACGCCTCGGTCGCGAACGCCGTGAGCAGCCCGGACGCGTCTTTGAAATGGAAAGCGGGAGCGCCATGCGAGACGCCGGCGCGGCGCGCGGCTTCGCGGAGCGTGAATTTGTGGAGGCCCTGCCCGCGCAGGATTTCCTCGGTCACCGCGAGAAGCCTTGCGGGCAGCTCGCTGTCGCCGTCCCGGCGGCGGACCCTGCGCCTCTGGGCGGACTTCGATTTCGATCGCTTTGCGCTCGGCGTGGCCATCAGTCTTTTTTACCCCAGTATCGTGCGGGCCGCCGGCGCGGCACCCGCATGGTACCGCAATGCCCTGTGGGGCGATTCTGCGCGCACCGGCCGCGCCCGGGGTCGACTGTACCATTTCGAAATGGTGCTTGACACTGTCTAGTCAGCTCTTAGAATGGCTAGACAGTGACTAGTTGAGGGCCGTCGCGGCGGCAATCGAATCATGGCAACTCTCTCGCAAGCCCATCCCGGCCCGGGTTCCCCGGCCAACGTCGTCAGCCTGTCGCGGGTCAGCAAGATCTACCGGGTCGGCAGCACGGACGTAAAGGCGCTGGCCGGCATCACGATGGCGATTCCATCCAACCGTTTCTCGATCGTGATCGGCGCATCCGGAAGCGGCAAGACCACTTTGCTCAATCTCATCGGTTGCATCGATGCGCCGACGGACGGGACGGTGGAGGTGTGCGGCGAGAGCGTCACGCAGCTTCGCGATGACGCCCTGGCGGACTTCCGCGCGCGCAACATTGGGTTCATCTTCCAGAACTTCAGCCTGGTGCCGGTGCTCACGGCCTACGAGAACGTCGAATACCCGCTGATGCTCCTCGGCATGACCGCCTCGCCGCGCCGCCTGCGGGCCATGGCCATGCTGGAGGCGGTGGGGCTGGCCGAGCACGCCCATCGGTTTCCGAACGAGCTCTCCGGCGGGCAGAAGCAACGGGTGGCCATTGCCCGGGCGCTGGTCAAGCGTCCGACGCTCGTGCTCGCCGATGAGCCGACGGCCAATCTGGACAGCGCCACCGGCGCCTCGATCATCACCCTCATGCGGCAGATCCAGGCGGAGCTGAAAACGACGTTCATATTCGCGAGCCATGACGCGCAACTCATCTCGCACGCGGACGACATCTTCGCGATCCGCGACGGGACGCTGCTCGAGCATCGCGTGGAGACACGGCAGTGAACCTGCTCCTCAAGATCGTCCTGCGCAGCCTGCTGCGCAATCGCCGCAGATCCATCATGACCGGCTCGGCGGTCGCCGCAGGCAGTCTTGCCCTGCTGCTCTTCGGCGGATTCACCCACTACATCTTCTCGGGGCTGGAGACCGGGAATGTGCAGCGCAACGGGCATCTGACCGTCTTTCACTCCGGTTACTTTCTCTTCGGCGACGGCAATCCGGCCGCATACGGCATCTCCGACTATCGCGGCGTCATGAAGCTGATCCGCGCGGACCCGGTCCTGCAGCCGATGATCAACGTGCTGACGCCGACCCAATCGGTGGTGGGAATTGCGGGCAATTTCTCGGGCGCGGTCGACGCCTCGAAGACGTTCCTGGGCATTGGAGTGATTCCATCGGACAGGGAGCGCATGCGGCTGTGGGACCCGTATGACACGCGGGCCGGTCAGGCGCCCGAGACCCGCATGGTGGACACCCAGGAGAGTGTCGGCCTGATCGGCTTCGGCATGGCGCGCGTCCTCGGACTGTGCGGTCCGCTGCGACTTCAGGGGTGCCCTCCGATGCCCGACATGAGCGCGGCTCGAGATGACAAGTCACCCGTGAACGCCGACGTACTCGACCTCGCAAACCGGGATACCACGGCACAGGCCGGCACAACGATCGACTCGCCGCAGATCCAGCTGCTGGCAGCGACCGCGGACGGCGCCCCGAACGTCGTGAGCCTGATGGTGGCGGGTGTGGAGCGTCAGGGCGTTCGGGAGCTAGACGACAACTACGTCATCATGAACCTCCCGCTCGCGCAACAGCTCGTGTACGGCCGGGGTGAGCACAAGGTGACGGGCATCGTGCTGCAGCTCGAGCGAACGTCGCAGATGCCGGCCGCCCGGGCGCGACTCGCGACTCTGATCCGCCAGCACCGCCTGCCGCTCGAGATCCGGGATTTCAGCGACCTCAATCCCTTCTACGGACAGGTGGTCCGCCTCTTCAGCGGCATCTTCCTCTTCATCGCCCTGGTGATGGGAATGATCGTACTCTTCGCAGTGGTGAACACCATGACCATGAACGTCATGGAGCGTACCAACGAGATCGGCACGACCCGCGCTCTCGGCGTCCGCAGGAGCGGGATACGCCGGCAGTTCCTCCTCGAAGGAATGCTCACCGGCGTCATCGGGGCGGCGATCGGCTCCCTCCTGGCGATCGTCGTCTCGCTCGCGGTCAACCATGCCGGCCTGACCTGGATCCCTCCAGGCAACGCCCAGGCGATACCGCTGCGTGTCGACGTCCTGGGTGAGCCGGGGCTCATCATCGGCGCCTGGCTGGGACTGGTCCTGGTCGCGACCCTGGCCGCGCTCCTGCCCGCAAACCGGGCGGCCAGGCTCTCCGTGGTAGACGCCTTGAGGCACGTTTGAACGGGCGGAATGATATGAGCGCCACTTTTGCCAACCGCCTGTTGTGGGCCGCATTGGGATCGATGCTGTTGGCGAGCGCTCAGGCTCGGGCGCAGACCGCGGCGGACATCGTCAGCCGCACCGATCAGGTGCGAAATCCGCAGCAACCCTTCCACACGACGGTCACTCTGGTCGAATACGTCTCCGGCAGGGAGCGCGATCAGGACACACTGACGGTGTATGCCAGAACGGACCCCCACACGCACCAGTTCCGGAATCTGGTGCAATACGAGGCGCCGCCGCGGGACGCCGGCAAGCGCGTGCTCCTGGGAGCTGGCGCGCTGTGGTTCTACGACCCTGCATCCAAAGCGAGCGTGCGCATCTCCCCGGCGCAGCAGCTCGTCGGTCAGGCCGCCATCGGTGACGTGCTCACGGTCAATCTGTCCGCCGACTACAGTGCGACTGTCGCGGGCACGGAGAGCATCGAGGATGCGACCCGCACCCGGCGGAAATGCTGGCACCTGCGGTTGCAGGCGATGGACGACCTGGCGACGTACAGCCGGGTCGACTACTGGGTGGAGCAGGGCACGTATCTGCCCATCAAAGGGGAGTTCTATTCCGACAGCGGGCGTCTGCTGAAGATCGCCTACTATCGGCATTTCAGCGACATTCTCGGCCGGACGCGCCCCACGCAAACGATCATCATCGATGCGGTGGACAAGTCGCTCGCTACCGTGGCCACGTTCACCGACTACGCTTACCAGGACATCCCCGACACCTGGTTCCAACGTGATTACCTGCCGCATCTCGAGACGAGATGAGAAGGCGCTTCGGGAGAGCCGTATTCCTGCTTGCACTGGCATCGGGCGGCGCGGCGCTCGCGCAGGTCGACAGCGATCTCGACCTCATCCCGCCTGATTCGCAGGCGGCGCCCAAAGCCGATACCAGCCGCGCCGGGCGCAATATCTACCTCGAGGATGCGCTGACCGCCGTATCGCTGCGCGACGATCTGCCCGTTGCGGCGGCGCCCTCGTACGACTGGCAGGAGCGGCTGCTCCTGGACGTGCGCGATACGTGGAAGGTCGCGAAGTCAGCCAGTCTCATCGTCAGCGATCGCCTGAACCTCAGAGACGAGAGCGACCTCTCCTTTCCGCAAGAGGAGAGTGTCGTGAACGATTTTCGCGAAATGTACCTGGAATGGCGGCTGCCGGACCAGGCTTACCTGGCGTTCGGCCGCATCAACCTGAAAAGCGGCATCGCTCTGGGATACAACCCGACCGACTACTTCAAGACGCGCTCGGTTTCCGAGCCGCTCTCGGCCGATCCGAGCGTCCTGCGCGAGGACCGTCTCGGAACGGTCATGCTTCGCCTGCAGCGCATCTGGCGCGCCGGCTCCATCACCCTGGCCGCCGCGCCGCGCTTGCGGCAACGGAGCCCCATCTACTCCAACACCGAGCTGCCGAGCTTCGACCCGGGACTCGGCCGCACGAACTCCGACAATCGGTTGCTCGTGAAGGGCACCCTCGATGTTTCTCAGGATCTGAGCCCTGAGGTGTTGATCTACCACGACAGCCATGACACCTCGGTCGGACTCAATCTCTCGACGACTCTCGGTCAGAGTGTCGTCGCGTATCTCGAGGGATCGGCGGCGCGACGCCGGAGCCTGATTGCCGAGGCGCTCGACTTCGGCCGTGCCACGGGTGCGTTGCCAATGGACGCGCCCGACGAGCCGCCGGCATCCCAAGGCAGAACTCTCAAGAACGAGCTGGCCGTCGGCGCCTCCTACACCACGGCCGGACGAGTCACCTGGAATCTCGAATACCATCTCGACCAGGCCGGCTTCTCGTCGCAGGACTGGAATCGCTGGTTTGCAATCGGCAGCGTCCCAGGGACGCCGCCGGCGCTCGCCAATGAGCTCTGGTACATCCGCGGCTACGCGCTCGATCAGCAGCAGCAGGGCACGGAGCAGGCCGCATTCGTCAGGGCGGATTGGACCGACGCGTTTGGGCTCGATCTCGAGCTCTCCGGATTCGTCGACGCCGATCTTCACGACGGATCCGGCCAGGCTCAGGGGGAGGCCGAATACTATCTGTCGAATGCCTGGACGCTGGATCTGCTCGCCGCGGGAGACTTCGGATCCCGGAAGTCGGATTTCGGCAGCCTGCCCACGGCCTACAGCGTGCTCTTGTCCGTCAGGCGCTATTTCTGAGCAGCCGGGAAGCCGGCCGGCCTGGGGCGCAAAGTCGTCCGCGCTGCTGGCAATAGAAGCTCACTTGCCTACGAGCTTCTGCAGGTGCTCCGGGTATCTCGCGCCGTGCACTTCGACCTGTGAAAGGGCGCGGTCGATATCGCGCAGATCCTCGGCGCTCAACCTGACGTCGGTTGCGCCAACGTTCTCCTCCAGCCGGTGGAGCTTGGTCGTTCCGGGAATCGGCACGATCCACGGCTTCTGCGCCATCACCCAGGCGAGGGCGATCTGCGCGCGCGTGATGCCCTTGCGGGTGGCGATCTGGCCGACGAGCTCGACCAGAGACTGATTCGCCTTGCGTCCCTCCTCGGAGAATCGCGGCAGGTTGGCGCGGAAATCCGTCTTGTCGAACTGGGTGTTCTCGTCGATCGCGCCGGTGAGAAAGCCTCTGCCCAACGGGCTGTAGGGCACGAACCCGATGCCCAGCTCCTCGAGCACCGGGAACACTTCCTTCTCGGGCTCCCGCCACCAGAGCGAGTACTCGCTCTGCAATGCCGCGACCGGCTGAACGGCATGCGCGCGGCGGATGCTCTGCACGCCCGCCTCCGACAGGCCGAAGTGCTTCACCTTGCCCTGGCGGATCAGATCCTTCACGGCGCCGGCGACGTCTTCCATCGGCACTTGCGGATCGACGCGGTGCTGATAGAAGAGGTCGATGCGATCGGTCTTCAGGCGCCCGAGGCATGCGTCGGCGACCGCCCTGATGTGCTCGGGGCGGCTGTTCAGGCCGCGCTGCCTGCCGTTCTGCGGGTCGATATCGAAGCCGAACTTCGTGGCGATCACCACGCGGTCGCGTACCGGAGCCAGGGCTTCACCCACTATTTCTTCATTGGTGAAGGGTCCATAGATTTCGGCAGTGTCGAAGAAGGTGATGCCGCGGTCGACGGCCGCACGGATCAGCGTGATGCCCTGCTGCTTCTCGACCGGCTGGCCGTAGGCATACGTGAGGCCCATGCAGCCGAGGCCCATGGCCGAGACTTCCAGGTTGCTTCTGCCGAGTCGGCGCTTTTCCATAATGACGGTCTCCCGGTGACGCTTCAGGCTTGAGTTCGTGGATTGGGATCTTGCCCCAGCAAAGGGTAATCCCTGTCGCCGTGCAGCTCCATCCGCCCGGGGCAGGGTGGGAGTGCCGTCACGGCCGTCTCATTCGTCTTATCCTCGAGCCGTTCCTCAGCCAAGGTGCCGCCCGCCAGTGATCTTCCGCCGCTCCACGACTAAGCCGAGCCTGCGCCGGGAGGCGCCCGTGGACGGTGATCCAGTGCACTCCCGTGCGCTTTCGAGTCTCTTCGAGGAGCACAACCGGACTCTGCAGTCGTTCCTGATGGTGCGGCTGGGCAATGAGCAGGAGGCACGGGAGGTCGCGCAGGAGGCTTATGTCCGCCTGCTGCAGCTGCATCAGCCCGGGACCGTGAGCTTCCTGCGCGCCTATCTCTTCAAGACGGCGGCGAATCTGGCGGTGGACCGGATCCGTCAGCGGGCGAATCGCGAGCGGCTGGATCGCAGGGGCCCGGAAAGTGAGCTCATCGATCGGGTGAGCCCGGACCGCAGGCTCATGGCCGCCGAGGAGCTCGGGATCCTCGAGCAGGCGCTGCGGGAGCTGCCGCCGCAATACCGGCGAGCGTTCGTGCTGCACCGCTTCGAGGAGTGGACGACCGGCGAGATCGCGAAAGAGCTCGGAGTTCAGGAGCGGATGGCTCGAAACTACATCAGCCGATCGGCGATTTATTGCAAGCTGCGCCTGGATGGGGTCTCGCCCGCCGAGGCGAACGCGAGGGTGAGAGGATGAGCGCGCAAGAGCCTGAAGCCCGGCAGGTCAAGGGCGTTCGCAATGGAATCCGCGCCATGGACGAGGCGGTGTCGTGGCTGATGCGCATCCGCGACGGCTCACTCTCCGAGCGCGACCTCGCGGAGTGGACGGTCTGGTATGAATCGGACGATCGCAACAAGCGCGCGTTCGATGAGATGCAGCGCTTCTGGATCGGATCCGGCGCGCTCGCCGCCGGTCCCGCCGGTCGCGGCCGCATCCAGAGTCTGCTCGGGGAGGGGCCGATGCGGGCGCCAGCGCCGTCCGCCAATCGCATGGCGATGCGGTTGCCACTGCCGGTTGCGCTGGCAGCGTGCGCGGCGCTCCTCGCTTTCCTGGTCCTGACACTCAGGCCGCAGCTCCACAGCGCCGCGCCAGTCGCCGCCGCTCATCCTCCACTCGTCCGCGAGAGTCTCCTTCCGGATGGCTCGAGCGTGGAGCTGGCGCCGAGGTCCGTCCTGCAGGTGCGCTACACGCCCACCGAGCGACGGGTCGTGCTGCGGACGGGCGAGGCTTATTTGTCGGTCGTTCACGACCCCTTACGGCCGTTCGTTCTGTCTGTCAACGATCTCGTGATCCGCGACGTCGGCACGGCTTTCAACATCCGTGATGCGGACGGCCGGACCGTGGTGACCGTGGTCAAGGGCGCCATCGATGTGCTGCCGGGCCCGCCGTCGTCCGGCGCAATCGGCAACGCGACGCCGGTGCGGGTGACCGCGGGCGAGCAGGTGGGCTGGGACCGCGACTCGCGACCCACGCTCGCCAAGGCCGATGTGTCGCGCGCCCTGGCGTGGCGCGAGGGCCGGCTGGAATACGTCGCTCAACCTCTGTCCTCCGTGATCGCCGACGTCAATCGATACGCGCAGCGCCCTGTGGTCGTGGGCGACGAGGCGGCGGGCGGCATTCTCTTCACCGGCACGGTGTTCACGCGCTCGGCCGATGAATGGGTGCAGTCGCTGCCGAACGAGTTCCCCGTCGAGCTGATCTCCAACGGCGGCGCCTCGCTGGTCCTGGCGAGCCGGCCCGCGAGCCAGACTCCGTCCCGCCCCTGAAGGAGAGCCGAGAATTCGTCGCCTGGAGTGCCGGGTCGAGCTCCCCACTCGTCTTGGATGCAGAGGATCGGAACCGACACGATCCATACGGAGCCTGGGGGTTTTCTGACATGCGTAATTCCCGTCTCGCGGGCCGGCTGCTGTTCTCCTGTCTGCTCGGCGGCCTGGCGCTGCTCACCATCGCTCGCGCGGATCCGGCCGCGGACGATGCGCTGAGCCGCACAGCCCGGTTCGACATCAGCGCACAGCCGCTGGCCACGGCGCTGATCGAGTTCTCGCAACAGGCGCAGGTGCAGGTCACCGCGCCGGCCACCATGCTCGAGAATCTCGCCACCCGGGGCGTGCACGGACGCATGGTCGTCTCGGATGCGTTGCGGCAGTTGCTGAGCGGCACGCGTCTGGGATTCCATCCGACCGGCGTCAATACGATCGGAATCAACAGGGAGCCTGCTGTCGGCACGCGGGCTGCGGCGGCATCGGCTGACGACGGCAGTGCTGCTGCAGGAGCGCCCGTCAACAATTCGGGGCAGCTCAATCGGTCCGAAGGAGCTGCGCCGGCCGCCGTGAGCAGCCCCCCGGAGCTCACCGAGGTCATCGTCACCGCGTCCAAGCGCAGCGAGCGGGAAGGTGATGTCGCTGCGGCGCTCACCGTGTTCAGCGGCGCGAACCTGCTGGAGCAGGGCTATACCAGCTTCAAGGATTATGCGGGCCTGACGCCGGGGCTGCAGGTCATGGGATCGTTCGGCTCCGGCGAGCCCGTCATCCGCGGCATCACTTCGGGAGCCGACACGGGAGCCCTGGTCGGCATCGTGGTGGACGGCGCTCCGATCGGCGCCAGCTCCTCGCTGACCTCCGTCGGCGCCCTCGATGCGCTCGATCTCGATCCGCTCGATTTCACGCGGGTGGAGATCCTGAAGGGACCCCAGGGTACGCTGTACGGTGCCAACACGCTCGCGGGCTTGATCTCTTACACGCTGGCCGAGCCGGATCTGGATCAGGCAACCGCCGTCGTGCGCGGCGGCGGCAGCACGACCGAGAATGGTGAGCCAAGTTACACCGTTCGCGGTGTCGCGAGCGTTCCCATCATCTCGGACGAGCTCGGCATCCGCGTCTCCGCTTATCGCCAGTTCGACGGCGGCTTCATCGACAACTCGACACTCGGCCTTTCGAACCAGAACGAAGCGGATCACTGGGGAGGGATGGTGTCGGCGCTCTTCAAGCCGAGCGATCGGCTGCGGATCATGGTCACGGGATTCTTCCAGGATTACGGCGCAGTCCCCGACAAGGTGCTCTACGACCCCAAGACCCACCAGCCGCTGAATGGGGACCTGGCCTATGACTCCGCCATGTATCCCACCTCCAGCAAGCGAACCCGGGTCGGGCTGGCCACGATCGATTATGACCTGACCTTCGCGACGCTCACGTCCGTGACCTCGTATCAGCGGGTGGCGAGCGCGGACCAGTTGAATGGCACGGGCGGCGGCCTCTCGGGCGTGCTGCAGATCCTGCCCCTGGCCGGCGGTGCGCCCTTTCCGGCGCCGGGCGTCCTCTCCATGGGCACGGGCACCGACGTCAGGAAATTCACCCAGGAAGTGCGTCTGGCATCGAGCGGCCAGAGTCCGTTGCAGTGGCTGGTCGGCGGATACTATTCCGACGAGACGGACTTCGCTTACGAGCCCATGGTGGGCAGAGGACCGACAGGCGCGGTTCTGCCCGACCTGAATCCGGCCCTCTACTTCAGCATCCCGAGCACGTATCGCGAATATTCGGGCTTCGGTGATCTCACCTACGAGCTGACGCGGTCGCTCGAGGTCACGGGCGGCATCCGGTTTGGACACATCGATCAGTCTTACGCCCAGTATTTTGGCGGCAGCGATGCTGGCGCCTACGACACTCTCCTGACCGTCGTCGGCGAGGCGCCTACGCCATACGTCGTGCCGACGGCGCGTTCGCAGCAGAACATCACGAATTACCTGGCCACCGTGCGTTACCACATCACACCGGACACGATGGTCTATGCGCGCTATGCCACCGGATTCCGCCCCGGCGGACCCAACGCCAGCGTGAACGGCCTGCCGCCGACGTTCCAGCCGGACAAGACCAGCGACTATGAGATCGGCGTTAAATCCGCGTTCTGGGGGGGCAAGGGTGCGCTCGACCTCACCGGGTACTCCATGCGCTGGAAGGGCATTCTCGTGCCGATCGCCGCCAACAGCATCTCGGGTCTCGGCAACGGCGGTGACGCCGAGTCCTATGGCCTGGAAGCGAATCTGATGTTGCGGCCCGTCGAGGGCCTCACCCTGAACGCAACCCTGGCGGAGTCGCATGCGCACATCGTCAGCGTCGACAGTGATGCGGCGGGCGCCGTGGGCACCGGCGATCCTCTCCCGTACGACCCGGAATGGAGCGGCTCCCTCTCCGCCGACTACCGCAGGTCGATCTGGGGTCAATGGGTGGGGGATCTCGGCGCCACGGGGCGGTACGACGGCTCGCGGCACTCGGGCTTCGAATCGAGCGTGCAGATTCCCGACTACGTGCTTCCGTCCTATTCCCTGCTCGATCTTCGCGCCGGCCTCGAGAGCGATCGCACCGACTTCACGCTCTATGTCGACAACGTGACCAACGAGCACGCCCAGCTCGCTGCGACCACGGCATTCGGTCCGACGGAGGTCACCATCGCGCGCACCCGTACCGTGGGTGCGCTGGTGACGGTGCGCTTCTGAGATGGGCCAACGTCCCACTCTCCGGGCGTTCGACCCGAAGAAGATTGACGCCATATTCGCGCCGCTCGATCAGTGCCGGTTGCCGGGCGCGGCGGTGGGTATCGCCGTCGATGGCGTTCCCGTCTACCGCAGGGGGTTCGGCCTGGCGAGCATGAACCTGCCGGTTCTGCTCGGCCCCGCGATCCGAATGCGGATCGGCTCGACGACCAAGCACATGACGGCGCTCGCCTTCCTGTTGCTGTGCGAGGAAGGGCGCGCGACGATCGATGATGAGGTCGGTAAGCACCTGCCGGAGCTCAACGATCCGACCCGTCGCATCACCATGCGGCATCTGCTGGGGCATACGAGCGGCATACGCGACATCGTCCAGCTCTCCATGTTCATGCATGGCATCGATGCACGGCTCAGCGACGCCGAGATGCTCGACTATTACCGCACCATCGACGATGTCGAATTCGCCCCTGGAGAGAGCTGGAGCTACAACAACGGCGGCTACCTGCTGGTGACCGCCGTCATCGAGCGGCTCACGGGCCAGAGCCTGGAGGAGGTGCTGAGCGGGCGGATCTTCCGGCCCCTCGGCATGTACGACACCCAGTTGCAGCGCTGGGACAACGAATTCCTGCCCAACTGCGCCGCGCCGCACATGATCGACGGCAAGGGTGGCTTCACCAAGGCAGTCATGGCCATGGAGCTGACGGGCGCCGGAGGCGTGATATCGACCATGGACGACATGCTGCGCTGGCTGCGGCACATGGAGTCACCGGTGGTGGGCTCCGCGGCGACGTGGGAGCTGATGAAGAACTCGCAGCGGCTCGGCAATGGCTCATTCAGCGGCTACGGGACAGGTCTCATCGTCGACCGTTATCGCGGCGTGGACACCCTTTCGCATCCCGGCGGAGTGTTCGGCGGCAACTCGCAGATGATCCGGGTGCCCGCCGCGAAGCTGGATATCACGATCGCGGTGAATCGCGCCGATGCCAATGCCATCGAACTGGCGAACAGGGTCATCGATGCGTGCATTGACGGATTGGAGGCCGAGCCTGCAGCCGCTGCATCGGAAGCCGCTGCATCGCCCGCAATCTATCTCTCCGAGCGCAGCGGACGGGTGATCCAGCTCTCCTCGCTTGGAGCGATGTCACTCGTCTCGGTGGACGGCGGAATGCCGATGCCGATCGTCCACCATCAGGCGGGCGCGTGGCGTCTCGCGCCCATGTTCTCGCTGCTCAAGTATCTCTTTCAGGTGGAAGAGGGCTGGCTGCGGTTCAGCGATTTCGGCAATGAAGATTTGCTCGAGCAAATCCAGCCCTCTGGCCCGGGCCGGGTTGTTGCCCGCGCCGGCAAGTACGAGTGCGAGGCGATAGGCTTCACTGCGCGCATCGTGGATGAGGAGGATGGCGCCCGCCTCGAGACGCATGGCCGTCATGGTCGCGCCCAATACGATCTGACTGCTCTGACTGCCGACGTGTGGCATGCGAAGTCCCGCGTCCCTCTGTCCCCGATCGCGGGCATGATGCTGACCTTCACGGAAGGAGGCGCAGGGTTCCTGCTGACGGGCGAGCGCATGCGGCGGCTGCGCTTCGAGCGCGCCGAGGAGCAGTCCTAGGTTCCGGGCCGCGCAGCATGCCGAAGCTGTCCGTCATCCGGGAGCGCTGGCCGATGCGCGAGCCGTTCAGGATCTCTGGCCATACCTTCACGCATTTCGATGTGGTTGTCGTGACTCTCGAGCAGAGCGGAATTCGCGGGCGCGGGGAGGCGAGCGGCGTCTTCTATCGCGGCGAAAAGGCCGAGAGCATGATTGCCCGGATAGACGCGGTAAAGGCGCGCATCGAGTCCGGCATCTCCCGCCAGGAGTTGCGTGAGCTGTTGCCGCCAGGCGGCGCCCGCGCAGCCATCGATGCCGCGCTCTGGGATCTGGAGGCAAAGACCACGGAAGTCCCCGTGTATCGAATCGCAGGCATCGCGCCGTTGCGAGCGCTGCCCACGACCTACACGCTGGGAGCCGATACGCCGGTGCGGATGGCGGATGCGGCCCGCGCTTACGCGCCTGCGCCACGTCTCAAGATAAAGCTGACCGGCGGCGAAGAGGACATCGGGCGATTGCGCGCCATCCGCGACGCGAGGCCGGAGGCCTGGGTCGGAGTCGATGCCAACCAGAGCCTGACACGCCGCTCTCTCGAGGCGCTCCTGCCCGCGCTCATGGAGCTCGACGTCAGCCTCATCGAGCAGCCCCTTCCGCTGGGACGCGATGCGGAGCTGCGCGGCCTGCGCTCGCCCATTCCGCTGGCCGCCGATGAGAGCGTGCAGGGTATCGCGGACCTGGCAGGCGCTCAGGACATCTTTGATGTCGTGAACATCAAGCTCGACAAGTGCGGTGGCCTCACCGAGGCGCTGGCGATGGTGCACGAGATCCGCCGGCTCGGCATGAAGCCGATGGTCGGCTGCATGTCAGCGACGACCCTGGCCATCGCGCCGGCCTATGTGGCCGGTCAGCTGTGCGAGCTCGTGGATCTCGATGCGCCGCTCTTCCTGGCGAAGGATCGTGCGCCGTCTGCGGTTTACCGCAATGGCGTGATCCAGTGCCCGGACGACTGGGGGTTTCCGCTGCCACGGGACCGGTAAGGCGCGTCACGAGCCGCCCCTGGGGCGGCCGCGGCGTGCCCGTCGAGCTAGGCCGGCCGCTCTTCGCGCTCGTGCCTGAAGAGGAGCATGGAGCGCGCGGTCACTTCATAAACGGAGCCGCTGGCGAAGCGGGCGGCCGGCGCCGCCGGCTTGTTGCTGTCGATCAGCAGCGACCATTCGTTGCCACCGGCGCACTCCGGCAGCGTGAAGAGGACTACGTCATGATGGGCATTGAGCACCCAGAGCAGGGTCGCGTCCCGGCCTCGCTGGCGGATGCCGGTCGACTGCGCGCGACCATCCATGAGCATCCCGAAGCAGCGTACCGCTTCGTTGGTCCAGTTCTCCTCGCGCATCTCCGCGCCGCTCGCATTGATCCACGTGACATCCTTGACCTCGAGCTCGGAGTTGTACTCGCCGGTGAGGAATCGGTTGCGCCGCAGAATGGGATAGGTATGGCGTAGCTGCGTCAGCCGCTGCACGAAGCGGATGAGACGGTTGCCCTTCTCGTCGATGTTCCAGTCGAGCCAGTTGATCTCGTTGTCCTGGCAGTACGAGTTGTTGTTGCCGCCCTGCGTGCGCGCAAACTCGTCTCCGGCAAGCAGCATCGGCGTCCCCTGGGAGAGCAGCAGCGTTCCCAGGAGGTTGCGCATCTGCCGCTCGCGCAGGGCATTGATGCCCGGGTCTTCCGTGGGACCTTCGGCGCCGCAATTCCACGAGCGGTTGTCCGAGCTGCCGTCCCGATTGTCCTCCTGGTTCGCCTCATTGTGCTTGTCGTTGTAGGACACGAGGTCATTGAGCGTGAAGCCATCGTGCGCGGTGACGAAGTTGACGCTCGCCCAGGGCCTGCGTCCCTGGTGGTTGTAGAGATCGCCCGAGGCGCTCAGCCGCGGGGCGAGGGCGCTCGCCAGAGCCTCACCGCGCCAGAAATCCCGCACCGTATCGCGAAACTTGTCGTTCCACTCGGCCCAGCCCGGTGGGAAGCCGCCGACCTGGTAGCCGCCGGGCCCGCAATCCCACGGCTCGGCGATCAGCTTGACGGTCCGCAGCACCGGATCCTGGCTGCACGCCTTGAGGAAGCCGCTGCGGTTGTCGAAGCCGTTGG